>ERZ773022.99-NODE-99-length-84529-cov-6.242418_pt1 | contig 84529 bp, 88 predicted proteins | sample MGYA00580839_ERZ773022 | MGnify/ENA primary metagenome ERZ773022 (study PRJEB29015, sample SAMEA2738020) | human oral metagenome | biome: human oral; feature: human-associated habitat; material: dental | place: China | collected 2044 ...
TTGCATGTGTTAAGCCTATCGCTAGCGTTCATCCTGAGCCAGGATCAAACTCTTCATTGTTAAGTTTTCCTTGTCTGACTTATATAATAAGTCAGTAGCTCAGATGTATATTTATAAGTTTTTTCGTATTGACGGGAAGTCTTTTTAAAATAAGGTATATATAATACACCTCATAGCTTCCTTATACTACATTTTTGTTGTTTCAATATATCAATGACCTCTGTCTTCTCTATAAAAACTCCTCGACCTCTAAAAGTTCTCACCCCTCGAAATCGGATTGCAAAAGTAATACTTTTTTATTCCACCACAAAACTTTTTCGCATCTTTTTTCTGAAAAACTTCTCACAACATCATCAACAAACTGATATTCACTAAGAAAAAAAATAAATTTTATTCACTCGACACCTATATCATAAGAGGCAAAAAATGCCTACCACCACATAAACAACTGGTAATACGGAGATTCATCATTTTATTTTTTCTTCCAATATTCGTATATCTTTCTGTAGATGTTTATCACATTTCAGTAGATCGTCGATAAGCCTACAAGAGTGTATTACAGTAGCATGCGTACGATTGCCGATAGTAGAAGCTATCGTATTTAGCGAATATGATGTGTGTTTACGAGCGAGATACATAGCTATCTGGCGAGGTTGAGCGACCTCCGACTTCCTACTCTTAGAACACAAAACATCCTGCGATAACGAATAATGCTTGCATACCAAATCGCATATATAATCGATATCTATCTTCTTGTTTTCCTTCGGAGTAATATTTATAAGTCTCTTGGCAAGCTCCATACTTATAGGTTCTTTATTTACTGTACTATGAGCTATAAGTGAAATCAATATTCCCTCCAAGTCCCTGATATTCTCAGTGATATTATCTGCGATGAAGTCTACCACCTCGTCGGGTACCCTCAATCCGTTGTTACCGATTTTGTATCGAAGTATATTCTTTCTTAGCTCCAAGTCGGGTCTATCTATCTCTACATTAAGTCCCCAACCGAAACGACTCAAGAGCCTATCTTCCATATTTTTCAGTGCCGACAAAGGTCTATCGCACGTAAGTATTATCTGTTTGCCAAGTCTTTGAAGATGGTTGAATATATTGAAAAATATATTTTGAGTCCCCGTCTTGGTCATAAACTCGTGTATATCATCGATAAGCAACACATCGAGGCTCTGATAGAAGTTGATAAAATCGTTTTGATTGTTTGTCCTTACCGAGTCGGTATATTGAATCATAAAGAGATTTGCCGATACGTACAGAACTCGTTTTTCGGGATACTGTCGCTTCACTTCCATGCCTATAGCATTGATAAGATGCGTCTTACCCACCCCCGAAGAGCCATATATAAACATCGGATTAAACACCGTCTTACCCGGATTGTCGGCAATATTGAGCCCTGTACTACGCGCCAACTTGTTGCTATATCCCTCTATAAAGTTGTCGAAACGATACTTTTCGTTCAACTGCGAATCGAATTTTATTTCAATACTACTATCAAACGGAGAGAATACTTTATCTCTTTTTATCGGCAAATTATTATTAGTTTTAGCAACAACACTTACAGTCAGTTCCGACAATTTGTCTGATGACATATCTTTTTCACCATCGTTGAGCACACTGTACAACAACTTGACCTCTTTCGATAAAACTTTATTTATAGTATCTCTCAGCAAACGAGAGTAGTGCTCGTCTATAAACTCGTAATAAAACATAGTAGGAACTTGTAAAACGAACTCATTATCAGAATATCTCAAAGGGATAATCGGTCTAAACCAACTGGTATAGACTTCGTTCGAGACATTAGCTCTGATAATATCAAGGCAACTATTCCACAAATCTATTACGTTACACATACAATACAAAAGACGATCTTCCTTCTCGCTTATAATATACTGATTAGTATTAAATTCCTATTTTTTATCTGTTTCCGAAAATGGTTTTGCAAAGATGACGAAAAAAAAAAACACCCACAAACAGATGTTTTTTTTGAGTAATTCACGCTTATTTATATGCCTAATAATTAGATTTTTGTCTTGGGTTATTGTTAGAATCAAAGTATTATGAGCATCACAAATTACAAATAAATTAGTATCTAATAGCTTAGCTTTTCATAGCACATAAAGTCGTTTTTTTTAAACCACACTATTTGAATATGGAATACTTTTTTTCATCGACCTCTTATTTGGAATCATTATAAACAAGTATTTTCTTTCGCCCCTTATTTCTTACTTCCAAAAACAGAGATATTTACATATCTTTTGGGATTCGCCTTAAGGTCAATCATCAGACTATTAGCGTTTTGTACTGTAGAATTGAGATTATCATACAAAGCTCTATCGCTTAATAAAAGTCCCAAAGATGAGCTCGGATCATTCAATTTTCGGGTGAAATTTTCTATGCCATTTAGAGTCTGGTTTACTTTCGTCATAAGCATATCGACATCGAGCTGACCGATCTTAGTGTCGAGATTGGTAGCCACACTATTCAATTTACTCATAGTCGAGGGCAACGAGGCTGTACCCTGCTTCAGTTGCACGACGGCAGAATTGATGTTGTCCATCGTAGAGCGCAGTGATGCTATTGTTTTTCTGAGATTTACATCGGAAGTAAGAGTATTTATATTTGTAGAAATAGAATCGAGATTGTTTATTATCTTCGATACGTTTGGAATATACTGAGTTATATGCGACATAAAATTTTCGGCTACATCGGTAGGAATAGTATCGTTCGACAAATAATAGTCCCTACCGCTACCAAGCTTTACATCAATAATCTTACCGCCTATAAGTCCCTCGTCGTCAAGAACAAATACTGTACCCTTAGGCAACTTTATATCTTTCTTTATAGCGAGCTCGACCACAAACGGCACTTCACTTTCGAAATCGTACCTTATTTTTCTCACCTGACCTACCTTATATCCTTTGATATTGACTGGATTGGATATCACAAGTCCACCAATATCTTTATAAACAGCAAAATACCTATTGGATGAAGAAAAAATATTTATGCCTTTCAGAAAATTCAATCCAAAAAAAAGTATTGCCACAGCAACTATGAAAGTAATTCCTATCTTTATCTCTTTGGCGTTATTTTTAAACATATTATCATATGGTTGTATATAAATTTATCGAAAAACAAAATTACTCTTTTTTGTAAAGAGATGAGCAACTTTTTGTAACTTTGTTTCGTCGAAAAAAAATGTCGTTGAAAAAAAATGGGAATAACCTTTCAGATAAAAGATGCAATAGATATAATACTTGTAGCCATTTTAATGTATTTATTATACACGTGGACACGAGGTACAGGAGCAAAAAATATTTTTATCGGACTTATAACTTTCGTAGTAACATGGTTTTTCGTGACCCGAGTATTTAAAATGGATCTGCTCGGAGCTATTTTCGATGGTATATTCAATGTTGGAGCTTTCGCTATAATAGTAATCTTTCAGAACGAGATACGCCAGTTTTTCTCACGTATAGGCTCACGAAACAGCTGGAAATATTTCATACGATTTTTGGAGCGGGTACGGCTAAAGAAAAAAGGTACTTCGGTACAGCTATCTATAACTCCATTAGCCGACGCCTGCCGCAATATGGTGAAAGAAAAAGTGGGAGCTCTTATAGTTATAGCTCGCAAAAACAATCTACAAGAATATATTGACACAGGAGAGGTAATCAATGCCAAAATCAATACTCGCCTGATAGAGAATATATTCTTCAAAAACTCTCCGTTGCACGACGGAGCAGTAATAATAGCTGACAACAAAATAGTATCGGCAGGCGCCATATTGCCTCTCTCGCGTAGCCACGAGATACCAAAACATCTCGGACTTCGTCACCGCGCTGCTATCGGACTTAGCGAACGTACTGACGCTATAGTAATAGTCTTGTCTGAAGAAACGGGCAATATATCGCTCGTATCGGGAGGTATTATCACTCAGAAGATTCCTCCTCAGTCGCTCGATAAAGCGATAGAAGACAAACTTATGTGGTAAATCGCTATGAAGATACTTGTACTATGCGACCGACCGAATCCTCCTGGATATATCCCACGTATCCGATATTGGTGTGATTATCTTGCAGGTATGGGGTATGAAATAACCTTGGTAACCGAACAATCGGAGGTGAAAAAATATTTATCAGATAAGATAAGGGTTTTCACTTTCAATTACCTTGTAAGTCGCAATAAAATAGCATTTTATATCGAATGGCTCGCAAAAACTCTCCTAAACCTTTTGTACGACCATAAAGGCAGATTTTTGCTAAGTAAAATATCGAAAATACCCGATTTTAACGAGTTCAACGCCGTCATTTGTTCTTCGACATTCCATTCATTCCCGCTAACTACTGCAGCAATGGTAGCTGAGAAAAAAAAGATACCCTTATACGCAGACCTCCGCGATATCATAGAACAAACTCCTGCGTCGAACAATAGTATTTTTGTACATCGTCTTCCCTCATTCATAGGTCGCTATATTACAAAACACTACAAACACACACATATCTGTCGACGCAATACCGCTATCCGAAAAGCCAAGGCACTAACAACCGTATCGCAGTGGCACAAAGACTTCTTACACGACTATAATTCAAATACTTCCGTAATATACAATGGATATGACGAGCGGTTGTTTGCTCCGATAGAGATACGGCAAAAAAGTTTCGATATATCTTATTTCGGAGAGTTGAGCGACACTAACTTACGGTATCCCAATATACTATTTACTGCTTTGAAAAACATAGTCGTACGCCACGATATAGATTTAGCGAATATAAGAGTAAGATGGTTTACCGATAGACGTTCGCAAGAAACTATCGAACGACTTACAAAATCGTTTGAAATAGAACGACTTATGGAGTACAACGAATTTATAGAAGGAAATGATTTGGTTTACAACATGAATAGCAGTTCCATACTATTGATATTCACAAACAAGCCTGACATTGTCGGTTATCGTGGCATTATGACCACAAAATTTTTCGAATATCTGGGAACTACACGACCAATACTAATTAGCCCCGACAATGCCGACGAACTCTCCGAGACGGCTAAAAATATATCTTGTGGCTTAGTATCTTCCGATGTTGGCGAGATAGAAACATTTATCGAAGATAAATATATGGAGTGGCAAAACAACAAACATACAGCATCTTGCATAGAATACGATAAAGTAAAACCATTTTCTCGTCAGTACGGAGCAGAAGAGTTAAGACATATCATTGATAATCAACAACCGAATAGATATTAAAAAAATTAGGGGCGGACACCCCGACCCTAACTCCATTAATCTAAACATTAAATATAAAAAAAATAACAAACAACAAAACTTTTAATGCTTTGTCGAGCAATCGTTTCCTTTCAATATGCCCCTATCCGACATTTTTATAAAGTTCAATATTTCATTCCTTATCTCCGACGACTCGTACTCCGTCTCGATTTTTTCTATCGCCTGCGATACTATCATATCTGAGTGAAAAAGTATACGATACATATTTTTAATATCGTCTATCTGCTTTTCCGTAAAACCTCTGCGATTGAGCCCCACAGAGTTTACTCCCGTATATGTTATCGGGAAACGTGCCGCCATAATATAAGGAGGTATATCTTTGTTTACCAGAGCTCCTCCCTGCACTATCACGTGCTTGCCTATTTTTGTAAACTGGTGCACCAAAACACCTCCACTAACGATAGCATAGTCGTCGACTTCGACCTCGCCGGCAAGCTGTACCGAATTGGAAGTAATGATATTATCGCCTAAAACACAGTCGTGAGCCACGTGACAGTAAGCCATAATAAGGCAATTGCTGCCGATTACGGTCTTCTGACGCGAAGCCGTTCCGCGATTTATTGTGGTAAACTCACGAAACATATTATTGTCGCCTATCTCCAGAGTAGTCTCCTCTCCTTTGAATTTGAGGTCTTGGGGGTCGCCACCTATCACTGCAGAGTGATATATCTTGTTATTACGCCCCATCTTAGTGTTTTTCACTATCTTAGCACCCGACATAATAATACAATTATCGCCTATCTCTACATTTTCGCCAATAGTAACAAAAGGCTCAATCGTAACATTATCGCCTATCTTGGCACTCGGGTGGATTATACTCAACTCACTTATCATTTATAAAAACGAATTTCGGTGTAAATATTTATACCGTATACGACGGTAAGATTCAAAAAATGTTGCAATAAAATTTCTACTTATTTTTCACTATCTGTGCCACCATTTCTGCCTCAGTTGCTATAGTGTCGTTCACAAACACATAGCCCTTTATAGCTGCAAGTCCGCGACTTATGGGCGATATAAGGCTTACTTTCATTATCATAATATCGCCGGGGACCACCTTCTTGCGAAACTTCACATTGTCTATCTTCAAGAAATATGTGGAATACTCTTTCGGATTTTCGACCTGATTCAATATGTAGAGTCCCATAGCCTGTGCCATAGCCTCTACCTGCAATACACCAGGCATAACAGGCTCATCGGGAAAATGACCGATAAACTGCATTTCGTTGTACGTAACGTTCTTTATCGCTACGATATGACTCTCACCGAGTTCGACAACCTTATCGACCAAAAGAAACGGATAGCGATGTGGCAATAACTCCTTTATACGGTTGATATCCATTACGCTTTCGCCGCTTAAATTGACAGCCGGCACAAAAACATCGTGCTTTCTTATCTCTTTTCTTATCTGCGACGCGAAAGCGGTATTGACAGTGTGTCCCGGTCGTTTAGCAATAATTTTACCCTTAAAAGGGCGTCCTATAAGGGAGAAATCACCGATAAGATCCATCAGTTTATGGCGAGCAGGCTCGTTATCGAATCGAAGGTCGGTATTGATATATCCGAGTTTATCGGCTTTAGGGCAAGGTTGCCCCATAAGTTCGGCTATACGAGCTATCTCATTTTGCGGAACCTCTTCGTCATATATCAGGATAGCATTGTCGAGGTCGCCTCCCTTGATAAGATTGTTTTTCAACAAATGCTCCACTTCTCTGACAAACACGAAAGTACGGCAAGGAGCTATCTCCTTCTCATAGTCACTCATAGTGTCGAGTACGGCATATTGGTTGTACAATACGGGCGAATCGAAATCTATCATCACTTGTACCGAAAACTCATTGTCGGGCAGTAGCGTAATAGACGATTGCTTATCTTCGGAATAGAACACCATTTTTTGAGTTACCGTATAGTAGTTTTTATCGGCATTTTGCTTCTTACAGCCGACCTCTTTTATTTTTTCGACAAAAACTTTAGCGCTACCCTCCAAGATAGGCACTTCGGGACCATCCAACTCAATGAGACAGTTATCTATACCAAGTGCATAAAGGGCAGACAGACAGTGTTCGGTCGTAGCCACCGTAGCATCTCCTTTTTTGAGTACAGTACCTCGTTCGGTATTGCTTACAAATTCTGCCAACGCAGGTATCTGCGGCGACGACGGCAAATCAACGCGAGTAAATACTATACCAAAATTTTCTTCTGCAGGTTTTGCGACCAAAGTAACATTCTTACCTGTATGCAAACCTTTCCCTTCTATCCTGAATTCGGTCTTTAACGTTTTCTGTTTTGACATATAAATATCTTGTTTTGTTCGCTTTATATTATATCTATATTATATTGAATCTATTAGTGAAGTCTGATTTTATAAAACCAGTTGTCGTTCAGAGTGAAGTTGATTCCTATTTTAAGGTAATCTTCTTTTATCATATTATTCTGTTTCGTACCGAATCCACCATATTGAAGCAGTACGTTTATCATACTCTTATTGGTCCTGAAAGGAAACCCTACACCAAGACTTAGAGCATACTCGCTCAAAGAATTATTATTGACCTTAACATACGATGTAGAATAATTTGCTCCCAGACGCCACGACATACGGTCGATATAGCTGTTGCTTTTAGCTCTGTTTGTAAACTCTACTCCAGCAGAAATACTTATGCGGTCGTTGAGGAGGTCGTTTTTGTTTTGAAATAAAACTTTCGAAAACTGCTGATACTGAACATCGGCACCGAACAAGAATCTGTTATCGAGACTATATGTAGCTCCAAAACCGTATGTAGCAGGCAACTGAAATACATTTATCAGTGTGTCTCTGACCGTATCTATACCCAAAGTCTGTACAGTGTATTGAGAATTAAGCTTATGTTGCATCTCGTATATAGCGCCTACGGTAAGCATATCGCGTGTATCATTTAGAGGCTGATGATATTGTAACCCCAGTCGTGCGTTGAATGAGTTGACTCTAAGTGCAGACTCCGAATATGTAGTATACGAAGAACGATTATCCGAAAACGTCTGCTCCGACATACGGCTATGAATGATATTTCCAAACATATAATATCCGTTTATTCCAAGCGATAGGCGCTTCATAATATCCACAGACATACCTAGATACGCCTGCGAAACACCTCCCGAACCCGCAAAAGACTGATTGTTTATACTATACACCTTCGATGAAGAAATAAGCGTAGAGTCTTTACTATTGAAGTTGTAGCCGATAAAAGAGTAAGGTACTACGCCTACGCTCATTCCCAGCCACTTAGTCACGGGAAACTGCATCCCGAAATAGTCGATATTGCCCGAAGTCTTTAAGGCAGAGCCTCCGCTCGCTGTCGAAAACTTAGACAATAAGCCCGAAAAACCAAATTCAAATATAAAAGAAGTTGAGTCTATCGAGCTATAAGATGCTGGATTTACGACGTTTATAGTATTGTTTTTTCGAAAACCGATACCGATACCTCCCATCGATGATGTTCGAGCAAATCCGGCATCTACCAACTTACCGTAGCCAAACCGAGTGTACGGAGAATTAGTACTGTTTTGCTGTGCAAATAGCGAAATACTTATCACAGAAAACAATAGAATGTATATAAGTTTCTTTTTTCTCATTTTTACTCTGAATGTTTATTTTTTAGAACATTGTCTGACAACAAAACACAAAACAGTAGTCTTTTTTTCAACGGCTACTGCCTACTCTCTTTCTATCGAATTAATTACTTTATTGAGACCTATGAGCACTAAATTCGAGTTTACAAAGGTACATCGTTTTATTGAATTTTCAAAATAACGGGCATCGCCGCCGGTAAGTACCAAACGTATATCGGGGTATTGTATTTTGAGTCGCCTATAATAAGAATCAATCTCAAACACGATTCCCCAAAAAGCCCCGTACAGTACAGCCTCTTTAGTGTTTTTCCCCACAAACTTATCGGGTATATATTGCTTTACTATCGGAAGTTTAGCTGTATAGTCGTGCATAGCTTTGAGTCTCATATAGAATCCGGGAGCGATATTACCTCCGTGGAATACGGCATCTTTGGTCACCAAGTCGTATGTAACACAAGAACCTACATCGACAATAAGCATATTGGTATCGGGAAATACCGCCAACGCTCCGATAGCTGCAGCAATACGATCTTTGCCAAGCGACAGATGAGTCTGGTAATCTATTGAGAGACTTTTGTATGTATTAGCCTCAAACTTAATAAAGTTGCTATTTCGTTGCAGGAAAAGCTCTATCTCACGTTTAGTAAACGATACAGACGATATTATAGAATTGTCTATCGAATATTTACAAAAAAAATCTTTTAGGAACGATATCGTAACAAACTCTTCGGCAACGAAATCGACCATATCATCGCCTTCGAAAACAGCCAGTTTCGTCCTCGTATTTCCTACATCTATCACCAAATTCATAGTTTTTGAGGCGGTCAAAGTCCGTATAAAGATATTTTTCGTCTATTCTATTGGAGTCAAATCGATAGTTTCCCTGTTCGAATCGACAAATTTATACTGCAAAAAGCCCAAATCTTGCATTGGCAAGATACGCATTCCCCACGAATAACGCATCTTCCACCTTAGCTTATCGCTAATGAGTCCCCTCGATAGATAAGCCTCTATAAAAGGGTGAACGTATAGTGAGAAGTGTTTTATTTTCAGGTGGTTTACTATCTTATCTATTTTTTCTTCGAGCTGTTCGGTAAATAGTATTGATGGTCTGGATTTTCCCGTTCCGAAACACGTCGGACAAGTCTCGTCGGTATTTATCGCAATGGTGGGACGTATTCTCTGACGAGTAATCTCCATTACACAAAACTTGCTCAGCGGCAGTATATTATGTTTAGCCCTATCGTTGTTCATCAATTCTACCATACGCTGATATACTTTGGTCATATTGGCTTTATTGTCCATATCGATGAAGTCTATGACTATGATACCGCCTATATCTCGCAGTCTCAGTTGGCGAAAAATTTCTTCGGCAGCCAATAAATTCACCTGTAGGGCGTTCTCTTCGGGATTCTGATTTGCAAGTACTCGTACACCGCTATTGACATCGATTACAAACATCGCTTCTGTCTGGTCGATAGTAAGATAAGCGCCTCGTTTGAAAGGGACTATCCTACCAAACGATACTTTTATCTGGCGTGTAACGCCGAAATGGTCGAATATTGGCAGTTCGCCCTGATACAACTTCACTATATCGGCATGTTCGGGAGCTATCATCTGCATATACTCACGTATTTCCTCGTAAGTATCACTGTTGTTGACATATATCTGCTCGTAATCGCTATCGACAAAATCGCGAATTATGGACACGACACGACTATTCTCTTGCAACAAAAGACCTGCTCCTTTCGATTTTCGAAGCATCTCCAATGTTTTATCCCATCGCGATTTTAGTAATTTCAGTTCGTTGTCGAGCTCGGCAACCTTTTTTCCCTCGGCAATGGTACGAATTATGACACTACAATTATTGGGTTTTATGCTGTGTATCAACTGCCTGAGTCGTACTTTCTCTTCTCTGTTGCTTATCTTCGACGATACCGAAGTACGACTCTCGTTGCAAGGTAGCATTACCATAAATCGCCCTGCAATAGATATTTCGCCCGATAGGCGAGCCCCCTTTGTAGATATGGGTTCTTTTGTGACTTGCACTAAAATATGTTGGCCGGTAGTAAGTACGGAGCGTATTTGTCCGTCTTTGTCGAGTGGCGGTAGTTTCTCTACCGAAAAGTTCTGTCGACGATTGTTTAGTATTTTCTGTACTAAATTATTGATAGTGGGGAAGTTTTCGCCCAAATCGTGGTAGTGAATGAACGCCTCCTTGTTGCCCCCAATATCTATAAAGGCGGCATTAAGCCCCGCCATAATTTTTTTTACTCTACCTATATATATATTACCTACTTCGTAACTCTGCTTGAGGTCGTCGCGTGAAAATTCCGATAGTTTCTTGTCTTCCAACAACGCTATCGACACTTCTTCTTTCTGTGTGTCTATTATTAATTCTTTCATCAAATCTACTAATAATCAAACATATACAAGACATATCCGTCGTCATATTCCAATAAAAAAAACAAATTTAAAGCGTTGATATATTGTTCTCTAAATTTGTTTTTCTTATCTCAAACCGAAAAAAGATAATATCATTTCTTCTTCTTATGCCTATCTTTTCTCAGCCTTTTTTTACGTTTATGAGTAGACATCTTATGTCTTTTTCTTTTCTTTCCACTTGGCATAGCTAAAATAGAGGATTATTAATTAGTTAAACTTCTATTATTTCAGCTTTTTCACCGCGTTGGCAAATTCTTTTGAAGGTTTGAATGCCGGAATCTTGTGAGCAGGAATCTTAATGGTAGTGTTTTTTGTAATATTACGGGCAGTCTTTGCAGCACGCTGTTTTACTATAAAACTACCAAATGTCCTCAGATAGACATTTTCACCTTTCATCATAGAACCTTTTACTGTCTGCATAAAGGTTTCTAATGTTTTTAGAACATCTTCTCTCGAAATACCAGTCTTTCTGCTGATTTCGTTTACAATATCTGCTTTTGTCATTTCTTATAACTTTTAATTGGTTATACAATTATGTTTTTAAAATATACTTTACTTTCAAACTTTTAGGAATGCAAAGGTATATCTTTTTTTTTAATCTGCAAAAAAATAATTTTTTTACGACATGAAATTCAATTTCAAAACCGAATTACGCCTCAATATACGCAGTATTGCTGCGCTACAAAAATACAACTTTACACACACTATATCAGAATACAAAGATACAACTTTTATCTTATATCCGTATGCTTTTTTTATTTATATCAGCATTTTATCCATTCCTTTTTCACCTTGAATACATAAGCGATTTATATTCAATCATATAACACACCATAATAATAACCCACAATAAATCGTACTATATAAAACTATAAGAAACTATTGCAAACGACTGCATTTTGTATTACCTTTGCAAGTTCGAAAGAATTAGTTTTCGTATCAATATCGAATTAATAATCGCCATATGAAACTTTCTCAATTCAAATTTGACCTACCCGAAAAACTTATCGCTCAACATCCTTCGAAAGACAGAGATGACTGTAAATTGATGGTTTTACATACCAAAACAAACAAAATAGAGCACAAAAAACTAATCGATATACTTAAGTATTTCGACGACAAAGACTTATTCGTATTCAATAATACTCAGGTATTTCCTGCTCTTCTGACAGGTATCAAGGAAAAGACCGAAGCATTGATAGATGTATTTTTACTTCGCGAGTTGAATCCAGCCACCAATTTATGGGACGTATTAGTAGAACCGGCTCGAAAAATCAGAGTGGGCAACAAGCTATATTTTGGTGATAATCAAGACCTTATAGCAGAAGTAATAGACAATACCACATCTCGCGGACGTACGCTGCGATTCTTATACGATGGCACTCACGAAGAATTCAAGGAGGCTCTATTCGCAATGGGGCGTACATCGTTGCCGCCATACATTAAGCGCAAGGTAGACCCGAACGATACGGAGATGTATCAGACTATTTTCGCCTCAGAAGAGGGAGCAGTCGTTGCTCCTTTTGCAGGATTAAGATTCAGCCAAGAACTGATGAAGCGTCTGAAAATAAAAGGTATAGACACAGGATATATAACGCTGCATTGCTCGCTTAGCATGTTTCGCTCGATAGACGTAGAAGACTTGCAAAAACACAAACTCGAATCGGAACAGATGTCTGTCACTGAGGATTTTGCAAACACATTCAACAAAAAAATCGTCGACAAACACAGAGTATGTGCCGTCGGCACATCTGTGCTACGCGCTTTGGAGACAGCATCTACAATAAAAGGCAAAATCAAAGAGTACAACGGATGGACAAATAGATTCATATTCCCTCCATACGAGTTTCAGACTGTCGATTCGTTGTTGTCGACATTCCAACTGCCCTACTCTACTATGTTGATGAACAAAGCGGCATTTGCCGGCTACGACTTCCTGATGAAAGCATATTCGACCGCAATAAGCAAAAATTACAAATTCGGTTGCTTCGGCGATATGATGCTGATATTAAGGTAAAAAATTTATAACGAAGATATTGTACAACAAGCAATTGCACTCAAACAGATATAATTTCTAAATCTAAAAAACAGACCTCCAATAGATGCAAAAACCTGCAATACCCAAAGGTACACGCGACTTCATGCCGATAGAAATGGAGAGACGCAACTACATTTTCGATACTATCAAGGAAGTGTTCCGCAAATACGGATTCGTACAGATAGAGACACCGGCAATGGAGAATATGTCGACTCTGCTCGGCAAATACGGCGACGAAGGCGACAGACTACTATTCCGCATACTGAATTCGGGTAATTTTTTCGACGGAGTCTTCTCCGAAGAGCAGGATATGGTCGATATAAAGGAGCTGACGCTGAAGATTGCAGAGAAGGGGCTAAGGTACGACCTTACGGTGCCTTTTGCCCGCTTCGTAGTACAACACAAAGAGCAGATAACGTTCCCTTTCAGACGTTTCCAGATACAGCCGGTATGGCGAGCCGACAGACCGCAAAAAGGCAGATACAGAGAGTTTTATCAGTGCGATGCCGATATCGTCGGAGCCGATTCGCTGATAAACGAAATGGAACTTATAGAGGTACTCGACGAAGTTTTCGACAAACTCAATATAAAAGTAGCAATAAAGCTCAACAATCGAAAGATACTCACAGGTATAGCCGAACTCATAGGACAAGCCGATAAAATAACGGATATTACCGTCGCTATCGACAAACTCGATAAAATCGGGCTCGATGCAGTAAATAAAGAACTTACCGACAAAGGCATATCGGAGGAATTCGTACAACGACTGCAACCGATACTATTGCTCGAGGGTAGCAACGCCGATAAACTCATCAAGCTCAAAGAGATACTCTACAACTCCGACATCGGACAGAAAGGAATAGAAGAGATAGAGACCGTAATGGCATATTTAGCCGATTGCAAGCTGAAAGCCCACTTAGAACTCGACCTCACTCTTGCTCGAGGATTGAACTATTACACAGGTATCATCATCGAAGTGAAGGCTCTCGACGCCAATATGGGAAGTATCTCGGGCGGAGGCAGATACGACAACCTCACCGGAGTATTCGGTCTGCAAGGTGTATCGGGCGTAGGAGTATCGTTCGGAGCCGACCGAATATACGATATACTCCAAGAACTCAACCTTTTTCCCAACAAAACAGAGGCTTCGACCAAACTGCTGTTTGTGGCATTCGATCCCAAAGGGATAGAGTACGCCTTGCCTATTGTCCGTAAAATACGAAAAGCGGGGATACCTGCCGAGATATATTCGGAAGAGGCTAAAATAAAGAAACAGATGCAATACGCCAACGACAAAAAGATACCTTTCGTAGCTATTGTAGGCGACGACGAAATGAAGACAAATGCCGTGATGCTAAAAAATATGACCACAGGCGAGCAACGACTCGTAGCAGTCGAAGACATTGTAAAAGAGATACAATAAAGATATATAATACATCTCATAACAAACCTGATGAAATACCGAAAACTCAATAGCTCCGAAATAGAAATGCTCGTTGCAAGGCGTTGCAGTGCCGACGATTGGAGTAATATCGAGGTTGCCGAAAGTTTCGAGGCAAATAGTATCGACAACGTACATTTCTCGGGTGAAAACCGACTCGGGCATTTCGAGAAAGTTTTCTCGCTCGAAAACGGACAGCAGCTGCACGCAGGCATATCGAACGCCATAATACACAACTGCATTATAGGTAATAATGTCTATATAGCAAACATAGGAAACGTTATCGCCAATTATGATATCGACGACGACTGCCATATAACATCGGTAAACACTCTGTCGTGTACCCCTGGAACGACTTTCGGCAACGGTGTAATAGCATCGCCAGTAAATGAAAACGGCGGACGAGCCATACCAATCTTCGATCGTCTCTCGGCACAACTGGCTCATATACTTGTATATTACCGTCACCGAAAGGATTTCCTATTGTACACATTCGACAAAATAAAAATGTATGCCGAAGAGCAAAAATCGCTTCGGAGAGGATATATAGGCAAATGTACGAAGATAACCGACTGCAACACTATCATCAATATTCGCACAAGCAGTGGTTGCACACTACACGGAGTATCTTCGCTCAGCAACGGCACTATCGGAACAAATGCTTTCGTAGGTAGCGGAGTCGTAGCCAAAGACTTTATATGCGGTGCAGATACTACAATAGACGAAGGAGCATCGATAGAGCGTTGTTTCGTAGGCGAAGGGTGCATTATCGATAAGGGTTTCTCGGCGGTAGATACGCTTATATTCGCTAATTGCGAGTTTGCAAACGGCGAGGCTGCATCGGTCTTTGCCGCTCCATACACGGTATCGCACCACAAGTCGAGCCTTGTCATCGCCTGCGGGCTATCGTTTGCCAATATCGGCAGCGGCACCAATATGAGCAACCACGCTTATAGGCTTGGTGCTGTGCATCAGTCGGTTGCGGGGCGAGGCTGCAAATTCGGCAGCAACTCGTATCTACTATCGCCCACTCACATAGGCGAATACACTATGATTTTGGGGTCGCACAAGAATCATCCCGATACACACGAATTTCCTTTCTCGTATCTGGTCGAAGAGGACGGGATGTCGATATTGATACCGGCAGTAAATTTATTTCGGCTGGGCACTCTACGCGATGTCTACAAATGGCAGAAAAGAGACCGTCGCCGAGGCATCGGTAACCTCGACAACATATCGTATGACTTGCTTACACCTTTTGCCATTCAAAAAATAACGAAAGCTATCGCAATACTCCAAGAGCTACAGGCACACAACCCCGACGCTACGCATTACGACTACAAAAACGTACGCATACAGGCTCATTCGCTAAAGAAAGCTATCGTTTATTACAACGAGGCTATTATCGTCTTTGTAGGCGACTACCTCATACATCGCCACACGACAGACAAGGCTACTCCCCTCGAAGACAGCTACAACGAGTGGCTCGACTTGGCAGGGCTTATAACTCCAAAGCGTGTAGTCGAAGAGTGGCTCGACGACCCTGCGACAATAGCAAACAACGATTTCGGCATAGCTCTTTTCGGGCAGGTAAAGGATAATTACCGAAGGTATGTCGATAGCTACGTAGCCCACACATACGATTGCGACGACAGAGCAAAAAATATTTCTCTGCTCGAAAAATACATTTCGATACTCGAGACACTGCGTCGACGGCTACACAAAGAAGCGGCTACGGAGTTCTACGGCGATTCGCGCATAGGGTACGGCATAGACTTCGACGACAAGCAAAACGACGACTTCGATGCAGTAGCCGGACATATCGACGACAACACATTCCTCAAAGAAACCATTGCCGATATAGAGCATAAGATAGAGATAGCAAAAGATATATGCAGAAGAGAGTAAAAGAGAACAAAATGATTTTCGGCTTGCACTCGATAATAGAGGCTATAGAAGCAGGCAAAGATATAGAGAAGATTTATATCAAACGCGACTTTGGCGGAGAGCTGGCTAAGATCCTTTGGGTGAAGATAAAACAATACGGTATCCCCTGCCAAAAGGTGCCACAAGAGAAGCTAAACTCTTTTACCGACAAAAACCATCAGGGAGCTGTCGCATTCCTATCGGAGATACAGTATAGCGACATTGCCGATATACTCCCCGCCATCTACGAAGCCGGACGAAGTCCGTTTGTGGTGATTATGGACGGCGTTACCGACGTGCGAAACTTCGGAGCTATCGCTCGTACGTGTGAATGTGCCGGAGTCGATGCTATTGTCATACCTACATACAGGTCGGCTACCGCTACGGCCGACGCCATAAAGGCTTCGTCGGGAGCTCTGTACAATATACCCGTATGCCGAACAGACGACCTATCCGCCACAGTTGCTTTCGTCAGAGAGAGCGGACTTACCATTGCGGCACTTACCGAGAAGGCAAAAAATCTCTATACCGAAGCCGATTACAACTCGCCAGTGGCTCTTGTACTTGGAGCCGAAGACCGTGGCATCAGCTCCGAGCTGCTCCGGCTATGCGATACGCAGGTAAAGATACCTATCGTAGGACGGATAGAATCGCTCAATGTTTCGGTGGCAGCGGGTGTGGTAATATACGAAGTCGTGCGACAGAGAGGCAGCAGATAAACGCCTCATTTTTTCCGCAATATCGAATAGAAACGAAAAAGGCGCACACACTCTCGTGTACTCGCCTCTTTTCAATCATATGAGTTTATTTAAATATTCTACTTCTTCACTATACGCTTCGTAGTGTCGTCGGCTTTGACCATATAGACTCCCGAAGGCAAATGCGAGAGGTCGATACGGTCTACATTGTAGGCTCGTGCTACCTCGATACCGTATACGTTGTATATCATTATGGTTTTTACCATCTTCCCTGAGGCAACATAAAGAACTGCATCTACGGGGTTTGGATAAAAAGAAAACTCGGCTCGAGCTACCTCCAATGAGGTATTGGGGCAGGTGTATGTACCGTGCGTATCCGGTATCGAAGTTCCGTCGTTGTAGTATTGCAAACGCCAATTGCGATCGAAAGCATTTTGGTTGTTGGTGGCAAGCACTGTATCTTTTTGCGACGACGGACCGAGTAGGAGTTGTAGTTTGCCTACATCCAAACCATTTCTATCCGGAAGCTGGCAGTAAAGGTCGTCGAGTACCTGAGTAGAGAGTTTGTTGCCATAGCAATATATTGCATTTATCTGTCGGTTGTGTGCGATATCGAGCGAAGTAAGCAGGTTTTCGTTGCAATATAGCCATTCGAGCTCTGTATTGTGGCTGAGGTCTATCGACGCTATTCGGTTGCTACGGAAATTGAGTATCTGTAAGAGTGGATTGTGTGTTACGTCGAGCGAAGTGAGCGTGTTCGAATGGCAACTGAGGAAAGTAAGCTCCGCACAGTGGCTGACGTCAAGCGAAGTGAGGCGGTTGCGGTAGCAACTGAACCTCGATAGCTTTGTATTTTTGCTCAAATCGAGCGAAGCAATGTTATTGTCGAAGCAGTGGAGTATACTTAACTTTTTGTTTTTCGTGATGTCGAGAGAATCGATATTGTTTTTATCGCAATAGAGTTCGGTCAGTTCCGTGCAGTGGCTGACGTCGATTCCTACTATACTTTCACCGTTTTCGTTGCAGTCGAATTGCTTTATTCCGCCATAGATTACCATGGTATCGGCTGCGACCTTGTATTTTTTCTTCCCTATCCAGAGATTTCCGACCGTGATAGTGCTATTTTCCGATCCGCTAACTATCTTTATGTGTGTTCCGTCGGCAAGAGCAGACATATCGAGAGCGATACTATCTACCGAAGCTTTCAGAGATAGCTTGATGTACTTGCTGGAGTCTACTGTCTGTGCCTCGGCGGTTACAATGGTCGTTAGCCCGATAGCGATGGCTAAGAGCGATAAAAATACTTTTTTCATACTAACTGTTTTTTAATTTATAACTACATTGATTTTAACGATATAACTATCTGTTTATTTCGAGAAACTGACAGAAAATATCGGCAGCAAAGGTAACTAAAGTTTTCTTTGTTACAAAAAAATAAGATTGTATCTTACGAAAATATATGGTCAAGCTACTGCAAGATTGTCGCTACACATTGAAGCGGAAGTGCATTATATCGCCGTCTTGGACGACGTAGTCTTTGCCTTCGACCGATAGCTTACCCGCTTCACGCACAGCCGCCTCCGAACCGTAGGCAATATAATCTTCGTACTTGATTACTTCGGCACGGATAAAACCTTTCTCGAAGTCGGTATGAATCACTCCTGCACATTGAGGAGCTTTGTATCCCGCACGGAATGTCCAAGCCCGCACCTCATCGGCTCCGGCTGTAAGGAATGTCCGCAGGTCGAGCAGAGCATAAGCCGATTTTATGAGGCGCGACACACCCGACTCCTGCAAACCGACCTCGGCGAGGAACATCCGACGTTCGTCGTAGTCGTCGAGTTCTGCTATTTCGGCTTCGGTCTTGGCAGCCAAGACAAGTACTTCGGCATTTTCGTCACGGACAGCCTCTCGCACTGCCTCTACATACTTATTTCCCGATACGGCAGACTTTTCGTCGACATTGCAGACGTACATCACGGGTTTGTCGGTAAGCAAAAAGAGTTCACGAGCGATACGTTGTTCGTCTTTGGTGTCGAACTGTACATTACGAGCCGAAAGCCCCTGTTCGAGAGCGGTTTTGTATTTCAGATATACCTCGTAAGCAAGGCGAGCCTGCTTGTCGCCGCCTGTCTGAGCCTGTTTCTGCACTTTGGCAATACGGCTGTCGATAGTCTCGAGGTCGCGTATCTGAAGCTCCGTATCGATTATCTCTTTGTCTCTGACAGGGTCTACCGAGCCATCGACGTGAGTAATATTATTATCGTCGAAACAACGAAGTACATGGATAATAGCGTCTGTCTCACGTATATTCGACAGAAATTTGTTGCCAAGCCCTTCGCCCTTGCTCGCTCCTTTGACAAGACCTGCGATATCGACTATCTCTACCGTCGTGGGTACGATGCGTTGCGGGTGGCAGATTTCGGCAAGTTTGTCGAGACGTTCGTCGGGCACGGTGATGACTCCTACGTTAGGTTCGATGGTACAAAAAGCGAAGTTTGCAGCCTGTGCCTTAGCGTTCGACAGACAATTGAACAAAGTCGATTTGCCGACATTCGGCAATCCTACGATTCCACACTGTAATGACATATTTTTATATATTATATTATTAAGTTTATACTATACACTACGTTTAGCGACGCAGTATGATTCCACATCGCGAAGTTTCGAGTAAAAAGACATATATTTTTCTGCTTACACAATCATATCCGAATACAAATATAGATATACTGAGATGTAATATTATATATTTGATAGAAAAAATAGTCGTCTGTACTATATTTTTTAGTAATTGTACGATATTTGAGATACGATAGTTATACATTTTCGATTCGAGAAGTGTTTTTTGCACACTAAAAGATATAAAACAATATTGAAAACACAGTAAATAACCTTACTCGAGAGTAAAGCGGTCTTACTTTGGAGTAAAGCAACCTTGCTTTGGAGCAAAGCGACCTTGCTCGAGAGTAAAGCAACATTGCTTTGGAGTAAAGCAATCTCGCTCGATAGCAAAGCAACCTTACTCTGGAGTAAAGTAATCTTGCTCGAGAATAAAGCAACCTTGCTCTGGAGTAAAGTGACCTTACTTGAGAGGAAAGCGACCTCACCGAGCGACAAATCGACATCATTTGAACGTACGGAAGGTACGAAAATTCACTTGGAGTACTTTTTTGTAGATAAAACTCGTACATTACAACTATTATCGCCTTTTTTATACGTACGGTAGACTATTTTGGAGCTCTAAGATATAAAAATATACCGATGGCAGTGAATATAATATTCGGCATCCAGATAGCAAGCAGCGAGGGCATAGAGCCGTTGATGGCAAAGGTAGACGAAATAGTCGAAAACAACACGTATATAGCACTCAAAGCGATACCTACACCGAGGTGTAACCCCGTACCGCCACGCACTTTACGCGATGCGAGCGACACTCCGATGAGAGTAAGTATAAGCGCTGCAAACGGCATTGCGAAGCGATTGTTGTACTCGTTTTCGAACATTTGCGAGCCGGGTATTCCTCGCTCTTTCTGTCGGCGGAGGTAGCCGTATAGCTTGGTATTGGTCATCTGCGGAGCATCTTCTCCGCTGACAAAGAAATCCTGTGGATTCATCTTTATTACCGTGTCGAGGCTCTGCCCCATCGTCATTATTTCACGCATTCCTTTGAAATCGCGTTTCACGTAATCGACCAAATGCCAGTGATACAACGAGTCCATCTGTGCGTTGCGAGCCGTAAGCCTCGAAACGAGCTTTTTATCCTCGAATCGCTCGAGCGAGAAGTTGTATCCTTGATTGATAGTCTCTTCGTATCGTTCGAAATATATTATAACGCCCGGCTCAAGCTCCATTTGTACGTTGTACACAAGCTCGGAGCGGAATTTTTTGTAATATTTGTCCTCAAAATCGAGCCGCGTCTTGTTCGACGCCGGTATGATATAGCCGCCCAAAATGAACGACATAAGCCCTATAATGGTCGCCGATATAAAATATGGCACCATCAGGCGTCGGAAGCTCATCCCTGTCGACAATATGGCTATTATCTCCGTGTTGTATGCCATCTTGGAGGTAAAAAATATTACAGATATAAAGGCAAATAGAGGAGTGAGCAGGTTGGTAAAAAACGGGATAAAGTTGAAGTAGTAATCAACTATGATAGCACGCATCGGGGCGTTGTTTTCGGAGAAATCGTCGACCTTCTCGGCATAGTCGAACACTACGCTTACCGATATTATCAGCACGATAGACACGAAAAACGTACTCAGATATTTTTTAATAATGTATCTATCGAGAATCGAGAAGTATTTTGCGCTTTTGATACTGCTCGCCGCTCCCACTACGAGCGATTTCGTTTTAGCCGATATGGTGGTGTATGTATTTTTGAGTCTATCGTTCATACTTGATATATATATATTATTTATTTACAGCCTACGCATAGTTTTTTCTGCCATCTCCTTGTACCAGTCGCCGAAAGTACCGTCTACAATTCGTTGCCTTGCCTGACGTACCAACCGCAAATAGAAAGCAAGGTTGTGTATCGAAGCTATCTGCATAGCCAATAGCTCACCCGCAACAAACAGATGACGGAGATAAGCCTTCGTGTATTGCTCGTCGACAAAACAACCGGTCCCTTCCTGTATCGGCGAAAAGTCTGTAGCCCACTTCCGATTCTTGAAGTTGATGATACCCTCTTCGGTAAATATCATTCCGTTGCGACCGTTGCGTGTGGGCATAACGCAATCGAACATATCCACGCCGCGTGCTATATTTTCGAGGATATTGGCAGGAGTACCCACTCCCATCAGGTAGCGCGGACGGTCTTCGGGCAGAATGCCGTTTACGAGTTCTACCATCTCGTACATCTTCTCTGTGGGTTCGCCTACGGCAAGCCCTCCGATAGCATATCCTTCGGCGTCGAAGCCTCGCACAAACTCGGCAGACTGTCGGCGGAGGTCTTCGTAGACACAGCCTTGTACAATGGGGAAAAATGTCTGCGAATAACCGTATTTCGGCTCGGTCTCTAAAAAATGTCCGTAGCCGCGTGCCAGCCAGCGATGTGTTCTCTCCATCGAGAAGCGGGCATAGTCGTAGTCGGCATTGCCGGGAATACATTCGTCGAAAGCCATCACGATATCGGCTCCGATAGTTCGCTGAATATCGACGACATTCTCGGGAGTAAAGAGATGACGCGAGCCGTCGATATGGCTCTGGAAGGTAACGCCCTCTTCTTTGATTTTACGTGTACCTGCAAGCGAAAACACCTGATAGCCGCCACTGTCGGTAAGTATTGGTCTATCCCAGCCGTTGAAGCGGTGAAGACCGCCTGCCTGCTCTATTATCTCCAGTCCGGGACGCATAAAGAGATGATACGTATTGCCCAATATTATCTGAGCATCTATATCTCTACGCAGCTCCTGCATATGAACCGCTTTGACAGAGCCCACCGTGCCTACGGGCATAAAAATCGGAGTCTGTATCTCTCCGTGCTCGGTCGTTATCCGCCCTGCTCTCGCCTGTGTCTGTGTATCTTTGTATTCTAAATCGAATGTCATCTATATTATGTATAAATATTGTATGGTAAAAACGAAATGCAAAAATACTCCTTTTCGGGTAGATATTATCAATATAAGCAAAAAGTCTATTCGGCAGAGGCGATGAACACACAATACTTTTCTTGCAAAAATCGAGTAGCTCCCTCGCATATCGATATTTTTGGTTATTTTTGCAATGGCAATAATCGCACCGCCTTACAACAGCGAATGCATTAATTTTTGAACAAATAGATAGATTCTTATGAAACAGATACTGACAATAGCAAAAAAAGAATTCCGTAGTTTTTTCGGTTCCATACTCGGATATATCGTACTCGCCATTTTTTTGCTCGGGGGAGCACTTTTTTTGTGGATTTTCCCCAATCAATACAACATTATCGATAGCGGATACGCTGCATTAGACGGGCTTTTTGCCATTACGCCATATCTGTTTCTGTTTCTGTGTCCGGCGATAACGATGCGTAGTTTTGCCGAGGAGCGTCAGCAGGGCACGCTCGAACTGCTTCTGGCACGTCCTGTATCGAAACGTCGTATAGTAGTGGGCAAGTCGCTCGGCAGCTGGGCGATAGTGATTGTGGCACTGCTCTTTGTGCTGGTGTGGTATGTATCGGTGTCGATGTTGGCAAGTCCGAAAGGCAATGTCGATAGCGGTGCGTTCTGGGGCTCTATGCTCGGACTGTTGTTTCTGTCGGCTATCTATATAGCGATAGGTATTTTCTCGTCGTCGATAACGGGAAATCAGATCTTTGCGTTTGTCCTCGGTGCCACGATGTCGTTCGTTATGTTCAAAGGCTTCGACTTCGTCGGTCTGCTCTTTGTCAAAGGCAATGTAAACGACCTTATCTCAGCACTCGGTATCAACTACCACTACAAATCGATATCACGCGGAGTCGTCGATAGCCGCGATGTAGTCTATTTCTTGGTGGCAACATTCGTATTTATCTACGCTACCATAGCGGTACTGAATAGAAAAGGAAGGTAAGTGGCAGTAAACAAGTATATTTCTACACCTAATACATTTGATTTGACTAACTTAATTTTCAACAACTACAAACAGAAATGAAAAACAATACGATAGCCAAACCTTTCCTGAAATGGGCAGGCGGTAAAACACAATTAATAGAACAAATTAAAAATAACTTACCCGAAGTTGTTTTCAATAAGAGATTTACTTACATCGAACCCTTTGTCGGGAGCGGAGCTGTGTTATTTTGGATTTTGTCTCATTTTACTAATTTGAACAAGGTAGTTATCAATGATATTAATAAGGAATTGATAGACACTTATAGAGTAATTGCAAAAAAACCTGAGGAATTGATTGCTATACTTGAAGCCTTACAAAACGAATATCACCAATTAGAAGGCGACCAAGAAGAAAAAAAGAGATATTATTACGAAAAAAGAGCCTTATTTAACGCAAAAGAACAAGGAGAATTGATGCAATCTGCGTTATTTATATTTCTCAACCGCACTTGTTTTAATGGATTATATCGCGTCAATGGGAAAAATGAATTTAATGTACCAATCGGTAGCTATAAATATCCGACTATTTGCGATAAAAAAAACATTTTAGCAGTAAATAAAGCATTGCAAAAGGTAGAAATAATTTGTGGAGATTTTGAACAAACATTTGATTATGTAGAAGATAACACTCTATTCTATTTTGACCCTCCTTACAAACCTCTAAGTGAAACATCAAATTTCAACTCTTACTCAAAAGATAAATTTAATGATTGTGATCAAATTCGGCTACGAGATTTTTGCAATAAACTCGATAGTCTAAACCATTATTGGATTTTAAGCAATTCAGATGTTAGAGGGAAAGATGAAAATGATAATTTTTTTGACGACTTATATTCAAAGTTTCAAATACAAAGAATTTTAGCCAAGAGAAGTATCAATGTCAATCCCGAAAAACGAGGAATACTTAATGAATTATTAATTACCAACAACAACCAATTAAAAAAATATGAAAGAGCGGTTTAAAACATTCCTATCGCAACTTAGTGAAACCAATGCAACCCTTGATTATTTTGTAGATTTCAGAAAAGTAACAGGTAATGTAAATAAAATAGCTATAAAACTCAATCAGCTAAATTATCTTATTGGAAAAGAAAATATAGAAGAAGCTATCAATGAACTATATGAAGAAAATCCAAAAGTGTTTGAAGTATTAGATATTCTTATAGCAGTACGTAACAAAAAGACTAAAATACTCAATAATAATGGTGAAATAGTTTCATTAGAAAGCCACTTTAGTTCTCCCAAAAGTATTTTAGAATACATTCGCAAAACAGGATTAGCAGAAGTTTTTAAAAATAAAGAGATCTCTAATTTAGTAGATTATGTTTTTGGAATTGAAGTAGGCTTAGACACTAATGCTCGTAAAAATAGAGGAGGAGATAATATGTCTAAGGCAGTATCATTACTTTTTGACAGAGAAGGGATATATTATAAAAAGGAAGTAAATAGCACTTTATTTCTTGATATAGAGAGTCTTGGTGTTGATGTAAAACGTTTTGATTTTGTAATTAAGACAAAGAAAAAGACATACTTAATAGAAACCAATTTTTACAATACAGGAGGGTCAAAACTCAATGAGGTAGCAAGAGCCTATTCAGAAGTAGCTCCAAAAATCAATCAGTATGAGAACTATGAGTTTGTTTGGATAACAGATGGACAAGGCTGGTTCTCTGCTAAAAACAAATTAGAAGAAGCCTATAATATCATTCCAAGTATTTATAACCTAACTACTTTGAGTGAATTTATTGAGAAAGTAAAAAGAGAAAATGTAATTAAATTTTAAATGATATGGCATGTAAAAAAGACCATTCAGCTATTCAAGATATAATGGCTGATTTACCATCAGACCAAGGAGGTAAGGGGAGACACAAATGTGCTGCTTGCGCCTATGAAAAAGGACTCGAAGCTGGTAAAGAATTGGAAGAAATAATTAATTTATCCGAAATATTTGATTCCTTAGAAGAAAGCCAAGCTAAGAATCAAAGGCATAAAAGTCCTCATAGTGCTTTTGCACAGGGATATTTAGATGGAGTTAAAAAGTATTACAAACACAAATAATGCTTAATTCATATTTCAAATCCCAAGACGAATCCTTTTACCTTATCCACGGAGATGCAATGGAAGTATTACCCCAATTCCATCGTAAGTTTGATATGGTCTTTGCTGACCCTCCTTACTTTTTATCAAACGGAGGGCTTACCGTAAACAACGGTGAGATTGTAAGCGTTAATAAAGGATATTGGGATAAGTCAAAAGGAATAGCTTTTGTGAATGAATTTAATAAGCAATGGCTTACCTTAGTTCGTGAAGTGATGAAAGAGGAAGCTACTATTTGGATCAGTGGCACTATGCATAACATCTTTTCAATAGGGCAAATTCTTATAAAATTAGGCTTTAAAACACTCAATATCATCACTTGGCAGAAAACAAATCCACCTCCTAACTTTTCTTGTAGGTATTTTACCCATTCTACCGAACAAATCATTTGGGCAAGAAAAGAAGAGAAAACACCTCATTATTTCAATTACAAACTAATGAAAGAACTCAATGGTAATAAGCAAATGAAAGATGTATGGCGTTTTTCTGCTATTGCTCCTTGGGAAAAGTCATGTGGCAAACACCCTACTCAAAAGCCCTTATCAGTACTTACAAGGCTTATTTTAGCTTCTACCAAACCTGACGCTTGGATATTAGACCCTTTTACAGGGAGCTCAACCACAGGTATTGCTGCTAATTTACAAGGACGAAAGTTCGTAGGTATTGATAAAGAAAAAGACTTTTTAGAACTTAGTAAACGTAGAAAATTAGAAATAAGTATTCCGAAAAAAGCGGAAACCTACAGAATAAAACTATCTAAAATCACATAACTATGCTCATACTGAAAGCATCTGCGGGGAGTGGCAAGACGTACAATCTGGCTATGCAGTTTATTCTGAGGCTGGTCGTCGAGGGCGACGAGGCTTTTCGACATATCCTTGCCGTTACGTTCACCAAAGATGCTACCGCCGAGATGAAGCTACGGATACTGGCCGATCTCTACTCTATCGCCAACGGAAATAACCAACCGCTCATAGACAACATAAAGCGGGAATTGCCCGACAGACGCTCCATCACCGACGAACAAATAAAGGCGGTGGCAGGCAGGGCACTGTTAAAGATACTGCACGACTACGGCAATTTCAACGTAGGCACCATCGACAGCTTCTTCCAGCGGGTACTCCGCAATCTTGCCCGCGAACTCGGCAAAGGTTCTCGGTTCAACATCGACCTGAACGACATCAAAGCCGTAGCAGAGGCGGTCAGGGAAGTAATAGCACAGGCACATAACGACACCGTTCTGCTCGATTGGCTCGAGAGTTTCGTAAACGATAAAATATCCGAAGAGAAGACGTGGAACGTCGAAAGAGAACTCAGGATTTTCGGACTCAACATCTTCAACGAAGTTTATCAGACACAGCAACACAACATAATACGCCTTCTAGAGGAGAATCCCGATATCTTCAAAGAAAAAATCGCGGAATACAAAAAGATAATAAACTATTTCGAGAGCTATCTGAAGAGGAAAGCCGACGAATTTTTCGCACTGTCTGCCGAATACGGTATCGTAGCAGAAACATTCAACCGCAAAACCGTATTCAACCACTTCAAGAAGTTTGCCGATAAGGACTTCGATTTCGAGGCGGGTAAGATGGTTCTCGATGCGTTGGAAGACTATGGCTGCTTAGTAACCAAGTCGAACCCCAAGCGAAACACCCTACTGCCCGTGATGGAGAGGGTTTTCCACCCGCTGCTGAAAGAGACCGAAGAGTTCAGAGAACGGTATATGGCAAGGTATCTGGCAGCAAAACTGTGTTTGAAGAATATCTTTAATCTGGGACTTTTGAGCTACATATCGAAAGAGATAGACCGACAGAGCCGCGAAAACAACCGTTTTATGCTCAAAGACACAGCTATGGTGCTCAATGCGATGATCAACCCCGAACACGATTTTTCGTTCGTATACGAAAAGATAGGAGCCGACGTCCGCAATGTGATGATAGACGAATTTCAGGACACGTCGTGGTTGCAGTGGCAAAACTTCAAGGCTCTGCTTGCCGACATCACGGCGTCGGGACGATTTTCGCTGCTGGTAGGCGACGTCAAACAGAGCATCTACCGATGGCGCAACGGCGACTGGCGGATACTGAATAATATCGAAGACGAGATTCGCCACGCCGAGACAAGGGTATTGGATACCAACTGGCGTAGTGCCCGCAACATCGTCGAGTTCAACAACGACGTTTTCGGCAAGATGGCTCAGATGCTACCCGAAAAGTTCCGAAGCACGTATGGCAGTCTGCCTTACAATCCTTTCGAGAAGGCATACGGCGATGTGCGACAGCATGCTGCAAAGACCGCAGACGAAGGCTTCGTATCGGTAGGGATATACGACCGTGACGACGAGGCTCTCGATATGCTCGGCAAAACACTCGACACGCTTGCCCGCAAAGGATACCCCGCCGAAAAGATATGTGTTCTATGTCGTACCAACAAAGAGGTTCGGCAGGTTGCCGATTTTCTGGCAAAAAGCGAACCCGAGGACAAAACATACAAGAATGTCGTATCCGACGAAGCCTTCTTGCTCTCGTCGTCGCCCGCCGTACAGCTCATAGTAGCCGTTATGCAAGTAATCGATAATCCGCAAGATAAGGTAGCTGCATACGAAGTCGGTTTCATCGGTAAAACGCTGGGGCTACCCTCTGTCGATTGGAGAGCCGAGCTCTCCGACTACGGGCTGAAATCTCTGTACGAGACCGCTATGACGATAATAAGCCTCTCGGGAATACACCGTATAGAGGGACAAGCCGGATACCTATACGCATTTATGGATTATCTGATGAGCTATCAACAAGACAACAGCGCCGACATATCCGACTTCGTAAGATACTGGAACGACGAACTGAGCCGAAAAACCGTCGGTAGCAGCTCAATAAAAGGCATAAGGGTGATGACGATACACAAATCGAAGGGGCTCGAGTTCGACACGGTGATAATACCTTTTCTGGAAGAAGATATGCACCGAACCAACACCTCTTCCATCGTCTGGTGCGGAGCGAAGGATAAGCCGTTCGACCTGCCGGTATTCCCCATAGAGTACGACAAACGTATGGAGCGGTCTGTGTTCAGAGACGATTTTATAGATGAAACCATTATGTTGCTGATGGACAGCCTCAATGTCTTTTATGTAGCCTGTACTCGTGCAGTGAATAATCTGTTTATCTTCGCCAAAAGAGCCTCTGGCGAAACGAAAAAAATACGTATCGAACAGTTGTTGCAAGAATCTGTCGCTCTCGACGACGACACTTTCGCCTCGGGCAATCTGTCGGATTATAACGCATCGGAAGGCAGCAGCAGCGTCCCCGACGACAATCCGTTCAAGAACCCCTATTCGGAGACGGTACGGGCGGGTTTCGATATCCAAAACGGCACATTGGACAATACGCTCTTCATACAGTCCAACTCGTCGCGTGAGTTTATACTCGGACAAGACGGCGAGACGAGCCCTTTCGTCTTGGAGGGTAACATAATGCACAGCATATTCTCGGCTATCGACACAGCCGACGATGTAGATAGTGCCGTTCGTAATCTGGTATACAAGGGGATAATAACCGACAGCGACAGTCGGTATTACGTGTCGGCAGTGTCCGAGGCTATTGCCAATCCGTTAGTTACCGAGTGGTATTCGGGACAGTACAAGACTCTCAACGAACAGACAATAATCTCCAAAACAGACGACAACCGACCGACTGCCAGCCGTCCCGACAGGGTAATGATAGACGGCAGGCGGGCAATAGTGGTCGATTATAAGTTCGGGCAACCGCAGGCAGCCCACCGAAGACAGATAGTGCATTATATGTCTCTGCTCGAAAAGATGGGATACTCAGTCGAAGGGTATCTGTGGTACGTAAAAGCAAACAATATAGAGAGGGTTTTGTTGTAAACAACTCAAACACATTAAATTTCATAACATAGTGATATACATTCAACTTTTCTATACCTTCTTCAAAATCGGATTGCTCGGCTTCGGCGGTGGCTATGGGATGTTGTCGCTCATACAGTTTGAAATAGTAGAACACTACCATTGGCTTACGGTATCGCAATTCACCGATATTGTGGCTATATCGCAGGCTACTCCTGGACCCATCGGCATCAACTCAGCTACATTCGTAGGTTTTTCGGTTGCAGGCATCTTTGGAGCAATAGTAGCTACTATCGCCGTCGTAACACCCTCATTCATACTAATGTATCTGCTCATATACATATTCAATCGATATCGCGACAATATATACACGAAATCGATACTTTCCGTGATGCAATATGTTGTAATCGGTCTTATCGCTTCTGCTGCAGTACTTTTGGTGAATACCGAGACATTCGGCAGCAAATACACCGATATATTTTCGTGGTCGATGCTGATTTTGTCATTCGTAGCGATGTGGCGGCTGAAAGCCAATCCCATACTTATGCTTGTAATCGGAGCTATTGCAGGCTGGCTTATACACTTATAAAAATTGCAACTATTGGCAGATTCGATTAAAAATAAAATTTTGTAGAACAAAAAAAATATATTACCTTTGCACTCCACATTTTGAAAGCACATATAGTTATTAACTATTTAATATATAAGTGAATTTATGAAGAGGACATTTCAGCCGTCGAATAGAAAGCGTAAAAACAAACACGGATTCAGAGAAAGAATGGCGTCTGCCAACGGACGCAGAGTACTTGCCGCACGCAGAGCTAAGGGAAGGAAGAAGCTTACCGTATCCGACGAATACACTATGAAAGCGTAAGCTTTCCGTATTAGATATTATATCAATTACAAAAGAGTGGAGGCTCTCGACGGTCTTCGCTATTTTTGTATCTACTCAAGTGGTCATATAAAAAATATTAGTTGGACTTCGGTACTATTTTTTATAACTTTGCACACTGTAATTTATAGATAAAAGGCAGTATAGGCAGAACATATAATTTTCTTATTATTAAAGCAATAAACAAGAGAATTATTTGTTTTTGTTTTATTGGTAAATCAGCTAAAATATTGATAATATGTCGGAAACAAAGTATATTTTTGTAACAGGAGGAGTAGCTTCGTCGTTGGGAAAGGGTATTATTTCTGCGTCGTTGGGTAAGTTGTTGCAGGCTCGCGGTTATCGTGTTACTATTCAGAAGTTCGACCCGTATATAAATATCGACCCCGGTACGTTAAATCCTTTCGAACACGGTGAATGCTATGTTACGGCAGACGGTACCGAGACCGACCTCGACCTTGGGCATTACGAGAGGTTTCTAAACATACAGACACAGCGCGTAAACAACGTTACCAGCGGGCGAATCTATCAAGAGGTGATAAACAAAGAGCGTCGTGGCGACTACCTCGGCACTACCGTGCAGGTAATCCCCCATATTACGAACGAAATAAAGGAGAATATCCTCTATCTCGGCAATTCGGGCGATTTCGACTTTGTTATTACCGAGATAGGCGGTACTGTCGGCGATATCGAAAGCCTTCCTTTTATCGAGAGTATCCGTCAGTTGCGTTGGGAGATGGGCAGAAACTGCATCAACATACATCTTACATACGTACCTTACCTCAAAGCAGCGGGCGAACTCAAGACTAAACCTACACAGCACTCTGTCAAAGAGTTACAGCAAGAAGGTGTGCAGCCCGACATTATCGTTCTCCGTACCGAACACCCTATTTCGCAGCAGATGAGGCACAAAGTGGCACTTTTCTGCAACGTCGAGTACGACGCCGTTATCGAGAGTGCCGATATGAAGACCATCTACGAAGTGCCTATCCGTATGCAGGAGGAGGGGCTCGACCGTATCGTGCTGCGTAAGCTCGGTATCGAAGATACCCGCAAAGCGGAGATGGACGACTGGAATATGTTTCTGAACAAACTCAAAAATGCTAATCGTAGTGTACGTATCGGGCTGGTGGGCAAGTATGTGCGTCTGTCAGATGCATATAAGTCAATAATAGAGAGCCTTATACACGCTTCTGCCTACAACGACCGCAAGCTCGACCTCCGACTCATTCTCTCCGAAGATATCACACGCGACAACGCTAAGGAAAAACTCGCCGACCTCGACGGTATCATCATTGCTCCAGGTTTCGGCGAACGCGGTATGGAGGGTAAGATAGAGGCGGCTCGGTATGCTCGCGAAAACAATATCACCTGCCTCGGTATTTGTTTCGGTATGCAGTGTATGGCGATAGAATTTGCCCGCAATGTATTGGGGCTTGCCGATGCACATTCTACCGAAGTGGCTGAGAATACCTCCAATCCGGTGATAGATATTATGGAAAGTCAGAAAAATGTGGTAGATATGGGCGGAACAATGCGTCTCGGCTCTTTCGAGTGCCGCCTCAGAGCCAACACCAAGGTGCACCGCATATACGGCTCGGATACTATATTCGAACGACACAGACACCGCTACGAATTTAACTCCGATTATGCCGAACGCTTCGAGAGTAACGGTATGGTGCTGTCGGGTTCGAACCCGAAGACAAACCTGACGGAGATAATCGAACTTGCCGATCCGAAACATTGGTACATAGGCGTACAATTCCACCCCGAATACAGCTCGACAGTGCTTCGTCCGCATCCGTTGTTTATCGACTTTATACGCAATTCTATACATTAATCATTACTATCGATTATACTAAAACTCCGTTTTATCCCTAAATCACAATTTAATCGTACTTTTGTCCGTTAAAAAATTATTATTACAAAAAGGGAACAATATGGATAAACAGGGAAAAATACTTTGGGTCGACGACGAAATAGATCTTTTGCAGTCTTACTTCATCTTCCTTGCCGACAAAGGCTATGAGGTCGAAAAGACTACAAACGGTATAGATGCCATCGAGCTCATCAACAACAACCAGTTCGATATAATATTTCTCGATGAAAATATGCCGGGGTTATCGGGACTCGATACTTTATCGCAGATAAAGCAGAGTAAGCCTAATCTACCGATAGTCATGATTACCAAAAGCGAAGCTGAAAATATAATGGACTTAGCTATCGGCAAACAGATAGCCGATTTCCTCACCAAACCCGTCAATCCCAGCCAGATACTACTCGTACTAAAAAAACACCTACATCAAAACGCTATTGTAAAAGAGCAAACCAACTCGGCATATAGCAGCGAGTTTATACAGATAAACAATCAAATATCGGAAGCCAACTCCGACGAAGATTTCTTCGAACTATACAAACAGCTCACCTATTGGGATTTACGACTCGACCAGACGCAAAACGAACTCTACAACATACTGATGTCGCAAAAAGAAGAAGCCAATTTTGCTTTTTCGAAATACATATCGAAAAACTATCTCAGCTGGTTTGCTTCGCCCGATAGTCGCCCGACTATGTCGCCCGATATATTTAAGAAACATATATTTCCTCTGCTCGATGGGGGCGATAAAGTGTTTTTGATAGTGATAGACAATTTCCGCTACGACCAGTGGAAAATGGTTCAGCAGCTATTGGAAGAGTTCTATACCATTGAAAAAGAGATACTATACTATTCAATATTGCCCACCACCACCCAATACGCTCGAAACGCTCTGATGTCGGGGCTTATGCCGCTGCAAATCAAAGAGATGTATCCGCAATATTGGTTCGACGACAACGAAGAGAACGGTAAAAACTTGTATGAAGACAAACTAATTGAACTATTGCTGCAAAGATATCGTAAAAATATAGGCTTCTCTTACAATAAGATAGCAAGTATGCCCGAAGACGGCAAGCTAATCGAAAAACTACCCCAACTAAAAGACAATCAGCTAAATGTCTGTGTACTGAACTTTATCGATATGCTATCTCATACCCGCACGGAAATGAAGGTTATGAAAGAGATAGCCAATACGGAAACGGCATATAGAGCCCTATCGGTCAATTGGTTTAGATATTCGCCTATAATGCAGTTGTTCAAAGAACTATCTGTAAGCGGCTACAAAGTAATAATCACTACCGACCACGGCACCGTACAGGTAAATAAACCGATAAAAGTGATAGGCGATAGAAACACCTCTACCAACCTACGTTATAAGGTAGGTAAAGCCCTTAATTACAATAAAAACGAGGTATTCGACATCACCAATCCGCAAAAAGCTATGCTACCAAGCCCCAATGTAAGTTCTACATATATATTCGCTAAAAATAGGAACTTCATGGCTTATCCAAACAATTTCAACTATTATTCTACATATTTCAAAGACTCTTTCCAACACGGCGGTATATCGCTCGAAGAGATGATAGTACCATTTGCTGTGCTTAACGGTAAGGGGTAGCACACATAAAAACACTGTAAACAAGTAATTTACAATAAAAACATAAAACGCAAAATAGTAAGATATGAAAAAAATTATCACAATCGTCGCAGCAGCACTCCTCGTGGTGGCATGCAGCAAGACAAATCTGAAAATCGAAGGTGTAATAGCAGACAATCACTTGGATAACAAGACAGTATATCTGACCGATATTGATATGACTCACCTCGACAGCACAGAGATAAAAAAAGGTAAATTCTCTTTCAAATGTAGGGTAGATACTCCTAAAATAGTGACTCTGCAGATCGATATGGGGCAGGATGAGCCTATTGAGAGGCAAATAGTACTCGAAAGCGGACAGATAAATATAAAAATCGGAGCCGACAACGCAATAGATGTCTCGGGAACTAATCTAAACGATATATACTCAGACTTTTGGAGGCAAAATAAGCTGCTCGACAAAAAGTACGAAAATGCGCTGAATATCTCCGAAAAAGCAGCAGCAGAGGTAGATAAAGAGTATGTCGAACTTGGCTACAACTTTGCCCGCAACAATCCGAAAAATATTGTAGGAAAAATAGCATTCCTCTCGGCATATTGGGGAATGTCGATAGCTCAGCGAGAAGAAATAATATCGCTACTCGACGACAACTTCAAGACCGACAAGAAGATAGCAAAGATTATCTCTAATATCGAGCAAGAAAAGAAAGCGTCTGTCGGACAACCTTTTATAGATTTTTCTGCCAATGACATCAATGGCAAAGAGGTGAAACTTAGCTCCCTCGTAGGGCAGACCGACTATCTGCTTATCGATTTCTGGGCTTCGTGGTGCGGTCCATGCCGAAAGGCATTACCATCACTCAAAGCATTGTACGACAAATACAAAGGCAAAAAGTTCGATATTATCGGGGTATCGCTCGACAGTAAAAAAGAAGATTGGACGGGAGCAATCGAAAGATTCCAGCTGAAATGGACAAACATATCAGACCTCAAACATTGGGATAGCTACCCTGCTCGACTATACGCTATTAGCTTTATTCCCAATACCATACTACTCGACAAAGAGGGAAAAATCGTAGGTCGCAACCTACACATCAACGAAATAGAAGATATTCTGAATCAGAAGTAATTAACCATTAAAATAAAACACAACTTTTATGAAGAAAATATTTGGCTTAGTACTCATAGCCGCTTTTGTGACGGCTTGTAGCAGTAAAACGGACGAAATGTCGTTGGCTTCTATGGATGCAAAAATAGTGGCAGACGAATATATTGCCGAAGACATGGCATTGAATACCGGAGGTTCACAAGTCTCTATCGATATCGAACCTCAAATAATCAAGACAGGTCGTATCTCGATAGAGACTTCAGATGCAGCCCAGACCAAATCGCTTATATACAAATATATAGGAAAATTTGGCGGACGTATATCAGGTGAAAGCAGATCTACATACGACGATATCACTACATATATTATATCGGTGCGTATACCTGCCAAAAACTTCGACGCTATGCTCGATAGCATATCGAAAAGCGGTGACAACGTACAAGATATGTCGATAGACTCACAAGACGTTACCGAAGAATATATCGATATAACGGCTCGCCTAAAGACCAAAAAGGAACTCGAAGCTCGCTATCTTGAGTTGCTTAAAAAAGCAAATAAGGTAGAGGAAATCGTTTCTATCGAAAAAGAGATTGGAAACCTACGCTCCGATATAGAGAGTATCGAGGGACGGCTCCGATATATGAATAATGCAGTGGCATATAGCACTTTGGATATATCTTATTATGAACACGCTAAGACATTCGGCAATAAAATTGTAGATGCCTTCAAAGCTGGCTGGCAGGTAATAATCTACATACTAATGGCAATAGTGAAACTATGGGCTATACTTTTATTGGTAGTAGCTATCATTATCATTATTATAAGAGTGAGATGTCGACGCAAAGCCAGACAAAATAACAGATAATGAATGAAATACTGAAATATTTTCCAACTCTTACAGAGCAGCAGACACGGCGGTTTGCTGCCCTGTTTGATTTATATGCCGACTGGAATACAAAAATCAATGTCATATCTCGTAAAGATATCGAAAACTTATACTTACACCACGTCTTACACTCATTGGCAATAGCTAAGATATTGCCCTTCAAGAAAGGAACAAGTATTATCGATGTCGGTACGGGAGGAGGTTTTCCGGCTATCCCATTGGCTATCATATTTCCTGAATGTACGTTCTGCTTACTCGATTCGGTGGCAAAAAAGATAAAAGTAGCTCAAGAGGTAGTATCGGCATTAAATTTGCGTAACTGTACTTTTTCTCATAGTCGTATCGAAGATGAAAAACGTACGTTCGACTTTGTAGTTTCGCGTGCAGCAATGTCGCTGCCCGACTTGGTGAGATTATCGTCGAAAAATATTGCAACAACGCAGCAAAACGCTCTACCAAACGGAATTATATGCCTCAAAGGGGGCGATTTACAAGCCGAGATACAGCCTTATAAAAATATTGTAAGCGTATACACGCTAAGCGATTTCTTCGAAGAAGATTATTTCTCGACCAAAAAAGCTATATATCTGCCGGTAGACAATAGCCGAAAAAAAGTATGACAATTATATAGATACTCCATTGGGTATGACTTTTTGTATTACTTTTGTAAAAATTATTATACTCAACAACTAAAACACATACTAAGAAATGAAGAAAAAAACATTAATCTTACTACTCGGAGTTATTGTACTGCTCGTATTGTGGGCAGTATCGGGTTATAATGGAATGGTAAATGCAGAGGTAACAGTCGACCAAGAATGGTCTAACGTAGAGACTCAGTATCAACGACGTAACGACCTGATAGGAAATCTGGTAGCTACCGTAAAAGGATACGCCGAACACGAAAAGACCACTCTTAGCGAGGTAATAGCTGCACGTGCAGCCGCCACACAAACGACTATCAATGCACAAGATCTCACTCCCGAAAAGATGCAACAGTTTCAGCAGGTACAGGGGGAATTGTCGTCGGCTCTCGGTCGCCTTTTGGTATCGGTAGAGCGTTATCCCGAGCTAAAAGCCAATCAGAATTTCCTCGAACTACAATCGCAACTCGAAGGCACCGAAAACCGAATACAGGTAGCACGTCAGCGATACAACGAGACGGCAGGAGTCTACAACAAGAAAATCAGGAAATTTCCAAACAATATACTTGCCGGTATATTTGGCTTCGACAAAAAGCCCTTCTTCGATGCCGACCCTGAAGCAAGTAAAGCTCCAAAAGTAGAATTTTGATATAAAAATCAACCCCCAAAAACTGCTCTCGCATAAAGGGCAGTTTTTATTTGCTGTTTATAAAGAATTAGGCTCTCCCATATCGGAAGAGCCTAAAACTTCAAATCAAATAAGACTATCTAAATTAGATAACGCCTTGTTCGAGCATTGCGGTAGCAACTTTCATAAAGCCTGCTATGTTTGCACCCTTTACGTAGTTGATATAGCCTTTTTCTTCGCCATATTTGAGGCAAGCATTGTGGATAGATTCCATAATCTGATGCAGTTTGGCATCTACCTCTTCGCTTGTCCAAGAGAGGTGTGCTGCGTTCTGAGTCATTTCGAGACCCGAAGTAGCTACACCACCTGCGTTCACTGCTTTACCAGGAGCAAACGGCAGTTTGTGGTCTTGGAAAGTCTTGATAGCTTCAGGAGTACAACCCATATTAGAAACTTCGGCAACCAACTGTACTTTGTTTGCAATCAAAGTCTTAGCGTCTTCTTCGTTGAGTTCGTTCTGGAAAGCACAAGGCAGAGCTATATCGCAAGGGATAATCCATACTTTTTTGCCTTTTATGAATTTGCTTTCTTTGGCAAACTTCTTGGCAAACGGTTCTACGATATTTTGGTTCGAAGCACGGAGTTCGAGCATATAGTCTATCATTTCGTTGGTCATACCGTTGGGTACTTCTACGCAACCGTCGGGACCTGACAGACCGATAACTTTAGCTCCGAGTTGAGTAGCTTTCTGAGAAGCACCCCAAGCAACGTTACCGAAACCGGAAACTATTACGCGCTGTCCTTTTATGGATTTTTTGAGTTTTTTCAGCATGTGGTCTACAAAGTAGAGTGCACCGTAACCTGTTGCTTCGGGACGAATAAGCGAACCACCCCAGTTGATACCCTTACCTGTGAGTACACCTGTGTTGTATTCGCGAGCAAGTTTCTTGTACATACCGTACATATAACCGATTTCACGACCACCTACGCCAACGTCGCCGGCAGGGACGTCCGTATCGGGACCGATATGATGCCACAATTCGAGGATGAATGCTTGGCAGAAACGCATTATTTCGGCATTGGATTTGCCTACCGGGTCGAAGTCAGAGCCACCCTTGCCACCGCCCATAGGTAGTGTAGTAAGAGCGTTTTTGAAAGTCTGTTCGAAGCCCAAGAACTTCAACATCGACAAGTTAACAGCTTTGTGGAAACGGATACCGCCTTTGTAAGGTCCGATAGCTGCATTGAACTGTACACGATAACCGATGTTCGACTGAACTTCGCCTTTGTCGTCGACCCAGTCTACACGGAAAGTGAAGATTCTGTCGGGTTCCACCATACGTTCGATGATTTTTGCCTTTGCAAATTCAGGGTGTTTGTTGTAAACCGGTTCAACAGATTCCAACACTTCGTGTACTGCTTGTAAGTACTCTTTTTCACCGGGATGTTTTGCCTCCAATGAGGCCATAATCTTTTTTACGTCCATAATAACAATGATTTTTTTAATATGTTTTTATTTAAAATATTATGCAATAACAACTTATACAACCATAAGACTTCTTGTATAATAGTCCACAAAGTTAATTAATAGTCTATGAATAAACAAATAAAAATCGATAGTTTTTTCAGAGAAAACAAATATATTTTACTCGTGGTGATAAGGCAGACCTGCTATTATGGTGAAAGCACGATAAAGTTGCTCTGCAAAAATGGCTCTTACTATCTGGTGAGAAAATGTCATCTTAGACAGAGATATACGCGAATCGGCTCTATCGTATACTTCGTTAGAAAAGCCATAAGCTCCGCCAACGACGAACGTAATATTGCGAGAAGCAGTCTGCCGTCGCTCAAGCCATTCGGCGAACTGCCTCGAGGTGAAGCTATCGCCTTTATCGTCGAGAATAGCTACAAACTCACTGTCGTCGATAAAACTAATAATAGACCTGCCTTCCTCCGATTTCTGCACCTCGACAGAATATTTTTTCTTGGCACCGGGTACTATTTTTACCGTTATATCGATGTTTTTTATACGTTTCAGATAGTCGTCGACTATACTTGTTATTCTATCGTCTACGGTTTTCCCCACAAATAGTATTTTTATCTTCATATACAGCTATTTACTCGAATTTTATAGACTTGGCAGGCAATATCTTAGAAATCATCTGAGATGGGAGCACCATTATAAGTATTGAGAATAAAAACACCGACAAATTCAGAACTATCAGCAAACGGAAGTCGATATGTACGGGCACAAACGAAGTATAGTAATACTCGGGATTTAACGGCACAATATGCAGAAAATGCTGTAAAACGACAATCGAAAAACCTATGATATTACCCCATACCATACCACGCCCGACAAAAAACATTGCACTGACAACGAATACCTTACGTATTTCTTTATCCTTCATTCCCAGAGCTTTGAGTATGCCTATCGTCTGTGTCTTTTCGAGTATTATAATAAGCAACCCCGACACTATATTGAAGCCCGCTACCGCTAACATTAGCACTATAACTATGTATGCGTTGATGTTTAGCATATCCAACCAATTGAATATCTGTGGGTATACCTCTTTGATAGACTGTATGTCGTATATAATTTTGCTATCGTCGAATTTATTGCCGACAATCCGCCGTATATGGTCAGTTATAGGGTCTAATCGGTCGAAATCGGTGATAGTTATTTCGAGTGAACTTATGTAGTGCCGACTCCAACCGTTGAGTTCTTGTAATACTTGTGAGTTGCAGAGGGCAAATAAGTCGTCGAACTGCGAGAAAGTAGTAGAATATATCCCCGATATTATAAATTTTCGTCCTCTTACTTGTTGCTGAAAGAAATAAGCTGAAACATCATCTCCTACTTTAAGATTCAACGACTTAGCTATGTTGCTCGAAACGATAATGTTGTTTCTGTTATCGCTATTCGATAGGTCGGGCACACTGCCTTCAACAATATTTTTACGAAAAAAACTCCAATCGTAGTCTCTATCTACTCCCTTGAATATTATACCTTTAAAATCATCGTCGGTCTTTACTATTCCAGGTTTAGTGACTACCTTCGCTACTCTATTTATGCCATTTATAGTCGTTATCTCAGCTAATGTATTGTCGTCAATAGATATAGGCGAGCGTTCGAACGACGAAGAACTGCTTCCATACGAAAATATCTGAATATGAGAACCAAAGCCTACTACCTGAGACGTAACCTCTCTTTTGAAACCTATTACTACACAGACAGATATAATCATCACCGATAACCCTACAGCGATACCGAATGTCGCTATATTGATGTTAGACTTCCTATGCGACTTATTGCCAATGTCGCTATATGTGATACATTTTGCAAGTAGATATGAGAGGTTCATACTATGTTCAACAATCGGTATATTAATCATTTACATTTACTCTGTGCAACAATGAACTATCGCCATAACTTAAGAATCGGAAGTCGTTGTTTAAAGCAAAGTCGTAGATACTCTTCATGTTGTCGCTACCCACGAAAGCCGATACCAACATCAACAGAGTACTACGGGGTTGGTGAAAGTTTGTAATTAGTTTATCGACTATTCTAAACCTAAATGTAGGCACTATCATTATTTGGGTTTTTGCAATAATCGACTTCAGCTTTTCTCTTGACAGATAATCGATTATCTCTTGCAAAGCCTCTACTACCGACAATCGGCAGACATCGTAGTATGCCTCCCATTGCGATACATTCAAGTCGGGAGCCGACCGATTCGTTTTTATATGGCATCCAATGTAATACAGGCTTTCCAGTGTTCGCATCGAGGTAGTACCCACTGCCACGATATGCCCGAGATGCTGCATTATATCATACAAAGTATCAAGCTTCACCTCGAATATTTCGGTATGCATAATATGATTTGCAATATTTTCCGTCTTCACGGGCTGGAACGTACCTGCTCCTATATGTAGAGTCAGTTCGCTACTGCCGATACCTTTACTATGTAAGTCGCTAATAATCTTTTCGGTAAAATGTAACCCTGCGGTAGGGGCAGCTACCGACCCCAAGTTTTTGGCAAATGTAGTCTGATATCCAACCATATCTGCCTCGGCTGTACGGCGGTTGAGGTAAGGCGGTATCGGCAACTCGCCCATATACTGCAAGATACGGGCAAAAGTGATATTCGGATTGTCCCACGAAAAAGCCACGATATGATTCATATTGTCGATTCGCTCCACATAACGAACTTCGAAAGTCGTCGACTCGCCGTCGATTATTACCTCTCGACACAATACTTCGTCTTTCCACCGACGCAGATTACCGACCATCACTTTCCAAAGACACGAATCGGTCGACGAAAACGACCGCCCATAATCGCTTGGTTCATAAGGCTCTAAACAAAACACTTCGATAACAGCTCCGGTAGACTTAACAAAATGTAGGCGTGCCTGTATCACCTTTGTATTGTTGAATATCAAGAAGTCGTCTGTTGCAAGTAGCTGAGGCAGAGCAGAAAAACATTGTTTTGTAATACCCTCTCCATCAAAATGCAACAGAAGCGACCCACCTCGCTCTGCAAGAGGATATTTAGCTATCTTTTCGGTAGGTAGCTGATATTCAAATTCGTTTATATCGAGATTTACCGGCATCGCTTTATGTACGGAGATTTATCGGAATTTATCTATAAGTATCTTTTCTATAATAAGTTGTACCTCATTGCTATCTACTCCATTGTGTAAAAGCAGATTATTGTCTGCCGAAAACACATCGATAAATCCCTTTAAATCTTTGGCTTTGGCGATAGCCTTTTGATAACGCTCGATAGCTATATCTTGCATCTTCAAACAGAGAGCAATATGGCCGGCTGTGATTAAATCTTTCATTTCCAACTCGGCAGACTCTTCTATATGTCTCGTAGCAAGCTCATTAGCTTGTTCCAACTTACCGCAATAAAAGAGACACGATACTAGGACGGAACGTATATTTCGATAGTCGGGCTTGAGATAACTTATTTTATATAAGACAGATAGAGCCGAGTCGTACTGAGAAATCTCCATATAGCAAACTGCAAGTCGAAACATCACCCCGAAATCGTCTTTGGCTACTTCCAATATCTCGTTATAACAATCGATAGCCTTGGGAATATCACCGATTTGCCTATAACAAAATGCAAGACGTCGGAGATACCAAGTGCTGTTTTTGTCGAGTCCTTCGGCTACAATATAGTAGTCAATTGCCTCCTGATATCTACCCACTTTCTGGTAAGAATATGCCAGATTGCGATACAATTCATAGTCGATATCGCTATCGCCTGCAGCCTCTATATCTCTATTATACACATCGATAGCTTGCAAATAATGGTCGTAAAAGAAATATGCATCTCCTATCTTACGTCGCTCTGCGGGAGTCGGAAACATTGCTTCGAAGATTTTCGAGTCGCACAAGTTGAGTATTCTCGATAGAGGATTGTCTATCTCGGTGTGACGAGGAAAATACGAATAAAACCGATATAAATCAAGTATATAGTGATTTGCCTCTATTTTTTGCGGAGTATAATTGTGGCTCTTGTCGGTATCTTTTATCATTTCGTCGAGTTGCTCGCGTTCTTCTTTGATGGCAAACTCTACCGTATCGAGCTGTTTATCGGGCATTTGCAATAAATTTAGCGAAAACGAAAACTTATCGGAATTGCATAGCAACGGATTCGACGAAATAGCTTTGCCGATAGACTCTTTTTTATTGGAAAGCCGTCTCACATAAGGATTTCGAGAATCGAAAGGCAATATCCAATTTTCGATAAAGGCAAAAAACGGAAAACCCTTCATTTGTGCGAAAGTCCCTGCAAAGACATCCGAACCACTCATTTGCAACTCGGTGAAGTCGTGTATCTTATCCGAAAAATCGATTCCGTCGAACATATTCTCTATACTTGGCTTTATCTTCTCGCTATCTTCGTCGAAATCTATATTTTTAAGTTTGTCTTGTATTATCGGCGACATTTTCATTATTTCGGGCATTATCTCCTCGTTTATTTGCTTGGAAATCTTGCTCGTTTCTGTAGTGCGTACTATCTGAAATACAATACTTTGTATTTCAGACACAAGTTCGCTGTTTTGGCAAATAAAAGTTATTCTGTTGCGCAAATGCTCGTCGTATTCGATGATATATCCATATTTCGATATTATAAGTACTATACCGACCAAAACTCTCTGTCTTATAGCGTTTTCGTTACTATCTACGAGCGAAAGCAATACATTTGTTTTCTGCGAATCGAAAGCACGAAGTACATTCATAGTAAGGGCAGATACCGCTATACATCTGGCATCTAAAGCTATTGTGCTATCGGCGATTATAGCCTTGACCTGCTCGAGGTCGGCACTCGACATATCGCTTTTCAATAAAACAAATGCAAAAAGCGGCGACATCGTTTTTTGATAGGTGCTTGTAACTGTATTCCAATAGTTTATATCTCCATCATTTTCATCTGTCGCTTGGTCGGCTGCCGCGTACTGCTGTCGAAGAACTGTGTGTATCTGCTCAAAACTCGGAATTATATCATTGAGAAACATATTAGGATTGTTAATCATCAGCCTCTGCCCCTCATACTCAATGAGATTCGATTGACGCAAGAGAAAAGTCTCCTTCGCCTTTTGAACAAGCATAAACAGATTGAATACAAGCCTATTATATATCTGCCGACTCTCTTCGTTTCTTGTAAACTCTTTTGTAGCAATACTATGAGATAGCATCTGCAGGTAAGTCGATGAATATTCGTCTATTTCCATCGACATATTCCAATCGTTTATCTCCTTTATAATCTTTCGTATGAGAAAAAAAGCTTCTGATACACTACCCGTGTAGAGCTTCTCATTCACTTTATTGTAAATGCTTAATATATCATTGATTGTCATATCGGTACTAAACGACTTTATGGTCTTTATCGAATCTCAAAATTACATATTTTCTACCGAACGCCAAAAACTTATTTATACGAGTAAGTTACAGCGCTCATATACAGCAAAATTCACATTTTGATAAAAAAATAGTAATTTTGTTGTTCCTTTGATAGTTATAATATGTAATATAAAACAATAAAAATCAATTCGATATAGAAATTTATGGGAAGAGCTTTTGAGTTTCGTAAAGAGAGAAAATTTAAACGTTGGGGCAATATGGCTCGCGTATTCACTAAGTTGGGCAAGGAGATAACCATAGCCGTAAAGCAGGCAGGACCTCTGCCCGAAAACAACCCGCGTCTACGCCTGCTGATGCAGACCGCCCGCAAAGAAAATATGCCAAAAGACAATGTCGAAAGAGCCATAAAAAAAGCAACCGACAAAGACTTCACCGATTACAAAGAGGTGAACTACGAAGGATACGCTCCTCACGGCATAGCAATATTTGTAGAAACTGCCACCGACAACACCACCCGCACAGTTGCCAATATACGTTCGTACTTCAACAAATTCGGAGGATCGCTCGGTACGACAGGTAGTCTGGAATTCCTTTTCGAGCACAAATGTGTGTTCTATATCAAACACAAAGACGGCATCGCCACAGAAGACCTCGAGCTTGAACTCATCGATTACGGCGTGGACGAAGTAGTCGAAGACGAAGACGAAATAGTACTTTATGGCGAATTTACACAAAACTCCAACATACAAAAGTATCTGGAAGACAATGCTTTTGAGATAACAAAAGTAGAGTTTATCCGCATACCGAACGAGTTAAAACAGGTTACCACCGAACAAGCAGAGCAGATAAATAAGTTGATAGAGAAGATAGAAGAAGACGAAGACGTTCAGAACGTATTCCATAATATGGCAGAGTGAGCGACTCTCTAACCTATTTTGTCTGTTTGGCAACATGACTGTACAATTAATTATATAGTAGCGTATTATGAAGTTTGTAAAGATGCACGGTGCGGGCAACGACTACGTTTTTGTAGATTGTTTCAGGCAGCAGGTCGATAACCCCGAGAGGCTTGCTGTGGCTGTAAGCGACCGTCATTTCGGAATCGGTTCCGACGGACTTGTACTCATAATACCCTCTGACAAAGCCGATTGTCGTATGCGTATGTTCAATGCCGACGGTTCGGAGGGAATGATGTGCGGCAATGCTATCAGATGTGTGGGGAAATATTTTTTCGAAAATATAGACTCTACTAAAACCACTATCACAACAGAGACCGCCAGCGGTATCAAAAGACTCGAACTCACCGTAGTTAAGGGAACAGTAGAATGTGTCGGCGTCGATATGGGTAGAGCCGATTTCGCTGTGAAAAACGTGCCTTTCGTATGCGACGAAGATGAATTTATCGCTTCCGAACTTAGGGCAGACAATCGTACGTTCAACGCTACGGTACTTTCTATGGGCAATCCTCATTGCGTCGTTTTTGTAGACGATGTAGACGCTTTCGACGTAGAACGCTACGGACGAGCAATAGAAAACAACCCGCTTTTCCCGGAACGAGTAAATGTAGAGTTTGTCGAAATAGTCGATAAAGACACAATAAAAATGAGAGTATGGGAGCGAGGCAGCGGCTGTACATTGGCTTGCGGCACAGGAGCCTGTGCCTCGGTAGCGGCAGCTGCCCGAAATACGTTGTTACCGATGGATAAGGAGATATGTGTCAGACTGCTCGGCGGCGACCTGTGGGTAAAATGTGCATCGGATTACACTATGACAATGCGGGGCAATGCGGTAGAAGTATTCAGAGGAGACTACGAACTATAAAAACTTATCGGACAATGAAATATATAGGAGCACACGTAAGTGCGAGCGGAGGAGTAGAGAACGCTCCCGTCAATGCTCAAAACATAGGAGCAACGGCTTTTGCCTTTTTTACCAAAAACCAACGACAATGGGTATCGCCACCGCTTACGGAAAAGAGCATAGAAAAATTTCGTGCAAACTGCGATAAATACGGTTTTACCGACAGTCAGATACTGCCTCACGACAGCTATCTGATAAATCTCGGCTCGCCCGACGAAGAGGGACTTGCCAAATCGCGTAGTGCGTTCACAGACGAAATGACACGCTGTGAACAGCTCGGACTAAGGTATCTCAACTTCCACCCCGGAGCACATCTGAATAAGATATCCGAGGGCGAGTGTCTGAAAATTATCGCCGAATCTGTAAACATAGCAATAAGTAAGACAAAAAACGTAGTGGCGGTAATAGAAAACACAGCCGGACAGGGCTCCAACGTCGGTTATCGGTTCGAACACCTCACAGGGATAATAGAGCTGATAGACGACAAAAGCAGAGTAGGCGTATGTATAGACACCTGCCACGCTTATGCCGGAGGTTATGACCTACAGACACGCGAAGGGTACGACAAAACTTTCGAAGACTTCGAACGTATAGTAGGCTTCAAATACCTATGCGGTATGCATCTGAACGACGCTAAGAAAGGCTTAGGCTCACGCGTCGACAGGCACGACTCGCTCGGAGCAGGTCTGCTGGGAGTCGATACTTTCAGGTGGATAATGCAAGACTCTCGTTTCGACAACATACCTCTGATACTCGAAACGCCCGACGAAACACTCTGGGCACAAGAGATAGAGATGTTGAAAAACTTTGCAAAATAGATTGGCAAAAAAACATTTAATCGAATAAAAATGCAAAACAAAGATAAACAAACACTTCTCGACGAACGGTATATGCGTATGGCACGTATCTGGGCAGAAAACTCGTACTGTCTGCGGCGTAAGGTAGGAGCCCTGCTCGTCAAAGATAAGATGATAATATCCGACGGGTACAACGGCACTCCTTCGGGTTTCGAGAACTGCTGCGAAGACGAGCATAACAACTCCAAGCCATACGTGCTGCACGCCGAAGCAAATGCCATCTCTAAGGTAGCACGCTCCAACAACTCGAGCGACGGAGCGACGCTCTACGTCACGGCGTCTCCGTGTATGGAGTGTGCCAAGCTGATTATTCAGGCAGGTATACGGCGGGTAGTCTACGGCGAGGAATATCGTATCGCCGACGGACTGGAGCTGATGCGGCGTGCCGATATCGAAATCGTTTTTTGTGAGGTTTAGGTAGTCCGAAAAGTATTTTTCAGAATAAAAAAGAAAGTAAAATGAAAAAGGTATTCATTCCATTTATGGTAGCATTGTGTATCGCTTTGGGGATAGTAATCGGTAATTTCTACTCCAAACTGAAGACACAGAAACAACTATCGCTGCCATTCGACAGAATAGTAAAGACTAATGACAAGATTTCCGATGTATTGGATATTATAGAGGAATTCTATGTGGATACTATCGTCAGAGACAGCCTTGTAGAACAGGTCATACCTGAGATAATATCACAGCTCGACCCTCATTCGTCGTATATACCTGCAAAAGACTTGCAGATGGTAAACGAAGAGTTGTCGGGTAGTTTCTTCGGTATCGGCGTGCAATTCAATCTGCAAAACGATACTATTTACGTTATCAACGTCATTTCGGGAGGACCTTCGGAGAAGGTAGGCATAATGGCAGGCGACAGGATTGTACGTGTAAACGATTCTGTGTTTGTGGGTAAAAAGGTAACTAACGAAAAGGTGATAAGCACACTCAGAGGCGATAAGGGCACGAAGATAAAACTAGGCATTGTTCGTCGCGGCTCGAAGGAAATCACCAATTACGTAGTAACACGGGGCGAAGTGCCCGTGAGCAGCATCGACATAGGTTATATGATTGCACCGAAGATTGGCTATATATCCGTAAACAAATTCGGGGAGACGACCTACAAAGAGTTCCTCAACGCTCTGACAAATGTCAAACAGCAGGGGGCGAAGTCCGTTATCGTAGACCTCAGAGGCAATGCGGGCGGATATCTGGGTGCTGCCGTGGAGATGCTCAACGAGTTCCTGAAAAAAGACGACCTAATAGTATATATGCAGGGGGCACACCAGAAGCGTGTCGATAGCTATGCCGACGGTACGGGCTCGTTTCAGAATATGAAGATGGCTGTCATCATCGATGAGTTTTCGGGGTCGGCATCGGAGATATTCGCCGGAGCCATACAAGACAACGACCGCGGTACTATCATCGGACGTCGTTCGTTCGGCAAAGGGCTGGTACAGAAACCCATACGCCTGAGAGACGAATCCGAGATACGACTTACGGTAGCCAAGTATTACACGCCTTCGGGCAGATGTATTCAGAAGCCCTATTCGAAGGGTAATATAGCCGATTACGAAATGGATTTGATAAACAGATTCAATCACGGCGAGTTCTATTCTCGCGACAGCATCAAAGAAAACACGACAGAGGTATATCATACCAAAGGCGGTCGGGTGGTCTATGGCGGCGGCGGCATTATGCCGGATATTTTCGTACCCTCCGATACGGTCGGCTCTACCAAGTATTTCACAGAGATAGTAAACAAGGGATTGACCTACAAGTTTGCCCTCAACTATACGGACAACAACCGTACGAAACTCAAAAAGTTCAAGTCGTCGGCGGAATTACAAGAATTTCTCGAAAAGCAAGACCTGTTTGCCAAAATGATGCTATATGCAAAAAAGAGCGGTGTGGTTTGCAGCAAAGAGGAGAAAGACAAGTCCAAACCCCTCATAGAGCGTCAGGTGATAGCCTATATCGAACGTAATGTCCTGAACGAAAAAGGTTTCTATCCATACATCAACCAGACAGATAAATGTGTACGGAAAGCTTTGGAGATATTCAACACTCAGAAGTAGTGTATATACAATCGTCTCATTGTCTGAAAGGAATATATGTGGCTCGAAAAAAAGATATTTTCCCTTCTCGGCTGGAGAGCCGATATTAAAATAGAACTTCCAGATAAGTGTGTGGCTTGTATAGCTCCACACACATCGAACTGGGATTTTTTCTATTGTGTCCTCTTCAAAGAGGCTTATCGTATAAAGGTAAATTTCCTGATAAAAGAGGAGTGGACTAAGTCCGTAATAGGCGGTCTGATACGAAGATTGGGAGGCATCGGCATACGACGCGACAAATCGTATTCATCTACCGATACATACGCCAAAACGTTCGACGACAACGAGATACTAAGGATAGCTATCACACCCGAAGGCACGCGCAAAGGCAATAAAGATTGGAAACAAGGTTTTTACTATATTGCCCTGAAAGCGGGCGTACCTATAGTCTTGGTAAGCCTCGACTACAAAGAAAAATGTATCTCGATAGACCGCATTATCGTTCCTAACGGCGATATCGACACTCAAATGGCAGAGATAAAGGCTTATTACAAGGGAGTTACCGCCAAGTACCCCGATAAATTTATATTGTAAGGCTAGGACAAATACATGATGGTGTGTCAAAACCGGCACAACCGCAGTTAGTATTACGTCCAAGTTCAAGCCAAACGATAAAGTATCTTCGGTATCACAACGAAAGTTTATCGTATATCGCTTACCAATAGAATTAAAAACATTAATTTTGTAACCAATATATATCGGTATAGTATCCTACAAAAGATTATGTTGTTCAATAAGATAATATTCGGTCCGGTCAAAAGCAGACGTTTGGGTACATCGCTCGGTGTCAACCTATTACCCGACGATAGCAAACTATGCAATTTCAATTGTATATACTGCGAATGCGGATTCAATTTTACCAAGCCCCATTCACATCTTCCTAAACGGGAAGATGTGAAAGAGGCGTTAAGAGCTAAGTTACAGGAATATGCAGATAAAAATGAGCATATCGATACTATCACTTTCGCAGGTAACGGCGAACCGACATTGCACCCGCAATTTGCCGAAATTATCGACGATGTGGTCGAATTGCGGAACGCCATTTGCCCCGCCACAAAAATATCGGTACTATCAAATGCCACATTTGCACATAAACCACAAGTATTCGCAGCACTACACAAAGTAGACAATAATATTCTCAAACTCGACTCGGGTATAGAAGAGTCGATAAAGATTATCAATCAGCCTACAGGCAATTTCAGTCTTAAAGATACGGTCGAAAATCTGAAAAAATTCAGAGGCAACCTGGTACTGCAAACTCTATTTTTCTCAGGCAATTACAAGGGGGTAACGATAGACAATACCACCGACGAAGAGGTATCGGCGTGGTTGAAGTTGGTCGAAGAGATCACTCCCAAGAGTGTAATGATATATACTCTCGACCGCCCCACTCCTGCCGAAAATCTCCATAAAGCAGACCCCAAGCGACTTGCAGAAATAGCTGCAAAGGTAGAAGCTCTCGGTATAAAAACACAGATAAATGGCTAAGAACGCTTTACAGTACAGAATAGATGCCATCGAAGGCAGACGTGTGCTCATAGCTCCGCTAAATTGGGGTATAGGGCATGCAACTCGCTGTATTCCTATCATCAAACGACTGCTCGAGGCGGGCAAAGAGGTGATTGTAGCTGCCGACGGATACCCTTTGTTGTTGCTGCAAAAGACGTTTCCGCAATTGCTATGCATCGAATTCAAATGGGTCGATATACATTACAGCAAGGCAAATTCGCAAGTATTACCGATAATGTGGCAGATACCGAAATTTATGTATGCAATATTCAGAGAACACAACACGCTGAAACACATAGTAAATGCCTATGGAATCGACACTATCATATCCGACAATCGTTTCGGACTATGGCACAAAAAAGTAAAAAGCATTTATATCACTCATCAGATAGGTGTAATAGTAAGCCCTAAAAACAAGGCACTCAACTATTTGGCATACCTTCTCCACAAAAATATCATCAATCGGTACGATGAGTGCTGGATACCCGATTTCGAAGGTACCGACAACTTATCGGGCGATTTGTCGCACAAATACCCTTTGCCCGAAAACGCATACTTTGTCGGTATTCTATCGCGGTTTCAGTAACGACTATGCTCTCAAACACCAAGGCAATCGTCTTAAAAACAATACCTTACTCCGACAGCAAAAGGATAGTCGCTCTCTATACCCGACAAGAAGGACGGCTCTCGGCTGTGTTGCAGATAGGGAGTAAACGCGGTTGTTTATCGTTGCTGGAGCCATTTTCGGTAGTAGACCTCACAATAAAAAAAGGCAAAAGCACTCTATACTATATCAATAGTATACAAAGGCACTTGATATTCAACGATATCGCGTCTGATATACGGAAACGTCTGGTAGCCGTATTTATGGCAGATGTAGTATATCACACTGTGAAAGAAGAATTTACAGACGACACACTATACGATTTTCTCGAAAATAGTATCGCATCATTAAATGAATCGAGAGACGATGTCTTTAAGTTCATAACCATCTTTTTACTCGAATACGGGCGAATATTGGGGTTCTACCCTAATATAAACACCTACACCGAACACTCTCTTTTCGATATGAAGAGTGGCATCTTTTGTCGGATACCACCTATGCATAAGCACTTTATCGAAGAAGACGACACGGCAGATTTCGTCCGTCTGTTGGAAGTACGATACTCCAATCCGTCGGAAATAGAGTATTCGCAACAACAGACCAACCGCTTGTTAGATATCGTATTAGAGTTTTTGGAACTGCACGTCTCTGATTTTAAGCACATAAAATCACTCGATATACTAAGGCAAATTATCTGACAACAAACAGTTGCTTGTCAAACACTTAAGAGTCGCTCTCCCTCTTCCAATCGTTTTAAATGGCAGAATAGCAATTCCCCGTTTTTGTCGTTTCTCAGATGCATGCCGTTGCCTTCGCAGTACTTATACATCTTGCAATCGGCACATATTCCGGTTTTTGTCCAGCTTCGGTCTCTGAATACTGCATATCGATTTTCCCATACATCACGAAAATTGTCTCTATAGATATTGCCTTGTATGAAGTTGTCTCTCAGGTTTGGACACGCCGATATAGAGCCATCTGCAAGTATCGAGGCTACATTTATACCGGCACGGCAGGCGAAAAAATTATCTCTTACCTCGAGTTCATATTTTCCGAGAAATCCTTCACAGCCATAGCTTAGATTTATCCTTCCCTCTTTACGAGTGGCGGCTATAAAATCGAAAAGGCATTTAAAATCGGGAGCATCGAGTTGCAAATCGACATTATATTTGGCTCTACCGATAGGGAAGACCGTAAATATACGCCACTTTTTTACACCAGACTCGATAAGGCTCTCTTTGAGACGATGCAACTCGCTGTAATTCTTTTTATTTACGCACGTTACTACATCGAATACTATATCAGGTGTTTTCGCCAACTCCCTTATGCCATTCATAGCATTTACAAAGCTATTCGGGTTGCCTCGGAGCCAATTGTGACTCGACTCCATACCATCGAGGCTGACGGTAACAGACCTTATCCCCGCCCGTACAAGCGAATCTATCTTTTGCCTCGACAGCAACATACCGTTAGTAACTATGCCCCAAGGGAATCCGCGTCGGTACAGCTCTCTGCCTATTTGCTCTATATCTTTGCGGAGTAGAGCCTCGCCGCCTGTAAGCACTATCATAGTGCGATTCGGCACTATATCGTACGCCTTGTCTAAAGCCCCGAAAAAATCTTCCGATGGCATATCTCGGGCGGTAGAGTCTCGTTTACAGTCGCTTCCACAATGCAAACATTGCAGATTGCACCGAAGGGTACACTCCCACAATATATAGCTGAGTCTGTGTATCTTAGCGTCGTTCTTTTTATACCTACGGAACAAACTAAGTGCCAATCTTTTACGCACAGACAGTTTGGTTACACCCATAATATCAACTATTTTCGGAGTTCCATACCGATATTCAACTCTTTTTCGGCTTTACCGCCATATTTACCCGAAGCGCCTTTGAAATCGTCGATACCGACTGCTATCACAGTATCGACAACACCATAGTCGATATTTTTAAGTGGCTCGAATGTAAGCTTAAAGTTGGCATTACGGGCAAAAATTATATTTCTATAAATGGAATATTTACCTTCGGCGTCTGTATATACGGTATCGGTAGTAGACTTACCGACAGAGCCTTCAGGCGAGACCTCTTTAAACGTAACTCTAACTTCTTTAACGGGTTCCTGTGTCGGAGCGAGAGTTACAACACCTTTGAACTTAAGGTCGGTATAATGAATATCTTTTTTAATATCGTCCGAAAACTTACAAGACGATACGATAATAATCAAAAGCCCAAGTACGACACAAACGCCTGTATATCTTTTCATTACAGCAAATTTTATTATTTTTTGGTTTTGGGAGTCAGTTTCATGTCGACAGTTTGTTTTGTCTCGCCTCTGAACCATCTGCCATGGCCTCCCTTGAAGTCTTCTTTAGAAATGCGCAACGTAGTATTGGCACTTTCGTACTCTCCGTTGGCGGTACTGTCGATATCTTCGAATTTCACCTTCACCACCATATCCGATGCTTCAAACAAGTTCTGTCTGAAGCTATAAGAGCCGTCAGGCTTTGTATACGTGGTATCGTTACGGACACGCTCAGCGTCTTGTATCGACGTCGTAGTATCGCTCTCGATGACTACATGAATATTTTCTATCGGTTTGTCGCTGTCTTTGTCTACAACATTTCCATTGACAATGAAATCGGCATGCGGACAACCATATTCTACCGGCGGATAAATAGGATTCTGTTTGCACGACGACAGACCAACTACACCTAAAATAGTAGCAATTAACGAATTGCAGAGTTGAAAAAAACTAATCTTTAACCGTTTCATAACTATATTGATTTTAATGTTTATGGCTAAAAAATATCAACACAAAAAAGTGTCTGTATCACAGACGCAAAAATAACACAATTGTTGCAATTATTTTACAAACAGATGCCGATTCGATATATTTTTATGGATTCCAATCGTAGTATCGTATGTATGGCACACAAGCCCGATACACTATCTACTGAACATCTTACAACTCTGCTCGTAACGTCGTATGGCGACAACCAACACAATATTCAGTACAACAATCTCGAATGCCAGATATATCCAGAATATCTGAGTTAAAACCGAGATTAGCAATGCGATAGACCTGCCATTGAATGTTATTATATTAAGTATTGGCATTATACGTGAGCTATTGGCTCTAAGGCTATTACGTATATTTTGGGGAATATCTTTGCCATATTCGGCATTAAGCCTTGCAAGCAATTTCTGTAGCTGCGGAGTGATAAACATCTGTATTGTAGAGTAATACACATACAACACATACAGAGCTTTATTAATACCGCGAGGCATAGCACTATGTTTGGCTTTTATACTCGATACAGTCTCGAATTCGCTGCCTTTTGCAGAAGAGATAAAATACAGATGAGCAGTCTTATAGTAATCGACTATATTAGATTGTATTAGGTTCGAAAGCCCCGACAGTGTGGCGGCAGTCCACGCCACGGCAGCTCCAAAGTCTGCCGATAGCCGAAGAGCTATCGCTATATATATCGATATAAACCAAAGATTTCCGGCAAGTCCGTCGAGGATACGACCTATCGGCGATTTTATTCCGGTAAGGCGAGCAAGCTGTCCGTCGACACAGTCTAATATATTGGCTATCACGAGTAAAGCAAAACCCGCTATGTTTATCCAAATATTCTGAGGCGACAAGAGTACTCCTGCAAATACACCAATAAAAATCGATATTATGGTGATAGTATTGGGAGTAACGGGTGTCTTTGCCAGTAGTAAGGCTATTCGGTAACCTATCGGGCGATAAAATATACGGTCTAAGAAGTTTTCGGTCTCTATCGATTTGAGCGAATCTTCGAAAGTATATTGTTTGGCTGTCTCTTCCATTTATATGCTATTTATAAGAATATCCTCCGTCTATCTTGATGATTTCTCCATTGAAATACTCATTTCGAGCAAGCATAAGATATACTTCAGCCACCTCTTGAGGCAGACAGAAGCGTTCCAGAGCTATTTTTTTCTCTATATTGTGGCGTATTTCGGCAGGTTTGGTCTTCTGCCAATCGGTATCGGCGAAGCCGGGAGCTACGCCATTTACCCGTACGTTATAGGGTTTCAGAAACTTTACAAGGTTAGATACCAAAGCGTGAGTAGCACTTTTGGTGATACCGTAGGCAAGACTCGTACCGTGTGGATGTATGCCCATCAGAGAGCCCGTAAAAATCACATTACCGGCCGATTCGATATGTCCGATAATCTTTTGCAGTAAAAAAACGGGGAAATGAACGTTTGCGAAAAATACTCTGTCCCAATCTTCTAAGGTAGTAGTCTCGAAGCTTGTACGTAACGTAATTGCCGCATTGAATACCAAAGTATTAAGCGATATGGCATTTTTGTCGAGATATTCTGCTATTTTATCGATAGACGTTCGGCTTGTAGAGTCTGCTTTTATCGACGATACATTCACTCCGTAACGTCGACGTATATCGTGTTCGCAACTGTCGGCAGCCTCTTGGTCGGCAGCATAGGTAAGAATGATATCATATCCGTTTTCTGCAAAAATCTCGGCAACAGCCCTTCCTATCCCTTTCGTGCCTCCCGTAATAAGAACTTTTTTACTCATAAACGACTAATAACTACTTTAATACCGGTTTCGACTGCTGTTGGTTGATGAGAGTATCTTGGTACGAATCGTGGATACTTTTCTTGAGGTTTGAGGTAGATATGCCCATTCCATACGGGAAATAGAAGACCTCTACTCCCAAATCTTTCAGATAATCGTACTTGCCGTACCAGTCGTCGCCTACGACGAAAGCATCTATATTAAGTTTCTTCACTATCTCGGTATGGTCCAACGTATGCTGGGGTATCACTATATCGGGTGTCTTTAGAGCCTCTATTATCTTCATTCGTTCCTCAAAAGGAATTGCCGGCTTCGCTTTGTACGAACAGACGAGCTCATCGGTCGAAACTCCGACGATAAGTATATCGCCCAGTGCTCTGGCATAATTGATCATTCTTAGATGATTGTAATGAAACAGGTCGAAAGTACCCGATGTATAAACGATGGTTTTCCCCTTGAACATATCTGCGTTATTTTGTGTCGCAAAATTAATCATTTATTTCAAAAGGCGACTCAAATTGCCTTATTTTTAACTACCTTTGCAAATTAATCGCTATTTGATGAGTAGACTCGGTACATTTATTCAAAAACTATCCCACAAAGACGGTGGTTTCTTATTTCTTAGGTCGCAACTATCGTCGCAAGTAGCCTCGATATGCGACAACGTTTCCGCCTTCATACTCAAGAAGTTTTTCGACATAATACGTATAAAAATCATCTATTTTTTCTCGCAAGGCATAACCTCCTATGTAGTAGCGACAGTAACGGGGCAAATTATCGGCGGTACGGTGTCGTGTGTGCTCAATTACAAATGGGCATTCAAAAGCCTTGACGTAAAATTTAAATATGTGATAATAAAGTTCCTATTAGTTTGGCTCGGGAGTGTACTGTTAAATACCTATTTCACGTTCATTCTCACGGAGTTGCTCCGACACACACATTTGATAGAAGGGCTATTGGGCGATTACTATGCCGACGACGTATTTATCGTAGTAAAACTCTTGGTAGCCATCATCGTAGGTTTTTCTTGGAACTTCCATCTATACAAATACTTCGTTTTCAGAAACATCGATTCCAAACGGTTTCTAAAAAAAATACTTAAGCCACGCCCGAATCGCTAAACTACCGTATCTCATCAACTTCAGCAAACACTTCGCTCTGATGTTGCTGTTTTTTGAATATTTTTATCTGCCTATGAATAAGTATATACGACATAATTATCGAAATTGCATCGGAGGCAGGCATAGCTATCCATACGCCGTTTTTCCCGTAGAAGTGTGGTAAAATCAATAAAAATGGAATTAGAAATATTACTTGGCGGGTGAGCGATAGAAATATGGCATTGCCCGATTTACCTATACTCTGAAAGAAAGTGGAGACCACCATCTGGAATCCGATAAGCGGATAAAACAAAAATACTATCCTTAGTCCCGTCTCTGCGTTGCTTATAAGGTCTTGGTCGGAAGTAAATGCCGATACTATCTGATGTGGAATCAGTTGTGCGGTCAGAAAACCGACACTCATTATCATTGTAGCGATAACAATCGCTTTCTTAAGTACTTCAGTAACTCGCGAGTAGAGCTTAGCACCATAATTGTACCCCGCAATCGGCTGCATACCTTGGTTGAGACCGATGACAATCATCACGAAAAGCATCGCTATACGATTGACAATGCCAAAAGCTCCCACAGCGAGGTCGCCGCCGTATCTGAGCAAACCTTGATTGATAAGTATCACTATCACAGACGATGCCGCATTCATCAGAAACGGCGAAAGCCCGATAGCAATCGTATCTAATACGATTTTCCCGTTAAGCCTTATGTCTTGCCGTCTTACTCGGAGAAAACTATCTTTATTCCGAAATAGATGTATCTGCCACATAAGCACTATCATCTGCGATATTATGGTAGCAAATGCACTACCGCGTATACCCCAGCCCAGACCGAATATGAACAACGGATTGAGAATAACGTTGATAACTACGGTCATAATCGTTGCAGTCATCGATTTCATCGGTTGCCCAGAGGCTCTTATTATAGCATTGAGGCTGAAATAAATATGAGTAACGACCGTACCTGCTACTACTATTTGCATAAAATCGTATGCGTAGGGCAATGTTTCGTGGCTTGCTCCGAAGAAATATAGTATCGGTTTTAGAAAAATCAATATGGGCACAGTAAATACTACTCCCACTATAAATGTGAGTACAAAGACATTACCCAAAATTTTATTGGCACTATCGTAGTCTTTCTGTCCCAGACGCATAGAGAGCAAAGCAGAAGCACCTACGCCGACCATTGTACCTAAGGCGGCCGATAAATTCATCAGTGGGAATGTGATAGCAAGTCCCGAAATAGCCAATGCACCTACACCGTGTCCGATGAAAATACTGTCTGTAATATTGTACAACGCTGCCGCCGTAGTAGCTATTATCGAAGGAATAGCGTATTGCATAAGCAACTTGCCTACATCTTTTCTACCGAGTTGGAGCGGACTATTTTTCACTTTATCAATAGAGATTGTCGTTTGGTCGGCAAAGGTACGAAATTATAGGTAAACGACATAACTATTTATGCTACTCTTGTGAATAGCGACAAAAAAACAGGTGCCGTATTTCACAACCGACAACCTGCCTTTTTATTGATTATATAAACTCTACAACCGTAGTTTTCTATTCTAGGATTACTTTAGTATTCAACACATTAGTGATGTTTGTTGATAGATACGGTTATCTTTGCTTTGGGGTCTATTTTCTTAGAAACCCAATAACATCTCTTCCAACTATCGGGCTTTGCAGTGTAATCCTCTTGGACATCTACCAAACACTTGTAGGGCGTATTGTCTTGTTTTGTAAGTTTTACCGATATCTTGAATATACTACTTGCCGTATAGCCCGAAGTAAATAATACAGACCCTTTTGTAAAATCGAACGACGGTGTTTTATCGCAATACGGCTTTAAATCGTCGTCGCTATTGACGATTATCACCGTATCTACCGATATAGGTAATACCTCTTTTAACAACACTGCTTTCGTAGTATCCACTATATCAATATCCTGTGGAGTAGTTGCCGGCGTTTCTTCATTACATCCACCAACCATAATAACTCCTACAAGCAATATCACTGCCGAAAACACTTTTAGGACACTCTTTTTCATAACCTTACCTCCTTTCGAACTCCAGACAAACTATATCATTATAAAACAGTTTCAATATATCATTGGTAACCACAAACTTATTCACATTTTTGATATATTGCAAAAAAGCATATCCATCAGGAGAATCGTCGGCAAAGGTAGAAGACGTGACAGACATCTCTATTGTATGCCGACTATAATCCACATAGTATCTGCCATTAATCGTATTTATCGCCAAATACCCGTTTATCAGATCTTTGTCCTGAAATTTTATCATAAAATTATCGTCTTTGTTAGGCTCGGGAGCTCTACTTTTGTTACTGACCATATCAACAATACTTATCAGTTTCCAAGCAGTGCCATTGAGTTTCATCGCTTCATTTTCCGTTTTTTTAGATTCCGACATTTTTAGATTGATTTCCAAGTCTACAATAGCATCGAATTCTCCGCTCCAATAGACATTACAACCACCATTGATTTTTGCAAGATAGGTGTGTTTACCTTTTGAGACTTTGGTTTCCAATGTATTTTCAGAATCTCTTGTACCTACCTGAGTAGAACCTGGTATATACGATTTTAGCAATTTACCTACATAGTTATTATCAATATAGATAGAAATACTATCTACAGGACAATTAACGGAATAAAAATCGGAATAGAAGATAATAGTCTTGTTTTCTACCTTATCTTTCTCTTTGCAAGCCTGTATAGCCCAAATACCACATACTGCCATCAGTACGATAGCGACAACACTTGTTACTTTTGTAAAAACATGCTTTTTCATAACACTAATACTTTTTAAAATTTATATTCTTATTTGTTTTACCTATTTTTACGATACAAAACGGTTGAGTAACCACAGTTGCATCGTACGAAGTTTTTTCTGTGCAAACAGAAATATCTGATTTGTTTTCCGTTATGCTTTTGATATTAATTTCGCACAAATTGGGTCTGACAGAATCGATAATTACTATCAATTGGAATTTGTCGAAGTCAATGTTTATCTCTGTCAATGAGCTCGAAACATTCCTATGCGAATCCATTTCAGACAACAAACGCTGCCATTGAATCGAATCGGTGATTACGACATTCTGTTTATTTAGGTTTTCTTCCCCACTTCCACTCACATTTCCCTTACCTATAAGGGAAAAATCTAATGCTTTGGGATACTTATTTTCCTCGCACCCGCCTAAAACCATAAATACTCCTGCGAGCAATATTACTGCGGATAATGTTTTTATAAATTGCTTTTTCATCTCTATATAAATTAAATTGTAAATATTTTACGGTGTATTTATGGGGCATACACACAAAAGCCCTTTAAATTGTGTATTTTCCCTATGTGCTCCATTCGACGAATTCATTAAAAACATTAATTATAGCCTGATACACAAAAATGAGAACAAGCTACTCCGTCTCTTAGCACCTCTTCGGCACTAAGCGGAGCAGGCGACAATGCCAAAGCGTGGAAGGTATTTACAGTGAATAAATTGATGGAAATCTATCGACAGTAGCTTGGAGGTGGCTACACGCGAAACGTTCGGGACTTGTTTGGTGCCGTCAGCCTTCGGTAAGTAGGTCGTTACGAAAGAGCTTACTATAGATTTTATGAGAATAAAAAACATTCTTACAGACATTGCCTTCCTATTTTTAATTTTCGACAAAAATAATCATTATTTTCCAATTACCAAATTTTCCTACATAAAAAATCAAAAAGGTAAATATTTATTGCCGAATTACTATACTTTTTTTCTATATATATGGTAATAGAATACTTGCCAAAAGCGTATTTTTCTTTGTAGCGATATACGTTTTTCGGTAAAAATTACGTTTTTCAGGATAACGAAATATTTTACAGTTCCGATAAAAACAGTTACTTTTGTAGTTCATTTGTGTATTGTTAATATATTTCTTTCTGATAAACAGATTATTTTTTTATATAAACCGAAACAATATGAAACTCAATACCCTAAAATTGACTTTGATAATGGTTTTCTGTAGCGTATCGCTCGTACTGACGGCACAGAAGAACGATAGTGCCAAGACCATTCGTAACGTACAGATAGAGAGAGAGTACACTCCCGAAGTAACGCCTGTAGAACGTCCAAACATCAATCTACAAGTAGAAAATCTCCGTGTGCAGAAGGCAAAGCCTGCATACAGCAATTATATAAAACTCTATGAAATACAGGCTGCTCCAATAATACCTCTACAGCCTAAAGAGCTTGGAGCTCTAAACAGAGAAACTCCCAAAGCTGGTTTCTTTCGTTTGGGCTTGGGACCTCTATTCCTCTGGCTCGGCGACTTCTGGTATCCTGTCTGGAATACCGACGACGGATACTTCGATATCTTTGCCAGTCACGACGGTATACTATCGGTCGGAAACGTACCTCCAAAGAAACTATTCAATACTAAGATAGGACTGAATTTCAACAAAAACTTCGACGGACTGCAGTTTTATCTCTCGGCTATATATGCCAACGAATGGTTCACCTACTACGGAACGGATACGGCTTTGCAAACAAATAATAATGCTCGAGATTGGGACGACCTATTTGCCCCAAAACAATCGTTCAACAAATCGAACTTTGTACTCGGACTACGTACCCTCGGCAGAGACGACAACGAAATGCTCTGGAACGGCTATTTGAATTATAAATTGTTTTCGTCGGACAAACACATATCCGAACACAACATAAACGCCATATTCTCTTTCGATAAACTTATCGACGATAATTCGCTATCGGGCGAAGGTGGCGCCAAAATCTTCTTCTACAACAATCGCGACAGCGTGGCTATGAAAGAACTTCCGACCGTAATGGGCATCGACTCGGCACGGTGGAAACCGAACGTGATATTGTTTCTCAACCCTGCTCTAAAGCTCGACTTCGACGAGGTGAAGATAAAACTCGGAGTAAAATCGTTCTATAGCTTCGGACGGACACCGGCAGTGGCTATTTCTCCCGATGTAAAGATAGACTATCTACTCGACGATTTTCTGAATCTTTATGCAGGTATAAGCGGCGATTATACTATCAATTCGCTTGCTCACATCACGCAACGCAATCGTTACTACAACATGTCGGCAGTGGGATATAATACATATACGCCATTCGATGCTTTTGCGGGCTTCAAGGTAAAGGTTCTAAAAGGACTGATGGTAGATGCTTCGGTAGGTTACAAATATGCGTTCAATGCTATGTTTTTCAAAAACAATGCATTCTTTTACGGTACGGATACCTGCTACAACCGCTTTTTCGAAGCGACATTCTACAATGGCGGTTTCTTTCACGCCAATGCACGGCTAAGCTACAATATAAAAGAACGCGCAAATATTTTTGCTTCAATGGAATACATAAAAGGCAGCCTATCGACAAACAATATACAGTCGCTGGCTTTGCCTTGGCATACACCCAGATGGCGTATAAATGCGGGAACAGACTTCAAAGTAGGCAAAAACTTCTTTGGCGGACTTAATTTCTATTTCGCCTCTACAATGCAAGCCGAACAGTTCGCTTGGGACAATGCTAATAACATAAAGCAAAAGATTATCACTCTGCCATCTACCTACGACCTCAATCTGAACGCAGGCTACAATGCAAGCAGAAACGTATCGATATTCGCACAGCTCAACAATATTCTGGCTATATCTCCTTCGCTGAATCCTCAAGTTTGGTACGGCTACCAGACAATGGGCTTCAACGGTCTTATAGGATTCTCGGTTCAGTTCTGATGGCAGCAAATATTTTATGCTTCTAACAAAAAAAGAGCAACTCTCCGCATTATGCTTCGACTGGCTGTAATAAACGGCGCAAACCTCAATATGCTCGGACGACGAGAGCCCGAGATATACGGCAATACATCGTTCGAAGAGTATTTGGAGCACCTACGAAAGAAATACGCTTCTACCGTCGTATTCGACTACTATCAGTCGAATATCGAAGGTGAGTTGGTAGATTACATACAGAAGGCAGGCACCGACTCCGACGGCATCATAGTAAACGCCGGCGGTTATTCGCACACATCGGTAGTAATAGCCGATGCCATCAAAACGGCAAAAGTGCCATGCGTCGAAGTGCATATATCGAATGTTTTCAGAAGAGAAGAGATTCGTCGCAGTTCGCTCATTTCGGCATACGCCGAGGGAGTCGTTATCGGGCTTGGACTCGATGGCTACAGGCTTGCTGTGGAGTGGTTTTTGCAGCGAGAGCAGTAAGAGTACAGGCATAGTAAGTTTTCTATTTAAAAAGGAGAAAAAAATGAGATTCTTAATAAGTGGAGGAGGTACAGGCGGGCATATTTTCCCTGCTATCAGCATAGCAAATGCACTGCGACAGGCAGAACCCGACTGCGAGATACTGTTCGTCGGAGCCAATCGGCGTATGGAAATGGACCGCATACCCGAAGCGGGCTACGATATAGTGGGGCTCGATGTTTACGGCATCGAACGCCGAAAAATATGGAAAAACGTTAAGGTGTTGTATGGTTTCTTGAAGAGCTACCTCGAAGCTCGAAAGATAGTTCGTCGGTTTGCACCCGACGTAGCCATCGGTGTGGGCGGATATGTCTCGGCAGCAGCTATGCGTGCGGCTGCATCGTTGGGAGTACCGGTGATACTGCAAGAGCAAAACTCTTTTGCGGGGATTACAAATAAATTCCTTGCGCGGCGAGCAAACAAAATATGCGTGGCATACGACGGAATGGAGCGTTTTTTCGACAAATCGAAGATAGTCTTTACAGGCAACCCCGTACGCCAAAACATACTGAGTAGAGACTTCGAAATCGACGAGGCATACCGATATTTTCATCTCGACCCGTCGAAAAAGACTCTGCTCATAGTAGGAGGCTCACTCGGAGCACGTACTATCAACGATAGTATTATGAATCATATAAAAGAGCTGCACAATAGAGATATACAAGTAATCTGGCAGACAGGGAAATATTATTTTTCGAATATAAAAGAACATATCCAAGGGCTGTATCCAAGTGTAACCGACGGCAATCCGCTGTATTTCGACAATATCTTCGTGTCCGATTTCATCTCGAAGATGGACTATGCTTACGCCATAGCCGACGCCGTAATATCGCGAGCAGGAGCAAGCTCCATTTCGGAGCTTTGTCTTCTGGGCAAACCCTCGATACTTGTCCCTTCGCCCAATGTGTCGGAAAATCACCAATACCACAACGCTATGTCGCTTGTAAATAAAAACGCCGCCATAGTCGTAGAAGACCACAATGCCAAACAAACTCTTGTGGAGCAGGCAGTAAGCCTCATCGCCGACGACAAACGATTGGCAGAGCTAAGCTGCAATATAAAGCAGCTTGCCGCCAACGATTCGGCAGAGGCAATAGCAGCGGTAATACTGGAGGAGGCACGCAAAAAGAGATAATTTATTTAAACGAAAACACACATCAAATCAATATTTATGGGGATATCTATAAGTAAACAAGCAATTTATTCGGAAGTTCGTTCGTATCTCGGCATCACATTCGGGCTGTTTTTGTATGTATTGGCGTGGGTGGCGTTCCTTATCCCCAACGAAATAGTGGGCGGAGGAGCTACTGGATTCGCTACCGACATTCATTTCCTGTCGGGTAATATCATTCCTATCAACTACGCTTTCTTTTTCACAAACGCTGTGCTGCTGGCATTGGGTTTCTATATTCTGGGCAATAAGTTCGGAATAAAGACTATTTACGGCATATTTTTCACGTTTTTTATGCTTACCGTCTTGCCCGAACCTACCTTTATCACCAATTCGTTCAAAGATGGCGACAAACTTATTTGTGCCATAATAGGCGGTATTGTATCGGGATTTGGTATAGCAATCGCTTTCCGCAATGGCGGTAGTGCGGGAGGAACCGATATTGTGGCTATGATAATATCGAAATACCGCAATGTGTCGCCGGGCAAAGTATATCTATACTCCGACTTGTTCATTATAGGCGCATCGTTTTTTATCAATTTCGACTTTCGCACAATAGTATACGGATACGTTACGATGGCAGTCTTTTCGTATTCGGTCGATCTACTATTGTCGGGAGCAAAACAGTCGGTACAGATATTCATCATTTCCAAGAAGTATGAAGAGATAGCCAATAAGATAAACAGCGAGACACACCGAGGAGTAACGGCTCTCGATGCACTCGGCTGGTACTATCAGACCGAAAGCAAGGTACTCATGGTAGTCGCTCGTAAAAAAGACACCAAACAGATTCACCGTATAATACAAGATATCGACCCCGATGCCTTCATCTCCGAGGCAAGTGTAATGGGGGTATACGGTAATGGCTTCGAGGTAATGAAAAAGTAGAGGCGGATAACGATTTTTTTTATCGACTTATACGAAAAAAGTGTAACTTTGTGAGCGTTTTCGGATTGCAGTAAAGGGGACTAGTAACTATTTAAAATTAAACATATTATGTATCAGGATTTTCAGAAATTTCTTTCCAACGAGTTGCAAGAAATAAAAAATGCAGGACTCTGGAAGAATGAGCGTGAAATCACATCACCTCAAAATGCAAACATCAGTGTAAAAGGCGACAAGGTACTCAACTTCTGTGCCAACAACTACCTCGGCCTCGCCAACAATCCACGCCTCATAGCTGCCGCCAAGAAGGCTATGGACGAACGCGGTTACGGTATGGCATCCGTTCGTTTTATCTGCGGTACACAAGACTTGCACAAGGCACTCGAAAAAGCCATCGCCAAGTTTTTCAATATGGAAGACACCATCTTGTATGCCGCTTGCTTCGACGCCAACGGCGGTGTATTCGAGCCGCTGCTCGGCGAGAAAGACGCCATCATCTCCGACGCCCTCAACCACGCCTCTATCATCGACGGAGTGCGTCTGTGCAAGGCACAGCGTTTCCGCTACGCCAACGCCGATATGGCCGATCTTGAGGCTCAACTTGTGGCTGCAAAGGGTTGCCGCTTCAAACTGATAGTTACCGACGGTGTCTTCTCTATGGACGGCAACGTGGCTCCGCTCGATAAGATATACGATTTGGCACAGAAACACGGTGCAATGGTAATGGTAGACGAAAGCCACTCGGCAGGCGTCGTGGGCAAGACCGGTCGCGGAGTTACCGAGCGTTACGACCTTATGGGTAAAATAGAGATAATCACAGGTACTCTGGGCAAAGCCTTCGGTGGAGCCATCGGCGGATTTACCACAGGTAAAAAAGAGATTATCGATATGCTCCGTCAGCGTTCGCGTCCGTATCTCTTCTCGAACTCTATACCGCCTATGGTAGCTGCCGCAGGGATCGAAGCACTGAACATCATGCAGAACTCCAACGACCTGCAAGACAAGCTGCACGCCAACACCGAATACTTCGTATCGAAGATGAAAGCCGCAGGATTCGACATCAAACCGACAGAATCGGCTATCTGTGCCGTGATGCTCTACGATGCGAAACTGTCGCAGGATATGGCTGCCGCTATGATGAAAGAGGGCATCTACGTTACGGGCTTCTACTATCCCGTGGTACCGAAAGGACAGGCTCGTATCCGCGTACAGATTTCGGCGGCTCACGAGCGCGAACACCTCGACAAATGTATAGCCGCATTCACCAAGATAGGAAAAGAACTCGGCGTATTAAAGTAAGAAAAAATTTTAGTCATATTTTATCTCGCGACGACGTTCTCTTGGGGAGCGTCTCGCTTTTTTATGGATATCATCAGACAGAGTCAAAAACTCCATTCCTACTTCAAAAATCCAAATAAATTACAAAAGAGTTAAGTGAATGATATACCGTAAAAAAAGAGAAAAGAATTTTGTCTCTTTTCTCTCTTAAAAACAATCCAAAATGATGACTTTTCTTCTATTCTCTACTCTTTTGCCTCAGTGGTAGATTCTTCGGTAGCCTCAGGTTGTGCTTCAGACTCAGTTGCTTCGGCTGCTGCTTGTTGCTCTGCAAGTTTTGCCTCGGCCAATTTTTTAGCCACAGCCTCGGCTCTTGCCTTATTCTTCGCCTTTTCGGCATCCAAACGTTTGTTGGCTTCACCGGCTTTATCCGATTTGGCTTTTTCCTGCTGTTTGGTCAGAATATCGGCTTTTTCTCTCTTCCAAGCCTCGAATTTTTGTTCTGCCGTAGCCTCATCGAAAGCTCCTTTTTTCACTCCACCGAGTAGGTGTTTTTTATACAATACACCCTCTTTTTTGAGTATCATATTGGCAGTATCAGTAGGCTGAGCACCTACTCCTACCCAATACAAAGCTCGCTCGAAATTGAGATTTATTGTAGCAGGATGAGTATTGGGGTTGTACGTACCTAACCGTTCAATACAGCGACCGTCTCTCGGCGACCTGCTATCTGCTACTACAACGTGGTAATAGGCATACCCCTTGCGTCCATGACGCTGCAATCTTATTTTTGTTGCCATTCTTTTGATAATTAAGTTATTAATTCTTTTACCTAAATTGCTTTTTCTCGAAAAGCGAGTGCAAAGGTAATAAAAAGATTTTGATTGAATACTCTTTTGGGCAAAATAAATCCATAAGTACATAATAAACAGTCGTATTAGCTACAGCAAACATTATTTTCTATATTTATTAGCAGACAAGCGATAATAAATAGCATTTATACTATATAAAGTACTAACTATCAACAACAAACACAAAACACATATTTTATCGAAAAAAAATCGGTAAAAACATTGTCGGTAAAGAAAAATGTAGTACTTTTGTACTGCTATTATAAATAATAAATTTAATATTTCAATTAATTAAAAATGAAAAAATTAGTATTATTCTTTGCTGCTGCTGTTGCAGTAACATTCGCCGCTTGCGGCAACAAGGCTTCTGAAAAAGAAGTAAAAGACACAGTTGCTGTAGAAACAATAACAGAAGAAGTAGTTACTCCTGCTGTTGATTCTGTTGCAGTTGACACTACTGCTAAGGCTGTAAAATAACAGACTTGGTATCGTAAGTGCAAAAAATAAGCCGCCCTTATTTCGGGGACGGCTTTTTTGTACTATCGCCACTGAGGCGAAACTAAATGATAAATCTTACTTGCTTGAAATAATATTTTCGCTCTTCGCCTTTATCGGTTGTGAGATGTAGCATACCGTCGTCGGCAATATCGACTATCTTGGCATCGAAACGCACGCCATCGGCTTCGTACGGATAGTATCCGTCGCGGCGATACAACAAACTAAAATATAAGTCCTTGCACTCATCTTTATTCTCAATACTAAAACTATCGACTCTGTCGAATATCTCGTGGCGGAGGCTTTGCAATAGTACGTCAATGTGGTACCGCTCTCCCGTAATGCTACGCATAGAAGTAGCAGTGGCTTTATTTTGTATAAAAACTTCTTGATTGACGTTAAGACCTATACCTACTATGGAGTATTGCATTGCTTTGCCTACGATTCGGTTTTCGATGAGTATCCCTGCTATCTTTTTATCGCCGACGAAGATATCGTTTGGGTATTTTATGCGTGCAGATATCTGATAGCGACTCAAGAAACGACAGATAGCTATGGAGACTACCTCAGATAAGAGAAACTGACGGTCGAGAGGGAATTTTTGTGTGTGCAACAGAAGCGAAAAGAGTAAATTCTCACCATCGGCACTCTCCCAGACATTTCCTGCTTGTCCCCTACCTGCCGATTGGAAACGGCTACAGACACAATATCCTTGAGGGAAAGTCCCTTGGCTAAGGAGGTCGCTTAAATAGCTATTGGTAGAGGGTGTCGTTTGCAGAAACAATGTATCAGGGAGATGGGTTTTCATAGTTTTCGATAGTATTTAATATGAGTTTTTCTATTGAGGCGACTATATTTCGTCGCTTGCCGCGAAAACCGTTTACCATGACGACTACGGAATACGTCTTTTCACCCTTACATATATAGCCGGCATAGCATTGAACGCCGCCTATACTGCCCGACTTGAGATGAGCTTTACCCGCAAGCGGAGTATCTTTCAGAAAATTGCGGACAGTACCGTTGACACCTGCAACAGGCAATGAGCGCAAGAAAACATCGTAGTTGGCGCTGTGACGGTACATATAGATGAGCAAATCGTTGAGGAGTGCTGCAGGAAAAGTATTGGCTGCCGTAAGTCCGCTGCCGTCGAGCATATTCAGATGTGCAATATCGATACCTCGCTTGCTCCAAAAGGATTTTATAACGCTGATACCTCTGTCGAAAGAGGCGCGGTCTGTCGAAAAAAGAGCGATGTATTTCGCAAGAGACTCGGCAAACATATTATTCGAATAGACGTTTGTAATACGTATGATATCGGCAAGTGGCGGCGAGAAGGCTACAAACAGAGGGACGAGGTGATTGTGTCGAGGATAATATTTATCGAACGAGATACGGATATTGCCGAGTAGAGAGATACCTCTTTGCTGCAAAGTATCGCGAAATGCCTGCAAAAGCACGAGTGGCGGATTGCCATTATCGGCTTTGACGATAAATTTTGAAGAGTTGGCTTCGAGCGAACCTGTAATGGTACGTTGCAAAGAGTAGGGGACGCCCGAAAAAAATGAGTTGTCGCCTACTCCTCTTTTCGAAGTAAGTCGATTGACGACGATGAAGTCTTTGATATGCGGGTATATACCGATAATACTCGGTTTTGTCCCCGATTTGGCGGTATGGAATGTTACGGCAACAATATTGTCGTAGAAAGAGAGCCCATAGACACCGGCTGCATAGTAGTTGCCAATATCGGGACTACTCCACCCCGCAGGAATAGCAACCGAATCGAATAAAGAGAGGTCGGCAACGATATCTCCCTCGATACGCGATATACCAGCAGGTGCGTATCGGCATATAGCATCGCTCCAACGCGACAAAAAATCACGGTCGGAGAAGTACGAAGAACCTATCGTGGGGTCGCCAACGGCACGAACGATAAGATTGCCGTGTAGAGTGCTGTCGGAGATATTTCCATCGATAAGAATCTCGGTAGTAAAACGAAAGTTTTCGCCGAGCAACTCGAGGGCAGTGGCAGTAGTAATAAGTTTGGTGATGGAGGCAGGTGTCATAGGTGTGCGGCTATCGATATCTGCGATGGTGGTATCGGAAGCGATATCGGTGATAATAAGAGATATGCGAGCGTCGCTCAAATTCTGAGAGAAGAGTGATAAAGAGCAGCAGAAAACGAATGAAAAAATCAGGCAAGTGATTTTCGCCCCGAAGCAGACAACCGTTTTACCAAAAGACATAATCAACTCTACCAAAACATATAAAATTTTTTTTCGAAGTAACGACAGCCGAAACTGAAAAATAGCGATATCAACAAATGATACTCATGATAAAAATATAGACGGCAGCCGGTATAACGGCGAAGATGACACTATCGAGGCGATCGAGCAGTCCGCCGTGCCCGGGCATGACATGTCCGGAATCCTTGACGCCTACCGTACGTTTGAGTAGACTCTCGAGAAGGTCGCCCAGAGTGCCGAAAACCACAATGACGACGGCAAAGATAAGCCAACGAATGAGCGAAACGGATATTTCGCAAGCCGTAGGTTCTGAGACTGTAAGATAAAATACCAGAGCCGTAAGCAATGCTCCAATGAGACCGCCCACAAAACCTTCCCACGACTTATTGGGCGAGATAGACGGAGATAACTTGTGTTTTCCGAATAGCGAACCTGCAAGGTAGGCAAATGTATCGCTCGCCCAGATGATGACAAAAAGTGCAAGCAGAATGATATGATTATAGCTTAAAATTTCATACATCAAACATATAGGCATAGCAATGTAGACTTGCCCCAGAAGGAAGTAAGCGATGTTGTCGATGCGGGCAGGTGTATTTCGAAACAACTCTACAATACAACAAACAACGAAGCCTAAAAGGAAAACCAACAGAAAAAAGGGCGAAAACATACTTATCCGCGAGGCTACAACGAAGAGTATTACCCCAAAGATGGCACTAAGTATCTGAAGGGCATCGACAGAGCCTTGTTTCCCCGTAAGACGATGAAATTCGAATAGGGTGAGCCCCACCAGAAGCCCGAAAATCACCATAAAATAGGTACCACCGATAAGAATAGCACTTACAATAAGCGAAACATAGACAAGTCCACTTAGAGAACGGATAAGCAGAGTTTTTATATTCATAATTATATACGTTTAATAGAGATACAAAGGTAAGAAAAGATTTCGATTTGCTCGGTACTAACGGAGTACGAATAGGCAGAAATAGTAGAAAAATAAAAATGCCATTTGAGTGTAGGTGCGAGACATAGAAGGACAAAATTGTGTAATTTTGCAATCAAATACAATTACTCATTGGTAAAATAATACAAACTACAAGCGAAAGAGAAATGAAATATGCACTTGTAACCGGAGGTTCGCGCGGAATAGGCAGAGCCATATCTATAAAACTGGCAGAGATGGGCTACGGCGTATTGATAAACTACCATAGCAGAAGTGAAGAAGCAAAAAAAACGCAGGAAGCAATAGAATCACAGGGTGGTACTGCCGAAACGATGCAGTTTGACGTATCGGACAGCCTGCAGATAGAGACAGCTCTGGCGAAGTGGCAAGAAAGCCACCCAAACGAATATATATCCGTATTGATAAATAATGCAGGCATACGCCGCGACAACACGATGATATTCATGCAAGACGAAGAGTGGCATACGGTATTGGATACGACATTGAACGGATTTTTCTACATCACACGGAGATTGCTGAAAGATATGCTTGTAAACCGATGGGGGCGAATAGTGAATGTATCGTCGCTATCGGGTATAAAAGGGATGCCGGGGCAGACCAATTACTCGGCAGCTAAAGCCGCACTTACAGGAGCCTCTAAAGCATTGGCACTGGAGGTTGCCAAAAGGAACGTAACAGTAAACGTAATAGCACCGGGCTTCATCGAAAGCGATATGACCAAAGACCTAAACGAGGCGGAACTGAAGAAACTTATTCCGACAGGACGCTTCGGCAAAGCGGAAGAGGTAGCAGACTTGGCTGCATTTCTCGTATCGGACAAAGCAGCATATATCACAGGCGAGGTAATATCCATCAATGGCGGACTGCATACGTAAAAGAGACTAAGCGATTCTTAGCCTCTTTTATGCAAAATCCATCGGCTACTACCGTTTTTAGTTCTTACACTTCAGGGCAACCTCGCGTCCGAGGCTGTAGAGGCGGTTGTAATCGTCGGTACCCTGCATAGCGTGTTTCACCTCGATGGGGTCTACGACATCGTACTTCATCCTCTGTCCGAATTCGTTGAGGAGCTTTACTGCCTGCCCTGCCCAAGTAAACGAACCGAACGCCGCAAAGACACGGTTTTTCAGCCCACGATGTTCGATGCGTTCGACCACCTCTTGCACACGCGGGTATATCGCTCCGTTGTATGTGGGCGAGCCGACGACGAAACCTTTGTATCTGAAAATGTCGGTTATTATCTGCGACACATCGCTTTTCGATGCGTCGTGCACCACGACGTTCTTCGTAATCTCGTGTGCACCGCAAGCTATCGCCTCTGCCATAGCCTCCGTATGCGAATACATAGAGCCATAGACAATGACTACGCCTTCGGCACCCTCGTATTTGCTAAGGCGGTCGTAGACACCCATAACCCTATCTTTGTGTTCTTGCCATACAGGTCCGTGGAGCGAACAAATAGTATCGATGCTGTAATCGGCCAGCTTTTTAAGCACATTCTGCACGGGCAAGCCGTATTTGCCGATAATATTCACATAATATCGCTCCATTTCGGCGATATATGGTTCTATGTTGAGCTGCTTGTCGACTACGGCACCGTCGAGTGTATGGAAGCATCCGAACCCGTCGGCAGAGAAGAATATCTTCTCGGTCTGCTCGTAGCTCATCATCACCTCAGGCCAATGAACCATAGGGGCGAATATGAACTTCAACTTGTGGCTGCCCAGCGACAACTCCTCACCTTCGTCGACCGTCTTTATGTTGGCTGTAATGCCATAGTAACCCTGCAACATTTCAGCGGCTTTTTTGGTACAAACCAGCTGCATATCGGGATACACGGCAAGATATTGCCTTATACCCGACGAATGGTCGGGTTCGATATGGTGTAGTATCATATAATCGACCTTACGCTCGCCAAGTACGCGGCGTATTTTGTCGATAGACTCTTCGGCATAGCATATCTCTACCGAATCGAAGAGCGTTACCTTCTCATCGACAAGTAAATATGAATTGTATGTAACTCCGTGCGGTAGCGATATCATACGTTCGAACAGTTCGTTCTTGCGGTCGTTGACACCGACATAATACAGAGCATCGGAAATCTTTTGTGCAAACATTTTTTTATATATTATTTTTTGTGCAAAGGTAATGAATAATTCTTACTTTTACACCTTACAGATTATATTATTATTGCTTGTTCTGTGGCAATGAACGTATTGGGAGGAAATTGGCTATAATCTGCCGCTACACAAACTTAGTTACCATTGCAGCTACCTATAACGATGGCAACCGCCGACAGTCGGACTCTCGATTGCTGCTTTTTTAGTACCTTTGCAGCCTGTTTCCAACCATTTATTTATAAACAAATAGGCAAAATTGAGAAAGGGAGTAATAGATGTTATAACGCTTGGGTGCAGCAAAAACCTTGTCGACTCCGAGCGTCTTATGCGGCAGTTTGCATACAACGGCTTTCTTACCCGCCACGAGCCTCGTAGCGTTGGCGGCGAGATAGTAGTGGTCAATACCTGCGGTTTTATAGGCAGTGCCAAAGAGGAGTCAATCAATACTATCCTCTCTCTGATAGAAGCCAAGAAGAAACGGAAGATAGGTAAACTCATAGTGATGGGATGCCTATCGGAACGCTACCGCGACGACCTCATTAGGGAGCTACCCGAGGTAGACCGCTTCTACGGCAAATTCGATTGGAAACAAATAATATCCGACATCGGATGTTCGTATAATAAATTACTCGAAAACGAACGACTTATCGCCACGCCGAGCCATCTGGCATACGTGAAAATAGCGGAAGGCTGCAATCGTAAGTGTTCGTACTGTGCAATACCTATCATCACAGGCAGGCATCGCTCTCGTAGCATCGAAGACATAGAGCACGAGGTACGGAGCTTGGTGCGTGGGGGTGTAAAAGAGTTCAATCTCATAGCCCAAGACCTTACATACTACGGACGCGACCTTTACCGCAAGCCGTCGATAGCTCGTCTTGTCGACCGACTCGCTAAAATCGACGGAGTCGAGTGGCTGAGGCTTCACTACGCCTACCCCGCACATTTCCCCAAAGATTTGCCTGCTGCCATAGCCGACCACCCAAACGTGTGCAACTATCTCGATATGGCGCTGCAACACATATCTGACAATATGCTTCGCAAAATGCGACGAAACATCACAAAAGCCGAGACCATCGACCTTATCTCCGACATACGACGTCAAGTACCCGATATACATCTCCGTACTACTCTACTACTGGGACACCCACACGAAGAAGAGGAGGATTTCGAGGAACTAAAAGAGTTTGTCGAGGCTATGCGTTTCGAGCGTCTCGGAGCCTTTGCCTACTCACACGAAGAGGGTACCTTTGCCGACCGCCACTATCGCGACGAAATACCGTTCGATGTAAAAAATCGTCGCCTTTCGGAGATAATGGATATTCAGGAGCGTATCGCCGAGCAACACAATGCTCGAAAAGTGGGACAAGTGCTCCGTGTACTCATCGACAAAAAAGAAGAACCCTATTACGTCGGACGTACCGAGTACGACTCGCCCGAAGTGGACGGCGAAGTACTCATCGCCGATAGCCACAAACTAAGAGTCGGCAACTTTTACGACGTAAAAATCACCGACTCTCAAGCATTCGATTTGTTTGGGGAGGTCGTCTAAGCCAACCCTACAATAAGTTCGTTTTCGGTCTCCACGAAGTAGATTTTATCTTCTCGAGCCAACCACCCAAGTGCGGCATATACGTCTTTATCATTGAGTTTGGTAGCTTTCTTCAAGGCTTTTATATCCAAATTGCCTACCAAAAGAGCGTTCCACACCAGTCCCGCATTAGTTCCTATTTTATCTTTCATAATGATATTGATTTATTGAATTAGACAAAAATATTATTTGCCACAAAGATAATACATTTTATTGATAAAAAAAATCGCATTTTCGATTTTCTATCGTTATTGTGGAAAAATATTCATAACTTTGGACTTTCTTTTTATAAAGTATTTGAGAAACATTATTATGAACGACGAAAAAGATTTGATAGAGTTCGACGACAATGAAGCCATACGCTTTATACACAATACTCTTACCGACGAACAAAAGCAGCGTATCGACGACGATACCATACAATACGTACTCGACCTTATCTGCGAGTATTACGACCAAAACGGTCTTATCGAAGAAGATACCGTCGACGAAGCCGAGATAGCCGAAGACGATATTTTTAATTTCGTCTGCAGCTTGGCTCGCAAAGAGGGTGTAATAACCATATCCGACGACGATATAAAGACTATCCTCGACGGAGAATATAAATATGGATTAAGTATCGGTATATATTCCGATGTAGACGAACAATAGAAATCGACCAACCTATATGAAAACGGCAGTAGTAATATTGAACTACAACGGGAAACACTTTCTGGAGCAGTTTCTGCCCAACGTTGTAGAGCTATCGGGCGAAGCGGAAATAGTAGTTGCCGACAATGCGTCGTCCGACGACTCTGTGGAGTTTATCAAAAAGTCGTTCCCTGGGGTGACGCTGATTACATTCGACAAAAACCATGGCTACGCACAGGGTTACAACCTTGCTTTGCAGCGTCTCGACCACGAATATTTTGTCATATTAAACTCAGATATAAAAGTTACACCCAATTGGTTGCAATACCTTGAGGAATACCTCGACCGTAATACCGACGTTTCTGCACTACAACCCAAAGTGCTGAGTTACAACAAGCCCGATACGTTCGAATACGCAGGAGCGTGCGGTGGATTTATAGATTACTACGGATATCCGTTTTGTCGTGGGCGCATATTCGATTGCTTAGAGAAAGACGAAGGACAATACGACGAACCGATAGATGTAATGTGGGCTTCGGGAGCTTGCCTTGTGATACGGGCAAAAGATTTTCGTGAGATAGGTGGATTCGATGGTAGATTTTTTGCTTATCAAGAAGAAATCGACCTATGTTGGAGGCTGCACCTGCGAGGCAAACGAATAATGTGCCTACCAAAGTCTGTCGTATATCACGTCGGTAGCGGAGTACTCGGCAACGATAGCCCTCTGAAGACATACCTAAACTTCCGCAACAATCTGACTCTGATATACAAAAATATGCCTGCCGACAGACTCAAAAAAGTCTTATTCGTTCGTTGGTGGCTCGATTATTTGGCTGCAATACACTTACTTGTTTCGGGTAAAATAAAAAACGCCGCAAGCATACCGAGGGCACGAAAAGACTTTGCAAAAATCAAAGATTCGTTCGCTACCGATAGAGAAAAAAATATCATAGGTTCTTCAGAGTTACAACCTAATATCGTATCTAATAAATCACTGTTATGGCAATATTACGCCAGAGGAAAGAGAAAATTTTCGGATATATTTTCTTGATTTTTATACGGACGGTGGCTTATTGATAAAAAAATAAACTATCTTTGCCAATCACATAATCAAAATAATAATCAACCAATTTAAAATCAAAAAATCTTATGAGAAAATCAATTGTATTTTTAAGTTTCGTGGCTGCTATAGCCATGTGGTCTTGTGGCGGTAAAAACACTCAAAGCGAAGGCGAATGTCAAGACTCTGCCGATATGAAGCAAGAGTGCCAAAAAGAGTGTGCCGACAAAGACGCTATTCTCGAAAAGTGGGCTAAATTCGACTCACTTACGGTAGAAGAGCAAGAGACTCTACTGGCTAAACGTGCAGAATGTTTCGCCAAGAAAAAAGCTGCTGCCGAATCGGAAATGAGTGCCTCTATGAAGAAAGTTATGACTGAAGTAGATGCCGAATGGGCTAAGTTCGAAAAAATGACTATCGCCGAAAAGAAGGCTTTTTTCGACAAAGTCTACGAACTCATGACAAAGGCGAAAGGTGATGAATGTGCCAACGCCGAAAAGAAAGAGTGTTCCAAAGAAAAAGCCTGCTGCAAGGATGGTGGAAAGAAAGAGTGTTCCAAAGACGGCGGCAAAAAAGAGTGCTGCAACAAGAAATAATATTTTGTATTACCCTCAAAAATCAACCAATATGAAAGCATTTGCAATGTTAGGATTGGATAAAGTAGGTCTTATCGAAAAAGATAGACCTACTTGTGGTCCGTACGATGCTATTTGTCGCCCGCTGGCTATCTCTCCTTGTACGTCAGACGTACATACGGTATGGGAACACGCATTGGGCGACAGGCAAAATCTTATACTAGGGCACGAAGCCTCTGCCGAAGTAGTAGAGGTGGGTAACTTGGTAAAAGATTTCAAACAGGGCGATAAGGTGATAGTGCCCGCTATTACACCCGATTGGATGGCGGTAGAGTCGCAGTCGGGATTTTCGATGCATTCTCACGGTATGCTCAACGGCTGGAAGTTCTCGAACATCAAAGACGGTGTCTTTGCCGAGTTTTTCCACGTCAACGAAGCCGATGGCAATTTGGCTCATCTGCCGAAAGAGATAAGCATAGAAAACGCTGTAATGCTGTCGGATATGGTACCGACAGGTTTCCACGGAGCTAACCTTGCCGAAGTGGAACATGGCGATATCGTGGTAGTAATCGGTATCGGTCCTGTAGGGCTGATGGCTGTTGCTGGAGCGGTATTACGCGGAGCTTCACGCCTATTTGCCGTTGGCTCTCGTCCTATATGTCAGGATGTAGCTAAATTCTATGGTGCTACCGATATCATCAATTATCACGACGGCGATATTGTGGCTCAAATAAAAGACGCTATGGGCGGCAAGCCTGTAGATAAAGTCATAATTGCAGGCGGCGACAACGATACGTTCGGACAAGCTGTCGATATGGTGAAACCGGGCGGCATCGTCTCTAACGTAAATTATCTCGGCAAAGGCGATTATATCAAGATACCTCGCGTAAGTTGGGGGCTAGGAATGGGACACAAACGTATCGTAGGCGGCTTAATGCCCGGAGGACGTAAGAATATGGAGTTTCTGGCACGTCTCATGCAGTATGGTAGGCTCGATGTAAGCCCGATGCTTACTCATAAGTTCCACTCTTTCGACGACGTAGAAAAAGCTCTTATGCTTATGAGAAACAAACCTAAAGACCTGATAAAACCTATTGTGGTGTTATAATAATCTCCGATTTTAATCAGATTACAAAAAATAAACCCGACAAGTCGACCTCCGTATTTGTCGGGATTTTTAATAACTTGGTTCCGAAAAATTGGACAACGTCACTTAAAACCACCTTGAATCTTTTATTTAGTTCAAAAGCCTGATAAACACGGACTATTTTGAGCCATTTCCATACAGTTTTTTTGTGTTATGCAAAATAACGTATGGAAATTTATTATTTGCAATTGAAAGTTGCCTTCACTTTCTTTATTTTCCTTGCGTTCTCGCCTCTTACTTTACGATATTGTTTTAGATTTTGCGGGCAAAAATAGTACATTACACTGTTTTTATTATAATCTACAAATACTATTAGCACGTTTCCTATCATATTATACTCATCTAATTTTTTAATAAGCCACTGATTATCAGTATATTTTTCGTCTGCCCAAACAAAAAGTTTTTTATGGTCATGTTCATAATATCTATTGTAGTAACAGGGAGTATCTAAAACACAAAGCGGTTCGTCCGGTTTACGACCTTGTATTGAAACCCTAATAAATGCTGTATCTGTACTACAAAAGACTGAAAAAACATCATATCGGTTATATAAGGGGCTAGTATTGATAAAATCAGATATGGCATTGTCAATCGCTGTTTCATAATTGCCTATGGCGTTGAGATTCTTTTTCCAAACAGAACAAGAGAACAACGATATTGTTATCATCAATAAAATCATTTTTTTATAACTTACCATAGATTCAAGATTATTTCAATTGTTTCTCTTCAACATCCGTATGTTGTTTATATAAGCACAATAAACGCTATTAGTTCTACCCGACGGCTGACATATTGTTTTATCTAAAACAACAATGTCTATTAGTAAAAACGCCCCTTCGTCAATACTTGATATGAAGTCGGGTATTTGTTTATCTTCAATAGGCATATAATATTCATTATCACCACAAATAAAACTCAAAGACGTTGTAGACTCGAATCCTTTTTGGCACGATTGAATGTTTGCAATATTGTTAGTTTTACCAATATCTATATATTTGACAAGGACATCGGTTTTATAACCAATACCATATTCATTAAACTCAATGTTATCGAATAAGTTTTCTACTCCCGACGGAGGAGAAAAAAATAACCAAATCAATAATAAAAGCGTCATTTGTCTTTTTTTAATACCGTCTCAGTGAGACTTTTACTATAATTAACCAATGAATTTATATAATCGGTATCAAACTCAACTATCCGAACATAATCTTTCCTAAAACTATAATAATGTGCGTATTCCCAAACTCCTCTATCATTTAGAGGCGTCATAAAGATAGATTTCTCACTAATCTTGTTTATATAACCGATATTCACGCAATCCGCTCTATTAGTCTGAATACCCAACACTATCTTTTTGTCGTAAAAATATTCAAAAGTTGGAATTTTCGTCAAACATACATTAGCTGTTTGTCTTTTGTGTTTTTCATTTGCGACAAGCACATCTTGAGTAAAAATATCATCTATCGATTGGCTAATAGACAAAATGTACTTTTTTCTCAATAATTGACAACCGTCAACCATATAATCTGAAAATAGAGATAAGACAAATATCCAATCTTTATTTTCACACAAGAAAATTCCTCGTAGCTTATCTGAAAAACCTTTTATCTTGATAGAATACAAATTACCTTTGATTAAATCCACAATCATAATTTTCTCACATTACTTATTTTTTTACGCGTTTTATATCTCCTTTTTCCACACCTATTTTATCTTGTATTTTTCTAGCTTGTGTTGGTATTGGGCTGATGTGCGTGCATTTTTCGTACGCTTAGGCTTTCCTTCCAATATTTTTTGCCTTTTTTATAGCAGCTTGTCTACCAAGAAAAGTTAGAAAAACGAACAACTACCGAGCCAGTCAATATGCAGTACTCCTCACGCCACGAAAAGCTACTAAAAACACTTGACCAATTGCATATTGTCATACAAAATATCCACATAGTATTTAATCGTGTAAATAACACTACCTCCACTTGAAGGATAAAAATTAAACTCAATCTTCACATTTTCATCTTGTCTGACTGTCATTTCACCATCGGTCTTTGTAACCTGTGAGTTACAAGAAGTTATAGCCAACAACAATAGTATGATTCCTTTTTTTAAATCTCTCATTTCACATTTCCTGTTTTATATAGAAGTATTTATGGTCCTGGAGATCTATATTTCTCATTTTTTTTTATTCGATATATATATATACTTTGTTCGTTATCACACCATCCCAAGTTGGTATTAAAGGGATTTGTTTATCGTGACACAAACCATCTTCTGTTTTTGTTAAATAAGGAGAATATCTCAATTCCTTCAATTGCTTTTGATATGTAATGATATAATCATATCTATCAAAATCAAGCTCTTTGGCAAGATTTGTAACAAAAATAGTATCATATCCTTTTCTGTAATATTCGGGAAATTCCTCATAATAATAAATCATATAAACAAAGAATCTTTCTACGTTAACAACATAATCAAAACCAACATAATCTATTCTGCTAAATTCAGGATACGGTTTTTCTATTTCTTTTGCCAACTCAAAAGAAACTTTGCGTGGATAATAATAGTATAAAATATATAATCCGACAACAAATACAACCGTTGCGACAAGAATACATAACACTTTCTTTTTCATGGTTCAAAATAACTTTAAGCGATATTTCCTCAAATTCATGAGCAAAATTAGGTATAAATTCCGACTCTTGCAATCGTATCTAAACGAGCTTTCTTATTATAATCGTCGAAAATGCCTCGAGGCGGTTGTCTTTCATCCACGAGAAACGACGTTCGTCATCATTTATTTTGTCATAGTGTGTTATCATATTGCCCTTTTTGTCCCACTCGAAATATTCATCACTTCCACTATGATTTTCTATCAAATCAACCGCATAAGGATTGCCCTCATTTTTATAAACATAGTAGTTATCGTAATACAAAGTATGCAGTCCGTTATTGTCTTCTCTACGTCCAGTAAGATATTTTTGCAGTATACTACCGGCAGGGCTATACTCCATCCTTAGGTTATATCTAAGTTCCTCCTAAGATTTTTCCTAAGGGTAATAACAAATTCCTCGCAGATTCGATGTTGTATATGTGTTGTAATCATATGCTCGAATAGGCACTCTGATTTCTTTTCCCTCTACTATTACTTTAGCTCTCACTCCTATTTGTGGAGCTCTATCGATAGGGCTTGTTTTTTTTAGCGAAAATGTGTATATAGATTCTTCTTTTATTTTTTCACTGCAATGGCTATCTTCTTTTTGTTTGAGACTAACAACAGTAAAAAACTCTTTTTCGAGCACACTATATAATGTTATAAAGTATGCACTATCGGTATTATGTTTTTCTTTGTTAGATTCCCTAATGTAGATTACCATATAGGGTCGTGGAGTGGTATCGTATTTGACGATTATAGTGTCGGTAATATAATAAACGTCTGTCGCCAACGAATCGTTCCTCCTGTCAACTCTTTCCGTCATCGTAATAGTATCATAGTATACGTAACGATTGGAAGTATCGTTATAATGAGTAATATTGCTGCATATAATGTTTTGACTTTCTATGCACATTAATATTACAAAAAATATTTTTTTGAACTCTATCATATATCTAATCTTCATAAGGTTGATTGTTTTTTTTACGGATATCAGTATTGTCTTTTTTTATCCTTAGCATCTGTCCTTCGGAAGTAGTTAACTCAAAAGTATAGTTTTTGTTCTTCGACAAAGGATCAAATCTTCGCTTATACCTCTTTTTATCCAGATTGTAAATTTTGAGAATAACAAACGACTGTTCAAACCAACTCTTTCCTACTTCGATTTCATATGTGTAATTAAAAGACTTACCATTAATGTAGGGATTATAATGCAGTCTTAATATAATACCTTGGATTTTATCAGAAATCAAATCATCATAGTCCGACTTTCTCATAGACAAATTACCGGGGTAATATCCTGTAACGGTCTCAATTTCTCTACTATTTCCGTCTTTTGATGTAATTGAAAATTTTATACCTAAAGAGTTAGTTACTATTTCCTCATCAACAACAACAATAAAATCAATATTCTTAGTTTCTTGGGAAAAAATACTTGTTGTTATGAGAAGTGCTAAAATCACAATATTTCTCATAATCTTATTTTTTTAGCTTTCAATACTAGTTGAGGTTTTGTTTCTCTCGATTTTCTGAGCAAAGTTAGGTATAAATTCCGATTATTGCAATCGTATCTAAACGAGCTATCCTGTACCACATAGTCTAACTATACAGCCAGATAGTACTCCTCTCAGCACCACAAACCGCTCATCCTCACCTCCCAACTGCCGATATTCTTCTGTAAAAAGGGCATTTTTTTAACTATTTGGATAGCAGATTTAGGCAAATTTAACCAAGTCATACACAAATGGCATAAAATATCAAAAGGCAGAGAATTTTTATCCCTGCCTTTACGCCTCCTAAGTTAGAAATTAGGATACTATTCTATCTTCAAATTTGGAGTATTATGGCTATTAGTTAGTTTAAAAAATCATATATTTTGGGGAATGCCTCTTTGACTGTTTTTCCCTGTAAATTCGGATTATTCCCATATTCTATTCCTACAATAAGATATGAACTTAGCTTGTTTTTTTGTTTTTCATTTATTGTCCCAAGAGACTGTATGAACTTTTCTTCTCCAATGAGGTCTATCAAATCAACAATAACGGTACCGTGGTCATAACCAGCGGCATCTCCGGAATCTAATAATGTCAATTGTTTTATTGAATTAGCATCTTTCGCTATTGCTTTCTTTAGTAACTCGCAATAATTTGCGGTATATTTCCGTTTGGAAGAAATCCTTAATAATTCAGAGACATAAATTCCATTGACATATCTATCTCCTGTATCACTAACAAGATAAGTCCATAGCGAAAAAACAAGACAAACCGACAAAGCAAAAAACAATAATATTCCTCTAACAGATATTTTTTTCATGGTTCCAAATAACTTTAAGCAGTATTTTCTCGATTTTCGGGCAAAGTTAGGTATAAATTCCGACTCTTGCAATCGTATCTAAACGAACGCTACAGTGCCACATAGTCTGCAAGCTGAGCCAAAGTTGCCGTTACTGCATACGTCTATCCAATCCTCACCGTATGGCAGGTAGGCTATCTGCTCCGCTATCTGTGCATAGTCGTCGGTTATGAGCGTGGCACTGCCAAGATGGTCGGTGTGGTAGTAGAAGACTGCCTCAGGTACAGACTTATACAATGTGCTTCTGTGGTAGAAAATATAAGAATATATTGAAGTTACATTTATATATGGCGTTACCCCAATATTATTTTTATACGTATTTATCGCATTTTGATTTGTTTTTCTATTTATCTCTTTTAGGTCGGATACTATCGGACTAGTGTGTTGGAATATATTTGAAAATCCACCACTACCGATACTGCTGCAGATACGGTTGCCCTCTTCGAAGTAGTGCTTGGTATAGCCCTTGTCGGTTATGGTTATCAAAGGGCTTGCATAAAGGGTTTGTTGGTCGAAAACTGGAAGATTAACATTATTTCCGTTCTGAGACACCGATACGGTAGCTCCTACTAATTTATAGTTTCGCTCGCCTGCGGCATCGGTAACGGCAACATCTTTTACCATTGATACTATATACTTTGCCCTATTGAAACTATATGTAGTTTCAGCAAACTTTAATTTGCATTGTAAAACAAGTAACAATCATACAGATAATCTTGTTGCTCTTGAGGAGCAATTTTTAATCTCCTAAAAATCCTTTGTAGCCTTCTATAGTGTTTATTAACAATATCATTGTCGGTTGTTTTTGAATCATATCCAGATATTATTTTTCGCATATACCACAAAAAAGAACTGAATTTTTCTTCATTATTGATTGGCCATCCATTAACAATAGAATTTGCATCCTTTGACATTAAGATAAGGCGTTTCTGTTTTAAAGATACAGGGAATCTGTTGTCTTTAAACAAAAATTTGTGATACAACTCCATAAATCCCACTTTCATAAAATAAGATTTTATTTCAATATATTTATTATAAACAATACAATTATTCAACAAAAACAATGTGTCCGCAATTGGATTGTCTATATACCCATTTACAAGATATTTAATTTCAACAAGTGACA
>ERZ773022.108-NODE-108-length-81779-cov-12.203539_pt1 | contig 81779 bp, 70 predicted proteins | sample MGYA00580839_ERZ773022 | MGnify/ENA primary metagenome ERZ773022 (study PRJEB29015, sample SAMEA2738020) | human oral metagenome | biome: human oral; feature: human-associated habitat; material: dental | place: China | collected 2044 ...
TTTGTTCTTGTGTAGAAGTAATCTTAACACTACAGTTTACCTTGGTAGCATCTAAAGGTTCTAAGCTACAGGCAAAGTTCGAGTATTGAACGGTTGTCCCTACAGGATCTACTGAGAGCACTCCATTATCTAGATCAGTTTGCGTCAAAGGAAACTCACTCTTGAAAGTAATCGTAGTATCCGTAATTTCTCCACTACTCTGTAATGTAGGTGCAGTAGCCGTGATTTTCGGCTCACAGTCAAATTTATCACTGACTATTTGAAGTCATGCAGAGGAAAGTTCATCTCTAAGCCCATAGGAATCACAATATGTAGACTGGATCCCTAATATCCTAAAATTAGAAAAGCTGAGTGTCCCTGCATCATGGGCCGTCTTGATAGCTTGCAAAATTTTTTTATAATTTTGACTCGGATACCAATAGTCATTCCCACCAGGAGCCCTAATAGAGAAACCAGCCTGAGCTGGCAGTCAGGGATTATAAACCTTAGTAAAATCCCAAGCAGAAACATCCCCAGTAAAGTTACGGGCATATTCAAACATTCACCACATACGCTGCGCCTTACTCGTATTCCAATTGGAAATATCTCCATTGAAGGAAGAGGCATTGGCAAACATTCCTCCCATGTCTACAGCATTACTTACATCTCGAGTAGAAAGATTTTGATTAAAGCTTGTCGCTGCATTAAACATAGAATCCATATTAGTAACTTTACTCACATCCCACCCACTGAGAGATTGATTAAAATCCGTTGCTCACCAAAACATATACGCCATATAGGTCGCTTTACTCGTATTCCAATTTCCTATTGGCTGATTGAACTTCTTAGCTTTTTCAAACATAAAACCGAAATTCTCCACACTACTCGTATCCCAAGTAGAAATATCTCCATTAAATTTCTCTGCCGCTCAAAACATCCCCACCATAATTTTAACTTTTCAGACATTCCAACCAGAAAGATCCTGATTAAAATTCTTCGTCAAAGCAAACATTTGCCTCATATCTTCCACTTTACTCGTATCCCAATTTCCTATCGGTTGATTAAAATTTGTCGCTCAGCGAAACATAAAAGACATATTAGTAGCACTGCTAGTATCCCAATTTCCTATCGGCTGGTTAAAACTCGTCGCTCATTGAAACATCGCAATCATACGAGCTGCTTTACGTGGATTCCACAAAGAAATATCGGAATTAAAGAGCTTTGCTCCGGCAAACATTCAATACATATCGGTAACATTACTCACATCCCAGTTTGAAATGTCAGAGTTAAATTTTACTGCCCCATTAAACATATTCAGCATCGACCAAACATTACTCGTATATTGAGTTAATGGGAAAATAATCTGACTCTTAAAATCTTGAAATAAGCCATTTGCAACGTTCGGGAACCACACATTATTCTTAAATTCCACCTTAGTAATTTCTTCGCCCGTAAGCTGAAGTGCAGTCACCATGGGAAACCACTTCGACCTATCAATCTGCCCTGTCCCAGAGGTAGTTGTCTGGATCGTCAAGGTTTGCGTCGTTTGATCCCAGTGCCCACTAACATTCACTCAAAGATCAAAAACCTGACTAGGAACACTTACGGCAGCAGAGACAAAAAAGTCTGCACCTCTACCGAAAAAAACAAAACACAAAACCAACAAAAACAATCCTTTCCAATAATTTCACATACTGCATCCCAATGAATATAAAATACCACAAGACTATACGTATCTTTCCATCAAAAGCAAATCTTCTTCACAATAAATAAGCCGCAACACAAACTATGAAGTCAGCTTTTCTCTAATTCTCTCAGAAATCAGCTTTCTATCTCGCCTTTTACTACAAAAGAGTTCAAAATCTGACACCAAATCTTCTAATTTCTTGCTCTTCACTAGAACCCCACAATCCTCGTCCACCAATTCTGCAGTTGCACCTTCAGCAAACCCAAATACCGGAACTCCCATCAAAAGCGCCTCTACCGTTCAGATTCAGAAACTCTCTTTCGTCAGATTGATGAGTCCAGCAGAATCTCTAACAATCTCTGTCATTCCTTCAGGATTCCATCAAGTGAAAATAACCGTCTCACCTGCCAAAGCTCTGAGTTCCTCCTCATCAGGTCCAGAACCAATCACCACCAAAGGCAATTTCAAACGGTTAAAAAGCTGGATAATCAAGCCAGTTTCCCTCACAAAATTGACCAGCCTCCCTACATACACAAAATAAGGCATCGGCTTTGGAGAGATTCCCGCAAACCAATACTGATCAGCGATCTTTGGATAGGAAACCGTGCTTTTGAGGCCATAAAGCTCCTCTGCTAGTTCCTGGGTATAATGACTATTACAAACTACCGAATCAAAATGACGAAACTTTAAATCCCATTTCCTAAGCCTCGGAACGATAAAATTAAACAGCCTATTTTTCCATCAAGTCAGCCTTGCATCGTATTCATCATAGTGGCTCCAGATATATTGCATCGGAGAGTGCAGATACAGATGCGTCGGCGCTCACGGAATCGGCATAATATTTTTCGCAATAGCAAAAGAAGAAATCTGAATCTCATTAGGCTTTCGTTTTTTGATCTTGAAAAAAAGGAGCTTCATAAGCCGAGGATAAAACACCATCAAATTACGATAATCAAAAATACCAGACAAGACCTTCACTTTCCTCTTAGTAAAAAAAAGAAAAATCTGATTGATCCATTTTGGTAAGGTTTGCACAATCGGAATCGTCACCATCGCTCCATTTCCTCATGGCAAAGGCAATTCTAGACTTTCACGATCCGAAATAAGCGTAAACAGACTGATTTCCACCTCCTTTCCATGCTTTCTCAGCTGTTTGATCATCAAATCTTGAAGGACATTGAGCACACCACCTGGCATCGTCCAGCAATTTACAAACGCAATTTTCATACTATTCATCGAAATAAAACCTTCCAATCAAAGGGGAAATTGATTTTCTCTCTTGTTCAGCCAATTAAGCTAAAAGTCCGTACTTCTTCATTAAAGCCTCATCACTTGGCTTTCTCTGCATAAAATCAAAGAACAATTCTGAAGCTGGCTTACGAGTTCAGGGGATTAAAATTTTCTCTTTGTAAGCAGATCAAATTTCTGGATTGAAAATTCAGGCTTTTTTGATGGTTTGAAACACATCAGCCTCCAAAAGCTCTGCTCGCATATAGGAATAATACTTCGCCTCATAACCACCCCCGAAAATATGCAGAAACGCAGAGTACATCTTATACTCCTCCCCTCTTGGAAAGATAGAATACTGATTCACGATTTCAAGAATCTTTTGATCCAATTCTTCTACCGAATTTGGGATAGGGGAAGTATAGAGCGTCATATCCAGCAAAGCTAACTCGTTTTGTCTGCTTACCCAATTTCCCATCATAAAGCTTTTGAGGTCTTGGAGGGTTTGAACGAGTTTTTCTGGCATTGGGAGTCAGGTTTGATAGTGCTTCGCTAAACTTTTCAAGGCTTCAGGATCACTCACCCAATTTTCCATCAATTGACTTGGAAGCTCCACAAAATCCCATTCTACATTAAATCCAGAAAGCTCCGCATAGGGAGAACCCGCCAACATCGCATGCAGAGCGTGTCCAAACTCATGAAAGAGCGTCTCAACATCTCTCAGATAGAGCAAACTTGGTCAGGGTTCAGCTTTTTGAAAATTGCAGACATTCACGACGATCGGTAACTTCCCATTCCCCTTCTCTCTCAAGTAATCTGCCCAAGCTCAAGGTCTCTTCCCCTTACGATAAAAAGCATCTAGCATATAATACGCCACCAGCTCCCCTTGATGATAGACTTCGTACCGCCTTTCATGCCCAAGAGATCAAAACGCTGATTCTGCTCTAGCGCGAAGCTCTACTCCCAAAAACTTGAATACAAAGCTATGGAGCCACTTCAAAACCGACTCAAACTCAAAATATTGCTTGAGTTCCTCATCATTGAGGGCATATTGCTCTTCCTTATACTTCCTCGTATAGTAGGCAAGATCGTAGCTTGGCAAATCTGAAAGCTGAAAATACTCTTGCAAAGTCTGCACTTCAGATTTCGCTTTTTGCATCGCTTTGGCAGAGATCGGCTTGATAAAATCAAAAACCTGATCCGGATCTTGAGCCATCGTAGCCCAAAGGAACATTTCTCCTGCATTCGCATAGCCAAGAATCTTTGCTTTCTCTTGATTGAGTTTTAGAAGCTCCAAAGCTAAAGGTCTATTGTCAAATCTTCCCTGACTCGCCCATTGCTCTCTCTGAAAAGCCACCTGCTTTCTAATTTTTGGATTACTGCAATATTTAGTCACCGCAACAAGCAAATTCGGATCAGCATTGACTGCAAGCCCTCATTTCTCCCCAGCAAGTGCCTTCATTTTCGCCAAGAGCTCCTCTGGCATCTCCTGAAAATCCGCCTCATCATCAAAATAAAGCAGAAAAGCTGACTGTTCATCTACGACATTATGCTGAAACTTTTCTCCCAACTCCGAAAGCTGTTTATTGAGATTTTTGAGCTGTGCTTGCTCCTCTGCTGGCAATGCGATTCCCCTTTGCTCAAAAGCTTTCAAAGTCAAATCAAACCACCTTTGCTGATCAGGATTCTTTTCAAAATGTTCACTTGCTCGGAGAATTTTCTGATAATAAGGCTGAGAATAAGCCACCTCATTCACAAAATCCTCATACTTGGGTCTAAAATCTGCAATAATCGCTCTGATTTCTTCGCTTGCTTCTACTGCATCAAGATGATTGATAATTTTCCAGAGGTAATCAAGCTGAGATTCTGGCACAAAATCCTCAAAAGTCAGACTTTCATTGTTTTTTTGGATTAAGGTCTGAAAATCAGCTTTTTCTTGTTCCAAAAGCTCTCAAAGCAGCTCAGGAAGGATTACAAGCGCTTCTGGAGTTTGAAAAAGGGAAAAATTTAGGATTCAGTTGCTTTGAAGTTCGTCAAGGAGCTTGGTTTTCATTACGTAAAATCAGAAATAAACAGATTAACCATAGCGTTTTGCTCCACAGATGCAATCCTTTATCCTCGAGCACGGGAAAAAACTTTTGACAAATTGCCTCCAAAGAAAATTTTGGAAAAAAAACTTTTGTAAACTCATATACCAAGCCCATCATCGCGAGCATCAGCGTGGCAATCCAGTGACCTCATACCCGTCATTGCGAGCGAAGCGTGGCAATCCAGTGACCTCATACCCGTCATTGCGAGCGTCAGCGTGACAATCTATTATTTTTCCCCCTGCTAAGCGACCGAAGAGAATCCTCGACGATTTCACTCCTCTAATAGGGGGCTGTCCGAAGGATTGAGGGAGTTTGTGAAATTCAGGGAGGGGACAAGGCGAAGCCAAAGGGGAGTTTCACCCGTCATTGCGAGCGTCAGCGTGGCAATCCATAAAAATACCCTTTCAAGCAAAAACTCCAGAATAAAGACGCGCTCAAATCGTCATTTTTCTTGAGGTGGAGGGGGCTGCTCGTCCCAAAACGTCTCTGCGGGCAATTTGTCATCTGACAAATGGCTCAAAACGCCTCTGGGAACGATTTGTCATCTGACAAACACAATAAACAGACCACTTTCATCTCCTCGCTCATATAAAAACCCCTTTTAAAAAGCAAAATACTCCGAGAAAAGTTGACTTTTCCACAGCTAAAGGATAAAATTAGCTTAGAAGTATTCATCCCTCGCACAAAGGGATCAGATTTTTATCTTGTATACTATTATCATGGGGCTCTATTCACCAGCAGAACTTGTTATCAACACGCTCTTGGAAGCCTTCGCTCGAGCAGTCGGATTCACAATCATCGTCTACGCCATCACCGCATTCCTCAAGAAAAAATCCAGAATAATCAGAGGATTGAGAAAATTCTTCTTGAGTATCACGATGATTACAGAAGTTTGCTTCGCCATCATCGGACTCATGCATGCAGTCGGAATCAAAGAAGATATTAAAGGAGGAGAAAGCGTAATTTTTGGAGCTAGAGACACATTTTATATGAAGTTGATGGAGCTTAATAAACAGGAAAGAGAAAAAGAAAACAGTCGGAAGCCTGAACCTTTCGGAGGCTATCGTCAAGAGGACGTAAAAACAGTGCCAATCTCCTCTGGTATGAGGATAGCAACCAATCCAGAGAAAGCAGAGATCCTAAATTTAGAAATCGAGCCACAAAGAGACAGAGAAATCAGACTCACTTTCAAAAATGCAAGATTCCGATTAGAGAATATGGAGCTCATGAATCCTTATCCAGAAAAACAATCCGCATACGATAAACTCGACTATCATTACCTTGCTCAAGACTATTATACTAATATATTGAGGAAAAAATACCAAGGAGATTTTTGTATCCAACTCTACGACAGTGCTGTGATCACCAATGAAATGAAAGAAAAGAGTGGAAATTGTGATATTATCACGCTCGCAGGTGGTGCAAAAACACATCTAAGAATGAGTCTCGCTACAGAAGATAAACTCCAGCCTTCTTATATGGAAGTCGAATATCTTCCCCTAGAAAACTAATCTCAACAGGAAAGAAAGGAGTGTTCTACGAAAAGGGGCACTCCTTTTTTTAATAAAAGAAAAAAGGTGAAGACTGATTCCCCACGAACGTCCACTCTCCCCTTCACGAACCACTTAATCAAAAACGTTTCATCTCCTCCAAAAGAGTTTCCACCGAAGAGGAAGAACGTTCAAAAACATGAAGATGTCCTATTTTTTCCTCAGCACATAGATCACCCTTTCAATATCTCCTTCAAACAGCTGATACTTCAACTCCTGCTCAATCTTAAGCTGAAAACGAGGACAAAGACCTTGCAAAAGCATTTTTTCTTCGGGGATAACTTGCTTCATCAATACCAAAGCTCCGCCTTTCTTCACCAACGGAACGCTCCACTGCAAAAGTTTATCACTATAGGCAACCGCTCTCGCAGTCAAAAGATCAGCCTTTTCTCCCTGATAGTCCTCAATCCTAGTTCGCAATACCTCAGCATTTTGCACGCCAAGCGCATCAAGCATTGCTTGCACAGCAAGCGCCTTCTTCCTTACCGAGTCAATCCCGAGGAAACGCGTCTCAGGACGGCTCATCGCTAACGGCATCAACGGGAAACCGCCCCCCGTCCCGACATCAATCACAAATTTCCCCGGAGTAAAGAGACCAGTTTCGAGAAGTTTGAGAGAATCCTGAAGATGTTTGATTCTGACACCTTCCCTATCACGAATCGCAGACAGATTCAGTTTTTGATTCTGTTCCAAAAAAATAGTGATCAATTTATCTCGCATTGAGGGGGCTTTAAAGTAAAATTATTTCTTGAGTCGGAGCGTTTGAGTTGGATAGGCAAAATCAATCTTCTCCTCCGCAAATTTTTCTAGGATTTCTTCCAGGATTTTACTATGAAGCTGGGTAGCATTTAGCCAATCATCATTATTAATCACATAACTAACATAAATCTCCAAGCACGATGCTTGCAAATCCCTCAGCACCGCCCATTCAAATCCGACATCCTTATGCTTCCCAATAATTTGCTCCAAAAGCTTAGGAATCTGACGCACCTTTTCAAGCGGCGTCTCATACGTGATTGTCAGTGAGAATCTCTTTCTTCTGACTTTGATTGTTCCACTGTTTTCGATAATTTCTGCGACCAAAAGTCTATTGGGAATAATGACGGACTTATCCTCCACCGTAAGGAGCGTAGTGCTTCTCAGTCCAATCTTTTTGACCGTCCCAGTTGTATCTTTGATCGTAATAATATCACCAATCCTAAACGGACTCGATCCCATGATAGAAAACGAGCTGAAAAAATCTTCAATCAATTTCTGAGAGGCAAAAGCAACCGCAATTCCTCATACTCCAAGCGATGCTAGGAGCGGCGTAATCGCAACCCCGACCGTATCAAAGAAAATCAATGCCGCCAATATCCAAATCAGAATCTGAAGAAGCGTATTAAGAATTTCAGTCAGATTTTTCTTAGTTTTCGTGTCCTGATGAGCAAAGCCCTTTTCCATCACGACCTTTAGAAAGAATTTTAGGATTCCACTCAGCTCAATAATCAATGCAACAGCAAAAAAACCTGAAAAAACCACATGGATCCACTTTACAAACGGGAGGAAGAGATTTCCACAAAAGAGTGCCACAGAAACCCCTGAATACCACGACAATCCGGACAAAATCACAAAAAAATCCTTCTTGAGAGAAGGTCATTTCCCAAGTCTTGCAAGCAAAAATCTCGCTCCAAGCTTAATCAAACAAAAAAGAACAAAAAATCAGACTACTACCCCTCATGCCAAGAGAAAGTCCTGCATTGATGGCACTGTAGCATCCTCACGAAAAAACGAAAACTCCATCTCTTCAATCCACAAAAATAAAACACTTCCACTCTAGTTATTGGAAAGTATTTTTCAAGCTCAGAATCAGAGTATCTCCTTTTTATCTTGTATGCATCATTCCTATACTACCTGCCAGCATATATCGCTCGTTTAGCTCATCTTTCTGCCCTTGGTATAAATAACTTTTTTATGATTACCTCACATCATGAATCTTATAGAGAATACAAACTAATATTTCTATCTTAGCTATTAGTGGTGCTTTTTGAATTATATTTTTTCTATAAAATTTTTACTTGACTTTTTCAGAAAAATCAGTAGTTTTTTCAGCGAAATAAAAAATAAACGTCGAACTTTTTAAAAAAACAATTATGAAAAGTAAAAAAGAGGAAAATCAAAATCATCCGCTCGTTCCGAGTTGCCACGTGAGAGAGCTTCTCCCTCACGAGATGCGAGAGACTCCACGTTCTTTCAAGGCAACTCGCAACACGACAAAAAGAACAAGTTATAAGCGGACACAACACAAGTAATCTTCGTATACGAAGGAAGAGCTGATGATCAGATCTACATCAGCTCTTTTCTTTCATCTGGAAAACCTTGCTTTCTCACTCCATTTCACTACAAAAGAATCAGATTTATTTTTTTCTTTCATCATATGGCAGAACTTCGTCCCAGTGGATTCCCTGAATATAGTCCTAGTCAGCAGTTAATTTTTGATCAACTCAAAGAAACTATTGAACAGAGCTATCAGCAGTTTTGATATACCCATATCCATACTCCTGCCGTAGAGAGAAATGATGTGCTCCTCTCAAAAAATGGAGAAGAAACCTGAAAACAGATTTTTGGACTTTACGGAATCGCTCAGGGAGCACAAGATTTGAAAGAATACGGATTACATTTTGATCTTACCGTACCATTTGCCAGATATACGCTGGATTGGGAACATCAGCTGACCTTTCCTTTCAAAAGGTATCAAATTCAGCCTGTTTGGAGGGGAGAAAGAGCTCAGAAAGGAAGATATAGAGAGTTTTTTCAATGCGATATTGATGTAATTTGGAAGGGAGAAAAAGACTATCTCTACTATGATGCAGAGATCATCGCAACACTCGGTTCTACGCTAAATAAGATCTTGAAAAGCTGCGAGCTCCAAGACACTGCTGTTTTTCATATCAATAATAAAAAGCTCGTCAAAGCATTTCTCACAGAAGTCAGTCAAGATGAGGAGCAAATGCAACAGATTTCAACCCTTATTGATAAGTACAAGAAGATTGGAACAGAAAACTTTATCGCAACGCTCAGAGAAGACCTCAATATCTCAGCAGAAAATAGCGAAAAAATTCTGAAGTTTATCTCTTTTCAGTCAGAGAAGATTGAAGATTGCGATCAGATTTTAGATTTTGCAGATTCAGAAGCCTTCAAAGAGGGAGTAGAAGAATTAAGAACCGTTCTTACGCTTTTAAAACAGATTCAGGAAGCAATGCATCTTGAGTTTGAATGGAAAATTGATTTGCAAATTATCAGAGGACTAGACTATTATACGGGAACCATTTTTGAAGCCGTGCTCAAAAATGACGAAAAGCTCGGTTCTATCTGTGGAGGGGGAAGATATGCAAATCTCACTGGTTATATTGATCCGAGAAGGAGCGATTATTGCGGAGTTGGAGGAAGTATCGGGATTAGTAGACTGCTCGGAAAGATTTTTGAGCTCAAAGAAGAAAAAAAGCAGACTGTTGCTGACTATTTATTCCTCTATTTTGGAGAAAATTTTGAAGAGATCCTAAAACTTGCGGGGACTTTCGCTGAAAAAAATCAGACTTTTGAAATTTTCCCAACAGCAGAAAAGCTCGGAAAACAATTTGCTTATGCCGACAAAAAAGGAATTCCTTACGTGATAATTTACGGACAAGGAGAAAAAGAAGCTGGCATCTACAAAATCAGAGATATGAAAACCTGAGAAGAAACCACCTACAAACTATAAAACCAGAGGATCTATTTCTCCCACCAGCAAAATACAAGACCTATGAGACTCTTCATTGAAACTATTGAAAAAGAGTGCAAAGAAGTTCCTCTCTTTGACGATACAGAACACTCGTTTAATTCCTATTTCTCGCTAATCATCGAGCCATGAAAATCAAATACCACGATATCGTTGCGCACAACCTAAAATATAACCTCTGCCCTTTTTGCGACATGCCACCAAAATTCATTTTGGAAAGCTCTCAATATTTTTTTGTTACCCTAGCTCGTGCCCCTTATATCAAAGATCATCTGCTTATTATTCCACATAGGCACGTCGTACTTTTCAATAATCTCTCCACCAAGGAAGTAAAAGATCTTATGTCCCTCGTCAGCAAACGAGACGACTTTCTCCACCAGACGCATTCCGATATCAATTTACTTTTGAGAGACGGATTTGTAGGAGGGAAAGTAGGAAAAAGTGTCAACCATATGCATTTTCACCTCATTCCTGACCTTGCCATTGGTCACGAAGAAAAAAGCTGAACCGAGCGTGAGTTCCTCTCTGAAAAAGAATATCTCAAAGGAATCCAAGCAATAAAAAAAACCTGCAAAAGCTGACAGGCATAACCTCTACAACAAACATAGCCACGAACGAGATTTGAACTCGTCTTTCATCCTTACCATGGATGCGTTCTACCGAATGAACTATCGCGGCGACAAGAGGACTATATTTATTTACCCAAAAAAAGCAAGGGGAAGCATCGCAAATCTCTTCCCCCGTTTAGTCTCAATTATTTTTTCTTAAACTTTCCCAAGATCCACTCTTCAAAACGAATAATCGGAATCAAAATTCAGCTTTCAATCCTTTTATAAAAGAAAGGAATCACCAAAACCACTGGGACCAAAAGCCCCATAATCGCTCATGCAAGAATATCGGTAGTCCAATGCACCTTCGTCCCAATTCTGCAAATCCCCGTGAGAATCGCAAATACAAACAAAAAGAATGACCAAATTTTGAGATGCATTTTGCGATATTTATGAGAAATAAGCCACGTCGCCATCGCAATCGAAAAGGTAACTACCGCATGATCAGACGGAAACGAAGTCAATGGTAAAAGATGATGAAGCAAGGTTTCTTGATCAACATCTACAATTCCGAGTTCATGGATTGGTCTCTGTTTATCAAAAAATTGCTGAGAAAGGATATTGACCACCACCGAAAAAAAGCAAGCAAAGAAAATAAAGAGCGCAGCTTTCTTAGATTCTCGATTTTTTTTAACCATTCCATAGAGATAAAGCACGGTCAAAAAAACAGGATACACAAAAACAAAAATATCAGCTCCTATTGGATAAAAATTCCCAACCCAAGGATACTTCTCTCAGAGCTCTGCAATAGCGAGCAAAAAATCAAATCACCACTCAGGTTCTACCATAAAAATCTTTGGCATACTACTTTTTCTTTAAAGACGTAAAATAAGGACAAATCTGATTAAGCTTACACTGAGCACATTTCGGATTTCTAGCAGTACAATAATACCTTCCAAAAAGGATAATACAATGATGAGCAATCTGTTTATACTTTTTTGGTATGGTTGTTTCAAGGAGTTTTGAAGTCTGAAGTGGAGTTTTGGTATCTACGATACCAAGCCTATTACAAACCCTATGCACATGAGTATCTACAGCGATTACAGGCTTTTTGTAAAGGACATGAAGCACGACTTTTGCGGTTTTTTCTCAGACTCCAGGGAGTTTCATGAGTTCGGATTCAGTTTTTGGGATTTTCCCTTTCTTTGCAGCCAAAAGTTCAGAAGTCTGATAGATGTTTTTTGCTTTGCCTTTGTAGAGTCCGATTGATTTAATCGCTTGCTCAAAAGCTGGATGCCCTAACTTCAGTACATCTTCCGGTTGTTTAATCGTTTGAAAGAGCGTTGCTGTGACTTTATTGACCTGTTTATCGGTCGTTTGAGCAGAAAGGATCACGGCAACGAGCAGCTGAAAAGGCGTTTCGTAGTTAAGCTCCGTATCGGCATTTGGGAAAAGCTGCTCCAAGTAAGAGAAAATAGTTTTAAAATCTGGTTTTTTGAGTTGTTTCATAAGAGAAGGAATCCTAAAATACTTGACTTTTAATTAATAGATGATTATATTATTCAGCAATAGTTTATTTTCTTACCTTTTGTTATGAGAGGAATCAATCGAGCTAAAGAATCCCCAAATACACTTCCAGATATTGATCTTGCAGAACATATTGCAAAGTTATTTTGAAAGCTTAAAAAGGTCAAATGGTCTAATGAAAAAATTCAGAATGAACTTGGGAGAAGAACGATAGAAACGATTATAAGTTCTTGAGAAAGCTGTTATATGGGAGCTTGTGTAGATTTTTCTTTAGCTTTCCTCATGGAGCTTAAAAAGATTCTTCCCCAAGACAAACTTGCAATGGGATGTGAACTTCTTCGCCGAAAATCCACTTGAAATTATGGATTTCATCTTTTTCTCAAAGATAACTCAGTTCAACCTTCAAGAATTATTGATTTTGTAAGCAAGAATGAGGTTGAAATCTACGAAGGAGTATATACAAATTCATTAAACGGGACTGAATTAGATCAACTCGCTCTTTATGAACTTTCAGCTCAAGAAGTAAATGCTCAAGATAGTTTCCTTTCTCTTGCTCAAAAGATGAATATAAACCTTCCACCAGAACTTTTTCAAGCCTATCTTTCTAAACTCCAACAAGACAATACTGATGCACAATTTGAGAAGTTTCAAGCTAATTCTCCAAGGATTGTTAAAATCCATTGAAATACGCAAGAACAAACGAAACATGAGCTTCTTTCGAGCTTAATGGAAGAATCTTTTTAAAACCCTTCTTTCCTTACCTGCTCCATAAGTTCTCTTCCCCCTATCGCTTTAATCTTTCCTTGCTCAAGGATCAGAATTTTTTCTAGTGGAAGCTCTTGGAGCATTTCAAAAAGATGCGTGATCACAATAAAGGAATTTTCCTCCGTATTTACCGCTTTCAAAAGCTCAGCAACCTGCCTCACGGCATTCACATCAAGTCCGCTATCTATCTCATCAAGAATGATATATTTCGGCTTGAGAAGCTTAATCTGAAGGACTTCAATTTTCCTTTTTTCTCCACCACTAAACCCTACATTCAGGTCCCTCCAAAGAAAAGCTTTTTCAATCTCTAACTCCGCCATCAGCGGCTCAATAATCTTTTTAAACTCCAAAAAAGTGCTTGGTTTCTCAACTCTCGCATCATAAATCGTCTTGAGAAACTCAAACAGTTTCACCCCAGGCACCTCAGGAATATTTTGAAAAGTCAGGAAAATTCCAGCTTTATTCCTCTCGTCAGGAGTCATTTCTGTGAGATTCTGTCCATCAAGAAAGAGCGTACCCTCGCTGATTTCATATTTAGGATTTCCAGCAAGGGTCATCGCAAGTGAGGACTTCCCAGAACCATTTTTCCCAAGAATACAGTAGTTTTTCCCAGTTTCAAAGTCAAAAGAAATCTGGTTCAGAATTTGTTTTTCTCCGACCTTCACGGAAAGATTTTTTATTTGAAGCATAAATATCAATTAAGAAGAATAAATGAAAAAAACAAGTAAAGAAGCTCCTCCTAGCAGTATCGAGAGATATAAAAGAAGAGAAGAAAAAAGTCTTTATTTTGTATACTTTTCATACTTTAGCGTAGCAAGCATATCTCTAAGATATATTCAAGGACAGAACTAAATTTTATTCCCTATAATATGGCTAGCTATAAATTTCTCTGCACTTTCTACTCATTCGCTTTTGAGTGTTAGCTGAAAGTTTCCAAAATCTCCAAACTTTAAAATCCTTCCTTCTACTAAATGTTTTGCTAATACTTTCGTAAGATCACTAAACACTGCGAGAACATCAGGATCAGAAACGGTAGAATCTACAGTCGCAGTTTCCTTAGCGAATAGTTGGTCAGAAAATAAAGCCACTAGAAGTCTAGGAATATCTGCCAACTTTTCAAGAGGAAGTTGTAGATTTATTTTTTACCAATAAACTAGCAATCATCGACCTAAAAATTATAGCTACTCCATTCCCAGCACCCCGGATATTATACGATATCAAAAAACGATATACTTCTATTGGAGGGAAAAAAACAAGAAAAGGAGAAAAAAACTATAAAGAGAAAGAGTAAAAATTTATGCTTTCTCATTTTCCGATACAATCTCATATTTTAACATTCGTGAATTCTCGCATTCTAAGTTAGAATTTGATTGAAAAGAAAATGGATCCACATAGAATCTAAGGGTAATATCTTTCCCATCATATTGTGTAAGCTCTAAATAAGGAGTTTTAACATAAAAACGGTCATCAACATAATAACTATAGTTTTTATCTCCTAACCTTCTTCTAATTCTTGCAAAGTGCGGAGTAATGTATTGAGATTGATAATTAGTAGAACATCCAAGAAACAATACTCCATCCTTATTATAGGACAATTTTTTAACCAAAGGATCAAGAGCATCTTTAATTTGAAAATAGATTTCAGTTTTTTCTGTTGGTCTAGATGTTGATGTCGAATGACCACTATAAATAATATCAATATTTTCTTTTTTGAGATAAACCGTTCATCTTACCTGAAATCATCCTGCATGAAAGAAGCCGTCTCCCTCATTACAGAAGAGGGAAAGTCATTCCCCATTTTCTATATATTTGGAATCAAGATACGGGAATAAAGATCTCATTAATAAATTTGTTGGATGATTGTTAAGCACAAAATCCAAAAGAATATTAAAATATTTTTTATTTCCATAATTTTCAACATCAAAGAAATCACCCTGCTTCAAGGTAGAAAACAACCTGTGAACATTTTGAGCATCATTGCAAACTGGAATATTAATAGGGTGATGAGACAAAATTTGATCTTCTAAATACTCTTTAATATCATTACTAGCCAATGAAAGAGCATTACAATCTGAAAAAAGAAGCAAAAGCCCAAAAATAAGTCATAGAAAAATTTTTTTATTCATCATACAAAAATCAAAATAAAAAAGAAAGCCTTCATAAATATATGAAAGCTTTCAAAAAATTCAAGAGCTACCAAACAGCTTACCAGCTAAAAGCCATACAAATATCTGTAAGCTTCTATATCGTAAGCAGAAAAATAAGGCGGTTGTGGATTTGACAGTGCATGATGCCACATGACAGAAGTTGGATCCTCAAGGTTCTTATCTCCAGTATCTAAAAGGTAAGAATAACCATCGTTCGGAACCTCATCTGTATGCGAAAAACCAATCACATGTCCCAATTCATGAATCAAAACAGCAGTTCTACTATTGAGAGGTCTTGTAGATTCATCAAAACCATTAGAATTAATAGAAACATAACTCCCAGGTTTTCCACCTCCAGGATAATCAGCCCAAGCTAAAGTTTCAGGATCACTACCAAAGACATACATAACATTTACAGTAAATGTATAAGGATCTCCCCTATAAAAAGTGAACCGGATAGGACCATTAAGACCATTCCATGCTTCAGCAGCATAAATCAAAGCGGTAAGCCAGCTTGTAGGTAGTGCATATTGATCTCCTGCCGAAGGAACACTCAGAAGAATTGTTCTATACTGAGGTGCAACAAGCCCTCTGCGAGCATAATGGGATCTCAACTGTACCTGATCTTCATATCGATCAGCATATTTCTCCCAAAACCTGTTTAAATCAAAAGCTATATCTCCCTCTACCATTAACACACTATCTCGGAGTTGGACAGAAGACTCCTTAAAACCATACATGGAACACAGATAATTCATTTTCCTTTGAATATCAAAGGAGGATTCCTGATGCAGAACAGAATGTTCTATTGAGTCAGAACTTAGAAGTTCTGCATTCTTATCACACGAAACAGAGAAAACGCCGATGATCAATACATACATTAGATTCTTAATAGCAGTCATACCAATTTATTTTTTATTTTTTGTTTCCTGCAAATACCGAAGTGGCGATATTCGCTTTCTTGTTGATTAAGGTAGCCCACTTCCTACCTTTTAGAGGGCATGAGTAGCAAAGTCCTCTCTATGACTTCGGAAGTTCAGCTTGCTATCGCAAGGCAAACTTCATAGATAATTTTTGTTTACATAGGTTTTTATTTTCATGTGTCCGCCACCATATACTTTTAAGAGTGAAATTCAAGTTTATTTCCTAGACTTTTTTTATTCGTTGCAAAGTAATTACTAGTTATCAAATAATTTTTCTTTATCTTCCTGCTAAGAAAAAAGCTTTTGCATTAGTCTTTCTAGGAGAAAAAACTAATAACTTTTCTCTAAAAGGGCAACGAGTGATCCAATCATTCCCCCTTGAATAAAAAGAAAAAGAGAAGATCATCTTCCTTCTTCCTTAAAAGAAAAGCTTACAAGTATACTCAGAAATGATTTGTTGTAGAAGATTTACTTTCATAAAGTAGTTTTGACTTCTATTCCTAGAACTTCGCAAGATTTGAGAGGAGCTTTCTTTCTAGAGATGATATCCTCAGTAGCAGCCTGAGTCCCTTTAAACTTCTCTTCAAAACAGCCTGCTAATTTTCGGACTCAATCTCTTTGCATTTGAAATTGAGCAGTCAGCCTTTCATTCTCTTTCTCCTTATTTTTAAGGACAGGAATAGTGAGACCCAACTTATGATTTTCAAAGGATAAAGCTAGTTCATCAGTAAAATTGGCATTTACCTTAATATCCGCAAAATCTTGCCAATGCGTATCTCAAGCTTTCAGAACTAAAATTTTAAAGAAATCAGTATCTGAATCTTTATCAAAGTAATCATAAGAGTCCATAAGTCAGAAAGCAAAACCTCCGATACGATACATTTTACGGATGGTAGCATAATGATAATTGATTGGAGTATAATGCTCGTTTAAGTCGCTGAATTGAACCGATCTCTGAATCAGCTTTTTCTCCTTTTTAAAAGCTGGAGTAATATCAGATAAGCTTATGGGAGTGATTTTAGGCTCCTTTCAAATAAGATCATACAAGAAGTATTTACAAACGATTCTCGCTTCAAGGTTCTTATTATTTTCACTACAACCTTTGAAGAGCGAAGATAGCATTTTAGTAGTTTGAATTTTATTTGAAGCTTCTTCGTAAATCTGAGTGCTTAACTTAAGAATAAGATCTGTGAGTTGCTCGACTGAACCTGAGATAAGGGCTCGATCCTGATCTGGGTTATTCTTGATTTCTTCAGAAGCTTCGTTTGTCCGTTTATCAAGTCCCCCAAATGCTGTTACCTGTTCTCGCCATAGGTTGAACTTAGGATCATGGTCTAAATAGCTACAGCAAGTGGTAGACATTTCTCTAGTCCCTGTTGTTTCGGTAAATTTTGCAAAAGACATTTCGTTTTCGCACATTTCTCTAGCTTCTTTATCCTCAATTTTACTACAATTCCACTCACTTTTATAAGGAAAGTAAGCTGAACTCACTCAACAAACGAGGAAAAGACTGACAATAATTCACAAGATTCAGCTTTTTTTCATGGTTTAGCACTTGAGAGATAAAAGAGCTTGAGTATCATTTACAGCTTAATGCTCAGCTTTTGCAGAGGTTGTTTAACGGCAATTTTGTTTTTTGATCTGATGAAGAGGGCAAGCTTGATCGCTTTTCTCACGGTTGTAATTTCTTCCATAAGCTGCTGATCAATGTATTTCTCACTCGCGAATGGCCAATAAGCAAGGTGGAGCGATTCAGCTTTTTCTCCTTCTTTACCAGCAACAAAAGTCTGAAGTTTCTGCCAGAGTTCCTCAGTGATGAACGGCGTAAATGGAGCCATCATCTGGAGATAGGTCCTCAAGACCTCAAAGAGAGTAGCGTATGCTGAATGTTTATCAGTTGTCATCTCACTTCCTCGGAATCTTCTCCTGCTTCTTCTAAGATACCAGTTGGTAAGCTTCTCAACGAATTCCATACCGCTTTTGAGAGCAGCATCAAGTTCACAAGCCTCAAGGTAGTGATCTACAAGCTTCAAAGTCTGATGAAGCTCTGCGAGAATCCACTTATCAAGCTCATTTGCAATCTGATAGGTAGGAAGTTTGATGATTTCAAGCTGCCTGAGTCCTTCTTGTCTTTGAACTTCGGTATAAGCATAATCTTCAAGATAGTTTTCATAAAGAATCTCTCGGATCGTTCTCAAAGTATAGGCATGACCGATGATCAAAATTCTTTTCCCTTGATGCTCTTTCAAGAGATCATCATAGAGGGCTTTCATATAGGATTTTTTTGCGTTGTCATCGCCAAGTGGATTGATGACTTGAAGCGGTATTTCTCTTCCTGTAAGGGTTTTGAGGGTTTGCTGCACATATTCGGCAGTGGCTTTTGTTCTCAAAAATGGTGTATGAACGATGATATCAGGATTAAGTCTGATGATTTTTTCTCTGGTTTCCTGACTTTCAAGTTCAGCTTTCCCTTCTACAGTAAGTGGATCATTCATGCCCTGACCTTCGGCTTTTGCATGCCTCATCAAGAAAACCTCAGTTCCATCACTCTTTCGCTTATCAATCTTTGCATAGGTTTCAAAGAACTTGAAGACATTTTCTAGTGGAATATTGAAATCTTTGAAGCATTGTTCTACTCCTTTTTCAGCGAATCTCATCGGTTCAGCTCTTACAACAGGAGCACTCAAAGTATAAAGTCTGAAAGCATCTCCTCCTCGTTTCTCAATGAGTCCTCTAGGATCTGGGTAATTTTTCAGACTTTTCGCCATTTTCTTTCCATCTTCTGCGAGAATTAGTCCGTTTACGATCACATTTTTGAAGGCATTTTCTCCTTTGATTGCGTGTCCTACGACATGGAGAGAACGGAACCAACCTCTGGTTTGATCTAGTCCCTCAGCGATAAAGTCCGCTGGATAGGTGAGTTCAGCTTTTTCTTCTCCTAAGTAGTGATCCTGTCCAAACGGCATAGAACCAGATTCAAACCAGCAATCCATCACTTCAGGGATTCTCTTGTAGGTCTTGCCTTCTCTGATTCCCCAGTAAGAATCCACATAGGGTTTATGCAGATCTACTTCGGTATTTCTCGCATTATCTCGGTAATGCGTCTGAATTTCTCAATTTTTAGTCAAGAACTGCTTTCTCTTGCTCGCATAATCAAAGTTGCGGAAAGCCTTTCTCGCCATCGCAATCGTATCGTTGTGAGAAGTGTAGATAAGCGTTTTGGTAGCAAACTTTGCATTCCAATACTGCACGGCATTTTTTACTCTCGCAAACATGGTTTCGGTCGTTTCACCATCAGTTCCGATCGATTTGCTCGTATCTTGCCAGTTCAAAAGATCACAAGGCTGAACTTTCCCTTGGTCTGCAAAAGAAAGGTGATCGGTCGTCCTCCAATCCACAAAAATCTGCTCGTGAAGCTGGAAAACATTTTGCTCATCGCTTCCTTGCACGATTTCAAGCAAAGTTCCCTTATTGAAAGCGTCTTGATAGCTCTTTACGATTTCAAAGTATTTCTTTTCGCAGTCAGCAATGAGAGGTTCATCAAAGAAAGAAATCAGACTTGGTTTCAGGGTTTCCCACGCTCTTGGAAGAGGAGAAACGACGAAAACGAGATCAGCTTTTTCTTCTTTTAGCTTTGCAAGCTTCTCAACGAGTGCATTGGCTTGCGTTTGCCCTTCTGGAGTCAAGGCAGAAACCCCAAGTCCATCAAACTTTTTCTCATCGTTAAAATCCGTCCTTCCGTGGCGGATAAAGAGGTTTTTAGTCAGATTTTTTGATCCAGTTTTAGTGAGATGATAAAGCTCATCTAGTGTCCCAAGCGAGAAGCGATCTTCAGGATCTTCCACATTCTGCCAAATCGGCAAAGGAGAACCTCGGTATCTATTCCTTGCGATATTCCAGTCAGGAGCCTGCTGAAGTCCATTCACGAATCTGTTTTTTACGGTCTCAGGCACGAAATTGATTTGCTCGGCTTGTTGGTAGGTCTGAGCGTTCATTTCCTTCTCCTTGATAAACCAGCTTGACATTGCCTTGTAGATCAATGGAGAATGGCACCTTCGGCAGTGAGGGTAGGAGTGGGTGATAGATTCCGCTTTCACCGTCACTTTTCTCGCCTTGAGTTCATCCATCACAAGCTTATTCGCATCAAAGACTTTCATTCCTTGATAGTCAGGCACTTGCTCATCAAAGCAACCATACTCATCAACTGGCATAAAAAGCCACTCCAAAGCATGCTGTTCACCGAGAAGTTCCGCTACCGCCATAAAGTCTATTTCTCCAAAGGTCGGTGCGATATGCACAATTCCGGTTCCATCCTCAGTACTTACGAAATCTCCGTTCAAAATTTGGAAAAACTGACTCTTGTATTCAGTTGGAATCTTGGAATTTGGAATGTAGTCAAAGAGCGGTTGATAAGTCAGATTTTTAAGCTCTTTTCCTTTTTGCTTATAAATAAATTTGTATTGGTCTGGGGATTTGTAGTATTTTTTCAACAGGTTTTCTGCCATGACATAGTATTCTTGACTCTCAGGATCGTAAACGGTCACATAGTCAATCTCAGCCCCGACCGCGAGAAACATATTGCTCGGCAAAGTCCAAGGCGTCGTCGTCCAGGCAAGAAAGTTGAATTTCCCTTCAATCAAGCCTTTATCCTCAGGATCCAGAACCTTTTTGAAGAGGTGAAAATCAATAAAATCATGCGTAAGTTCCTTTTCATCATCAATGATCGTTCCGTTGATATTAAGGGCAAATCCGAGGCTATTTTCAGACTTTTCTTCTTTTACCCAAACGAGTGCATTGTGCTTTTCGCTTTCCTGAACGCTTGGCGTATAGCTCGTTGTCACCTCAAACCAATGGATTCTATAGGGTTTTCCGAGATGAATGATTTTGATCGCTCCGAGATAGTGCTTTTCTTCAGCTTCAACTCCGATTTCTTCTTTGAGTTCTCTCTTAAGTGCTGCGATTCGGCATTCTCCTTTTTCAACTTTTCCACCAGGAAAAAACCAGAGATTCTCCTTCATGTGATGAATCATCGCATAGCGACCCTCGCCATCTCTGATCACTCCTGCTACCACATCAATAAAACCATCTTCGGAAGCTTCGTATGCACTACTTTTTGGAGCTTGATGAGCAAACTTAATGGTGATTGCCATATCTTGCTTGTCTTCATAGCCATCAGAGATTTCGTTGTTGGCAAGCGGAGTTGCACAGCTTGGACAGTATCCCTGCACTTTAAATCCCTTATAGACCTTATTTTGATTGTAAATGGTAGAGAAACACCAGATTACGCTTTCCATAAAATCCAAATCCATCGTGAAATACGGATTCTCAATATCAGCCCAGCGTCCAGTATGATCCACAAACCGCTTCCAATCAGCGTTCGTTTGATTCACATAGGCACGACATTTTTCTACAAAGGCTTCAATTCAGATTTTATCTTCAATGTCCTTTTTCCCATCAATTCAAAGTGCCTTTTCTACCGCCTTTTCTACAGGGAGACCATGACAGTCCCAACCTCGCTTCCTCTTTACTTTATACCCTCTCATGGTTCTATACCTTGGGATCACATCCTTGATACTTCCTGCCAAAAGATGCCCATAGTGCGGACTTCCACTCGCAAAAGGAGGACCATCAAAGAATTTATAGCTCATTGCCTCTGCTCTTTCATCAATAGATCTCTGGAAAGTCTTATCTTTCATCCAGAAATCAAGGATTTCATTCATACGCTCTAGATTTGTCGCCATAGCTTCTCTTCAAAAAAAGATAAATTGCTCTTTTTATAGGTAAGTGAAAGGGGTTTACAAGAGAAAGTTAAAAAATCTGATAAGAAATATCAAGCTCATCTTGATTTCGAGTGACCAAAAATATATGATACCAAACATTCTGCTCAATAAATCACGAACAATGCCCAAGGTTTTCAAATACAAAAAAATCATCCTCAAAGTCTGTGATGGTCAACATCGCCACACAGAACAAATTTTTTTTGAACTTAAAAAATATTTTCCCAATATCTCACTCTCCACCGTCTATAGAAACATCAATGAACTCATAGACTCCGGAGAACTCAAAGAAGCGATAGTTTTAGGAGGAAGAAGCTATTATGAATCCACCGCAAAAGAACACGCCCATCTTATTGATACTGAATCTGGAGAAATCTACGACATCGATCTTCCGGTAGTAAAAATGGAAGGGCTTCCTGCTGGATTTTCAGCCCAAAAAATTAGTCTAAATATCTACGGAACATTCAAAAAAAGCCCTTAATTTTCACGAAATCAACCCCAGAACACAATTCTCAGCATAAAAGATTTAAAATCAGACATCCCTAAAGAGAACAGTTTTCGAAAGATTCATTTCATTTCCAAAATGAACCGCCATTTCAGACTTTCATAAGGATAAGAAACAGAAACTTTTTCCTTTTTTCAAAAAGAATTTAAAAAGCAGACTAATTTCATATTTTGTAAAGGATGTATTAAAGGAAAATACAAGATATTTTGACAAACATACAAAGAAAAACTATAATAATGAAGAAACTTTTACTCTTCAATGACACTATGGGAAGTAGTTTTGATAACAAAAAATATCTTGAATCCGCAATCTCAAACCTCAAAGAGAAAGTAACAAAGACCAAAGGGAAACTCTACGTTGAAATCGGTGAGGAATTACTCAAAAACAATTCTACCACAACAGAAATTCCAGGTTTCGATCTAGATAACAAGAAAAAAATAGTTTCAGAATTCAGACAGGATTCTGAGATTTTAGTCTGTATCAATGCACGAAACATCATTGAAAACCAGCCTTTGATAGAGAGCTGACGTCCCTGTATCGACCATATTGAACTAATGTTAAAAAAAATCTCGACTGCAACCTGAATAAAACCCCAAATAGTCATCACCCATGTTAAAACAGAAGAAATGTATGATCTCATTTTCTCTTTTGAAAAAAGATTCCAAAAAAAAGGCTATAAAGTACGAGAAAACTACCTCAAAAATAGCTTTCCAGACGATAAAAAATTTCTCCTAAGCGAAAACGGATTTGGAAACGACGACCATATCCCTTTCTCCAAAAAAATCATCTTCATCACATCAATTGGCAATAAAAGTGGCAAATTAGATACTTGTATTTGACAAATTTACCGTGATCTTTGAATAGGAATAGAATCCAGCTTCTGTCTTCTCCAAGATACTCCAATAACAGAGCCGAAAGCGAAGGACCAAGAAGTTGATGAAGCATCAGCTCAAAGGACTTTTTCCATCATCAAGAATCTCCTTAGCAAAGAAGTCGAACAAGATAATCTCATCAATCTCTATAATTCTGAGAAAGAAATGACAATTTGTCCAGAATAAAGCAAACATTCTTAAATTCCATCAGCCAAAAATCTGAACCTCTAATTTCTATTGAAGTAAAAACTTAAATAGCTATAGTTCCATCCTTTACTTTAACAAAAGAATGCTATCAGCAAAAAAAGTTATCCGTATCGCCTCCTTTGGTGCGGCCCTACTAGCAGTCATAAAATTAACACTTTGAATAATTTCCTGAAGTATGGTAATCATCGCATCTGCAGTAGATTCCGTAATGGACCTAATTATCTCAATGCTTAATCTCTTCGCATTAAAAGCAGCAGAAAAACCAGCAGATAAAGAACACAATTACGGACACGGAAAAATCGAAGCAATCGCAGCCCTTGCAGAAAGCGCCTTCATTTGAGGTTCAGGACTTATTTTGATCTATTCATCGATCCAAAAATATCTTAATAAAACTCCACTGGAAGAAACATGAGCGTGAATTATCACAATGGGAATTGCAATTCTCATTACTGGAATCATCATTTTTTTACTCAGAAAGGTAAACAAAAAGGATAAAAGTCTGATTATTCAGGCAGATTTAATGCACTATGAGATGGATATCCTTACCAATATTTGAATCATCATTACCCTAATCATTATACAACATACTCAATGGTTTTGGATGGATCCAATTATTGCAGGTGGAATGGCACTTTACATGATCTATAGTGCACGAAGCATTGCAAAAAAAGGAATTGACCTCTTAATGGACACGAGTTTAGGAAAAGACCATGAGATTGGAGCAATCATTCTAGCCCACCCCGCAGTAAAAAGCTTCCACGAACTCAGGACCCACCAATCAGGAAACCGAGCATTTATCAGCTTTCATATGGTATTTAAAAATGCAGGGATTAGTCTCAAAGAAGCCCACCAAGTAAATAATGACGTCGAAACTTCCATCAAAAAGAAATTTAAAAAAGCAAATGTGCTCATCAAACTAGATCCAATTGATGACGAAAAAAGCCTGCAACAATATTAAAAAAAATAAAAAATCTGAATAAGCATCCCCATTCAGACTTTTTTCTAGTATATCTCCAAATTATCTTGCAAGAGCAACGTGTGAAGCTTCAATAGTTGTTGATACAACACCAAGTTCAGCCTCAGTTTTATCTGCTTCTGCAGTAAAGACCATAAATGTCATCACTGCTGCATACACGACAACTCAAAAGAAAGCTACATCTCTAACAATCTTCTGAACCTTTGTTCTTTCAGCCTCAGCTTTGTGGAGTTTTTTTACTAGTTTTTTCATGGGTGTATTTTTATAAAAAAATAAAGACAACATTATTATAGCACAAAAACAATATTTGTCAAGTATTCGAAAACTTTTTACAAAGAAGAGGAAAATAGCAATTCTAAAGCAGGAAATTTTAGTCAAAAAGCGAAAGAAAATACTGAATTTTTAATCAGTTTTTCTACTTTTTTATGGAAATAGAAAAAAGAATAGCTATAGTTTGCTACCATTTTACTCATACAAATATTCGATGTATACCCACGAAATGATTGTATTTTGAGTCATAGTCTCGACTATGATACTACTCGACTTAGGACTCTTCAATAAAAAAAGTCACGAAGTGAAGACAAAAGAAGCACTTATACGAACACTAGTTTGGATCGGACTTTCAATGCTTTTCGCAGGATATGTTTATCGAGATTCAGGAGTAGAAAGATTTTCACAGTTCCTTTCTGCGTATTGGATAGAAAAATTACTCTCTGTAGATAATCTCTTCGTGTTTGTGATGATTTTCAGCTTTTTCCATGTTGAGAAAAAAGCACACCATAAAGTACTATTCCGATGAGTGCTTTGAGCGTTAATTTTTAGAGCATTCTTTATTTTTACGGGAGTAAAACTTATCCAGCTTACCTATCTTCCAGAATTTTCCATAAGAAATTTCTCAATAAAGATCAATATTTTACTTTCTCTATTCTGAATATTTCTGATCTATGCTGGGATAAAGTCATTTTTTCAGAAAGAACAAGCAGAAGAAAAACAGAACTTCTCTGAGACTTTAGGAGCAAAAATCGTAAAACTGATTTTCCCAAGGATGACCGATGAGTTTCACGAATCAGATTTCTTTGTGATAAAAAACGGACTAAAATACGCCACTCCTCTATTACTCGTCGTAGGTGTAGTGGAATTTTCAGATATACTTTTTGCCGTAGATAGCATTCCTGCAATTTTTGCGATTGCTCCAAACGATCCTTTTATCCTCTATGCTTCCAACATTTTTGCAATTCTCGGCTTAAGAAGTCTCTACTTTCTGCTGGCCAATTTTATTGATAAATTCACCTATTTAAAGTATGGAATAGCAGTAATTCTTACCTTTATTGGACTAAAAATGATTCTAAGTCCTGTTATTCATTTCTCTTCTACTACCTCACTGATTATCTTGATCAATATCCTCGTCCTCTCACTAATCATTTCTCTGATTATAGAAAAGAAGAAAAAAAAGAAATAAAAAATCTGATTTTAATTTTTTTTAACCTTTTCCCCGGAGATAAAAAACACTTGAAAACAGCAGGCGTTTTTTTATAGTAACGATGGTCACATTTTTTTGAATTTTTGGTATTTTTACCAGAGATTTGAAGAAAACGGCAAAGCCAATTATTTTATTTTAAAGTTTTATACTGATGGCAAACGACAAAAAACCTTTGGACAAGGTAAGGAATATCGGTATCATGGCACATATTGATGCTGGTAAAACCACAACAACTGAGAGAATCTTGTATTATACAGGAAAGAAGCACAAGATTGGAGAAACTCACGATGGAGAAGCTGATATGGATTGGATGGAGCAGGAAAAAGAAAGAGGAATTACGATTACCTCTGCTGCTACGACATGTTTTTGGCACGATATCCAGGTAAATGTGATTGATACCCCAGGTCACGTAGATTTTACAGTAGAAGTAGAGAGATCTCTTAGAGTGCTTGATGGTGCTGTTGCTTTGCTTGATGTTTCTCAAGGAGCAGAACCTCAAACTGAAACGGTTTGGAGACAAGCTGATAAATATGGAGTTCCTAGACTCATCTTCGCAAATAAGATGGATAAAATGGGAGCAGACTTCTTCATGTCTCTTGAATCAGTAGAAAAAAGACTGAGCGATAAGGTAGTTCCTATTCAGCTTCCTATTGGAAAGGCTGATACTTTTGAGGGAATTATTGACCTTATCACAATGAAAGCCTATCATTTTGAAGGAGAAAAAGGAGTAAATGTTGTTGAAGGAGAAATTCCAGCAAATATGCAAGCACAAGCTGAAGAATGGAGAGAAAAAATGATTGATGCAATCTCAATGTTTGATGATGAACTTGCTGAAAAATTCCTAGGAGGAGAAGAGATCAGTATTGATCTTATCAAAAAGGCAATTAGAACAGGAACTATTAGCAATCAGCTTTATCCTATGCTTTGTGGAACTGCACTTGGAAATAAAGGAGTTCAACTTGTACTCAATGCAGTAGTAGATTTCTTGCCTTCTCCACTTGATAGAGGGGAAATAGTTGGACATGATCCTGATAATGAAGAAAAAGTAGTAGTAAGGAGAGCCGACCCTAATGAGCCTGTTTCTGCTATTGCTTTCAAGATCATGACTGATCCTTTTGTAGGGACTTTGACTTTCGTGAGAGTATACTCAGGAACTATCAAGTCATGAGATACTTTGCTTAATTCTATTACTGGAAAGAAAGAAAGAGTAGGAAGACTTCTTCTGATGCACGCAAACAAGAGAGAAGAAATTTCTGAAATTTCAGCTGGAAATATCTGTGCTTTCCTCGGACTTAAAGAAACTCAAACAGGACACACGCTTTGTGATGCTGCAAAACCTATTGTTCTTGAAAAAATGGAATTCCCTGATCCAGTGATCCATATTGCTATTGAACCAAAATCAAAAGCTGATCAAGAAAAGCTTGGTTTGGCTCTTTCAAAACTTATGGCTGAAGATCCTTCTTTCACTGCTCATTCTGATGAAGAAAGTGGGCAAACTGTGATCGGAGGTATGGGTGAGCTTCATCTTGACGTGATCGTTGATAGACTCAAGAGAGAGCATAAAGTAGAAGTAAATACTGGTAAACCTCAAGTAGCGTATAGAGAAACTATTTTCGCTACTGCAGAAGGAGAAGGACTCTTCAAGAAACAATCTGGAGGTAGAGGTCAGTATGGACACGTAGTTCTTAGACTAGAAAAACTTCCTGAAGAGAAAAACTATGAATTTGTATCAGAAATCAAAGGTGGAGTGATCCCTAACGAGTTTATCCCTGCAATTGATAAGGGAGCAAAAGAAACCATGGCTCAAGGTATCCTTGCAGGATTCCCTATCATCAATATTAAGGTAGTTCCTTTCTTTGGATCTTATCATGATGTGGATTCTTCAGAAGTTGCGTTTAAAGTTGCTACTTATAAGGCTTTCAAAGAGGCTTTCGCAAAAGCATCTCCTGCAATTCTTGAACCAATCATGTCTGTAGAAATCGTAACTCCAGAAGAGTACGTAGGAACCGTAATGGGAGATCTTTCATCTAGAAGAGGAATCATCCTCGGACAAACTCCAAGAGGAAATGCTACTGCAATTGCTGCAAAAGTTCCACTTTCAGAGATGTTTGGATATGCAACTGATTTAAGATCAAATACTCAAGGAAGAGCTGCTTATTCTATGGAGTTCTCAAACTATGAAAAAGTTCCTGCAATGATTGAAAAGAAAATCATCGAAGAAAGAGCAGGAAAAGTAAAGAAGATGGATGAAGAATAATCTTATTGAACTCTTACTTCTTAAATACAATGAAAAGCACTTCAAGGATTAACAGTTGGAGTGTTTTTCTTAAGTAAAAAAAATCTGATTGTTTTCCTCCTCTATTTCCGTAGACTCGCTTAAAATATAAAAGATCCAAATGCTAATACGCCATCGTAAAAAATAAAGCAATTATTAGAGAAGGTTTTAATACTCTTGCAAATAATTTTGGATCTCAAAAGAAATGATCAAGTGAAAAAGAGACTCATCAAAAAAAGACTACCGACGAAACCTGTCGTATTCATATAGGACAAAGAATAATGTTTGATACCCTCCTAAAGAACTTTCTAAGTTGATCCGTTATTTTACTCGCCTGAATCAATAAAACATTCCTTTAAAGACTAAGAAGTCTTACTATACCATTTATTATAAAATAGCCATAGATCTTAGGATAAAAAAGTTTTACCATGAACATAAAGAAAGGATTGTTAAATACAAAGCCAAGAATTATAATGCCCCTTGCCTCCAAGAATCAGAGAGAAAAAAAATTATATTAAAACAAAAAAAATAACAATCATATTTTTAAAAATTCCAATTCACTGTTAAACTGTTAATAGGAATATCATAACTTACTAAATTCATTAGTTGAAATTACTACTTCTTAATATCAGTTTATTTGAAATAAAGAAACTTCATCAAATCCAACAATAGCTGGAAGTTTCTTAATAATTTGTGAATCAATAACAGAATATTTATTTATTACTTTACGATATTCTAAAGGGAAAACATCACACTTCCATATAATCCTATTTTTTTTATTTCTAACTAATACACAAAGAGGATCATTAAAACTACTTATTTTATAATTTTTATTCTTTAAAGCGAGTCTTTGAAGCCAGACGTTTAAATATCAAGTATTAGGTATACTATCAAATTTCTTCAAAATACTATCAATATAGCTAATTCACTCAGGGTTAAAAGAAAATATACGACTTAGAATAGAAACAAATAATGGATACGATTTCGGAGTTCTCAATGCTATTTGAGCAAGTATACTGACACATACAGGCATATCAATATATTTTCTAATAGCCTTATCATCCGAGATACGTTTATTTAGTTTATCCAATCTTTTAATTATTAGTCCAGAATTGGGATAAGCTTCTGTAAGACTATAAATGAGCAATAGTTCATTTTGAATATTACCTTGAAAAGAAATCGGACTGACGATACTCATATATTTATCAATTTTAATTGATTTTTTAATAATATCATTTGAATGATAGGTTTTCATAGGATTTATTTTCATATTCAAACTTTCTAAAACAATACTTAACTCCTTCAAAATCTTTTCTCAAATAATAGGGTTATTTACAAAAATCCTATAATCATCCCTATATCTTAATATTCTACAATCTCTCTTTTTTATTTTTTGCTCTTTTAAACATTCTGATAAAAGAGTATCTGAAAATCATAAAATCATTTCAGCAATAAAATCCATAATTACACTCCCCTGAGGAATACCATTTGTTTGTCAGTATGACATAGCTTGAATATACTGATCTATTTCATTTCAGAACAAACTATTTGATATTTTTTTCCTTTTTGATTCATCTTTTCAATGTAACGATCGAGGAATAGAATGAGTGTACAATGAATTATAACAATCTGTTACATCTGTACAAAAAACATATTCATAATTAAGTCCTATACGTAAAGACTCTTTTTCTATATTATCTAATCGTGTAATTATCTGTTCAGCCTTATCTGACTCTTTAGTATAGCTCACAACAGGGATACTCTTACACTCCACATACCCATTTTTTTGGAAATATTTGAAACGACTTTGAATTTTTTTTCGATTTCTTGTAATCGTATTAAGAAGTCAAACATATAAAATAGGATTTATCAATTCAAAATTCCTCCAACTATATCTTCAGTCCTTATTATGCAATAGTTTATAATTCAATTTTTCGTATTTCTTACATGCATTCCTATCTTTTTCTGTAATAGGAATCTTAACAAAAGTTTTATCTATTTGTCTTAACAAATGTGAGAAAGTAAAATAAGGTGGCAACTCAAGTGAACAATAATTTTTACTATCCAAAAAAAAATCCTTTACTCTATTCTGATCTAGTGTAAGTATACTTTCACTGTCCAAAAGTAAATCATTTAACTTTTCCCAAATTTTTACCATTGCTAATGTATCCTGCCTACAATAAAGTAGTAAATCTTTACATAATGGCTTTAATTCTGTAATTGAATAGTTTCATGAAAACAAATTAAATAAAATTTCTGAAGCTTTTTTACCATTATTTATATTTAATGAATCATACGAAATATCCGTTAGTATAGGTAAGATTTTTTTTATACTCAGAGATCAGTTAAATTTTCTATCAAAATATAAACGATCACGGAAAATATCCATAAGATCAAATGTATTTTTGTTAACCAAATCAAAAAAATCTTCATATTCAGGATACATCCTTTTCATTTCCGAATTTCTTGAATTTTCGAATTCTTTAAACCAAACAATAAAAGTTCACTTCTTTCCTCATCATAAATCTTTGTAAAGTGATTCTATCAATTTTTTATTATCTGCTTCTCATAAAGGAAGTAAGAACTCCTTATGTAATATTTTTCAACTTTTTAAAACCTTATGAATCGAATATTGAACAACTGTTTGTTGTTTAGGAGACGTTCAATCTAAAAGAGGGACACCTGAAGAAATAGTCTCATAATCATAAAAGAACAAGGGATATTTTAAATTTCACAAAACATTTTTTATTGAAACTTTATCACAATATATTTTGTATTTCCTATATAAATCAACATACTTTGAAGAAACCGTTTCTAATTTACCATCTAATAAAATTTTCAAATCCTTCTTCTTCAAAGATAGAATAGTTTTTTTACCACTATTATACAATATCTTTTTTCTGTTTCATAGCCATGGGATAGTCCAGACACTTCATTCCTCTGGTTCATCCCCAAAATATTTTATATAAGATTCATTATTATATGGATAAATTTTTTCAAACTGATCTATTGGTAAAGCAATATGTTCTTTAATTGAGTTTAAAATTTTGTCAATTTTTATATTATGATCTTTAAAATCTAGAGATACATTCTCAACTTTAATTATCTCAGTTAAGTCAATTTTTCAGCGCTTTACATAATGTTTATCAAAATATATTACTAAAATTGTTCATGAAAAATCATCCTTAAGCTTTGACGATAACAAATAATGTTGAAATAAAATTCTATTTTTTATTTCAGGTTTTAATGGGAAATCAATTTGATTCATCCTTATAGCAGTATCATCAACAAAACAACAAAGAGAATATTTACCTTGATCTAACAATAGAAGATCACATGTACAAACAAGATTATCTAATTGTAAAACTGGATTTAAAATTGATGCCGTTTTCTGACTTAAGGAACAACTTGTGAAACTTACCATTTTTTCTGATGAAACTTGAGAAACATCAATAAGTGAATGCGAAAATAAAGAAGCTATTTCATATTTCAGCTTTTCATTGTAATTTAGTTTACCATACTTTCCTATAATTTTATTATAAGTATCAAGTTGATTAATCTTAAACCAAGCAAGTTTTGGGGAATCCATAAAATCTGCAAATAAATTTTGATCGATCTTCATATCTTCAAGTTTTCAATAAAACGTGCTTTTAAGTATACATTTTTCTTCTTTGATATCAATTTGTAATCAACTACTTACTATTGTTTTCATTTCTCATTTCCGTATGCTCAGATCTGTTTATATTTCTGTTTTGTTATGCTCCGCCATATTCCAGTCCTTGCCCAAGAAATCTACGATCTGCTCCCACAAAACCGACAACTTGGCTTTGATGGAACTTTTGGACATGGAGGACATGCGGAGTTTTTCCTCAGCCAAGAAGAGCAGAAAAGACTGATTGAACCCCTCAAAATCATTGGAACAGACATTGATCAGCAAATGATCCAGAAAGCAATAGAGCTAACCAAAATCTACGCTCATCAAATCCAAATTCTCCACACTTCATATGCCGAAATTAAAGACATTAGCAAAAAAAGCTGACTCTTCGACTACGAATTTCTAGACCTTGGTGTAAACTTAGAACATTTCAAAGATGGAAGCCGTGGATTTTCTATCAAGACGGATGCACCGCTGGATATGAGATTTGATCAGGAAAAGAATCCGACCACCGCAAAAGATCGGCTTCAAAAAACAAAACCCGAAACCATTGAACAGGCTTTACAAGTCTATGGAGATTTCTCTCCCAAAACCGCTGAATGGCTCACCAAACTCCTCTGTGAACAGAGAAAAAAATCTGAATTTTCAACTACTTTTCAGCTCAAAGACTTTCTTACTACTCATCATTTCAATCAGAAAAAGATTGCCGTCATTTTTCAGGTCATCAGGATTATGGTCAATCGTGAACTTGAACAGTTAGAGCAGTTTTTGAAAGACTTTCCTGAGACTTTGAAAAAAGGTTGAAGATGCTTGATTATTACCTATCATAGCATTGAAGACAGAATCACCAAAAGTGCCTTCAAAACCCTCGCAGAAAGCTGAGACTTTCAGCTAATAAACAAAAAAGTAATTGTTCCGCACTACACTGAAGTCCAAAGAAATAAAGCCGCCAGAAGTGCAAAACTCAGAATTATTGAAAAAAAATAAAAACCTGATTTATTCAACAATACGCCCAATGCCAGAGAATAACACCTCTTTCCAAATAGCTCAGCATAAAGTAAAAACTTTCGCCTATCAATCATTAAAATCATTTCACAAAAGCTTCAAAAGCTTCCTCGAAACCTACAGAACTAAACAAGAATTACGAGATCTAGCAAAAATCTGAGGATTACTCGCTGTTTTTCTTCTCTTCTGAGGCATATTTATGTATTACATTAATTTTTCGACCACAAGAGGTTATTTTATGAAACTCGCAAATCAGGAACTCTACTCAGCAAAAGCAAAAAGCGATATTCTAAAATTAGAAGTCCTGAGAGAAAAAAGAGAAAACCGAGATAATCTTTATACTCCAAAAAATTCTGACCTCTCCAAAAAACAAATCATTATCATTATCCCAGAAGAGAGTAAATAACTACATTAAAGAGAAATTTCCTTCTCCAAAAGTTTCTCAAGAGGGTCAGAATTAGCTGATCCTTCCTCAGTCTTTGGTAAATCATACACTTTTATCAGTTGAATGACATAATAAGTAATCACTCATTGAATCCCCAAATAGAAAAAGATTAGCGAAAAAATCAGCTGTCAAGAAATTGAAAGTCACATAAGAAGCACAATATTAAGCAACATCGCCACGAGACTTGCAATGAGCCAGAAAAGCACATCAATTTTCTTCACATATTTCCTTACCATTCCAAATCTTGTATAAAAAACAAGCACTCCACAGAGCAGATTCCAAACGATAAGCCAAGGAAGCATTGACTGTATATTCTTATCCACGACCAATAAACTCACATACAAAGAAAAATTAATAATCACAACCACAGCAAATCTACTCAAAAGAGAGAAAATCTGATTCTTCTTCAGCAAAAAAGCATTAGCTAAGAAAAACGCAATTCCCAATCGATACCACCACTGCTGCAAAACCTGCCCCTGAAACACAGGAAAGAGATAAGCAACAAGGACTCCTAGCAAAAGAACTACATTCAGATACTCCAAAAAGTTCCAAAGTTTCATTGGCAACTCCTTGAAAAAAAGAATTCCTGAGTGCATCAGAGTGAGTCTACTTTTTTTGCCCAAAATCCTCTCCCCTGCCAAAACCCTCCTAAGTGAAACATTCCTAGAGGCTTCAAGATTTTTCTGCGGAGAAGACTTTGAATAATCTAAACAAAGGAGCAAAACAAAGCAAATTCCCAAATCCAAGTTCAATGCTTGAAGTCCTCCATTCACACTAACGAAAAGAGCACGGAGAAAAGCCAAAAAAAGGGAAAAGAAAAAATAATACTGATATTTCGAATCTACCGGGAAAAAAGACGCAACTCAATATCGCAAACCTCCATAAGCCAATACTGCAAAAAGTGAAGTTAAGCTCAGCATTGCTGATACTCCAATCACTCCATCCAAAAACACACTATTTCACAGGAGCAACAAGAGGAAAATCAAGAAAAAATGCTCAAAAAGCTGCTTCCCATCTTCATAATTTAGAAAATAGGCTCCATATCGAGCAAGTAACGTAAGAAAAAGCAAAACAAAAAAACCTGATTGATAGTCCAATCCAATAAAATTCAAAACTCCAAAGATTCACAAAAAAATAAATCCAATAAGCAGATAAAGACCATACTTTTCAGAAAGATCAGTCTCCAGTAATTTTAAATGAACATCCTTTATACCTTGAGAAAAAAAAACAACCAAAAAAATCAGCGGGAATAATCAAAAATACCAGACTCCAAGCTGAAGAAAAAACGCTATAAACGCTCAACATATAAGCAGGACGATAAAATAGATCACAAGAAACCTCCTAGAGAACTAAAAATAATTTGATAAGATAGATAATAAAAAAATAAATAGCAACAATACCGAGGAAAAAGAACAAATAATACAAAACCGTTTGAGGACGAAAATACTCATTCACAATTCTCAAAAGTCCCGCCAAAACACCTCCATATATCAGGATAATTCCAACCCTTTGAGCACCTAAATTAAGACCAAAATTCTGACCAAAAACAGAAAAAATCACAACCTCCAAGAGGAAAAACAACAACAATAATTCTGCTCCCTGAAAAACCAATCTACACAAAGTCAATTTACTATCCATCGCCGTACGAATATCCTTACGAAGATATTGAGTAAAGGTTTTAAGATAGCCAAGTGAAGCATACATTACTTCATCTCCTGAAAGCTGAGCTCCCAATACAGTAAGCAGCTTTGCTTTAGCAAGCCTCGTCTGCTCCCTAATAACCTCGATATTCGTAATAGTACTCTGCGGAACAACAGTAAAAATCTTTCATGCGTCCAGTTTTCACAGTAATAAATCCTGAGTTTCAACAATAAGATTCATCGCCTTGTGAAGTTCTTCAATAATTTTATCATAGTTTGTCGCCAAACGGAGCTTACTGATAGCTCACCTCATATCATCAAAATTTTTCAACGTCATAGGAGGAATATTTTTCCCACCAATAGCCAAAAGCTGATCAATTTGACTAATAATCTGGTCAATCGCCTCATATGCCCTAGCTAGCTTCTTATCTTGAAAATTTAATTTTGCCTGTTTTGCCTTTTTTTCCTTAGCCTGTTGATAGAGACGTTCTTGCTCTTCTTGTTTCTGATAAATCTGTTGAAGGAGAGATTGAACTTTTTGAGGCTCTAGAGGTGCAACAAAAGAATTAGCATCTACAATTTTTAGTTGAAGTTTCACAAAGTAAGCAAGAAATTCTTCTAGCGTATCAAACTTCCCAACAATCCTAAAAACCTTCTTCTTAGACTCAACATCCAAATAAACAGATCCAAAAGTCTGAGGTTTAGTGGTAAAATGCTCCAATCCAAGGACAATAACCTTCTGATCAGCAAGAAATTGCTTGACAGACGATATATCTTCTCCCTCAATAAGAAACTCCAAGCTATAATTTCTATCTGCAATATCTTTTATTCCCGTTAAATGAAAAAACATTTCCAAAAATACCGATAAAACCTAGGAAAATTTTCCTACACATTCACTTTATATTGAAAAAAACAAAAAAATCAATATATACTCCGCCGTTTTACCTCAAAAGAAAAGTCAGGTTTTTTTGTATTTTCTCCTTCATCTGACTATAATGAGAAAGGCTACGGCTTTTTAATCTTATAAACAAAAATATGACACAAACGATTATTGGAAACTCAGTCTTAGACAAGTATTTTGATGAAACCACAATGTCCCTCCATTTGAAAGTGAATAGACCGATTCTGAGGAAAAAAGGATTCCCAGGAAATTGGCAACCTGTCGTGGATCCCAATGAAATTATGACCAAAGAAGCCTTTAATGAGCTTATTGATCAGCTTTTTAAAGAAGTAGAAAGCAGAGAAGATGCCTTTTTGGAGATTAATAGAGAACTCTCAAAAGTCCTTCAAATCTGACCTTACAGAATCGTAATCGTCTATCCTGCGCTTTCCGATGGACTAGAACTTACCGCAGTGAAACCGGTAAAGAAAATGAGCATTGAAGAGTATAATCTCCAGCCAGAACTCTTTGAATTGCTAAGGAATAAATCCAAAGGAATCCTCGTTTCTGGAGCTCCTGGAAGCGGAAAATCTACTTTTACTGGGGCTTTGATTGAGCTGTATCACAAAGATCAGCATATCATCAAGACGATTGAGTCGCCAAGAGATTTGATGCTGAATGATGATATTGTGCAGTATTCCTTTACCTACGGAAGCCACGATGAAGTGAGGGATATTCTTCTGCTTTCTAGACCTGATTATACGATTTATGATGAAGTAAGAAATAAACCTGACTTTGAACTCTATAAAGATCTCAGACTCACAGGAATTGGACTCGTTGGAGTCATCCATGCGACGAAGCCTGTGGATAGTATTCAGAGATTCATCGGCAGTATTGAAATGGGAATCATCCCTCAGGTCGTAGATACGGTTATCTTTATTGATAAAGGGCAGGTGAGTGAAGTCCTTACCCTAGAACTTACCGCAAAAGTCCCAGATGGAATGCTTTCAGAAGAGCTTGCGAGACCAGTCATTGTCGTTTCTAGTTTCCTTCAGAAAAAGCCACTCTATGAAATCTATACTTTTGGAGAGCAAGTCGTGGTAATGCCCATCGCTACGGATGAAAATGGGAATCCAAAAGTACCAACCAAAACCCAGGTTGTCTCTCAATATGCAAAAGAGGGAATTCAGAGAAAATTACAGCAGTTGCTTCCTTGTGATTTCCATATTGCGATCAAAGGAAGCGAGCTTGAGCTTTATATTCCTGAATACTATAAAGGGAAAATTATCGGAAAAGGCTGAACCGCAATCACGAATCTTGAAAAAGATATCGGACTCAGAATCCATGTCAGAACCTTCAACGAATTGCCTTTGCTTGAGGTGAAGGTAGATATTGCAGGAGGCGATAGAAAAGGTGATCCTTTGGTGATTTCGCTTCCAGAAGAGTTTAGAAATAAAACGGTTCCGCTGCTTGTTGATGATGGGTTAGTCTATGCAAAGGCGGATAATCAAGCAAATATTGTCATCAAAAATAAAGAAACCGCTACACTCATCAAGAGAAAAGGCTTTGTCGTAGTCAATACTGAAGGATAATTCCCGATTCTCCGACAATAATAAAAAAAATTAATTCTGATTTTTACCCTTCTTTTTCATTATGAACAACTTTAGATTTACCAAAATCATTGCTGGAGTAAGTCCGATCCTTGCTAAAGAAACCGTGCTTTCTAAAATCATCAATATGGTAGACGCCTTTAGAATTACCCTCTCAAAAGGCTATGACGACAATAACAAAAAATACATTGATACCATCATGAAGCTTGACAACAGCAAAACAATCATCTTGGAAACCAAAGGGATTGATATCAGAATGAAAAACACCTGCAATTTCCCAATAAAAAAGGGAGAAAAATGGACCATGGAGTATTCTGAATACGCCCAAGAAGGAACGAGTAAAATTTACATCGATTATCCAGCCCTCGGAAATTTAAAGGAAAATACGATCATCACCTGTGAACAGAGCAACACGAGCTTCAAAATTCTGAGCACAGAAGAGGATACTGCACAAGTCGAAGTTTTATCAGCAGGAAACTGAGAAATTTTGCAATACGATAGAATAAATTTTGATGCCTTAGATAACAAAGATGAAGCTCTAACAGAAAAGGATAAAAAAGACATCCTCTGGGGACTAGAATACGGAGCTCACGTAATTGGACTTGCCTGCTCCAATAGCGCCGAACATGTAGAAAGTGCAAAAGAATTCCTTGATCAAAATAATGCGAAAGAAATGAAAGTTTTCGCCAAGATAGAAACCACATCTTGACTCCAGAACTTCAAAGAAATCCTCAAAACCGCAGACGGAATAATCCTCGTTGCCAATGTACTAGAAAAATTGAATCCAGCCAAGAAACTAAACACATTGATCCAATCAGTCAAAGCCGAAGGGAAACCTGTGCTTATCACCTATACTAATAGGGATTACGAAAAACCTTTTCTAAAATCTTTTGGGAAAGAGATGCAAGAATTAGCTCAGGAACATATTGACGGAATCATGCTAGAGACCTTCCTTATTGAGGATCAGGTTTTTGATGTAATTGAAAAAGCAGGAGATATCCTCTGAAATCACGAACTCAAATACGAATACCAGGAAATTGAAAGATTCAAAACAAGTAATGAATTTGAGGTAAGAGATTATATCATTTACAATGCATTCAGAAGTATAGAAGAATTCTGAATCAAAACAACGATCTGCTTCACAGAAAACGGCTATACAGCCTCCAGATATTCTTCATTGGGTCCAAAGATACCAATCATTACCTTTACCCAATCAAAAGATACCTACAGATACTTAAGTCTCGTGCGAGGAGTAAAAGGATACAAAATCTCACAATCCTTCAACTACGAGAATCTCAAAAAAATCGGAAAAGAAATGATTAGAATGATCTTCAAGGGGAACATTTCTCTTGATGATAAAATCCTCATTCTCCAGGCAAACGAAACTCTCAATCCCGTAAAAACCGATATGATCAATGGAATTGAGTTTTACAATTTTAAAAACATCTAAAACTGATCGCTGAGGTCAGTTTTTTTCTTTTCCCCACTGGCAAAAAACCGCTAAAATTTGCATTTTTCTCCAGAACTAAGTATACTTAAGGGGAATTTATATGCCTATAAAAAAATGCGAAAGTATGGAATTTTAGGATTGTGTAGTATGCTCATCTTGGGGATAAACTTTTCTACAGCCACAAGATCTCTCGGTCCCACAACGGACCAAATCCTCACTACTCAAGACAAAGACATCATCACTCCTCCCGACCAAGAAGCAATGCGTCAGTGAAGCCACGACATCATTCATTCCAAAGACAGCGACAAAGAAATCGGCAACCTCATTGAAAGTAAAACAAAAATCGAATCACAAAAAGACGCAACCAAGAGAACCCTTGATCTCATCCATAAACTTATAAATTACGCATTGGGAATGCTTAGTCTGGTCGCTTTTTGTATATTACTCTATGCAGGTTTCCAAATGACAACAGCCGCCGGAGACGATGGAAAGTTTAAGGCAGGAAATAAAACCCTCAAAAAAATAGCAATCTGAATCGCAGGAATCGCAATCAGCCGATTTGTCGTAAGTGGTATCTTCCGGCTCCTAAAAACGGTAATGAATCTCTAATTCAACTTTATATTCGTGAATAAAAAAAATAGATGAAACTCCCAAAGCTCTGAATAAAATTCTTGATAGCAAGTATTTTCGCATGCATTTCTTTTGCGCCCATTTTTGCAGAGGATAACCCGTTTTACTATGAAGGAGGAGTCATAGGAACAGATACTGATACTGAATACGGAAAGCTCGTAAAAGACGATGCTGTAAGCCCAGAAGATAGCCTGCTAAATAGATTACTCAGTGTGTTTAGCCTTGATGGTCCAGATTATCACGGACCACAAAAAGCCTTTTACTATATCAAAAAAATTCTGAATTATGCACTCAGTTTTGTAAGTCTTATTGCATTTTGTCTTCTTTTGTATAGTTTCTATGGTATGGTGGTTGGAGACGGAGATAAACAATTTAACAACGTAAAAAGCACCCTAAAAGGAATCGCCATCGCTATCGCAGCTATGGGCTTAGCACGAATGATCGTAACACTCCTCTTCCGAATCTATCAAAACAAAGCATATACACCATAGCTCCCGTTCTTCACAGTATTCTTTTAGCCAAATCGTAGGGAAATGTTCTTCAAAAACCTTGAAAATCAAAATATCCAAAAAGGGAAACAAGAAACTCAGTTTAATACCGAGACGATGCTTCCTATTTCTGAGATCAAGGACGGATACGCAATTCTCAAAGACGGAGGAATCAGAGCAATCTTGAAAGCAGACGGCGTCAACCTCGATCTCAAAAACTTTGACGAAATCCAAACAATCTTAGAGCAATACAAAAGATTTCTCAATGGACTAGAGTTTCCCTTACAGTTTCTGATCCGTAATACCTACCTAGACCTGAGAGAATATCTCAATTACGTACACGAAAACATCAATAAACTAGACCCGGGAGCTCTAAAAGAGCAAGGAAAAAATTATGCTTCTTTTTTGGAAGAGATCAACCTGAGACAAGGGCTTATTTTCGTCAAGGAATTTTATATCATCATTCCTTACTACACGAGCGAAACTGATCTCGACCAAGTAAAAAAACCGCGACGAAGCAAGTTTATGGATACTCTTAATAGCAAGGACGACATCGAAACCATCGTTTCCAGATATAGGAACTTCATAAAAGGGCAAAAAATGCTCAACACAAGAGTTGCCCTTATCCAAGAAGGTCTCGGTAGCCTCGGCATCAAAACCGAACTTCTCAATACGAGAGATCTCATTTCGCTCCTCTTTTCGATTTACAATCCCCTCCTCGATTCCACACAAAGCGTCAGCAATGAATAAGAAGAGTTGACCATTCTCACTATTTAAAAGCAAAAAAGCTGATTCCAAACGCCGGTTATATCAACATTATAGAAAAAGCTTCAAAGACTGAATATCATTTCTATTCAGTTTTTTTTTCTAATTTTAAATTTTTTTCTCTATAAAAAAAAGAGAATACACGAAATCATGCACTCTCCATTTCTGAAAATAACAGAAATGAATGTTCTGCAAACGAAGCTTCATCACAACCGAAGACTCAGGAACCAGTCCCAAGCTACCTAACGCTCTAGGCAATCCTAAAGCCAGAATTAGATACTTAAAAAGCAATATCTTTTAGAGGAAGATTGATCAATCTACTTTTACGATAGTGAGTAAAGACAAATCCGATCAAGAGCTTTCAATCATCATTTGATACATTTAGAGACTTACTCTTTCTCTAAAGAGAGCAAATAACAAATACTCTTTTTATGCTACCATCTCCATCACCTAAACCTTGATAAAAAGCTGAATCCTTCTCTAAAAGTCCTCTCATCCTACAGCAGTAATTCCTGAGGAGGAAGCCTCATCAAACAAAAAGAATAGTCACGACTTTCCAGAGCAAAAGCTAGTTTAATCCCTTGAAAGCACCAGTTACCTTACTTCCAAGCAAAAGCAGTAATCCTCTACCACCTTTAAAATGGACTATATCTTACGAATACCAAGCCAGAACAAATCTGATTTTAGACCTTTGTTTATTTCAAAAGCCAATTTTCCAAGCAATAAGGTTGCCCCATAGCTCAAAACTCGCCATCATAAGGAAGAGACCAATAACATCATTTTGCAGAATTTTAAAGATCACATCCATTATCTTCGCCCAAGTCATCAAATCAAAAGACTTAAAAACCTGAACACCACCAAGAGCAATAAACACCATAAAGGGCTTATTTCTTGATGACGATATTATTATACACAGAAAGGATCAGAAATGCAAATTTTAAGAAACTTTTTTTACTCCAATAGTTTCAGAGCATAAGAAGCAGGATTTTAAAGAACAAAAACTTCTCTCCTTGAAAAAAATCAGCTTTTTTCTATTATTTAAAGAAAATTTTATCCTTTTTTTGACTTCAATGCTCCTTGCCTGCTACAAACCAAGCGGAATTTCCAGTTTTGATGTAGTAAAAATCATTAGGACACATTTCCAAGATAAAGTCTGACACAGCGGAACGCTAGACCCAATGGCAAGTGGACTTATGATCCTCGGAATTGGAAAAGGCACGAAAGAACTAACATCTTTGATTGGACTTGATAAAAGTTATGAAACGACAATTGATTTTTCGCTTCTGACCGATACACGAGATGCGAGTTTCCGAGAGAAGGAGGAGAGATTTGAAGTAATAACAAGCGATACCCCCCTTATGAAGGGGGGCGAGGGGGGTTCTTTACAAGAAGCCAAAACAATTCCATCTTATTACCTTCCCTTCAATCCTTCATTAACCGAAAAGGCAAGAACTCTAAGAAGCACCCCTACTCCTGCAGAAAAAAAACTGCGATATTCCTTTCTCGCTTCTCATCCTTCTAAATTTCTTAGACAGAAACCGATTGATAACTATATTGTAGATTTTTATGCTCATTCAGAACAGTTGATCATAGAAGTTGATGGCGATACTCACCGATCTGATGAAGAAATTCGCTATGATCAAGAGAGAACCAAAAAGCTTGAAAGTTATGGCTTGAGCGTGATAAGATTTACAAATACTGAAATTTTTGAACAGTTTGAAGCAGTCTGTGCTAGAATTGATCAGATTTTAGAACAAAAGAAAGAACATAAAAAAAAGATATTTTCAAAGAACCCCCTTATTCCCCCTTCAAAAGGGGGATGCTGAACTCCTTTTCTCCATCAGTGAGAGATTTACCTTAAAAGAGAAGGAAAACTGATTCCTGCCCCAAGTTTAGATCAGATTTCTCAGCTTTTAGACTCAATCCTTTTTCAAGAAGAAAAAGAGGTTCTGCTTCCTTTGCCGACCTTTAGTGCAAAAAAACAGAATGGGAAAAGACTCTATAAAGATGCAAGAAAAGGAACCGCAAAAATCCAAGAAAAGCCAATGAAAATCTATGCTTACGAAATTTTAGACTATCAGTTTCCTCTTCTGAAGCTCAGACTTGAAGTTGGCTCTGGAACCTATATTAGAAGTATTGGTTATTGGCTGGGGCAACAGCTTGGACTTGGAGGGGCTTTGATCCAGCTAGAGAGGACTAGCACTGGGAAATTTCAGCTTTCTGATATTGGAACGCAAAACTCTGCAAAAGGCAATATCAAAGGTCAGGAAAGAACGATTTACTTTAAAGAAGTCGCTCGTGATACAATCTAAAAAAGAAATCTTGCATTCTACCGACGATTTTCTATATTTAATCTGATTTTTATTCTTTTTGGATCACAAGCATGCTCAACGAACAACAGCTTTTGGAAAAATACGGCGAAATCATCAAAGAAGAAGTGAATGTAAAAGAAATCTGATCTTTTAGTTCGGATAAGCCTTTAGTAAAAGTTTTTAAACCATTGGGAAGCCAGCTTTCTGCAAAATTTGGGAAAGATACGGGGCAAATCATCGCGAATGGAAAGCAAGGAAATATCAGAGAGCTTGAAAACGGACAGATTGAAGTTTTCTCTCCACAGGGGGGAAACCGGGTTTTGAGTGTTGAGGATTATGAAGTAGCGTATGAAGGGCTTGATGCCAATAATATCGCAGTAGAGGGGAACATGATCACAGAGCTTGACTTGACTCTAACTCCAGAACTTGAGAGAGAAGGCGTGGCAAGAGAGATTTCTCGTTTCCTCAATCAAATGAGAAAAGACGCCGATTTCGCAGTAGAGCAAAAGGTAAAGCTGAGCTATACGACGGAAAGTGAATATTTGAGAACAATTTTGCAAGAGTTTGATGAAATGTTCAAGGGAGAAGCCTTATTATTGACGATAGAAGAAAAAGAAGCTGACTGAGTGATCAGTTCAGAATTTGTTTCTTGAAATGAGAGTGTTCACTTTAGCTTAGCTGAATAGTCAATGCAAGTCCATATCAAAGATCCAGAACTTTTTGCCAAGAAAAAGCAAGCGATTCAAGAAGCTGGGAAAGCAGCTTGCTTTATCATTTCTGATTTTGATAGAACGCTTACTTACGGGACTTTCAACGGCAAGAAAACGCCGAGCATTATTTCGCTTTTGAGAGATGGTAATCATCTTACGGAGGATTATGCTGAAAAAGCGCATAAGCTTTTTGATCATTATCATGCTATAGAGTGTGATCCTAGCTTGCCTCTGGAATATAGGAAAGCTCAGATGCAGGAATGGCGGGAAAAGCACGATGAACTCTTGATTACCTCAAAACTCAGACTTGCAGACCTCAAGGATATTGCAGAAAATGGTCATCTCCAGCTGAGGAAAGGTGTTGCAGAATCTCTTAGAAAATTAGATGAAAACTGAATTCCTCTCGTGATTTTCTCTGCAAGTGGCTGTGGCGATGCGATTCCGCTTTTTATGCAGTATAATCAATGCGATTTTCCTAATATTTCTTATGTTATCAACCGTTTTAGCCGAGATAAAGAGGGCATTGCAAAAGGTATTGAGGGAGAAATAATTCATGCACTCAATAAAGATGAATGAGTCTTTTCTAAACTCCCCGAACTTAAAAGCCAGCTTGAAAAGAGAAAAAATGTAATCCTCATCGGTGATGGACTTGGGGATGCTGAAATGGCACAGGGAAGTAATCATGAAACGCTTCTCAAAATCTGAATTCTGACTTTGGAGACTCCAGAACTACTTAAAGCGTATGAAAAAGCATTTGATCTTGTTTTGATTGGAGATGATGATTTTGATGAGGTTGGAGCTTTATTTGATGAACTATGGTAATGGAAAAAATTACGATTGTCTCAGAAATTCAGCCCCCTCAAAATGATAAGGAACGAAAGACGAGAGAAAGAGTTGCCTGCTTTTTAAAGCACCCGAATGAAGAAAAATTCGCTTTGATTGAAGAACAATATGGCATTACTGTCCCTTGATGATGAATTGAAGAAGGAGAAAGCTTAGAACAAGCAGTTGAAAGAGAGATTAAAGAAGAAGTCTGATTTCTTCATATTAAAAAGATTAAAAATCTGCAGATAACCATTCAGCTTGAAAGGTATGAGCAAAAGCAGGATCTTAATTTACATTCTGTATCTCATTTCTTTTTCGCTGAATTGCTTGATCTCGAACAGCAAGCATGAGAATTTAGCGTTATTTGGGAAGAAAAAGAGGCAGTATTATCAAAGATTACTCCTCAAGCAATTAAAGTTGCACGAAGTAGTTTTGCAAAAAATTTAGATATTAAGCACCGTAAGGAGCTCATCAAGCGTAGTTAATTTTTCTTTCCCCACCTTCCCTCACTTATTAGAAAGGTGCAAGGCATTCATTCCAGCTGCTTTAGAAGCAAGATAGTCCCTTCTATAATGATCTCCTACAAAGAGAGCCTGATGTGCAGGGATATTAAGAGACTGTAAAAGATCAGAATAATGCTGACTCTCTCCTTTCATATGCTGCTGTTCAAAAGAAAAAACAAACTTTTCAACATAATCAGAAAAATGCTCCTTGATGGGCCCAGCATAAAGAGGAATTAAGAAGCTATCTATCGCCAACGAATACTTGCGATCTTTTAAATACTTCAAAAGCGGAATCGCATCAGGATAAGGTTGAATTTGCGCAATATCATCACGCACTTTTTCTATAAATTCCTTTTGAGAAGCCTTAGGAATGGCCATCTTATCCAAGATCTCCTGCAAATCATCTGAAGCCGCCAAAGCCCTTCAAACCTCCTCTCTTGTAGCTTTCGTGCGCTTTCCAAGCTCTTGCCAGATATTGTATTTAGACGGAGAAAGCAAAGTCCCATAAGCGTCAAAAATGATATGAGAAAGCTGATCATAATTATTTTTTCAAAACGACTCTGGTTCCTCTCTTGGTTCGTTCATCAGAAAAAAAACGGAATAAAGCCTAAAAATTAGCCAAGTATAAAAAAAAGCATGCACAAGTCAAAAGAAAAAATCTGAATCTAACCATCATAACGAAAAACAAAAAACAGGAAACAAAAATTAAATAACAATCCTTCTTATACCCTTATCTAATCTGATCAAAATCTCATAAGGAATTGTGTCAGCCTTCTCTGCGATCACCTCAACACTATTCTGCAGTCAAACTTGAGGGCTAATAAGCTCTATAGCATCCCCAACTGCCATTTCTTCACTCGCTAGGCAAGAACTCAAATTCATACAAATCACCCCAAGCTGCGGAACATCCTTCTGATGATAACGATAAACAAGTTTTCAATTCAAGCTCCTTAGCCAACCTTCATAATATCCAAAAGGAATTGTAGCTACTCTACAAGGGTTTTCAGCCTTCCATTTTTGATTGTAGCTCACTCACTCTCCTTGAGGGACGTGTTGCAGAGAAACGATACGAGAATGCAAAGTAAGTGCCGGTTGCAAACCCAATTTACTCCTCATATCCGGAATCGGACTATAACCATAAAGTAACAATCCTGGTCTAAAAGCTGAAAAGTAGTCATCATATATCTTTAATAAACCAGCAGAAGCTCAAATATGTTTCCATTTGGGAGCAAAACCTGCCTGTTCAACCAGATTTCCCATTTTTTTAAACAAAGTAACTTGCTTTTGAATCGATACTTCATCAGTATCAGCACTGTGTAAATGAGACATCAGTCCTTCCAATTCAAGCTGCTTATGTTCTTTGAGAAACGCCAAAATCTGAGGTAAATTCTGTTCTTGAACCCCTTCTCTGTGCATTCAAGTATCAAAAAAAAGATGAATTCTGACTTTTTTGTGCAGTTGAGCCAGCGCCTTCAAGGCATTCAAAGTATAAACCGCAAACGCAGTTCTCCTCAGATCAAAAAAACGATAGTTTTCAGGCAAAGTCTCACCAAGCAATAAAATATCAAACTTGGAATGATTATGCACCAATTGATATTCAGGGAAGCTATCAACGACCAAATACGGAAAGTCCTCCCTCTCCAAAATTTCCAATATCTGCAAAATCCCATGTCCATAAGCATTCGATTTCAAAACAGGGAAAAAAGCAGATTTTGGCTGAATTTTTCTCATAATATCCAGATTATGCAAAATCGCAGCCCTAGAAACCCAAATCGTATTAAGGGTTTTCAAGTCAGGTTTCAAGAGCTTTCTAATTTTTCAAAACATCGAATCTCCCTAATGAATAAAAGCAGTTTCCTATCCTAAGATAAACAACATCAATTGCAAGCAAAAAAATACTTGATTTTCTACATCCAAAACCATACACTGTATACAATAAACATAAATTAAAAAATATATGGAAAAGAATAAAAAAGAAAACGGATGTCTTGTATTACTCTTTCTCATTGGAGTAATCCTCGTCACAATGCCTATGGTACTACTCTTCTGGATATCCGAAACCATATATGGGATGCGAAAGCAGGACGGAGAAATTCTCGAAAGAGATATAGTATTCCAAGATCCAGACAACAATTAATGATCAGAGTTCAGGGATTATCCTCAACAGCAGGAGAAGGTAACAAAGCTACATCAAAAGCAGAGAAAAAGTAGCAAATGAGAGGGACGAATCGTCCCTCTTTTTAACAGCTCAAAAAACTAATTAAGAGCCTTCCATTTCCCCTCAGGCAAAGAACCCAGACAATAAGGACCGATACGAATCCTTTGCAAATCAATCACCACATAGCCAAGAGCTTTAAAAATTCTCCTAATATGCCTTTTTTTCCCTTCATTAAGAGTAATTTCCAACAGTCAAAAGTCAGATTTTTCAAGTTGTTTTGTCCTTAGAAATTCGCCTCATTCAGAGATTCCACCTAAGATTTTATTTTTAAGCTTCCGATCAAAAGGCTTATCGAGCTGGACAAGATAACTCTTTTCAATCTCCTTGCTCGGATGCTCAAACTGATGGACGAGTTCCGGCTTACTAGTCAAAAGCATCAATCCACGACTTTCTTTATCGAGTCTCCCAATATAATAATATTTCCTAAACTTTTGAGGCAAAAGATCATAAAAAACCTGATTATATGGATCTGCCTTTGAGCAAGTATATCCCTTAGGTTTATTGAAAAGGATAAAATCTGGTTTTTTATTTTCTGTATTAGATGTATCCGATAAAATATATTCTTGAAGCTTTATATCTGGAATTTCAAGCAGATCTTTCTCATGCAGTTCAGCTTTATAGTTATTTACCTTTTCTTTGTTAATAAAAACTTTCCCATTATCAATGAGTAGCGTTATTTTTCTCCTTGGGAGTTGATGTTTTGTCTGTAAGTATGCTCTGAGTAGCATATTTTTTTGAGGAATAAAAAAAAGAACACCCTTTATAGATGTTCTCCTTTATACTTGCTTGCTTTGAGATTACAAGCGTTTTATAGTACTAAACTATTTAGCAGCCTTAAGAGCAGCTTGTTGAGCAGCTTGAACAGCAGCAGCATCAACACCAGCATTCTTAAGAGCTTCTTGTTGAGCAGCTAGAGCAGCATTAGCAGCTTCATCAACAGAAGCAGTATCTGCACCAGAAGTTAGTGATTCATCTCCAGTAAGAGGAGTTTCATCAAAACTAGAAGCTGCAGAATCGTCCATAGTTGCTCCAGATGTTGCATCTACATCAATTACAACACCGCTTGCATCAGGTGATACAACTTCATTTTCAGTTTCAGCAGGAGTTTTATTACATCCAGCCAATACCAATACAGACCCAGCCATCAAAGCTACTGCCAACATTTTCTTTGTCATTTTACCATTCATAATGAAATAAAAAATATGAACGACCCTGTGTATACGAAAATAGGAAGCAAATGCAAGAGTTTTTTTAAAAATAAACTTTCTCTTGCAAATGACAAGTATTTTCTTTACTTTATAAATAGATCATCAAGAGTATTTTACTAAAATCCTCAGTAATGCTTTCACTCTACATGCATATTCCTTTTTGCCAATCCAAATGCAACTACTGTGCATTCTCTTCTTTTGCTCTAGCAGAAAAATCTGATCAAGTCGCGCAGTACCTCTCGGCTTTAAAAAGAGAAATCAAACATTACAGCGAGCATTTTCATCACGAAGGAATAAAAACTCTTTATTTCTGAGGTGGGACGCCAAATCTCCTTGGAGCAGATCAGCTTTCTGAGATTATCTTCACCGTAGAGCAATACTTTGATTGTTCTAACCTTGCAGAACTAAGCTTTGAGTTTAATCCTTATCCTGAAGAGGAAATTTACGCAATCATAAAAGCTCTTCAAAAAACCTTTTGAAAAAAATATCCAAGAATCAGATTCTCCTTTGGAATTCAAAGCTTTGATAATGAAGTGCTTCAACTCGCAGGAAGACACACACGTTTCCTCGGACTGGTTGATTTTCTCCGCAATCTCCAGCCCCTCAAACAGGACAATACAGTCTTTAATTTTGATTTTATCGCTTTTGGAAAATGGAACCAGAGTAAAAAAGGCAATCCCTACCTGCGGACTCCTTCAGCTTTACAGTTTTTTACAGATTTTGTAAATTCACAATTTGCCGATAGTTTCTCGCTTTATACTTTGGAGCTTTTTGAAAATCAAGCTCGGAAAAGAAAAAAATCTGACGCACTTATCTCAGGAGCATACTTTGGAACTGATGAACAAATCTATGAGGAGTTTAGCCTTTTAAAGGATATTCTTTTAGATGCCTGATACCATAGATATGAGCTATCAAATTTTGCTCTTGCAGGAAAATCTAGTATCCATAATAGAACTTATCGAGAAATGGAAAATTATCTCGGTTTGGGACTCAACGCATCTTCATTTTTAAATAAAAAAGAGCTTAATTCAGAATTTCTTTCTTCTCTAGGACTCTCCACACCAGAAGCAGGTCTGAGATTCAAAAACACTAATAATCTTGAAAACTACTGCAACAAGCAATTTCTCGATCCCTCAGCATTTGAGCCACTTAGTAAAAAAGATTACTTAATAGAAGAGTTTTTTCTAGGATTAAGGACTGATAAAGGAGTACCTCAGCTTTCAAAATTCACCTCTCTCCTAATTCCTCACTACGAAAAAAAACTACAAATTTACGAAAACGAAGGATTAATCACCATTGACTGAGAAAAACTCAAACTAACAGACGCTGGAATGGATGTATTTAATGGAATTGTGACCGAAATTATGAATGAAATTTAAGCTATATATTGAGGATCCTTTTTCTTTCCAAGATTCATACGATCAATTAGTTCTCCAATTTTTGCCCAACGAATTTGCTCGGCCTGAGCATCGTAGATTCAGACAAAAGCATTTGCCTTGCTTCCAAGATAAGAATACTGTTGATTTCAAACTTCTAGTCCAGAACAAACTCTAATAAAATTAGAAGGATCAAAACTGAGATCATTCGTAGTTAATAATCCCTTAGTAAGGTGAATCTCTTTTTCAGGATTGTCTTGTTTGTTAGCTTCTTCATTACCCTGATAGTAGAGGAAAAAAGTACCCTTTTTGAGAAAATAGTTAATAATTCCAATAATAGCCTTATTAATACGATCGTCATTTTCAGGAGTTCTTTCATAGAAATCTGAAATATCTATTATTAGCCCCTCTCCAAAATCAATTTTTGAAAATTTTTCATCCTTATCTTCAGATCGATCCGACATTTTTTTGAGACTCTTTTCAGCTATTCTTCTAAGCTCTGAAAGAGAAATACTAAAACTCAGATTGCTTTGAGTATTAACCTCTCTCTCAATGTTTCTAATATGAAAGTTTGCTAGACCTTCAGCATTATTAATGTCATCAAATTGTATTTCTATTGGTTTTTCTCAGATTTCTTTTCCATCTTTATCAAAAATTCAAACCGTGATATTAAACTTAAAATCTTTATAGTTACCATTAGAACCTCTTTTAGTATTCCCAGAGAATTGAGTATAAAAAGTTTTGTAAGTTTTCCATTTTTCAGTATCCTTCCAATCTTCTTTATAATAAGTTTTCATTCTTTGTTCTCGTTCTGAGACATCAATAAAACTTGGTTCAGGCTTTTCTCTTTCTTGTATTTCTCCTACTTCAAGTGTTTTTAATTCAGAAATAAAATTCTGAACCTGATCTTTCGAGAGAACACCTTTATTATCTATAACGATATTTTTGATTTTCAGATTTCAATCTTTTAAATATTTTTCTGGATAAGCCTCTAAACTTGTAGCAAATTCCTTAATCCATTGTTTACCAATTTGTTTTATCTCCTCAAAATGATCTGTATTTACACCTTTCATCGAAATACGAAATCCAATTATATCATTTAATTTTTTCCCTTCAATAACTTTTTCTACACAAGAAGCTAGGCTTTTATTCCTTTGACTAAACTCAAAAGGAGGAAGCCCTTTTCTTTCAAATTTATTGTGAGTTTTTATGGTATTATTAAAAATTCAACCTCCAATTCTCGCAATTTGTTGAGTAGAATAATCCCATACAAATCAAGGGTCCTTGTTTTTTCAAATTTCTTCTTGCGGAGAAAAATAATTTATATTTTCTAGTTGAAGCTGATTATTCGTTAGAGCCCGCAAAACATCAGCATATTGTGATGTTTTTTTTGCCCACTCCTTAATTCATTCTTCGTCTCTTTTCCCATAAGGATTATGTTTATCTCTAGAAATAAGATATTGAAGGGCCTTTAAATATTTTCGTATATCTTTTTTCTCATTGGTTGTTATGAAAGAATAATCACTATCATGAAAAACTTGTCATAGATTCCTTCCCCAGTCCTTTCGAACAGCATTAGCATTGTAAAAAAGCACATAGAGATAATCTCTACAAAGATCAGAAAATTCTATAGTTTCTTTTCCATTTTCTGTAACAGATTTTACAAAAGCTTTTTCTCAAAACTTTTCATTCATCAGTTTCCCCACCTGAGATATGACATTAAATTTAATTCTCTCTTCTTTTTTCTCACTTTTTTGCAAAAAATGATATTGAGAAATGAAGGTAAGGTAGGTCTTATTATCCCTTAGATAATTGATCGTTCTTTGCTGATTATTTGCTATAAAGTTTTTGACTCCATTAATATATTTAGCTTTTATCGCTTCATCTTCGGCATCTACACTTCTTTCAATAAGATCAATAATCTCTGCTTCAAAAATTTTTCTAGTCTTTCGTGTCGTATCTTCCTTGATATTTGCAAGATTCATCGTATGTGTACTGTTTTCATCTTTTCCAAGAATTCTAATCTCAAAATCTTTAGTAAAGGACAAGCCTCTACAAGCAGGATCTTCTTTAAATTCTCCCGCAGAAGAAACATCTTTCCACAAAAAAGCTTTTTCTGAGAAATGATCCCAGAGAAAACACTCAGTAAGTTTTCTTTTTATTTCTCTTTCGAGCTTACTATATTTTCTTTTTACCTGTTCGGTATGGAGAGATTCTTGAAGTAGAGATGGCGTTTGACCAGACATTATTCAGGACAATCAAAGACTAAAAAAATCTGACTAAGTATAACCATTTAAACAAAAAATGTCAATATTTAATAATGATATTTTTTTCCAGACCAAAGAGTCGTTGCCCTATAAATCTGCTCAATCAAGAGCAACTTAGCTAAACCATGAGGGAAAGTCATCTTTCCGAGAGCAAGCATGGTAAGATCAGAAAAATCTGATTTTAACCTTTTTTCATCTACACCATAGGGTCAACCTATAATAAAAACGACATTTTCTCCCTGAATCAGCTCAGAAAACTCCAAAGTATCATATGTTCATCATTCTTTAATAAGAAGAATTTTGTGATAATTAAGATATTTTTTGTGTAAAGTTTTTGAGAGACTTTCTGTTTCCTTCTCAATAACAAGCTGCACATTATCATCCTTAAAAGGCTTAAGATTATCAATTACAAGGCTCTTTCCGAGTCTTTTTTCATATTCTTGAATCGGCACGAGAAAATGCTTATCTGAATCTGAGATCGAAAGAATCACAAACATAGCAAAAAATACAGACTAAAACCGCAAATCCTAATAGTAACAAAAAAACTATTAAAGACAAGAGTAAAACCGCAAAATGCAAAGAGTCCTTTATCTCTTGAATATCATCAGAGAAAAGCTAGAAATAAAGCCATTATTTATCACCTCACATCGTAGATGCTTCACTTTCATAATCTTAAAAAACTCATTCCTCATCATACCTTTCTAACTAAAAAAATAGGGAAATCAGATTTTTTCCTCGTGGGAGGTTGCGTGAGGGAAATCCTCCTCGGGACTACAAAAAATCCTCTTGATATTGATTTTACAATGGCGGGGAATCCTTTGAAAATTTATCAAAATCTCAATACGGACGGCATATCTCGCTTTATAACCGAGAAATATGGTACTATTACCTTGATACCCAAAGATCAGGATAATGAACTCAAATACGAACTAACTCCTCTTCGTGCTGAGACGGGCTATCAAGATTGTAGGCATCCAGAGGAGATTTTTTGGAGTGATGATCTACTTTTAGATGTTCAGAGAAGGGATTTTACCATCAATGCAATCTATTATACTCAGCAGAAACTAAAGACTCCGGTGTATGAACAAGAAAAAAGTATCAGTGAGGAAATGCTTCTCAAAATCCTGAATAAGGAGGGCTTTATCTACCTTCAAAATAGTGAAACTCTTATCGTTCAGAGCCAAAAACTCCTTTCTCAGCTTATTCCAAATGCAAAACTTGATACTGATTTTTTGTATTATTTGCTAGATATTCAGCCTTATGCCTACATCTTTTGAACAGGAGAAAAAAAAGAAAAAAAGCAGATTCAACTTCACATTCTCATTGATCCAGCGTTGGGAATCCAAGATCTCGTGCTAAAGAAACTAAGAACCGTTGGGAATCCTGATACGAGATTTCAAGAAGATGCTCTCAGACTATTAAGGGGGCTGAGGTTTGTTAATGTCTTGAATCAAAAACTCCTTACTAGAGCCAAAAAGAAAAAACCTGATCCTACCGATAAAGTCAGATTGTTTGATTTTGAACCAGAGACTTGGAAATCAATCAAATCCAATCATACTCTCCTCAAAACTATTGCGAAAGAAAGAATCAAAGAAGAACTCACAAAAGCCTTTTCTCAAGGGAATCCTTTTGGTCTTATTGGACTTTTGGATGAGGCAGAAATGTTACCAATTCTTTTCCCTGCGCTTGCACTGACCAAACACGTTGATCAACCGATCAGGTATCATCCATTTGATATTTATTCGCATATTATCTTGACACTTTATCACCTTCAAGCGATTAACCCAAATTACTTAGTCAGGTTTTCAATGCTTTATCATGATGTCGGGAAAGTCGGTCAATATGCGGAATATGGGAAAAATCTTTCAAAAGAAGAAATCAGAACTCTCCTCGCAGGTCCACTCAACCATAGATTCAGTTCAGCAGTGCTTGCTGAAGAGGATTTTAGGAAACTTTGATTTTCTCACAAGGAGATTGAAGAGATTCAGCGATATATCAGAGAACATCATACTCCTTGAGAAATCCTCCTTTGAAATCCTCAGAATCGAGCCAAAAGACTGAGAAAACTCCTCTCTGAAGCTGGATTTGAAAGAGTAAATAACCTTCTTGATATTAATATCGCGGATAGAATGGGAATGTATAATCCCCTTCAGAATGCAAGTGACCTCAGCGATTCTCGATATCTCAAAAAACTTCTCCTCGAGCTAGAACAAGAAGAAGGACAATTTAGAGCCAAAGACCTTGCAATAAAAGGGAAAGATATTATGGAGCATTTTCATCTTAAACCGGGAAAAATTATCGGAGAGTTATTAGAAGTAGCTTTAGATCGAGTTCTTGGAGATATAAAAAAGAGAAATAAACCTGATCAGATTTTTGCTAATCTTGCCAATCACTTAAAAAACCTCTCCAACAGAGATTGAACTCCTTCATCCCCCCAAGAAAAATAAAAAAAATGAGGCATTCAAAACCTCATTTTTAAAAAATACACTATGCCTATTCTTCCTGAAAAATAGCATGAAGCACACCATTAAGGAGTTTCGGAGCTCCCTCATCAGAGTATCTTTTTGCAAGCTCAACCATTTCATTCAAAATCACCTCTTTTGGGGTAGCAAAGAGACGATACTCAATATATCAGACCAGAAACAAAACCTGATCCATTATATCCATCCTCTCATATCAAAAACTCTGAACATGACGATCAACTTTCTCTTTAAGCACACTTTCATAGAGAGAAAAAGCGTTCCCCATCCTCAAAACATATTCCATATCTATTTCCTCACTCCTCCATTGATCAAAAAAATAACGAACAATATATGCTAAATCCTCATCAATCGCCTCTCAAAGAGCATACGCGTTAATTTGTGCTTGGACAACCTCTCACCACTGCTCAGCTTCCTGCTTTTTTTGTTCAACAGCATTCAAAAAATCCGTACTCAAAAAAGCTTCCTCCTTTCTTTCCTCAACAGAATCCTCTAAAGCCTGATTTTCTCTAGGAAACTCTTCAACAACAGGTTTTTTGCTTAAAGCAGAAAAAAAACAACGCTGATAAAAATACGAAAGCACGATTTTTCTAGCATTGATTCTCTTCCTAATATCCATCGAATACAGCTTCCTCAAATAAATCAAAACATCCCTCCTATCTGCTGAGAGACAAGGAAACCTAAGAAACTAAGCTTCTACAACCGCTGAATCCTTTTTAGCAGCCTTGATAGTAAGCACTTGCTTTCCATTATAATAACCGCAAGATGGGCAAACCCTATGATTAAGCCTATTTGCTCCACAATTAGGACATTTTGCTGTCTGATATTTCTTAGACAATCTCTTAAGATTAATTGTTTTCCATGTTGAATGTCTTTTATGTGACTGGGTTTTACTGATCTTCTTCTTTGGACCAATTGTCATTTGTCTGATACCGTTAGTAAACTAAATTCAAAAAGCTGACTTATTCAGCCTTTTCTGCTTTTTTAGAAGGAGCTTTTTTCACAGCAGGCTTCTTTACAGCTGTTTTTGCAACCTTCTTCTCTGAAGGAGCCTTCACCTTCTTTTCTGAACCGTTTGCTGCAGACGAAGAAGCTGCACAAGCACATTTTGAATCAACCACTTCTACAAGTGTCTTAAGATACGTCCTTCCGTTAAACTTCTTAAAATTCTTCTTTCTAAAAGAAACAATTCCATCAACCTCTGCATGAACAGAAAAATCAGCTGCTGTATAAGTATTTTTACCACATTCATACTTACTTCCTTTCTGCCTAATAATAATATTTCCCGCACGAACAGGTTGTCCACCAAAGACCTTGACCCCACGATATTTTGGCTGAGAATCTTTAAGATTTTTTACCGAACCAGCGGCTTTTTTATGTGCCATAAGCTTTTCAAACAAGATAAAAAAACATCTGTCGCCGAGTATATAGATTAGATTGTGATATTCAAGAGGAATTAAAAAGAAATCAGCAATAAAAATAAATGCTGACTCTTCTTCTCTTTTTTCCTATGAAACTTTGTTCATAAAGAAACTTAAGCTTCTACCGCATAAAAATGGCTCTTGATGACCTTAGCAGACTTCATATAGTCTTTGAGTTTTTTTGGTTGAGTTTGAGTAGTTCAGGGCACTCTAATATAAGGATCAAGCACCATCCATTCTCCAGAAATATCTCTAAATGCTAATGACCTATGTCAATACCTAGAGCTAGAATCAGTATAAATGTCCGCCATATTTACACCAGGCATCGCATCAAAATCTGATAAAGAAAGCGGAGCTCGCCCTCTTCTAGGTTTCTCATGCTTTCTAGCACTTGGAAGAGAAAATCTATACTCCTTTGCTACAGGATTTTTAGTAGAAGCCTTCCATGCATCTCCAGAAGGTAGGACCAGACCGAATTTCTGTGCATTAAGCCTCGCAGTTGAGGCACATAGTGTTACTCAATTTTTACTCCTAGCAAATGGTAAAGAAACTATTTTACTAGCATCAAATCCACGAATTTTTTCATGATATTGAGAAGCATCCACTGAAGACTGACTTCTCGATGTTTCTCTCTTTTTTCCTTGAGAACGTTTTTTTCCCTGCTTTGGAGCTTGAGGAGGTTTTACAACAGGAGTAGGAGCAACAACAGCAGAAGGCGAAACTGCTGAAACAGGAGGAACATCCTCTTGTAAAGGAACAGCAACATCAGAAGGAGCAGCAACTTCAGAAGATACATCAGTCGAAGTCTGCACAGAAGAAACATCAGAATTTAAAGCTGTTTTCCCATTAAGGATAGAATCCTCTAGCTGTTTAAGCTCCTCTCTGGTCTTAGCCTGATCAATCTGTTCTTTAACCTGCTGAAACTTCTGGGCTTGATTCGTCATTTTCAAAACGGTATTCTCCAAAACCAGATTATCCATCACGGAATCCCAAAAACCATCGGAAACCAGATAATCTGCAATAAGATCCTTTGAGGCAGAAACAAATAAATCAGGATGACGCTTTTCTACATCATCGACAACTTTTTGAGCTACTTCCTTTTTGAGTTGAATAAGCTCTTTGGACGTTGTATCTGATTCCTTTTCAGAGCTTAAAAGATCCTTGATCGATTCCAAGAGATTTGCCATAGCAAAATCATAAGAATATAAATACTACTTCACCTTCCAATAGGATGTCTGCCCCTCCCCCAACATTTGATGGAGATATTTAATATACTGAGAACAACCTTTTTTTTTGTCTTCTTTGGCTTGATTTCGAAGCGTTTCCTGAGAAGAGAGCTTCCCTTGCTGAGATAGATCTTTGAGAAGTGTAGGGAATGATTTTTTAAGTGCATCATGTGAAAGCACCTGTTTCCCAGCAAAGCCCGGAGTATCAATATCCAAAGAAAAAGGAAATTTATAAGTTCCATACGAGAACGGCATCATTTCAGCAGCCTTATTACTAAATTCTTCTCTAATTTTATTGGTGAGATTCGCAACCATAATCGCCTCTTCTAGCCCCTTTTCATTATGAGGAAAATCAAGATTCAAACCAGATCACCAATCATTCTGTTCATCATACTTTCAGAGAGAGATTTTCTGAATCTTATCAAAATCAATCCCCCCACCTGAAATCACACCATCTCCTTCAAGAGACAATTTTACCGATTGACCATAAGACTTGATAGTAAAAACACTTGGATTGCTAGGATCAACCTCAGCCGATAGATCCCTACGAACACTATCCTCTTTTCAATATGCCTCATCAATCTTTTTCTTCACTTTATTTAAATATGGATGAATAGGAGAGGTATTATCTGGCTCATAATATTCCTTCCCTCATGCCCACAGAGAAGTTCCATCAGAATATTTCTGCTGATTAAGCAAACTGATAAACCTGGAAAGATTAGGCTCCTTCGCCAAAATAGAACACGTGCTATTAACACTCGATTTATCATCAAGAGCAGCACCTCCTACCGTTCCTGTCACTCCTCCTGCAGCAGCTCAAGCAAGTGCACCAGTTGCACCAGCAAGATACCCCCCCAAAAGTCCGCCACCGACCGTTCCAACTGTTCAAAGAATCCGTTTCCACTCATCAGAACCACTGGCAGACACAGCCATCTGCTTTCATTCCGCTGAACTATTAAAACAAATATCTCCTCCGCTCTCAGTTTTTACAAAAGGCTGAGCATTAGCGCCCCTTCATCTAAGCTTCCTCCTACAGAAATTCACGATATTAGCAGCATGAAAAAGTTCCTCTCGCTTTGAAAACTGCACATCCAGCCCTACAATCTTTCTTGCCCCAATATCAATTGGAATCTGCTCTCCATACGAACAAACCATTCAAGTGGTCTCATCATAGGTGATTCCATCAAAATGTGCCGAAAAAACTCAAAACTTATCCTCAGTAATAATCCCATTTTTCACCTCAGCACTCACTTTCGCAAGGGCCTCTTCTTTATTCAAATTTTTTCCTGTAACATCAAGGAACCATCACTTAATCGTGTCCCAATTCTTATAGGCCAAAAGTCCTCCAGCAGCAGCGCCTCAAATTCCTAATGTTCGAGCTAATGCCTTCTTTCGCCAAGGCTTATCTTTTTTTTCAGTTTCAGAATCTTCATCCGAAGAACTCGTTTCCTCAGATGTAGTTCTCTTTTTCTTGGACTTTTTCTCTTTTTTTTCATCTCAAAATAAAGACTTTAGCCCTTTATAAACCAACGCCACCGCTCAGACTCCCGTAGCAACGAATCCAGCCGCACGAAGCGTATTTTTCCCCGTCTCCGTTTTCCATTTATCTGCGTCCCAGACATCAGTCCATTGCTCTGAGACAAAATCTTTCACTTGCTTCCAGGTTCATGGATTTTCAGTAGAAGAAGTCTGATCTTTTTCTGCTTTCGAAACTTTTTTTTCAGGATGAGCAGGCTGTTCTCCCTGAACTTCTGCCCCCAATGCTCCCAACTCAGTAGAAAAACTCTCAAGCTTATTTTCCTCTGCTTTTATCTTTTCACGCATATTTTGGTCGGTCTCTGCTTGATACTGAGACGAAACTTCTTTCTTTGCATGCTGAATACGAAGATCAAGTTCTGATTTTTTCTTTTCTTTTTCTTCACGCTCAGTCAATGCCTTGAGGGCATCTAATTCCTTCTGAATGGCAATATTTTCTTGCTGTATTTGTTCTATTTTACGAGCCATAAACACACTAACATATAAAATCCTCACACTGAGTATAGTCAATTCTCCCAAAAAAGGGAAAAAAATCCCACAAAATCAAAAAAAGAATATTGACATTCCAAGAAAAACATCAAAAAAATGCTCCCAATCCGAAGATCAAGAGCATCAAGAGATCCATTCTGATTTTTAATCTAGTATCCACCACAGCATACCACCAACTATTTTACAATTTCTACCTTGTTTATCAAAGATTCACATCCTGCCCACTTGAAATCCGTAGCAACATTATAAGGAGTCTTAGTAAACTTGAGCTTTACCTTTTTATCGGTATCAACCAACTTAATTAGAGCATCTTCTGTTGCCTTATCCATGATGGTGTAATCATCATTTTCACTCTGTTTCTCATCAAAACTACTAGTATAGATAAATGCTGGGACATAATCATCACCTTTTCCCTCTTCTGGTGAAAAACATCCAAGATCAAGAGACTTTTTACTATCATCTTCAAAAAAACTTAACACCTGAAGGATACCATTCATCTTCTATGAGTTTCCCATCAGTTGGAACAAAAGTAAGGAATGAAAAGAGAGGACATTTCTCTGTCCCTCGCAAAGATTTATCATTATTACAGGCTGTATACTGCTGATCGTCTTCTTCGGTTTCACCAAACTTTCCCCAGTCGATCAGATCAATACGACGAATAACGCCCTCCCTCACGGTATAGCCCTCAGAAGGAGAGTTTACAGAAGCTTTAGACTGCGTAAAATGAGCTCCAAGCTCCGTAGAACTCGTGCACCCTACTGCAAGTAAACAAAACGCTAAAACGGGCAATATTTTTTCATCATCATAAATGCTAAGAGAATAAAAAGAATATCAAGTAAATAATTATTAGAATACTGAATATCAAGACTATTTTTTCAATTCCTCTAAGAGTTTTCTCTGTTCAATTCCGTAATATTTCTGTTTCATTTCTGAAGTAAGACCGTCATAGGCTTCTTGTCGTTGATTATCAGAATATCTCTGTTCTCCCTCTAGGACATTATCAGACTTATAAAACTCATAATGAGCAAAGACTGGTCCCATCACAATTCTCGCTCCATTTACATCATTGACCATCAGAGCCATTAACATTGGTCTACCAATAGCTTCATAGAGCGGATTTCCACCTTCAGAGGTAAAGATATCTGCAATCAGAGCACCTCTCTCTTCTTTGGAAGGAGCTTCTCAGAAAAGTTTGCGTGGAGTCGTAAGTTTTGCTAATTCATCATAAGATAATCTCAAATCTTCAAATTCCTCATCTGAAATCTTTTGATTCTGCATTTGTCTGAGGCTCAGATTTCTAATCTTTTGAAGATATTCACCAAATCCTTTGAAATTATCTGCATCATTGAACCATTGCTGTGCTGACTGATTAAGAGCAATCATTTTATCAATGAAATTCACATCAGACTCAATATACCCTTTTGGCACAGGCAACTCAGGAGGATACACGGTAATATAACAAGGATCATCACCACCACCTCCCAGCTCAGCATAGGCCTGCTTAACATAAAGCAACGTATCATGTTTAAGTTCAGTATAAGAACCCATATAAGTCGCAAGTGATTTGAAGGCATAGAGTGGACTTTCTTTAAAATAAGGAAGATTCTTAACCTTTACAAAGAGCTGTCCGAGCATCTCTAACCAACTATGATATACGGTTTTCAAGAGTGATTCGTCTTTAAGTTCAGCTTTCACTTTTTCTTGAGCCTGTGCTTTTACTTGATCATATGAACTGAGTTGTTTACAAATCCCTGAATCACAGTCTACATTTTCACGCACCTGAGCATCATCTCCACGAGATTTTTCTTGTAATCGAAGCTTTACAAGCTCGTGGGCAGGAGCATAATTTTCTAATACATCAGGCACAATGATTGCCGTCTGGACATTAGGCTTCTGCAAAAACTCTTTTTCAGCACTTCCTGCTGTTAGCTGATCAAAAATATAGCTATCCAAGGTAAACTTCTCTCCGAAAAACACAAATCCTCTTGTCATATCTTTTGCACTTGCCTCATCAGTACTTCAAACTGCTGGAGTTGTATAAGAAGTAGAGATAATCTTTTGAGTTCCAAGCTGAGCAAGCTGTTGAAGTTGTTCTGCTGAGAGTCCGGTGATTTTTCCGTTTTGTTGAGTGATAAAAGACTTTAAATCCTGAATCGTAGCATCATCATCCTTTCAAACCAACGTTAGAATTGCATTTTGGAGCTGACTTAATTCTTTGAGTTCACTATCAGGAATACTATTGACAAGATGAAGAGCCGTTTCCGCTAAATTCTGATCTCAGAAATAAAACTTTTCTCTCATCAACCATTTCATCGCCATAAAATACGACTTAAGAAAGGAAGAATTAGTATAATGAGACCTTGGTCTAAACTGGGTATAGTCCTGCTCAATTGTATTTGCTTGAATAAATTCAGGACTATATGCCAGCATAAGATAATCTGGAGCTTTTGGCTGTTCTGCCTTCCAAATCTCTGTCCAAACCTTCCTAAGCGGTTCTTGATACTCCGGCTTTACCTGCTTAACTAATTTTTCAAATCTCTTAGTAAGATAGGCTTTCAGTTCCTCATCATCAAAATCTGCATGAGGATCTTTTCCAGAAGTGTTATCATAATTATCCCACATAGTGCTTTCTCTCTTCCTAAAGAGCTCAAGTAACTCTTCATTACTTGGAAGCAAAGCATGAGGAATCGTCCAATACGCTGCTAAGAAAGGATCCATAGTATTGGATCAGAGTTGAAACTTTTTGAAAAGTGTTTCACTAAGCTTTGCCAATAGAGGTCTCGCTTGGCTTTCTTCAAAATACTGCAATTCATTAGAAAAAATCTTGTGAAAAGTGTGAAGCAGGAGATCATCAGTCACCAAAAGCGTATTAAACGGAGCTCTTTCATAAGCTTCATGACTTCCACCAATTTCCTGAATTCTCCTGACTCGTTCTTCCTTACTAAAAAAGCCATCATATCCCTCCTTATACTCTGGATCAAGATATTCTCTTGTAATTTCAGAGATTCAGAAACCATGCTTCTTTACCTGAGCCAAAAGAGCTCACGTCAAAGGAAAATAATTACGCACAGAATACTTCCCTGTCACAGGAAATGTTTTCTCTACCTGCAAATCAGAAGGACGAAGCTCTACATCACCATCTCAAGACTCAGGAGAAAGCCCAAAGCCATCTTTACAATACCCTCCTTTTATATTCTCTTTAAACTGATCAATATCCTGCTGAGTCAACTGATACTGCCTTGTCCAAGGCTTATTAAAAGTTTCTTGTTGAACTTCATCCTTGTTGCTCAGAGCATCAAAAGCAGGTTTTTGCATCTTCGTCGCATAAGAAAAATCTGACTTACGACTTCAGAAGAGACTCTCAGAAGACGCAGTTTTGGAAGCTGGATTCTGATCAATGGCTACTTGAGTAGGTTGATCACCTCCACATCCCGCCAAAAGCACAGCTCCCACCAGCGGCACCAAAAATTTCAAGTGGTTCATCAGTAATAGTGATTAGAAAATAAAACTAGCTCCTATATACAGCTATCATTCCAATTTTCAAGAGGAAAAAATAATTCTGAATCAAGAAAAACGGAAAGTTTACCCCCCTCTTTCAGTCAAAAAACAAAAAATCGCTTATTTAGCCAAATTTTTCGCAAACAGTCAGTTTTTATAAGCTGTTTTAGCAGATCCGTTAGAAAGAACAGATCCTTACAGACCATTTTGAGCAATTTCTGTAGAAAAGATTATAAAAATAAAGAAAAAAATCTGATTATTTTTTTAATAAAAAACTTTCTCAAGTATCACAAATCTTGGTAATTTTCCCTTGATATATGAGCTCACATCTTCCATAGATTGTATCATTCAAGAGATAACTACCATCTTGAAGTGCATAAATTTTCATCTTTTGAGAGGCTTGAATGATAAGTTTCATTTCATCAGGATTTTTTTGCTTTTTCTCAAAATGTGGAACGATAGTATATTGTGAAATTCCCATTCCCTTCAAAATCAAAGGCAAATCAGGATTTTTGCTTTTTTCTGAGCTATTAATCACAGTCTCTCCACAATTCATCGCTCCTGCACTAATTCCCACAATCGGACAGTCAATAGCTCTCAAATGCTTTCCCAAATCTATTGCACTAAAAAACTGATTTTGTTCATAGGTATTGCCTCAAGCAAGAATAACTAAAGAAGCCTGATCCAAAACAGTTTTCACCTTATCTTTATTACGATTATCCAAGACAAGATATTTCTGAAAATGTAAGCCTGAAAGAGTCAGGGCTTGCTTATCAAGCTGTAAAAATTGATCGTTTTGTTGATAAGCAGTAGGATCACTAGCGAGCATCACAAATGTATTCTGTGTTTTAATATATTTTTTCAAAGTATCCAAAAAATCATTTTCATTTGAAAGCTTTGATAGACTAAGTTTTCAATCTAGCGCTTGCTTTTCGCAAATTTTACTCGTCAAAAAGAGGGGTTGATGAGTCTTTTCTTTTATTGCTCTACAGAAAATAGTTTCTCTACGACCTTGAGTATCAATACTTTCATCTATTTTGTTGAATCCATATTTTTCATACAATCACCTATGATCTGAGACAATATACAGATTTTTAAAATCTAAAGTTTTTGCATAATCCTCTACCGAGTCAATCAGTCTTTCACTCAATCTTTTCCCACGATACCCCTCATCTACAAACACAAATCCGACAAAGGGAGCATATTCACAATTCGGAATTCAGTCTTCTTTGGTAAAGGTGCAAAATCAAACTATTTTCTCACCTTCTATAGCGACGAACACTTTTTCCCAGTCAGAAAAATCATTCTCAATCATTTTCTGTGCCAAAATTGGTCCAGCTTCCCATGGACAATCATTGGCATATCAAATAACCCCTTCCCAAAGGGGATCCTGAATAGATAATCAAATTATGGTCATAGTATTTTATTTCTCAATAAAGAGACATTCCCTTTTTATTTTTGCAAGCACTTCCTCAAATTTTCAGTCATAATGAGGAAAATCTGGTCGTAAATCCAAATGATCATCCGGAAAGCGAGGAATAAGATGAAAATGCAGATGAAGAACAGATTGCTGAGCATCTTTTCCATTCGCATTTAAGATATTGATACCTGTTGCTCAAAGTCAAATTTTATAGGATTTCACAGTATTTTGCAAAAAGGGAATCAGATTTTTTAATTCATTTGCTGGAATATCAAAAAGATTTTCGTAGTGCTTTTTTGGAACGATCAAAGTGTGTGCGAAACTTTCCATTTTTTTGGGAAGAAAGGCAATTGCATATTCATTTTCAGCTACTAGATAAGCTGGTAATTTTTTAGCGATAATGTCGCAGAAAATACAGTTTGACATCATTAAGAAAAGATAAAATCCCTTTTCACTATAGCTATCCAATTTCTTAATACAAGAAAAAGAGAAACAGCAGTTTTAGATGATTCTTTGGCTAATATACTTTCTTACTCACAAAGAAAAAGAAATCAAAATCTGACTTCTTTCTCTTGTTTTCTCTTATTTCCCATGCCTAATATGTCCAGAAACATGATAATCAAGAGCGGTTATTAGCTCTCAACTTCTCCTCTTACCATCTCTTTCCTTTTTCAAAGCTATAATCTCTCTTTGTCTCTGCCTTTTCAGTGATTCTGCTATATTGCGATTAATTTTCCCTTTATTCATTTTCTACCTACTAGCATTAAAACTCACAGGTCTTTGGCGCTCTTGGGAAAGGGATCACATCACGGATATTCTCCATTCCACTCACATACATTACAAGCCTCTCAAATCCCACTCCAAATCCTGCATGAGGCACCGTTCCATATTTTCTGAGATCAAGAAACCAGCTATAAGTTTCGGTGTCAAGATGCATCTCCTGCATTCTTTTCTTGAGTTTCTCAAAATCATCTTCTCTTTGGCTTCCTCCAATCAGCTCCCCTACCCCTGGAACGAGCAAGTCCATAGCTCTTACCGTTTTTCCATCATCATTGAGCTTCATATAGAAAGCCTTAATATCTTTTGGATAATCAGTAACAAAAACCGGACCATTAAAGACTTTTTCTGATAAATATCTCTCATGTTCAGTTTGCAAATCAATTCCCCATTCTGGCTGGTAATCAAATTTTTGACCAGATTTTTTCAATAGTTCTATCGCTTCAGTATAGGTTACCCTTCCAAAAGAAGCATTTACAAGAGTTTCAAGTCTGGCTTTTACTCCTGGCATGATAAACTTATCAAAGAAATCCATCTCTACTTCCGCATTTTCTAGCACATAACGGAAAGCATACTTGAGCAAATCCTCCGCAAGCTGCATATTATCGGTCAAATCAGCAAACGCAATTTCTGGTTCAATCATCCAAAATTCTGAAAGATGCCTTGTGGTATTAGAGTTTTCAGCACGGAAAGTTGGTCCAAAGGTATAAATCTTTCCAAAAGCAGTCGCAAACGTTTCTCCCTCGAGCTGACCACTTACAGTAAGAGAAGCCTGTTTCCCAAAGAAATCCTTACTGAAATCAACGGATCAGTCTTCTTTTTTTGGAGGATTTTTAAGATCAAGAGTGGTCACTTGAAACATTTCTCCTGCGCCCTCACAATCACTCGCGGTAATGAGTGGTGTATGAGCCCAGATAAATCCATTTTTATTGAAGAAATCATGGATAGCAAAGGCAAGGAGACTCCTTATTCTAAACACCGCTGAAAAAGTATTAGTTCTTGGTCTCAAATGAGCAATGGTTCTAAGATACTCAAAAGAATGCCTTTTTTTCTGAAGCGGAAAGGTCTCATCTGCCGCTCCAATAAGAATAACTTTGCTTGCTTTCAGTTCAAAAGCCTGTTTCGCTCACTCAGATTTTACAAGTTCCCCCTGCACTTCGATACTGCTTCCCGTCGTAAATTTACAGATTTCATCAAAGTTTTGTAAATCTGATTCAAAAACAACTTGCAAGTTTTTTAGGTAAGAACCATCATTAAGCTCAATAAATCCAAAGGTTTTGGAATCTCTAAGACTTCTAATTCGCCCCTTTACAATAAGTTGGCTTCAAAACAAGCTTTCATAGCTTTGATATAGAGTTTTTATACTAGTTGTAGACATAATGTATAGAACAAAGAATAAAATAGATATTGTGAAGTAATATAATTTTTTTGACGATACTTTCAAGAGCTAAAGGAGCTGAATCCCTGCTTGATAAAGTTCTTGCTCCAATCCTGATCACCAAATTGAGCTTTGAACTTCTCAAATATGTGCTTTTTGGAGAAGAAGCATAACAACCCTAGACCAAGTACCATTCTTTTTCCATTTTACTAAAGAATGCACAACTTCTGCTCTTAGCTCAGGAAGAGCTTGGATTTCAAAGCTTACTGCCTTTTCTGTTCCTGTAAGAGGATCATTAAGCCCACTTTCAGATGCCACGAAGAGAGGAGCTTCAATTTTTTCCAGAGATAAAAAGTGTTCCAGCTGCTTTTCAAAGCTTCTCTTGACAAATTGGATTGCCTGCTGGGTGGATCTAAGATCCAAGCATGAGCGATAACGCCCAGCCTTTGCATACAGTGTTTTCATGATAATACTATATAAGAAATAAAATCCAGATTAAAAAAATCCCCCACGGCTTATAAACTACCGTAGGAGATTTTAGAAGTTTTCGTATACAACTCAATCTATCTACGGTAGCCGTAGATTATTATTAAGATCAAAGCTAGCAACGAAAAGCTTCATAATCACAGTAACGAAAACTAAATACACTTGCAGTCTAATAATTTTATTCTAAAATGCAAGAGAAAAAATGAAAAAAAACCAAGACCGCAAAAATCTCTCCAAATCTGAGCAAAAGATCAGCTTTTTAGTTCTTTTCTGAAAAAGTAAAAACTTCTTCCTTGCCATCAAAACCAAATTGATAAATCTTGTAGGCTTCTACCTGCACTTCATGCTTAAAAGGACCAAAAACTGTAGAAACACTCTTGTGAAGAACTCCAGCTCTCGTTTTTGTCGCAGTAGCTTCTAAAGTATGCTTACCTGGCAAAACATAAAATCCCGTTTTCATGCCTTCCATAAAAATCAGAGGCTTTTCACCATCAACACTTTCAAGGGCAACGCTTACAGCATGCACTCCACTCATTCCAAGCCCAGGAAGGTAAACTTTTACAGCATCAGGGTGTTGCTCAAGAAAGGCTTGCACCTTTTTATTTGAGGCTTGCTTCGTCAAAAAGTAAAAAGTAGCAGGCAAAACCACCATAAAAATAACAAGTATAAGAATCGCTCCAGTCGACATGATGAATATAGAATTTAAAGAATAAAAAAACTAAATTTTCTGAGAAGGAAGTAAAGGAGAAGGCTGATTATCCCCGATTCCAAGACACTCCAGAAGTTCTCCAAATTATTCAATTCCAATAAGTTCACAATCAATAAGATGTTCTTTACCTTCCGGATCTGCAACATACAATCAACATTCAGTATCTCAGCTTCTTGTAATAGTTTTCGCACGAAAGGCACATTGAGCAATTTCAAAATAACGCTCCTCTTTTCCTTTTTTGACGATCAGATGGGTAGAATCTACTTCAATAGTAATAAGCCTATTGATAATAAGCCACCAGACATAAAGAATAATAGCAAGAATCCCACCAATAAAAGCATAAACTACGTTATTAGAAATATAGCCTACAATCACAGTAACAAGGACTCCAGCAAAAATCCCATAAAATCCATTTAATACAATTCTGTAAAGCTTTGGCTTAAAGACCTTTTTCATTAATTGTAATTCTCTCGACTAAATACCCACCCAAAAATATAGAAAGGGAAGAAAAAATCAAGAGCATAAAAAGCTTCAAAAATCAGAATCAAAACTATCTACGTTTAGTCAAAGGGAGAGTAATCATCACAATCAAAATCACATAAACAAGAGAAATCCCTAGAGACAACCAAAGAGGAGTCTCCATCTTTTGCAAAAACACCATTACCATAAAATAGAGAGGTCAAAGAACCATACACAGTACAAGACGTGGAGTCATAGTTTTCATAAGATCTGCCTTTTGTGTTTCTGTAAGTTGTTCCTTCGTCATTTTCCTCATTAAAAAAAATAAAATAACAATACTATAACATTCTAAAAAAATAAATCAACAAAAGTTTTCAGTTCGCAAACCGTCCAAGAGCAACAGCAAAAGAAAGCTATAAAGAACTAATAAATCACCTTTTCGTTGAGAATAGGCAAATGGTAAGAGTCAGCTTCGTATCGTTCAAAATCCAACAAAAACCCAGTAATAAAGAAGGCTATCAAAAATGAAAAATACTCCGATTCCAAAGAGCAAAAAGCACGAATCATCTCAGGAGAAAAGCAAATTCTAACAAGCAAACCAAAAACTCTCTGCTCTAAAAAGCACTCTACAACCGATCAAACAAATTCTCCAAACTCAAATTGAAAACAGCAATCATTTCCCTACACTACAAAGCAAAGAAAAATCTCACGAAAAAAGAAAAAAAATACTGAATTAAAACTCAGTTCTCCAATACATAATTCTTAATCTAAAAACGATCATGAACCTCAAAGACTATATCGCATCAAATCTCAATGAAGAACAGACTTTAGCAGCACTTCATACCAAAACTTCTTCACTCATTATCGCAGGAGCAGGAAGTTGAAAAACAAGAGTGCTAACCTATAAAATCGCTTATCTTATCCGAGGATTGCAGCTTCCTGTGCAGAGGATTCTTGCCGTAACCTTCACGAATAAAGCTGCCAATGAAATGAAGGAAAGGTTGATTAAGCTGGGAGACGAGATCTTAAGTCAGAATTTTGATCAAGGAAATCAACAAGAAAAAGCTGACTCTGATGATCTCTCAGATTTTCTTTCTGAAATGCAAAGTTCTTCCAAAATCCAAAAAAGTTTAGAAGCGAGAGAACTCAAATGGATTGGGACTTTTCACTCTATTTTCCTCAAAATTCTCAAAGAAGATATTGAAGCCCTTGGAAGAAAATTTACTAAAAATTTCTGAATTCTGGATAGTGATGATAGTTCAAAAATTATCAGAGATCTTCTCAAAAGATTCGCTTTGAGTGATACGTTCAAACCACAGGAGGTAAAAGGCTTCATCTCTACACAGAAAAATAACGGAAATACTGCTGAGCTTTTTCTCAAGCATGCCAATGGAAACTATGAAGCCTCTATGGGAAAACTCTATCAAGAATACGAAAAAGAGCTTGAGAAAGCAAATTCTCTTGATTTTGATGATCTGCTTTTGTTGCCGTATTTGCTTTTTAAGCAGGATGAGAAGATTTTGAAAAAGTGGCAGAATGCCTTTGATTATATTCTCGTGGATGAGGCACAGGATACGAACTGGATTCAGTTTGAACTGATGAAACTCATGAGCGGAACGGGAGCGAATATTACGCTGATTGGAGATGATTTTCAGAGTATTTATGGATGGAGAGGGGCTTTGATGGAAAACTTCCTCAATGTAAAGCAGTACCGACCTGATATTCAGATGTTTAAGCTACAAACCAATTACCGCTCTAAACCTCATATCGTGAATGCTGGAAATGCCGTGATCAAGCAGAATAAAAACCAGTATGAGAAAAACATTGTTGCCTATAGGGAAGGGAATGACAAAATCACGATTTTCAATCACAATACTGATATTGATGAGGCAGCAAATACCGTTGAACTCATCAAGCAGATGAAAGCCAAAGAAAAACTGAAGTCACGAGGTCAGGTTGCGATTTTATACAGGACAAATGCCCAATCTGGAAACTTTGAAACGATGTTTATTCAGGAGGGGATTCCTTACAAGATTTTTGGGGCTTTCAAATTTTTTGAGAGGAAGGAAATCAAGGATATTCTTGCGTATTTGAAAGTGATCAATAACCCTTTTGATACCGTATCTTTGAAGAGAGTTCTGAATATTCCTAATAGAAAAATCTGAAAAACTTCGGAGGAAAGGCTTGAAGACTATGCAAACAGCCTTGGGGTCAGTCTTTATGAGGTTTTGGTGATGCTTGCCCAACTTTCAGATACTAAAACCATAGAACAAGAAACCTGAATCAAGCTGATGAACCCAGCTTTTGAGGGAATCAAAAACTTTATTCAGACTTTTGAATCTTTAACAACAGCACTAAAAACACTTAATCCAGCAGACTTTATTGAGCTTATCCTCAAAAAAACGGATTATAAGAACTATCTGATCAAGGAAGAAGGGAATGATCAAGCGGCTGAGGAAAAATATGAGAATGTCGGTCAGCTGATCAATATGGCGAGCAAATATGAATTTTGAGCGAGTAATGCAAATCAGGAAGTGGTAAGCTCGGGAGAGGAGCTTTTGAGGCGGTTTTTGGAGGAAGTAACTTTGATGGTAGATACCATAGAAAATAAAGATGAGAATGCTGATGCTGTAAAACTCATGACCGTCCACTCTAGTAAAGGACTGGAATTTCCGGTAGTCTTTATTGTTGGGGCTGAGGATTCGGTTTTCCCGCTAGCAAATGCAATGCTTGAGCCTAAACTCTTGGAAGAGGAAAGGAGACTGATGTATGTGGCGATTACGAGGGCAAAGGATGTGCTGTTTATCTCTCATGCTCAGAGTAGAATGACTTGGGGACAAACAAAAATGAATCCTGAATCCAGATTTCTTTCGGAATTACCTCCAGAGCTCATCAAACATTACGACCTCACTCAAGGAAGCAGTAGAGCTCAGCAATCAAGCATCACTGAGGGAGCTACAGTAAGGCACAAGCTCTTTGGAACAGGCTATGTTTTGGAGATTCGGAATAATATGGGAATTGTCAAATTTCATAATCCTAAATTCGGACTCAGAAAGGTAGAGCTGAGATTTTTGGAGGAATGCTAGATAAAAAATCAGTTTTAAATCTTTTTAAACAGTTTGTAAGTAGTTTGAAGACGATTTCAAAAAGGTAAAAAAATCTGATCCCTTTTTGCAAAAGCAGATATCTACTTTTGTGATCAGCTATAATAACGGTTTGGATGATATATTGTCCGCAATGCAGAAAGAGCTATTGTGATCAGTTTTGCTTGTTTTTTAGTTTATGATATTTAAATATAAAATGTTTTACTTTTATGTAAGATTTTAAGATGAAATTTCAAGAATTGGATCTTTATTCCCAAGATTATGCTTTTAGGATCTTAGTTCAAGATATAGAAGAGAAAACTATAAAATTAGATCCTATTTTTCAGAGAACCTATAAATGGGACAAAGACAATAATGAAAGATGATCAAAGTTTATAGAATCTTGTTTTATGAGAATTCCTCTACCTTCTTGTTATTTTAGAGAAGTAGAAAATGGTACTTTCGATGTTATAGATTGAGTTCAAAGGCTTACTACTATAAAAAATTTCTTAAATAATAACTTTGAGTTAGAAGGATTGTCAGTCTTCCCTGAATTGAATGGAAAAAAATTTAAAGATCTTAATCCTGTTTATCAGACAGATTTAAAAAACTATACTATAAGATGCATTATTCTTAGAAGAACTAATCCTGAAGACATTGTGAATGAAATATTCGCTAGACTTAATCAAGGATCAGTTGTTTTATCAGCTCAAGAGATTAGAAAAGCTTTATATCACTGAAATTTTTATAAATTATTAGTTCGTTTGTGAGGAGATTCCCGTATTAAGAAGTTGGCTAGTACTAAAGCTGATGATTTATATCATCATGAACTTGTATTGAGGTTTTTTTGTATGTCTGATAATAATTTACTTGGGTATAATGATAGATTACAGGAATATCTAAATAATTTTATTATAAAAAACAAAAATGCTACTTCTGAAAAAATTGAAGAATATGAAGCTTTATTTCTTGAAACTTTAGATTCTGCTTATCAATATTTTGGTACCACCCCCTTTTCTAACATAAATAATAAAAGAAAAAAAGATAGTATAGCTATTTATGATTTAATTATGCGATTTTGTAGGAACTATAAAGATATTCTTCCATCCTTAGAAAATATTCCTCAAAAAATGCAAACATTTTTTGAAAGTGAAGAATATTTAAAAACTATTTCTTGAGGGATAGTGCAAAAGTCAAATATCCAAAAAAGAAGAAATCTTTTATTAGAACATTTATGATTACAGTAATGTCTAAGTATACAGCTTATTGAAAAGATTTTATAAATGAACTTGCTAAAATAAAGAAAATTTCCGAATTTTTAGATGGATTACAAAGTCCTTTTTTAAGGAACTGTTTTGATTCTATTGTTTCTAATCCAAATCTTATTGCTGATATTTTATACACTGCGATCTATTCATCATTAGAATCTTATTTTAAGAAAATAAAAGATGCTATCATATTAGATCATGAACAAAATGGCAATCAACAATATATTTCGACTCAATACAAATTGTTATATTGAGAGAAGGAAGATAAAGAAAAGCGATCAGATATTGTTAGTAAATTACAAAAACTTTTCCCCTGATCTCGCAATTGTTGGACTAATCATAGAGTTTATAGTTCTATTCAAGTTGGACATTCCGAAAGAAATGGCATTATTCATAGAGGGGTTAGGGGAACTAAAACCTATACTGATGTCATCAAAAAAACAGATGAAATAGTTTTGTTCGTTAAAGACTGTGATATTAGGATAAAAAGAAGTTTTACTTTTTTATAAAGGTTTTTAACTAGTCCTTATCCTACCTCAACTTTTCCCCTCATTTCCAACAGAACAACCTTACTTTTTACCATCATCGTAAAGCTACCAAAAAGGTGAAATCAGACTTCTGAACTTTTAAAACGACCTCTCACTCTTGGAAGGAAAGAAAATCGCTTGAAAGCAGCGAAAAAGCCTTTACACTGAGGTCAGTTTTTTTATTTTTCCCTTGAGCGAATGGCGAAAAACCTTCTGCATGTCTTGGATTACTATCTGCCTCACAAGGGAGGAGTGGAGACGGTTTTTGAGCAGATCATCGGTCGTTCTTTGCAGGAGGGCTATGAAGTTATCGTGCTGACCTGGCATTATGTTTACAAATCCAAGGTAAACAGCAGATATATAAACTACTCTAATTGAAAAAATAAATAATTTTGCTGTCATAATACCTAGCCACAAAGTGTAAACTTACCTATGCAACAACACACGTATAAATAAACAGAAAAGGTAAAAATTGACTTTTAAAGCAAAAATACCTATACTTAAAGAGTATTTTACCCTTGCTTAAATAGACATGAATAGCAGAGAATATCCTGAACATAAAACCTCGAGCTTCTCCTACGAAAAATTTTCTACTTATCTAGAAAAGGAAAAACAAACACTAGAAAAAATACTTGAAATACTCGCAAAAAATCAGAATGAAAAAGAATTTTTTCTCAATGAATTTTTGCCTTCACTCGAAGAGGCGAGAAAAATTTGGAAGAGCTCATGAAATTTCAGGACAGGTTATCACGATGCTCTTAAATTCCTAACTACCAAATGGGAAAAATCTCTTCGCAATACCTTCGGAGAGTCCATCATCGATCCAGAATCTCATTTAAAGCCACTTTTAAACAAATATAGCTCCTTTGTTTCCCAGCAGAGAAAAGAACAAGAAAAGCAAACCCAGCAAAAACTCATTGAAAACTTACAGGGAAAGCTGAATCAGAAGTGCAGTTCGCTTTATGCTCTTGGACAAGAAGACCTCAAACAGCTAAAAAAACACAGCTCCCACCTCACAAAACCAACAAAAGTAATTTTACACAAGCTTTGACCTGAAGCACTTTTCAATTTAATCTTTAGCCACTCACAGATCAGAGATAAGCTTTTTGCCGAACAAGAACAAGAGAACTCGTATGAGCAGGGAAATAGCACTAGAGAACTTTATGAAAAAGGAGACAATATTAGAGAGTTGTATTGAGATCCAAGGAACCTTCAAAATCCGCTTCAATCCTTTGAAGAGAACTTTTTTTCACAGTTCAAAAATCTGATTGATCCTCGAGAAAAACTTAATAATCAAGCAGTAAAGACGATCTTAGAAGAATTAGATAGCTATCTTAACGAGTATTTTGAAATGCAAGTTTTAGAAGAAGAAAAAAACAGACAAAAACAGCAAGCCCAAGAGGCAGAAAACACCTACCTCAAAACATACCGTGCCCCTATAGATGAAGATACGAATATTTTACCAGTTCCTACGGGCTATCACTCATGATATTCTCATGAAGAATAAATTCCTGCTCAAGAATTCTTAAGAAAATCAACAATCGCCCAAGCAAATTTCGTCGCGGCAGCTGGACCATTCGCAGTAATCAGATTTCCGTCTTGCACTACTTCTTCATCTTTAAAAATAGCCCCATTATGCTGTAAATAACCGATCTGCGTTCAAAAACCATCATCCCAACCGGTAACGTGTTTCCCCTGTAAAAGACCAGAATCAGAAAGTAAAGTTGGAGCAATACAAATCGCAGCAATCGCTTTCGCCTGACGAGCAAGATCCAGATAAGACGCATCCTGAAAATACTCCTCATAAGCACCACCTCAACCAACAAACACCACAATAGCATAGTTAGAAACCTGAACATCCTCAAATTTCAGACTTTTTTCTATGGTTTTGAAAAAGACGCCTCTACACTTCCCACCTTTTCAAGAAGCAACATCACAAAAATGCCCTTGAGAAGATAAGAGTTCAAAAGGGATACTAAATTCTTCATCCTGAAACCCTACATTCGCAACGACAAAGAGAATTTTTGCCATTCTAATCCCACACACCAAAAGAAATAAACTGAATCTCCACCTCTCAAAATAGCAATCCAAAAACTAGTTTACACCTCCAGTAAGCGTATTCAAAGTCACCGTATCTCCTACTTCTTTGTGAAGCGGCACCTGAATTTCCATTCCTGTTTCAATCGTTGCAGGCTTAGTCCCAGACTGAGCTCTATTTCCCTTAATTCCAGGAACGGTTTCAGTAATCGTATAGCTGATGGTAGAAGGAAGGATCACATTGATAACATTCCCTTTGTAGATCTGAATAAAGACATCAAGATTATCTTTTAGATATCCGGTAATATCTTCAATCGTATCTGCTGCAATTTCATGAATCTCCCCAGTATCGTTTTCCATGAAAGAATAAGTATCTCCTGTATTATAGAGATAAACTGCATTTTGCGTAGAAATATCTGCCTGATCCATGGTAGTTCCAGACTTTACAGTCACATTTTGCACTCCATTGGTCATCAGATTTCTTACCTTATAGGTATAAGACCCTTGCCTCTGCTGCATTTGCATAAAAGAAAGATCAAGCACCTTAAAAAGCTGTCCATCCATCTCAAGCACAGTTCCTTTCTTTACTTCTGCCGCATCAATTTTTACCATTGTTTCTCTATCAAAAATTAAAAACTGACTTAAAGATAGGAATTTGCCTGTTATTTTCAAGTCAGACTTAAATACTATCCATTTAAAAGCCCCTTCACCAATCTCATCCCCTCGCTGGAAAGCTTAAATTTCTTCTCTCCCAAAAGCAGAAGTCTCTCTCCAGGATAACCTCTGATAATCTTTGCCAAAGCTTCCAAAAGCTGAATATTATCGGGCAATTTCTCATACTTGACCATTTCTTGCTCTTCTAACTTTTCACCAAGCTGCTGAGCGAAACTCGGCATCTGCTGTGCATCTTGGACTTCTAGCTCCTCTAACCTTTTCCTCGCAAATTTGATGTCTTCCACCGCTGGAATATCTTCCGGCATCGTTCCTCAGAGCTCTTTGATGGTGGCTCTGATTTTTTGTCCTACTTGAAAATGAGCTTGACTCGCCTTTTCTTGTCCTCTGATGGCTTCTCTTTTAATCTTTGCTTCAGCTTGAGTCGCACGGAAAAGATTCGCAGCCAATTCCTCACTACTCATATGGTCAAGCATATTCTCATCTGGATTCAGATTTTTCTTTTCTATAATTTCTTTCTTTTTGAGCCCATAAAGCCCTTGATACCCAGAATCATAAAAAGTCGCATAGTCATAAACTCCAGCTCCCCTCGCCGTGCTAAAAAGCTTCTTATTGTGCTTGGTGACCTCCTCTCTGAGCTCAAGCCTTTTCTGATCCTCGAGATACTGAGCAGAAAGCTCCTGCTGCCTTGTCTGCAATGCAAAATAACTTTGCCCAAGAGCTACTATTTCCTTATTCGGATCTGCATTCTGAATAATGAGATAGCAAGCATAACGACTCAATTTCCAGCTTTTTAAATCCCTCGTCGCACCAGAACCAATTTTTGCTTTTTCCGTAAATTCGCTGAAGTGATTTGTCGTAGCCTGACCACTTTTTTTACAGGCAATTTCCGCCTTTTTGATCACTTTGGAAAAGTTAGTAAAATCAGAATATTCCAAAGCCTTCGCAAGCTCTCTAGCATGCCAATACTCTTTTCAGTATTCATTAACCCTCTTGATCTGCTCAAAAACCTGTTCATTCATCAGCAAGCAAAAAGAAGATAAAAATCTGACTTAAGAATAGGAAAAAAATTAGTTTTATCAAGTGAAAACTAATCAATTTTTATTGTTACCCTCTCTCCTCCTAAATCCTCAAACTCCAGCTGATAAGCAGTGAGTTGTATCGCTTCCTGACTTTCCTTCCCATAGAGATAATCTCCTACAGTCGGTAAACCATGATTACTCAGGTGAACTCTGATCTGATGCGTTCTTCCTGTAAAAATCTGGAGAAAAAGCTGAATCCTCCCACCAGATTTTTTTTCTATTTTTTCAATCTGCATAATTCCGAGCTTTGTAGGAAAAAAATGTGCTCCTTTTTGCTTTTTTTCTAATTATTAGTTATAATTAGGAGTCTTTTATATAAGTAGATCAGGTGCCATGAGTAATACTATTCTTTCCAATTTTAATGCTTTCAATTCCCTAGAGCAGGAGAAGCTTTTTCTCAATCAGAAATATGCCTCTTTACTATCTCGTGCCTCTTGAGAACAAGAGCAAGAACTTTTAAATAAGTTAAAAAGCTTCTGAGTTCAAGGACTAGAAACAACTGATGATTTAAAACAATCACTTTGAAAAGAAGGAATTTTGGCATTGATTGCTCCTTTGGACACGAAGCAGAGAGAAGATGTTTTGGAGATTTTTGAAAATCAAATCAGCAAAATACAAGGATTTAAGCAAATGTTTGAATCGGATTGTAATTATTATCTCTCGCTAATGCAGGAAATAAAAACTAAAGAAGTGGGAACAATAGAATGAAAGAGAAAGGGGGACATTTATGAGTATTTAAGGAAAAAAATCTCAAGCCAATTAAAGAGTGTTCTAAATCGTAAAGAAACATTAACTCAGGCTGAAAAAAACACCTTAGAAATCTGATGAGATAGCGAGGACGAAGATGAGATTTCGTCTCTCCTGAGGGAAGAGCTCGTAGATCCATTGGTCTATTTTCATGCTATTCAGACAATTTTTAGAAAATACAACTATGTATTGACCTTTGAAGATATCGGAAGACTGAAAAAAATATTAACTGAACTGAATCAAGGAAGGATTGTCTTCCTAAGTGGAGATACCGGTTCAGGAAAGACAGAATTAGCTCTCTTGGTTGCTCAGCTTTATCTAGACAGTAAAGGAATAAAAAACAGAAAGGCAATCCTGATCTGATGAAGTAGAGAGACAGATTTGTCCGATTTTACCTTGGAAAAAGTGATCTCTTCAGAAAATATGATGAGCAAATCTTCAGATGACCTCATTCGAGGAGAGAGAAATGCCACAACATTGAAGGAAAAAGTTTTGGATACCATCATTGATAAATCTGCAATTAAAAATGAGATTATGAGTGAAATTACCCAAGGAGAAAAAACTGATGAAGAAAAAGAGCAACTCAAACAAGAGATTGAACAACTTGATCTAGATAAGTATCATATCTTTACCAAATATCACGCAAAAGGATTGATCAAAGCGATGCATGATGGGGTCCCATTGATCATTGATGAGATGAACGCTATCAGACCAGAGGTACTTATTGGATTGAATCACTACTTCACGAGAAAGGTAGGAGAAAAAATCACTTTGCCAAATGGATTGGGATCTTTTGAGATCAAAGAAGGCTTCTGCATTCTCGCTACAGGAAATGACAAAGAAGCCAATACGAAGAAAGATATGTATGAAGGAAGATATAAAATCGATGAATCCTTGATCAATCGTATGAGTGTAATTGAAAAATGATATATGCATCAGATTGATGAACAATTTTCTAATAGCAATCTTTCAGAGTTTGATGAAGAGAGAGATCAATTGGAATATTTAAATGCAAATGAAATCTATGGAGTGCTCTTGATGCTTCTCCTCGATCCAAAGAAAAAGAAAGGAAAAGGTCTGACTACCAGTTCAAAAGTCTGATTTGAAATCATGAAAGAAAGCCTAGTGTGAAAAACCGCTCAAGAAACTAAGTCATCTTTTTTCCTTGAACTAAAGAAATTTGCTATTTTCATCAAAAAGCTCCAAGATGCTTTTGAGAGGAAACATGCGGTGATGTGTGATGGGGTTGATATTAGCAATTTGATCACCAAGAGAGCATTCTCTATGAGAAATGTGAGAGAAATCCTTTCAGACTATCAGGAGGACAGTAAGTCACTCTTTTATCACATTTATAATAAATACCTAAGTCAGTGAAATGGAAATGATGATGAATACACAGGAGTCTTGCTCGCACTCAAGGAAACCGGTCTTCTTCCTTTTCAAGTAAATTGAAGCCTGAATCTGGAATGAAAGGCACTTGAGGAGATGAAACAAAAACTCGCCAATCATTTTCTCAGAGAAAAGAATGCAGGACAAGGAAAACTCTCTCTTTTGGGTTCACACAACAAAAAAACTCCTCTGACTCAGAAGCTCCTTGATAGTAAAGTGATCCTAACCAAGCAAGATGTGTATAAAGAATACTTCTGAAAAGAGCTCAATACGATCAGTGATCAAGATTTACTGACCCCAGACTATGAGGAATTTATAGCTAAGGCTGAAACAGGAAATCAGGAAGATGTAAGTAGTTTTGAATCTTCTAAGGAGATAGAACAAGCAGATATCATAGAACAAGCTGAAATTTTGGAGGAGCAACTCAAGCTAACAAATAATACGTTTTTGGAGAGTCTCTCATTTGAGGAGTATACTACTTTAGACCAAATAGTGAAACTGTTCTGTCGTCCACACGAGAATACAAAAAAGGGGCTTTTAGATATATTTCGCTCTCCAAAGAGTCCTCAGCAGAGTCCTCAGCTAACAGCAGAAGAGTTGAAAACAATTTTCTCAATTTTTAATAAAATTATTACTAAAATCACTGAGTGAACGGCTTATAGTCCTGATGATGAAACAGATTTTACTATGCTCAATAAGTTCTTATGAACAGAATAAACACTATTCCTAATATTCAAGAAAACCAAAGTCTGATCCAAGCGCTCAGTAATTTTTTGCCAGAAAGTGAAAAAGCCCGTATCGCTTCAGCGCTGACTTTTTGAGAGTCCTTGAAAGTAAAATGAAAAGAAGCTGAACAAAACTTTTGGGCAAGGTATGATAGAGCTCAGTTTGTAAGCAATTTCCTTGGATATGAAAACCTTAAAGCTCAATGGCTTGAGCAGAATAGAAAAGAACTCGCTAAATATGGTTATGCTGATTTTTCTCCTAATGCCAAGAGAAAATTTGAGCAAGAGTTTTTGAGAGATGTCATACGGTATAGTCAGCTTGCTCCAAAAATTAAATGAAAAAATATAAGTTTGGAACAAGCACTAAAAAATGGATTATCCCTTGGAGATGTGATTGATTTGAGCTGAAACAATATCGGAGATGAGTGAGCGAAAGCGATCTCTCAAATGAAGTTACAACCCGGGGTAACGCTTAGTTTGGGAGCCAACAGAATCGGAGCTGAGTGAGCGAAAGCGCTGTCGAATATGAAGCTAGCACCAGGAGTAAGGATTGATTTGGGGAACAACAAGATCGGCGCTGAGTGAGCGAAAGCGATCGCGAATATGAACTTAAAACCAGGAGTAACGATTGATTTGCGGAGGAATAATATCGGAGATGAGTGAGCGAAAGCGATCTCTCAAATGGAGTTAGAAGAAGGAGTAACGATTGGTTTGTGGGACAATAATATCGGTGCTGAGTGAGCGAAAGCGCTCGCAAATATGAACTTAAAACCAGGAGTAACGATTGATTTGAGGGGAAACAGTATTAGTGATAAAGGTAAAGAAATCTTGCAAAAATGGCGAGATGATGCTCGTGCAAGAGGCATTAACTGTAAAGTGCTATTTTAATTATGTAATCAAATATTTATGAATACCGCAAAGTTTCTTTCTAATGTGCAAGAAAACGAAAGTCTGATCCAACCGCTCAGTTGATTTTTGCCAGAAAGAGAAAAGGCTCGCATCGCTTCAGTCCTGACTTTTTGAGAGTCCTTGAAAGCAAAATGAAAAGAAGCTGAACAAAGTTTTTGGGCAAAGTATGATGGAGATCAGTTCGTAAGTAATCTCATTAAATATGAAATACTCAAAGCACAGTGGAGTAAGGAGAATACACAGGAATTAGATAAATTTGGCTATACTGATTTTTCCCCCAATGCCCAGAAGAAATTTGAGCAAGAATTTTTGAGAGACCTGATTCTCTATCATCAGATTGCTCCAAAAGTTGAATGAAGAGAGATAGCTTTAAAATATGCACAAAAAAATGGATTATCCACTGGAGATATAATTAATTTAAGCGGAAACAAAATCGGCGCTGAGTGAGCGAAAGCGATCGCGAATATGAACTTAGAACCAGGAGTAAGAATTGATTTGCGGGGGAATAATATTGGCGCTGAGTGAGCGAAATCGCTGGCGAATATGAAGTTAGCACCAGGAGTAACGATTAATTTGAGTGTGAATGGTATTGGCGCTGAGTGAGCGAAAGCGCTGGCGAATATGAAGTTAGCACCAGGAGTAACGATTAATTTGAGGGGGAATAATATTGGTGATGAGTGAGCGAAAGCACTGGCGAATATGAAGTTAGAACCAGGAGTAACTATTGATTTGAGGGGGAATAATATTGGGGATGTGTGAGCACAAGCACTGGCGAATATGAAGTTAGCACCAGGAGTAAGGATTAATTTAGGAGAAAACAATATCGGGGATGCGTGAGTGCAAGCGCTGGCGAATATGAAGTTAGAACCAGGAGTAACAATTGATTTGGGTATCAATAATATCGGGGATGCGTGAGTGCAAGCGCTGGCGAATATGAAGTTAGCACCAGGAGTAATGATTGATTTGCGGAGGAATAATATTGGGGATGTGTGAGCGAAAGCGATCGCGAATATGAAGTTAGAAACAGGGGTAAGGATTGATTTGAGGGGGAATAATATTGGGAATGTGTGAGCGAAAGCGCTGGCGAATATGAAGTTAGCACCAGGAGTAAGAATTAATTTTAGCGAAAACAAAATCGGCGCTGAGTGAGCGAAAGCGATCGCGAATATGAACTTAGAACCA
>ERZ773022.109-NODE-109-length-81671-cov-28.062108_pt1 | contig 81671 bp, 73 predicted proteins | sample MGYA00580839_ERZ773022 | MGnify/ENA primary metagenome ERZ773022 (study PRJEB29015, sample SAMEA2738020) | human oral metagenome | biome: human oral; feature: human-associated habitat; material: dental | place: China | collected 2044 ...
GCGTCGTCATCAAGAGCGGGGCCGCCTTCGAGCGCCTCGGCGGCATCCGGCACCTGGCCGTGGACAAGACCGGCACTCTGACCCGCAACCGGCCCGAGGTAACCGCCATCGTCGCCGCCCATGGGTTCGACGATGCGCAGGTGCTTGCTTGGGCTGCCGCCGTGGAGCAGCACTCGACGCACCCACTCGCCGCCGCCATCGCCGCCGCGGGCCGGGGAACCCCCGCCGCGCAGGACGTGGCCGAGGAGGCCGGGCACGGCATCGGTGGCCTGGTCGACGGCCGCAGGGTGGCGGTGGGCAGTCCGCGCTGGATCGACGCCGGTCCGCTCAAGGCCCGGGTCGAGGACCTGGAGGCCGAGGGGCAGACCTGCGTGCTCGTCACCGTCGACGGCTTCCTGGCCGGGGCGATCGGCGTCCGCGACGAGCTGCGCCCCGAGGTCCCCGAGGTCGTGCGGACCCTGCGCGACCAGGGCGTCGAGGTGAGCATGCTCACCGGCGACAACTCCCGCACCGCTGCTGCGCTGGCGAAGCTGGCCGGGATCGGCGACGTGCACGCCGAGCTGCGTCCCGAGGACAAGGCTCGCATCGTCGCCGGGTTCTCGGAGACGTCGCCGACCGCGATGATCGGCGACGGCATCAACGACGCGCCCGCCCTGGCCGGGGCGACCGTGGGCATCGCGATGGGCGCGACCGGCTCCGACGCCGCGATCGAGTCCGCCGACGTCGCCTTCACCGGCCACGACCTCGGCCTCATCCCGCAGGCTCTGCGCCACGCCCGCCGCGGCGGCAGGATCATCAACCAGAACATCGTGCTGTCCTTGGCGATCATCACTGTGCTGCTGCCGCTGGCGATCACCGGCGTGCTCGGCCTGGCAGCGGTCGTCCTCGTGCACGAGGTCGCCGAAGTCGTCGTCATCGCCAACGGACTGCGGGCTGCGCGTGCCTGCAAGCAATAGGTGTTCCGTCCAACGCCATAACTCAGACATGCGCTACGAGAACCCCCTCTATCTCGCCGAGGAGGCCGCAGCCCTGGACCTGATCACCGACGGCCACACCGCCCTCGACGCTCATCAAGCAGCTGAGTCAGGATCGTGCCCTCGCGGAGGCTGACACGCTCCTCCTGACGATCCCCAACCAGCTGGGATTCGAGGAGAACTGGTCGATTATCCGCAACTTCGCGGAGTATGTCGCGCCCGCCCTCGGGTGGGAGCCGGCGCGCCCGGGCATCCTCCCGACGGGCTACGACATCGACGAGGCAGTGGCTGAGTAGGAGGTTGCGGGACCGCTGACGGCGTAAGCGTCAAGCCGGGGTGGGGGACGAGAGTACCCCACCCCGGTTTCACTTTTTGTGTGTGCTGGCATACACTGGTCGGACACTATCCAAGTAAGACGATGAGGTCTTCACATAATGGCTCGACGCTCCAAGGGCGCGGTGTCAATCAATCCGCGCTCCGCTCAGAATATGTCCACCCGACAGCGGGGTTTGTCCAAGAAGAAGGAGAAGATCAGCCCGATCAAGGCCTTCGGCGCTTGTGGCGCGCTGGCCTGCATCGTGACGTCCCTGTTTATCCAGCTGCCCGGCCTGGATGTGGCCGTTACGCGCATGTTCGGTATCTTCTTGGCGGCGATTCTGCTGTGGGTGACGGAGGCGGTGCCCCTGGCGGGCACGGCGGTCCTCGTTATTTTCCTGGAGGTCCTGTTCATTTCGGACCATGCGCTGCTGAGCGCGGGTGAGGGGGCTCCGGCGTACACGAAGTTCTTTGGTGCCCTGGCCAACCCGGTCATCATCCTGTTCCTGGGCGGCTTCATGGTGGCCGACGGTGCCGCCAAGTACAAGCTCGATCGCGCCCTGTCGGCGGTCCTTCTCAAGCCTTTCATGGGCAAGCCGCGCCTGACGGTCATGGGCGTCATGCTGATCACCGCGATCATGAGCATGTTCATGTCGAACACGGCGACCACCGCGACGATGTTTGCCGTCATGATGCCCGTCATCATGGCTCTGCCCGAGGGCAAGGCGCGCACCGGCATCGCCCTGTCGATCCCGGTGGCCGCGAACGTCGGCGGCATAGGCACGCCGGTCGGCACGCCCCCAAACGCGATCGCTCTGGGCGCGCTGGAGAACGCGGGCGTGAAGGTGACCTTCCTGCAGTGGATGCTCGCGGCCGTCCCGCTCATGCTGGTGCTCCTGGCCCTGTCGTGGGCGTTCATCGCGTGGCGCTACATCCCCACGGACGCCAAGTTCGACATCGACACGTCGGCTCGCTTTGAGAAGTCGCGCAGCGCGATCATCTTCTACTCGGTCGCAGGTCTGACGATCCTGCTGTGGATGACGGAGTCGCTGCACCACATTTCCGCCAACGTCGTCGGCTTCCTGCCCGTCGTGGTTCTCCTCATGACGAAGGTGATGAGCGGCGACGACCTGCGCGCTCTCGACTGGCCGGTCCTGTGGCTGGTCGCCGGCGGTATTGCGCTGGGTTCGGGCGTGTCCGCCACGGGCCTCGACAAGTGGATGCTCGGCTCGATCCAGTGGGCCTCGATCCCCGGCGTTCTCCTGATCTTCGTGTTGGCCCTTGTGGGGTGGGTGACCTCGAACGTCATCTCGCACTCGGCGTCCGCGAACCTCTTGATCCCGATGGGTATGGGCCTGGCGACGACGGTGTCCACGAGCGCTGCCGAGATCGCCATCGTCATCGCCCTGGGCTGCTCGCTGGGCATGTGCCTGCCGATTTCGACTCCGCCGAACGCGATTGCGTACTCGACGGGCACGACCCCGACTCGCGAGATGGCGATTGTCGGCATCGTCGTCGGCGTCGTGGGCATCATCCTCCTGGCGTTCATCGCGCCGCTGACCTGGGGATTCATCGGGGTGATGTGACGTGTCCGGGGACGAGGCCATGGCCGGTTTGGGGGACGGGCGCCCCCGGCCGGGGCTGGCCCACGGGTGGACGCAGGGGCCCGCGGCGGAGGACGCCTCGGTGCTGGCCCGCACGGACGTGCGAGCCGGCGGTCACCGAGTCGGCCACCCGATTCACCTGCTGGTGTGCGGCGACGATTCGCGCTCAATTGCTGCTCCCGTCACGAGGGATTTGGCGCATGCTTTCCCGGGCCTGTGCCTGGACCGCGTTGATGGGATCGAGGATCTGGCCCCATATGATGCGAGCCTGAATCCGGGCGATCACGTGCTCATGGGCCTGGTGACCTCCGAGGTCGCCGATATTGATGCGCTCATTGATCGGGCGGGGACGATCCCGGCGCTGCGTCGCATGCAGTGGGTCGTGGTCACGGATCGTTCGGAGCACCGAGACCTCGTGCGGTGCATACAGTCGGATGCCCTCGCCTCGGTGTTGAAGTCCCCGTGGACGGTGCCGCTGCTGGCGGGTCAGGCGTATTCGACGATGGTGCGCTACCTGCGCGGTTGTGGGTACTCGGAGAGGCAGATCCGCTCGCTGATCGCAGACCCGCCGCCGTTCGCCGTGCAGGGCCCACTCCTGGAGGGATTGGACCGTGACGAGCACGAGGTCGTCATGGAGCTCCTCGCCGGCGTTGAGCGCGTGCTCGGTCAGCGGCCTCGGCTCATTGTCCCCGAGGGGATACAGCTGGTGACGCAGGGTGAGCCCGTGGCTGCCGTCTACCTGGTACTCGACGGGCAGGTGTCGCTGCACAGGGATGCGGCGCAGGGCGAGGTCCTGGCGCACCTGGCCTCGTCGGGTCCGCTCATCGGCCTCGTGTCGCTGGCCCGCGCGGAAAACGCGTTCTTCACGGGCGAGACGGCGACGGAGGCGACGCTTGTGCGCCTGACGACCGAGCAGCTCCAGATCGTCATCTCTGAGGATCCCTCGATCGGCGCGACCCTGACGGCGCTCGCGATCCGCTCGCTGACGCGCCGCCTCATGCGCGCCGAGGACCTTCACCTGCAAAACGCGATGCTCGCCGAGGACCTCGAGGCCCAGAAGGAGGCCCTGGCGGCCACCCTCGAGGACCTGCGTGCCACCCGCGCCGAGCTGGTCGAACGCGCGCGCTTCGCGATGCTCGGCGAGCTGAGTGCCGGCATCGCCCACGAGCTCAACAACCCGGTGACCGCCCTCGTGCGCGCGGCCAAGCACCTGCACGAGGATGTCGACGCGGCGCTCGCAGCCCCGGCCACGGCCTCGTCGAGGGAGGCGATGGCCCGCGCCCTCACGGCGCCGCCGCGCTCCACGTCGGTCGAGCGCGCCCTCATAAAGGAGCTCCTGCCCGTCGTCGGTGACCGCACGCTCGCGCGGCGCCTCGTGCGCGCGGGGGTCCAGGGGGCGGACGGCGCGCGTGCGCTCGCGCAGATACCGGGCGGCATCGACGCGTACGAGGCCGGGGCGCGCCTGGGCGGGTCCCTGCGCTCGGTGCTCGCCGCGGGAGATCGCGTCATCGAGCTGACCCAGTCCCTCAAGGGCTACGCGCGCCCGGACGCCGAGGATCTGAAGCCCGTGGACGTGCGCGAGGGCATCGACGACGTCCTGCGGCTGACCGCCCACAGGGTACGGGGCATTCGCATCGAGTGCGACTACGAGGACGTGCCGCCCGTGCGCGCGCATCCGGCGAAGCTGCAGCAGGTGTGGACGAACCTCATCGTCAACGCGGCCGAGGCCATCGAGGATGAGAACGCGGACCTGGTTGCGGCGGCGGAGAGCGCGGGCGGTGTACCTGAGCTGCCCGCGCGCGGCGAGGCCGAGGCCCTCATCCGCATCACCGTGCGCCCCACCCCCGAGGGTGTGAGCGTCACCATCCACGACAACGGCCCGGGCATCGACCCGGGAATCGTCGACAAGATTATGGAGCCCCACTTCACCACCAAGGCGGGGCGCGTCCGATTCGGCTTGGGCATGGGCATGTCCATCGTCCGAAGCATCATCGCCGATCACGGGGGCACCCTCACGATCGACTCTCACCCGGGATCCACGATCATGCGGATCTCGCTGCCCGCCCAATCACACGAGGAGGAATCATGACCCTGACAATCCTGTCCCTTGAGGACGAAGCAGACGTGCGCGACGCGCTCGAACGCGATCTTGAACAGTTCTGGGACAAGATCCGGCTCGAGGTCGCCGAGGATGTTGACGACGCGTGGGCCGTCATCGACGAGATCGTCGAGGACGGGGACGAGCTGGCCATCGTCCTGTCCGACCATCGTCTGCCCGGAAAGTCGGGCGTGGACTTCCTCGTGGAGCTCATGAAGGACGAGCGTTTCGGCGCGACTCGGACGGTCCTGGTCACCGGCCAGGCCGACCAATCCGACACGATCCGCGCGGTCAACCAGGCGGGCTTGGACTACTACATCGGCAAGCCCTGGAACCCCGATGAGCTGCGCGCGGTCGTGCGCGACCAGCTCACCGAGTACGTCCTGGAGACCGACGTGGACCCCCTGCCCTACGTGAGCGTGCTCGACGGCGTGCGCGTCATGGAGGCGATTCGCTAAACCCCTGACTTAAGGGCTGCCGCGCTCGCCAAGCAAGGCGAGCGCGGCAGCCCTTGTTGCGTCTGTCAGCCCTGGGCCTGCTGGCCCGGGTCGTTGCACATGGTGATGCCCTCGAAGCCGGCGGCGCCCAGCACCTGGAAGATCTCGTCGAGGAGGACCATTGGCTCGGCCGTGCCCGCCGCGAACTCGGGGTGGCGGATCTCGATGGCGGCCATGCCGCGCGGGTCAGTGACTGGTTCGGTGTCGAACTTCTCCGATAGCAGCCGGTTCGCCTCCTCCAGGTCGGCGGGGGACCCGAACGCCCAGGTGACGGCCTTGTTGCCCGCGCCCGTGGGCGTGCGATGAATGTACATGCGCGTCATGAGAATGTGGCGGCCGTAGCGGGGGAACATGTCGCCCACGCGGGTAAACAGGGCGATGTCGGCCAGTTCCCCGCCCAGCGACGAATCCACGAGCGCGTACGCGTACGCTCCGATGCCGCGCAGGGTCAGCGCATCCGCGAGGAGGCCCATGACCTCGTCGTCGAAGGGCTCGGGCTGGAAGTACACGCCCTCGCCAACCTCCGGCGCGTCCGGGCCAAGCAGGGTGATGTCGAAGCCGGCGTCGGCCAGCGCATCCCGCACGAGCGCGACGTTGTGCTCCGGGAAGGGGTGCAGCGCGGCCGCGTTCGCGGCGATGCGCTCGATAAACACGTAGGTGGAAAAACCAAGCTCAGCCATGTACCCATTGTACGGGCGCGTGTCCCGCGAACACGGGACGAGGCCGCGGCCCCCACCCCGGTCAGGGGACCGCGAGGGGAAGCCTCGGCCTCGTCAATGAGAAGGGTTCAGCGCAGGCACAGGCCCTGCTCGTTGAGGACCTGCATGATGGGGGAGACGTGCGCGCCGCCCACGCCGATGCCGTTGGCAACCAGGTGTGTGAAGGACTCCAGGCGCGAGCCGGACCGCAGGTCGTAGTACTCGGTGACCTCGCGGTCGTAGTCGGCGAGAGCCTCGGTGTAGGACTCGACGCGCGGGTAGGTGTTCTCGGCAGTCAGGATAGACAGGGGAAGGCGCGGCTTCTGGCCGGGCTCCTGGTCCGAGTGGCCCACCAGCAGGCCCAGGATCGGGAAGGTCAGTTCCGGCAGCTCGAGAGCGTCCACGACGAGCCTCGGATCCGCCAGGATCGAGCCGAGGTAGACGGTGCCCAGGCCCATCGACTCGGCTGCAACCACGACGTTCTGCGCGGCCAGCAGCGCGTCTTCGGCACCCGTGAGGAACAGGTTCATCGAAGACAGGGCCTCCTAGGAGACGCCCTGCTCGGCGCGGATGCGGCTGTTGCGGTACAGGTCGACGACGAAGATGAACATGTCGCCCTTCGTGCCGCCCACGTAGGGCTGGCCGGATGCGGCGTAGATCTTCTCGCGCACCTGCGGGTCGGTGATGTGCAGGACCGTGTACCCCTGCAGGTAGGAGGCGGTTGCAGTGTGGCGGGCGACCTCCATGAGGGTTTCGATTTCGGCCTCGGTGAGGGGCTGCTCCTTGTAGGCGCGGATCGTGCGGTGGGCGAGCTGGCTCGCAATCGTCTCGTTTGTCATGTGTTCATTCTACGATTGGGTGCGTGAAACAGATAGAGCCTTTCGGTCCTTTTGCGCTGGCAGCAAACGTCATCCCCGTCGCTGTTCCTTCTCCGGCCGGCGAGCTGAGCGGCCTGCTGACCGGCCCGAGCGCCCCCGCCCTCGTCGATGGAACCGCCACGATTTCCGCGGCCTCCTCACCGGACGCGGCGGGGGAGAACCGCGCGCTCCTCGTCCCCGGCTACACGGGCTCCAAGGAGGACTACGCGCCCGTCCTGCCCTTCCTGGGCGATGCGGGCTGGGACGTCCTCGCCTATTCGCAACGAGGCCAGGGCGGGTCCGCTGCCCCCGCGGGCCTGGGCGCGTACGGGATGAGAGACTTTGTCGGTGACCTCATCTCCGTCGCCGAGGCCTGGGCCGGGACCTCGGGCCGCGTGCACCTCGTGGGCCACTCCTTCGGCGGCATCGTCGCGCGTGCGGCCGTCATCGCGCGGCCCGACCTCTTCGCCTCCGTGACCCTCTTCTGCTCGGGGCGCGCCGTCTACGACTGGATGAACACCCTGCCGATCCTCGACCCCCTGCCCACGGGTCCGGGCGCGCGCGAGCACGTGCTGCGCACCTACTTCCCGGACATGAAGTTCGATGAGCCGGGCGTCGGATGGTCGGAATTCCAACGTATCCGCGCGCTGGACACGGCCTCGGAAAACCTGGTGGGCATCGCCCGCATCCTCTCCCAGCTGCGCCCCGACACCCCGGCGCTCGCGGCCACGGGCGTGCCCGTGCACGTGCTGTACGGGGACCAGGATGAGATCTGGCCGCCGTCGTGGTACACGGAGGAGGCCGCCGACCTGGGTGCCCGTGAGAGCATCATCCGAGGGGGCACGCACAGCCCGCAGCTGCAGTTCCCGCGCCAGTGGGCGGAGTTTGCCACCTCGTTCTGGGCTGCCGTGGAGTCGGGGGCGCTGGTCTGGTCCATGTGATGCGGGAGGGTGTGACATCGTCCCAAAATCGCGCTTTGTGGCGAGTGCGTGTGAGTATGGGTGCTTAGTATGGTGTTTATGAACAAGCGTTCCATCCTCACAGCAGTGCTGGCGCTCGGCCTGGGCATCTCCGTCCTGACCGGCTGCGCCACCGATTCCGATTCCGCTCACTCCTACGTGACCCCGAAGGACGTCAAGACGGTCGAGCGTCCCATTGCTCAGATCGACGAGCACGGCATCAAGGTCCCCGAGAAGCGCGACCTGAAGATCAAGCTGGCCGACTCCGACAAGGCCACCAAGTGGAAGATCGAGGTCTCTGATCCGACGGCCCTCGAGGTCGGCAAGTCCGAGAAGAACATCGTCACCCTGCACCCGCTGCGTGCGCTGGGCGAGGACGACGACCCGGTTACCGTGAGCCTGACCGATCCGGATGGCATCACGACCGACTTCAAGGTGACCATCACCGAGGGCGCCAACTGATTCCATACTGACAACGCTTCGGGCCCAGGATCTGCGGATCCTGGGCCCGAAGCGTTGTGCTGTGGCCGCTGGGTGCTGGATGCTACAGAGCGTCGATGAACTCCCGCAGGGCGCGCAGCGGCAACACCAGGTGGTTGTCCGCTCCGGGGCAGGGAACAAACTGCGAGGACTGGCTAAGGTAGAACTCGCGTGCCTGGTCGTTGGCGCAGTGGACCAGGAGGGCAGCGAATCCGACCTCATTACTGAGGTTGTAGGCTCGCAAGAGTGCATCTTTGAGCAGGGCTGCGCCTATGCCTCGTCCCTGCGCGCGCTGATCGACGGCGAGGCGCGCAAGGATGAGAACGGGGCATGGGTCCGGGCGTCGTCCCGGTTTGAGAGCCTCTGGGAGGTCGCTCCGTGATACAGCCCCCATGGCCAGGGCATAGAAGCCCAGTGTCTCTGGTTCCTGCGTTGTGACGAAGACGCGCGCGTTTCGGGCTCGGTGGTTCTGCCACGCAAATCGGTGGAACCAGTCGTCGATCTCGGCGTTGCCCGACTGGAATCGTGCTCGTTCATCCTCGTGTTTAAGGAGACGAGGCTCTTGCAGGGCTGATACGTACATCACTGATCAGAAGTGCGCGGAGCAGTCAGATTGATGTGCGTACCGAAGGGCGAGGGGCGCTCGAAGAGCTTGCGCAGCTTGGGGTCGTCCGTCGGCGGGGTCTGCAGGATCTCTTCGAAGCGGGCGTATTGTTCGTCGTTCATGAAGAAGATGCGTTGGTCGGCGAGACGTCGCTGCGCTTCCAGTGTTGCAGTGGAGAGAACGAAATCACTGATGCTACGGGCGTCCTGTTCGGCCGCTCGACGAATGAGCGCATCCTGTTCTTTGGTGAGGCGCAGGTCCAGGCGCTGTGTCTTTGTGGTACTCATTGGAGTCTCTCTTTCTTCTGTACGGCGTTTATCCGTACGTCTGCCTAACGTAGCATATATCTATGCAAAGAACCACTTCTGTTAGCGCCCTTCAAAGTGTTCTGTCCCATACATGTGAGAGGGTTATATGGTGTCAAGGCGTTGCACGTTAGCGCGCTAGCTAGTGCTTTGGTCGTGCAGAGATGAGGCCAGCTCGCAGTCGCCCCGCCAGGTAGTTAGTGCAGGATGCGCGCCAGGAAGTCCCTGGTGGCCTGCTCGCGCGGGTTGTCGATGACCTGCTCGGGCGGGCCCTGCTCGACGATCTGTCCGTTCCGCAGGAACACGACGCGGTCTGCCGCCTGGCGGGCGAAGCTGATCTCGTGCGTCGCCATGAGGATGGTCGAGCCTTGCTCCTTGATCTCGCGCACGAGGTCCAGGACCTCGCCGACGAGCACCGGGTCCAGTGCAGCCGTGATCTCATCCAGCAGGAGCAGCTCCGGGTTCGTGGCGAGCGCGCGTGCGATCGCGACGCGCTGCTGCTGGCCGCCCGAGAGGCGATCCGGGAATTCCTTCGCCTTGTCCTTCAAACCGATGCGGTCCAACAGCTCCAGGCCGCGCTCGCGCGCGCGATCCTTGTCCCAGCCGTGCACCTTGCGGGCCGCCAGCGTCACGTTGTCCAACACCGACATGTGCGGGAACAGGTTGTAGTGCTGGAACACCACGCCGATGCGGGCGCGGATCTTGTCCGCGTTCGCGCGCGGGTCCGTGATGTCCTCGCCGGCCAGGAAGATCTGGCCGTCGTCCACCCGCTCCAGCAGGTTCGCGCAGCGCAGCAGCGTCGACTTGCCCGAGCCCGACGCGCCCAGGAGGACCACGACCTCGTGCGGGGCGACGTCCAGGTCCAGCCCGCGCAGGACGACATTGTCGCCGAAGCGCTTGACGACGCCGACGGCGCTCAGGACCGGGGTGTTGTTGTCCGAGGTCGGGGAGGCCTCGTTCATCGTAGGAACCGACATCAGACGATGCCTCCCATCTGCTCGCGCTTACGCAGCCGAGCCGTGTACCAGTCCGACAGGCGAATGAAGGGGAACGACAAGATGATGAACAGCAGGCCGGCGACGACGTAGGAGGTCATGTTGTAGGTCTTGGCTTGCACCATCTGCGCCGAGCGGATCGCGTCGACCGCGCCCAGGACGGAGATGAGGCCGACGTCCTTCTGCATGGAAATGAAGTCGTTCATCAGGGCGGGCGTGACCTTGCGGATCGCCTGCGGCACGATGATCATGCGCAGCGTCTGCCCGTGGGACAGGCCCAACGATCGGGCCGCATAACGCTGGGAGGGGTGGACGGAGTCCAGGCCCGCCCGCAGCACCTCGGCCACGTACGAGGAGTACGTGAGGATCAGCGCGACCGTGCCCAGGAAGGCGGTGGGGATGCGCGTCGTCGGGTTGAGCGCGGGGATGCCGAAGCCGATCAGGTAGAGGACCACCAGGAAGGGGACGCCCCGGAAAATATCCGTGTATGCCGCCGCGAGGAAGCGGATCGGGAAGAATACGGGACCGGCCAGCGTGCGCGCGGCAGCCAGCAGGGTTGCGAACACTGCGACTCCCAGCACCGCGATCAGCAGGATCCGGATGTTGAGCCACAGGCCGGACAGGACCTGGGGGAAGGCTTCGACGAAGTACTTGCCGTTGAAGAAGGTGTTGCGGGTGGCCTCCCACCCGTCGGAGTTGACGACCACTGCGATGAGGACTCCCGCGACCACGATCGTGGAAGCCAGGGAGATGAGAATCGACCGGACCGTCTGCTTGCGCCGATAAGCGCGGCGGCCACGCTCCACCGCCGAAACGGGGGGCGTGGCCAGCGCGTCATTCGAGTGCTCACTCATGAATGAGGCCTCACTTGAGGGTGGGCACGTTCTGTGCCTCGTTCAGCCACTTTTCCTGCAGCTCGGCGAGCTTGCCGGACGAGGCCAGGCGATCGACCGCAGCTGAGACCGTGGGGGTCAGCTTGGAGCCCTTAGGCAGGACGATGCCGTATTGCTCGCCGCCCGTGGTGTCGTCGAACTGGCCGATGATGACGCCGTCATCGATCTGCGCGGAGACCATGTAGAAGGCGGTCGGCAGGTCGACGACGATCGCGTCCACGCGGCCTGTCTGCAGGGCTAGGACCGTGTCGTCGGAGGAGTTGAACATCTGCAGCTTCTGGGTGAGTCCGGGCTCGAGGTTCTCGGACGCGAACTGCTGAGAGGTGGTGCCGGCCTGGACGCCGATGAGGACGTCCTTGAGGTCAGCGATGGACTTCGCGCTGGCGGCCGGGGTGCCGGCCTTGGCGATGATGGCCGAGGTGGTCGTGTAGTACGGGGACGTGAAGTCGACGGCGTTCTTGCGCTCGTCGGTGATGGAGAACTGCTGAATGTTCAGGTCCCAGTCCTTCGCGCCGGGGGTGATCGACGAATCGAAGGTGGCGCGCACCCACTGGACGTTGTCGGCGGTGTAGCCGAGTTCCTCGGCCAGGGCGTAGATGACGGCCGACTCGTAGCCTTCGCCCGAGGCCGGGTCATTGTCGAGGATCCACGGCGAGTAGGCGGGGTCGGAGGTGGCGACGGTGAGCTTGCCTTCCGTCACGGTCGGCAGGGCGCCGGGGCCGTAGGTCTGCTCGGCGTCGGAGGAAGAAGAGGAGCTCGTGCCGCCCGAGCAGGCGGCCAGGCCGAGTGCCGCGATGGCGGCAACGGCAGCGAGGGAACGGACAGAGCGGCGCATGGGGCCTCCCAGTGACGTGAGGAAATCCGCCGGTGAGGGCGGGTCTGACTTGATGAGAGTATCGGTGCGCCGAAAGACGCGCTGGCGTCATTTCGATGCACGAAACAATGGAACGAGGCCTGGGCTGCGAAAACGTTGAAATCGTGAGGATTTCAGGGTGGTGGGGGATGGGACACAGTGGCGTGTGGGGACGCGAAAGGGCCTGGCCTCGGTGGGCTCAGACGCCTTCGGCGAGCTTCCAGTCCTCGAACGTGAACTCGGGGGAGACGACGCACGTGGCCAGCGCGTAGTCGCCGCGGGCGAAGGTGCGCTGCCAGGTGCCGGCGGGCACGAGGATCTGTAGGGGGTTGCTCGCATCGGAGGCTTGCGTGCTTGCGGGAGACCCCAGCGTCACGATGCGCGGGTCGGCGTCGGGTGCGTCGCCGCTGCCTCCCAGGTGCACCTCGAGGGCGCCGGGGCCGGACCAGATCCACAGTTCGTCGGAGTGGACGAGGTGCCAGCGGGCCTCCTCGTCGCACTCGAGGAGGAAGATGATCGCGGAGGCGCTGTGGCGGCTCCCGCGGGGCGTGTCCACGCGTGCGGGCGCGGTCCACGTGCGGCGGTAGTGGCCGCCCTCCGGGTGGGGTGCGAGGCCCATCGCGTCAATCAGCGGGGAAACGTTGGTCATGCGAAGCTCCAAAGGAAGAGAAAAGGCGGGTCGGCGACAGGGAAACGAAGGAGTTAGCGCGATGCCGAGTAGCGTACGCGCCCGGACACGATGGTCTCGATCACGTGCCCGGCGCCGTGGCGGGCCACGGTGTCGATGGTCTCCACGATTGAGGTCACGGGCACGTCGATGACGCACATGTCGGCGACCGCGCCCGACTGGAGCTGACCGAGGCGGTCGGGGCCGGTCGCCAGGCCCATCGCTGTGGCGCCGCCCAGGGTCGCGGCCTGCAGGAGGCGGCGCGCCAGGTCCTGATCCTCGTAGCCCTGAGCTCGCGCCAGGTCGAAGAGGAGGGCGACGTCCTCGAGCAGGTCGAGGGAGGGGGAGGAGGACAGGGAGTCCGTGCCCACGGCGATCATGTTGCCCTCGGTGAGGTAGGCAGCGACGGGAGGCGCGTCCAGGCCGATCACCCGATTCGAGCGCGGGCACAGCGCCACGGCCGTCTGGCGGGCCCGCAGTCGCCTGCGGTCGTCGGCGCGCATGTACACGCCGTGCGCGACGTGGCAGTCGGGCCCGAGGACGCCCAGCTGATCGACGAACTGCGTCGAGGAGAAGCCTCCGCCGCGCGAACGCATCGCCGTGAACGACGAAGAATGCTCGCTCTTCCACAGGTCCGCGAGGTCGGTTGTGCGCGTCTCGGACCATTCGGCCTCGGAGTGGGATTCGCCCAGGTGAATGTGGATACGCATGCCGCGGCGCCGGGCCATGTCGGGCAGGTCCAGCAGCGGCTCGGCGTCCAGGGAGTAGGGCGCGTGCGGGGAGATGCCCACGGCCGGAGGGGTCGGCATCGCGTCCAGAGACTCGGAGACTTCGCGTTCCCCTCGGGCTCGCCACTCCTCGTTCGACCAGCTCATGACCTCCCAGTAGGCGACGCCGTGCAGGCCCGCGTCGTGCAGGGCCGAGGCCGCGGCTGCGTCCGTCACCACGTCGGCGGCGGCGGTCGTGCCGCTTTCCAGGAGCAAACGTGCGCCCGTGGCCGCGTCGCCTCCCCAGTCCAGGCCACCCGCGTCGTAGACCTCGTCGAAGGCGCGCGCCCAACTGTCGAAACCGCGGTATTGTCCGGCTCCCACGGAGGCCATGCCCGTGTACTGCAGGTGCGTGTGCGCATTGACGAGGCCGGGGAGCAGCACGCCCTCAAAGTGGCGTTCCGTGAAGGAAAGGCCGCGCTGCGCGAGCGTTTCGACGACCCAGTCGCGCGCTCCCACGTGCTCGATGCGCCCGTCGCGTACGGCAACAGCGCCGTCGAGGATCGAGGGGGCGGTGATCGGAATGACCATGCCGGCGGACCAGACGACCACGTCGCTCATCGGGGACCTTTCAGTGGGGAACGCTGACTAACAGTGTAGAAGTGGGGCGGGTGCGCGCACCCGTTGGTGGGCGTGAACTGCGACTATGACAGGGAGAGGGCGGCCAGCGCCGCCGCGGCCACCGCGTCATCGGCCTCGCGCGGCAGGTCGTGCAGTCCGGGGGCCAGCTCGCCTTCGCGGGTGAGGAGCTCTCGCAGGGACGCCAGTTGCACGCCGAAGCTCATGTCCATGATCTCGATGGGATTCCCCTCGCCCGCCGTGTAGTTGATTCCCTCCCCGCGTTCGAGGACGCGCAGGGTCTTGCCGGAGGGGCTGGTCAGCGTCTGCACGTGGGGTTCGCCCGACTCGGCCATGACCCAGGAGGCGGCCTCGGCCTCGTCGATGGACACCTCCCCGTCCACGCCGCCGGCGACCGTGACGATCGCGCCACTCGGCGCCGCCTCTAGCGCGCTCAGCGGGATCGTCGAGCGCTCGCCCGTCGCGGAAATCAGCATGCCGGCGCTCGCCGCTGCCTCCTCAAGCGAGGCCACGGCGAACCCATCCATCGACGCCTGCAGGGCGCGCACGGGATCCAGCTCCACGACGGTCACGCGGGCGCCGAGCGCCGCGCCGAAGCGCGCGCAGCCGCGCCCCACGTCGCCGTAGCCGATGACGACGACGCTCATCCCCGCCACCGGCGCGCCCACGCCGCGCTGGTCGATGAGGTCGAGGATCGTCGTCCAGCACGACTGGCCCGTCCCGTAGGCGTTGTCGAACAGGGTCTTCGACCGCGCGTCGTTCGAGGCCATGACCGGAATGCGCAGATCGAAAGAGCGCAGGGGGCGCAACCCCGAGGTGGTCTCCTCCGCCGCGCCAACCAGCGCGTCCAGGACCCCCGGGCAGGCATCCGTGTCGTGCGCCAGGCGGATCAGGCGCGAGCCATCATCCAGCAGGAATTCGCTGCGCTGGGCCAAAAACTCGCGCGCGAGCTCCCACTCGCGCTCGCGGGAGGCGCTCGAATCTGCGAACACCGGGATTCCGGCCTCGCGCAGGCGGGCCGCGACGTCCTCGCGGGTTTCGGAGGCCCAGCCGAAGACGCTCACGCGCGCTCCGGCCGCGGCGAGCATGAGCGCCAGTACCGCGGTCTTCGGCTCCAGGACGAGGGAAAGCCCCACGCTCCGGCCCGCAACCAGGGGAGCGAGCGTGCGGGCCGCCGCCTCGGTGACCGGCATGTGGGTGCGCGCCCACTCGATGCGCCCCTTGTCGCCGGGACCTGTGATGGTGCGCCCGTCGGGGGCGACGACCGCGCGGAATGCGCCTCCGGGCGCCAGGACCGTGATCGCCCCGGGCGTGGGGGCCGAGTCCTCCTCGAGCGCGAAGATGACTGGGGGCGAGGCCGGGGTCCCCTCGGCGTCCGACATCGGGCGCACGTGGGCTCCGAACGCGCGCAGGAGGGCGGTCAGCGTCGGGTCATCCGTCGCGAAGGAACGCCCCGCGATGAGCATGTTTGTGGCCCGCGCATAGGCGCGTAGTAGCAGCTGAGCGGCGAGGGGATCCAGGGCGCGGTTCATGCGTCAAACGTAGCAACTGGGGCATCGTCGTGTCGGGGGACACTCAGGGGGCAACCAGGGCAGCCCCTCATGGTGGTGAGATGCGCCTCGGGAATAACGTGGAGGCATGACAGAGAACAACGCGGGCCTGGTGACCCGAGCACTGACGAAGACATACATGCGCGGGAACACGCCCGTCCACGCCCTGGCGGGCGTCGACCTGACCCTCCCGCAGGGCACGCAGGTGGCGATCATGGGCCCCTCGGGTTCGGGTAAGACGACGCTCCTGCACTGCCTGGCCGGCGTGCTGCGCCCCAGCTCCGGGTCGATCACGCTCGACGGCGAGGAGATGACGACCATGTCGGAGCGCGTGCTGTCCGACCTGCGCCTGCGTCGCTTCGGCTTCGTGTTCCAGGATGGCCAGCTCCTGCCCGAGCTGCCCACGGAAGAAAACATCGCGATGCCCCTCATGCTGTCGGGCACGCCCAAGTCGCAGGCCCTGAGCCGCGCCCGCGAAATCCTCGCAAACCTCGGCCTCGACGGTGCCGGCCCCTACCGCCCCGGCCAGCTCTCGGGCGGCCAGGCCCAGCGCGTCGCGATCGGTCGCGCGCTCGCCACCGATCCCTCGGTGATCTTCGCGGATGAGCCCACGGGCGCCCTCGACCAGGCGACCGGTGGCGAGGTCATGTCCCTCCTGACCAGCGCCTGCGCCTCCACCGGGGCATCCCTGGTCCTCGTCACCCACGATCCAGCTGTCGCCGCGCGCCTGCCGCACACGATCCACGTGCGTGACGGCCGCATCTCCCTCGAGGCCCGAGGCAGTGGCGCCCCCATCCAGGGGGTGGCCCGATGAGCGCGGTACGCACCGCCGCCGGGGCGCTCCTGCGGTCGCGCGACCGGGCGACGTCCGTCCTCACGGTCGCGGCCTTCGCGCTCCCGCACGCGTTCCTGCTCGCGGTCACAGGCGGCGTCATGGCCTTCGGGGAGCGGGCAGCCGTGGCCGCCACGTCCGCCACGGGCGATGACCCGTCGACCCTCGACGGGATGGCGCCCTTCTACGTGATGCTTGCGTACTTCGCGGCGACCCTGCTGATCGTCCCCATCATCTCGATGGGGGCAGCGGCCGCGCGCCTGGGCATGAGCCGACGCGAGCGTGACCTCGCGGTCCTGCGCCTCGTCGGCCTCGCGCCGGGCAAGACGAAGCTCGCCTGCATCATTGAGACCTGCGCGTTCGCGGCCGTCGGCGTCGTCGTCGGCTCGATCCTGTATGCCGTGACGCTGCCCGCGTGGGGCGCCCTGTCCTTCCAGGGCCGCCCGATGGGGGCCGGCGAGATGTGGGTGGGGGTCGTGGCCCTCCTCGTCGAGGGACTCGCCATGATCCTCCTGGCCGCCCTGTCCTCGTGGCTGGCCATGCGCAAGGTCGCGATCACGCCCCTGGGCGTCGCACGCCGCAGCCAGGCAGGCCGCGTGAGCGCGGTCGGCCCAATTCTCGGCCTGGTCCTCCTCGTCCTGTGGCTGAGCGTCGGTACCCTCGCGATGAATCTGGGAACAGCGATCGGCATGGCCGTGTTCATGGGCTTCATGGGCGCGATCTTCCTCATCGTCAACCTGGTGGGCGTGTGGTCGATCAGCCTGATGGGTCGCATCATGGCCCGCGCCTCGCGCAGCCCCCAGATGATGGTGGCGGGCCGACGCATGGCCGACGATCCGCGCGCCGTGTGGCGCTCCTTCGGGGCGGTTGCCCTCGTCGGGTTCCTCGTGGGCATCATGTATCCGGCGAGTGACGCGATCTCCATGAGCGGGGATCGGACCGACGAGGTCGCGCGTATCGTCATCGGCGACATCAACAGGGGCATGCTGCTCACCTTCGCGATCACTCTCGCCTTGGGCGCCGTGTCGACCGCCGTCAACCAGTCGATCCGCGTCCTCGACTCCGCCGACCAGGTGCGCGCACTGTCCTACATGGGCTCCCCGCGCGGCTTCATGGACTGCAGCCGCCGCCTCGAGGTCGCGATCCCCGCGTTCGTCATGATCGTCGGCTCGATGCTGCTCGGCATGGTGTTCATGTCACCGATGCTTGCGGCGGGCGCCGGAAAGGGCTTCCTCGTCGCGCTCGCCTCGGCGATCATCGGCGTGGTCCTCATCGTCGTTGCCTCCGAGGCGACCGTCCCCCTGCGCCGTCGGATCCTTGCGGGCGTGCGCGAGGGACGGGAGTAGCGGGGACTCCTCGACGAGGACATCCTTTCCCCTGTCCGCGCCCGGAGCCGTGAGGTTGTCCCGGCCTCGTCGTAGGTCGCAAGCACCCGGGTCCCCAGTCGGGCACAATGGACCCATGACGACACCCACCCCCACTGACCCCGCGCGTTACGCGGGGGCCGACCTGCGCCTGGCCGCCGTCGACATGGACGGCACCCTCCTGGACGACGATAAGAACTTCCCGCCCGGGATGGATGAGCTGCTCGACCAGATGGACGCGCGCGGCGTCACCTTCGCGCCCGCGTCCGGCCGCCAGGTGTGGACCCTCATCGACATGTTCTCCGGGTGCCCCGGCATGACCGTCATCGGGGAAAACGGTGGAATCGTCATGCGCGACGGCGTCGAGGTCTCCTCCCACCCGGTGGACACCCCCACGGTGCGCGAGGTCATCCGTCTCGTCCGCGAGGCCACCTCGGGTCCGGACGGGATCGATGGAGGCCTGGTCATGTGTGGCAAACAATTCGCCTACGTCGAGCGCATCGACGACCGTTTCGTCGACGGCGTCATGCCCTACTATCACCGCACCAAGCGCGTGGATGACCAGATCGCGATCATCGACGGGATTGAGGCCGGCGCGATCGACGATGCGATCGTCAAGCTAGCGGTCTTTGTCCTCGGCCCGGTTGAGGCGCTCGCGGAGGCCACCCTGGCCAACTTCGCCGACACGCACCAGTATGCGATTTCCGGCGCGAACTGGGCGGACCTGCAGATCCGAGGCGTCGACAAGGGTAGCGCCGTGCGCGACCTGCAGCGTTTCCTCGGTGTTGATCGCTCTCAGACCGCCGTCTTCGGCGACGCCGGTAACGACCTGTCGATGATGAGCGAGGGGGACCTGTCCTTCGCGATGGCCAACGCCTCCCGGGATGTCGTCGAGGCCGCGCGTTTCGTTGCGCCTTCCAATAACGAGGCCGGGGTCGCCCAGGTGCTGCGCGCTCTCCTCGGGTGAGCGTGTCGCCAGCGATGCGCTTCTGATCGTCCTCCTTGCGTTAATACCCCCTCTCCATTCATTTCAAGGCTTGAAATATGTTTGGGGGGAGGGGCGTGGATGCTCCGGATTTTGAACGTGGTGGGGTACAGCCGTATCCCGGCACGCCCTGCAAAAGGTGGACGCCCCTCAGATGTGGTGTCGGCGCCTGGATTGTCACCGCGATCTCTATCGGCGCTGTGATCGTCGTCGAGATAGTCGTCGTGCTCCGCCCAGACATCCGTCAGGTTGACGGCATCATCTACAACCGTGTCAGTGCGGTGATCGGCGGCGGCCTCACCGCTTGTCTGAGTATCGCCGGCCTCGCCATCGCCAGGGCAGAGCTGGGTGAATCAGATGTGTCGAGCAAACAGCGCAGTGCGATCCTGTGCGGAGCGGTCCTGTGTCTGAGCCCCGTCCACGTTATTGTCGGGTCCTACAGTGTGCTGGGAGTAGGCATCGCCGAGTGGCTATTCGGATGGTAACGACACCTTTCTACGACGAAGGAGGCGACCGATGAGTGTGTCGAATGATGTCCCTGCGCAGAGTGCCGTGGCGCAGCCTGTGACATACCCTCAGTTCGTGGCCGGCGTCGCTCCCGGAGGCGACGTTCGTCGAACGCGTCCGCCCGTTCGCAGACGAGTCACGTGGGGGCTGTCGATGATGTGCGGTGTCGGCGGTTGGCTTTTGATCGTCGGTACGAGCGTCTTGGGTGTCTACAACACCCTCACGGCGGCGAACGAAGACGAGGCAGCGCTTCGAGAATACGGTTTCGGCGTTGCGATTGTGCTCATGCTTCTCCTGTTCTTCGTCGTCAACGTCATCGGTGCCCTCACCGGCTTCATCGCGCTCGATTACATGCCGGGAGACCCCACTGACGGACGTGCATCGTTGGGCGTTGCAATCATCCTGTACGTGGTACCCTTTAGCCTGATGCTGGCAGTCTGTGCTCATCCTGGTGTGTGCGGCCCGGAGCCGCTCACGGTGACCCCATCCGGTGTGTACTCAGACGCAACGAACAGCGAGTGAAGAACCGATGATGACAATGCCTCATTCTCCTGGTTCCGGGCTGCCTGGCAACCCCGGAAACGCACCGGTCTACCCCGGTACCGTGCTGGGCAATCCCTACGCTGACATGCAGCCGGCGCCGCAGGTTGCGGCTCCGCCCGGCCAAGGCCTCGATGCGGCCTCCATATGCCTGGGGATTATTGGGCTCATCCTCTGTGCTACCGGACTGTTCATCGGAGCGTATGTCTCGTTTGGCGCGGAGGATTCCGTTGAGCGAGCTCTCGCTCCGCTCGGTTTCGTTATCATCTTCGGGATGATCTACATCCCGGGCGCGATCACGAACGTCATCGGTCTCATCCTCGGCTCGACTGGGCGCAAGCGGGTGCAGGACCCACGTCACGAGAGGATGCAGAAGGTTGGGATTTGGATGAATGCAGCCCCGATGATCATGTTCCTGGCTGCTGTTATGCTGACCATCCTCTTTGCGATGGCGTACTAAGTCATCCGGAACGCCCCTGTTCGATTACCACCAGCGATTGAAGGACTACCTGTGACGACTCCATTTTCGACCGGTCCCGGCTTGAACGGGTATCCGGCGCAGGCTCCCCGGCAGCCCGGCGTACCTGGGCGTAGCCGGGGCAAGGCCTTAGGGGCAGCGTGTCGCGGATTCGGGATCACCGGGCTTGTTGCCTTTGCGCTAGTCATCCTCGGGACGCTGGTGTACGTGCTGATTCCGAGAGGTGAGCACTGGCTGGACCTGGCTCCGATTAGCTTCATCTTCATGGCCGGATTCTTCTCCATCCCCGTCGTCGCGGTGAACATCATCGGTCTTGTTCTCGGCTTCGTCGCGCTCAAGCAGACGAAGAACCGCTACGAGCGCGGCTACATCGCGCGAGGTCTGCTCATGAATGCTGCGCCGCTCACGGTTGTCGGCCTTGTGGTTCTTCTGATCCTCTTGATCTACGGGTTCTTCTACCTCATCTCGTTGTTCTAGAATCTTCTAATCCGACGACCTTCGCTCCTCCACCAGCAACCTCCCAAGGAATATCAGTGACCGCAGCGAATCCCCAGAATCCCGACCCGAACGCCATCCCGGGATACGTTGGCCAACAAGTGCCCAGCCCCCTGCAGGCGGAGTATCTGCCGCAGCAAGCAATGCAGCAGAGTTGGGGGCAGATGCCCGCGGATGCCGGGATGCAATCGGGCTTCCCGCAGCCTGGGCCTGGGTTCTACGGGCCTGCGGTGCCTGCTCGTCGTCCCACGTCATACAAGCCGGCGATTATTGTGCTTGTAATTGGCTTGATGTTTGCGGTTTCGCCCTTCCTTTCCTGGGGTGTCATTGATCTGATTACCGGCAATCATGGCGATGGTGGAGACGGCTTGTACTGGCTCTCAGTCGCCATGTTGCTCTACCTCACGCCGCCCGGCATCATCTTGATCCTGATCTCCGTCATCATAGCGATCGTGGTTGCTGTGATGAACTCTTCGTCGAAGAGCTGATCCAGAGAGACGACAGACTCCGCGCCGAACCGCCAAACGGTGGCGACGCGGGGTCTTTTCTGTCCTACTTGGCGTGGTAGCGGGGGCTGGTGCCCAGGTGCATGGGTACGGCGGTGTCGGTGTCCCGTAAGATGCTTTCGTCGATGCCTCGGTAAGTGTAGGTGGAGTCTCCGGCGATGTCTCGGGGGTCGACGAGGCCGGCGAGGTACTGCTGGGTCTCTTCGTTGGTGGGGCCCAGGTCGGTGTAGCCCTTGTCCATGATCGGGTTCTCGTCGGGGTACTGGGACGGATCGGTGTTGACCATAGCTCCTGGGTCAGCTCCGCCGTATCCGATGTACTTGTTCCACCCGTCTTGGTCAGTGCGGGCCGTGTGCGTGAGCAGTTGGAGGAGTTGGTTGCTGGTGGCGTTGGGCCACTTTTGTTTGGCCAGGGCCAGGAATCCGGCGACCAGGGGTGTGGCGTTGGAGGTGCCTCTCGTGCTGATGTTGGTGTTGGTCTCGTAGTTGTGGGCGAGGATGGGGCCTCCGACGGCCGCAACTGTTACGCCTTTGCCCCACGAGGAGTATTCGGCGCGTTTGCCGGAGGTGTCGATGGCGCTGACGCTGACCACACCGGACCACTTCCCGTAGGTGTGCAGGGTTTCTTCCTCGTTGTCGTTTCCGGCGGGACCGACGACGATAACACCGAGGGCGTTGGCGCGGGCGATCGCCCACTTCACCGCGCCGCTCGTGTCACGGCTTGATGAGGAAATGCTGATGATTTGTGCGCCGTCGGTGATGGCCTGATTGATCAGCCACTCGGGCTCGTAGAGACTGTTGCCGTGGTGGCCTTGGCAATCGGACTCTGCCTTGTCTCCATCCTTAGGGAAGGTGGTTCGGTAGGCCAGGAGTGTTGCGTCGGGGGCGACGCCGTACTCTTTGGAGACCAGGAGTGAAGCCATCGCGGTGCCGTGGCTCTTGGAGTTGGCGCCCGATGTGACTGTGCACGGTGTTTTATCGATGATGGTGGCGCCTGCGAGCTCGGGTGCGCTGGTGTCGACCTCGCCGTCGATGAGTGCGATGGTCACGCCCTTACCCGTGTAGCCCTTGGCCCGCGCCTGATCCAGCTTGTAGTAAGCGAAGTGAGGCTGGTCTGCTGCCGTGATCGGGTCGGTGGCGTGCGCGGGGGCGGCGGGCAGGGCGATGGCCCCGGCCGCCAGGGTCATCGCACACGCACCCGCAAAATGTAGTCGCCAGCGGCGATTGGAAGCGCGGTTCGTGGTCACCATTGGCGAGGGTCCCATCCGTCGTCCTTCGGGGAGGCGGGCTTCAGGTCCTTGTCCGAGCCGTAGGTCTGCGACATCGGATTGACGTAGCCGGGGGGCAGCGCGTCGTCCTCGTCGTCCTCGAACTTGAAGGCCGTGTACTTGCGCCGCTTGCCCTTCTTGTCGTCCTTGCAGGCACCGGCGCCCGCGCCCGCCAGGCTCGTACGCCCGGAGGCGTCGAAGCGGCTGGAGGGACCCCCGTTAATGTTCCACAGAGGATGATGGCGATCGTTCGGAGGAGCGGGGGTGTATCCGCCGACGGTACCGTTGGCGTAGCGCTCCCCGCCGATGCGTGAATGCAGCAGGTCGATGCCCTTCAGGTCCTCGGGGTCGGTGATGGGATTGCTGCGGCTCCCCAGCTCGCCGTCCTTGGTGAACTTGTCGGGGATGCGCCCGGACTGGAGCTTGCGTAGCTTCTCGGCGTCCGCGTCCTGCGTGGTCGGGTCGTCGAAACCGTTCGGGTAGAGTCCGGAATTGGGGCCGCGCAGGTCTGATCGACCGTAGTCGGTGTCCCTGTTGCCTGGATACACGCCAGGAACGTGGCTCGATACGTCCTTGTATTCCTTTTCGAGCTGATCGGCGACGGACGGATCGGAAGGCTGGGGGAGATCACCTGGGTCCCACTTCCTGTCGCGACTCTTTAACTCCTCCTGCAGCTCCTTGATGCGGGCCGCGTGGTTTGCGAGTCCCTGCATCGAGTCGTTGAGCCGCTGGAGGATATCCGTCGAGCTGGCCTCGCGCTGGTTGTTGGCCTGCGCCGCGACCGCGTCGTAGACGGCAGCGCCGGTTGATGCGACCGCGTTATATGCCATGCCGACGAGGCCGTACTGCTCCATGACCGGGATCGTCACCTCGGCCACGTCGCGCAGTTTATCCAGCCTGGCGTCGACGAGGACGGGAGAGAGCATCTCAGCCTCTTCGCGCGCGTGCTTCATGACGCGGCGCATCTCGACCTCAACCTGTGTTGTGGCCAGATAGCTAGAGCGCCATAGCTCAAGACGGCGCTCAGCACGTTCAAGCCACTGGTCGATGGCGTCTGGTCGATGGCGTCGCCGGTTTGGCCCTGGAATCCCTGATACTCCCGGAAATGCTGAATGTACTCTTCGGCTTCCTTCATCGCCTCCAGCGTCGCCTTGTGCTTGCTGTCGTAATCCGCCAGGGATTCGTTCGCCTTCGCGTCCTCCACGAAACGCATGAGGCGGTGGTACATGGGCCGTGAACCACTGGAATATCCTTTCGTGGGTTCAGAACTCGGAGCTACCGGCAGCGTTCGGGTCGGTGTTCTGGTACGCCGAACCGGATGAACCTGCTCCGGTACCCGCTCCCGATCCGGCGGCCGCGGCGGCGACGGCAGGGTCCTGGGCCATGGCTGTGTTCGTCTGCGAGAAATAATCCGCGTTCTGCTCCTCCATTTGCCGGAAGGCTTCCTCGGTCTCGTCGATCTTCGTGCCGAAGTCGAGGAAGTGCTCTCGCTCCCCCTTGAATCCGTCGCGGAGCACGAAGTAGGAATCTTGCAGTGCGCGGCGCGCAGCGTCAACGCCGGCCTCGTCGCCCCACACGGATTCAACCTGCGCGCCGGAAGGTGTCGATGCCATCGGCGGCAGTCGTGAGAGACTCCCCGCCTTTCTCAGCATCCTGACGCGTCAGATCGTGCTTATTGGAGTCGAAGCCCACGTCGCTCACGAAAACCTCCAGGCGAAACGGGCGCAGGTGTGATCTGCGGATGGCGATGAGATGACCCTCATCATATGACCAACCGGCAAGGCTCGCAAAAATGCTCGGTAACTGCGAGCTGTGTTCCGGAAGAAAGTAACCCTCTCAATAAGAGAAGCGTGAAGGCACCTGCGCGAATGGGCGGGGGCCGCGACGCAGCGCGCCGCGGCCCCCGAAGCAAAAACCTGTCAGAAGGTTAAATTCACTCGCCCGCCTCGAAGGTGGCCTTCTCAGCCTCGGTGTCCGGCACGAAGGAATCCGTGTCCAGATCGGCCCAGTACTCCTCGGCCCACGGGTCCTCGATCGGCTGGGAACGCTTCCACAGGATGTAGCCCGCACCGGCGACGGCGCCCACCAGGGCCGTCAGGCCGAAGGCGCGCAGCACGCGGCACTTGCGGCGCTTAGGCGTGGGCGTCGCGAGGGCGACGGCCGAGGCCTCGGACGCGCGGCGAGCGCGATCCGACAGCGAACCGCGAGCCTGCAGAGCCGCACCCGCCTGGTTCACGGCGAGGGAAGCGCGGGGCAGGTAGTCGTCCACGAGGTGCTCGCGAGCGTTCTCGATCGCCGGGCCGGCCTGCGCGGCAGCGGCCTGCGCGCGAGCGGCAGCGTTCTCGATCGCGGGGGTCGCGTGCTCGATCGCGGAGTTCAGCGCAGCCTGGGCGCGAGGCGCGGCCCAGTCAACGCCCTGGCCAGCCAGATCGGCAGCCCGCACGGCAACCTTGCCGGCGTAAATGGCAGCGGCGTCGCGAAGCTGCTGCGACGATGCACGCAGCTTATCTGCATCGAAAGTCGGCGAAGTAACCATGATGTCTCCGATTCTGTCCACAATAAACAGGGGCGCGGACGCGCCACTCACTCCTATTGTGCAACAACGGGCTGTGATCTGCAGCCCACCGGCTCGCGTGAGCTGCACGACGGACAGGAAACACTCAGGAAAAGATGCGACCATTACAGTCATGAAAGCTATTCTTCACACCTCCGCCGGCGACATCACCGTCGAACTGTTCCCCAACCACGCCCCCAACACGGTCAACAACTTCGTGACCCTGGCCAAGGGCGAGCGCGAATGGGTCGACCCGAAGACCGGTCAGAAGACCTCCCGTCCCCTCTACGACGGCACCATCTTCCACCGCGTCATCCCCGGCTTCATGATCCAGGGCGGCGACCCCCTCGGCACCGGCACCGGCGGTCCCGGCTACCAGTTCAACGACGAGATCCACCCCGAGCTGAACTTCAACGACCCCTACCTGCTCGCCATGGCCAACGCCGGCAAGCGCATGGGCAAGGGCACCAACGGCTCCCAGTTCTTCATCACCGTGGCCCCCACCCCGTGGCTGCTCGGCAATCACACCATCTTCGGTAAGGTCGCCGACGAGGAGTCCAAGCGCGTCGTCGACGCCATCGCCACGACCCCCACGGGCGCGAACGACCGCCCCGTGACGGAGCAGGTCATCAACTCCATCGAGATTGTCGACTGACCCTCTCCCCTCATCATCGACGAGGCCGGGGCCGCCCCCGCTGCTGCGTGCAGTGACCGGGATGGCGCTCCCCGGCCTCGTCCCTTACCCCCGCCGAAAGGGAAGCTATGAGCATGCCGAGCTACGGCCAACGCTCTGACCCGCGCGCCGCTCCCGAGTGCCCGCGCCACCCGGGCGTGCGCAGCGTCGACTACTGCAAGCGCTGCAACCGCCCCATGTGCGTGGACTGCGCGATCCCCACAGAGGTGCGCTCCATCTGCGTGGACTGCTCCTCCTCAAAGAAGGGGTGGATGCGTTCGCCGGCGCGCGCGGCCGCCGCTGGCGCGCCGGTCGTCACCTACGCGATGATGGCGATCTGCGTCCTCATGTACGCCCTCACATGGGTGTCGCCCTCCCTCACGTCCTCGCTCGCCCTCGTTCCCGCGCAGCTGATGGCCCACCCGTGGACGATCCTCACGGGCGCATTCCTGCACGGCGGTCTGTTGCACATCCTGTTCAACATGCTGTCCCTGTACTGGGTGGGGCGTGCGATTGAGCCGGTGATGGGCTGGTGGTGTTTCCTCACGGTGTACCTGGTGAGCGCGTTGGGTGGTTCCGCCTTCATCCTCGCGTGGTGCCTCATCCAGCCCACCGAGATTTTCGTCAGCACGGTGGGCGCGTCCGCCGCCGTGTTTGGGCTCTTCGGCGCGGTCTTTGTCCTGCAGCGCCTGGGTGGGTCCGACACGACCGCGATCCTGACCCTGCTCGGCGTCAACCTCGTGTACGGCTTCGTGGTCAGCGGCATCTCCTGGCAGGGGCACATCGGCGGGGCGATCGCCGGCGTGGCCGCCACGTGGGTTTTGGTGCGCCTGGCATGCCCGCGCTCGGGCGTCACGGAGGCCGCGCAGAATCGCCGCCAGGCGCTCGCGGCCCTCGGCATGATCGCGGGCATGGTCGCGCTGAACGCGCTCGCTTTCCGCGTCCTGTACGAGGTCTACGGCGCGTGACGCGTTCGCGACCGACAGGCGCGTCGTATCTAAGGATGGCCTAACATAGGGAGGGTCCGGCAAAGCATGCCGGGCCCTCCCTCATGCTTCCCACAGGAGAGACCATGACCAGCCCCTGGGACCTGTACGACCAGCTCATCGACGAGATCCCCGCCGATATCACCGTCACGGCGATCCACACCGACGGCAAATGGCGCCGCGTCGCCTCCAGCGAAGACGGCGTCGGCATGGCCTTCGGCATGAACGTCCAGTCCCGCCCGCGCGCCACCGAGGATCCCTCCGACCTCATCGGACGGCCCCTGCGCGACGTCGCGGCCCTCGCCAAGTCCTGGAACTTCGAAGACGCCGGCATCGGCATGGCCGCCGTCAACGCCTACCACTCCCACCCCGTCCGCGCCCTCGCCCACGGATTTACCCCCTGCAAGGAAAACAACTGGGCGCGCACCTTCCACCCCTACGCGCCCCTCGTCGCCGGCAAGCGCGTCGCCGTCATCGGACACTTCCCCTTCGCGGCCGCCGCCATGCCCGACGCCGCGCAGCTCACCATCCTCGAACGCAACGTCTTCGACGGCGATTACCCCGACTCCGCCTGCGAATACCTGCTCCCCGAGATGGACTACGTCTTCATCTCCGGATCCGCATTCGTCAACAAGACCATGCCGCGCCTCCTCGCGCTCTCCTCCGAAGCCCACACCGTCGTCCTCGGCCCCTCCGCCCCTGCCTCACCCGCGATCCTGCGAGCCGGCGCCACGACCGTCATGTCCTTCGCCAGCGCGCACCCCGCGCGCCTCGAAGACGGGCTGGCCGGACGATCCCTCCTCGGCATGTACGACGCGGGCATGCGGGTCGAACTCAGCAGGGCGTGACCCGAGGACGAGGCCGTGACCCGGTAGTCAGCCACGGCCTCGTCGATAGAAATAGTGGGGCGTCCCGGCCGCAGCCGGAACGCCCCACACTCACACTCACTGGAGACGGCAGGCCAGCGCCCGCCGCGCCCCCGTCAACGCCAACGTAGCGTCATCAGGAAGCCGACCATCATCGTGCCCAGGCCCACCGCGATGTTCCACGCGCCCAGCTTCGGCACCGGGTACGTGCCCGACGAAATGTAGTAGACGACAACCCACAGCAGGCCCAGAATCATCAGGGTCACGAAAGCGGGCGCCCACCAGGCCGGGCTCAGCGGAATACCGTCAGTCCAGTTCTGGATATCGGTATCGTCCTCAACCTCATGCCCATTCTTCTTACGCTTCTTGGATTCGGCCACGTCGGGTCCTCTCTGCTGGCCCGCGCGGGAAGAAAACCGCCCGGCGGTGATGAAATAGTCGCACCACTAGCGTAGTCTCGGACGTGGAAAGTGCCAAAGCGCAGCGCCACGGGAGGGGGAAAGATGCGCCCACGCAGCGTCCGCCACATCGTCGGCGTCCTCGCCGTCACCGTCGCCTCCGGACTCCTTTTCTCCGTCTCCGCGCTCAACGAACGCAAGAATCCCGCGGCCACCTCCGACCTGACCACCCTCGTGCGTAACCGCCAGGAGCAGGTCAAAGCCCTCGACAACGAGGTGTCCGAGCTCGACGCGCAGGTCCAGAGCTTCTCCTCCGCCGACCCCCAATCCGGCGCCCCCGACGAAGATGCGTTCACCACCCGCTCCAACCGCCCAGTCACCGGGCCCGGCGTCCAAATCACCCTCTCCGACGCGCCCCCCGGGCAGATCCCCGAGGGCGCGACCCCCAACGACCTCGTCATCCACCAGCAGGACATCGAGGACACCATGAACGCCCTGTGGAGCGGCGGCGCCGAGGCCATGACCGTCCAAGGCGTGCGCGTCACGTCCCGCACCGTCATCCGCTGCATCGGCAACGTCATCCTCGTCGACGGCACCAGCTACTCGCCGCCCTATGTGATCCAAGCAATCGGTGATCCTGCCACCCTGCGCGCGACGGTTACTGCAAACCCACGTATGGTGAATTACCAGGTCTACGTGACAAAGTATGGCCTCGGGTGGGACATGCAGACCAGAGACTCCCTGAGCTTCGCGCCCGCCACCACCTCGCAGACAGTCAACTACGCAACCGTGGAGGAAACGAATGGGTGAACACGTCGCCCCAGCCTCGCCGACAAGCAAAAAGCGCTCCAACATCTTCTGGAACATCGTCGGTGTCGTCGGCGAACTGCTCATCACCTTCGCGTTCGTCCTCGGCCTTTTCTCCGTCTGGCAGCTGTACTGGACGACCTACGAAGTCTCCGGGCAGGTCTCCCAGACCATCGCCTCGTACGAAGAGGGCCACCAGCCCGCCAAGCGCACCCTCGGCGATGTCCGCACCGACGACCCGCCTGCCTTCGACCGCGAAGTCGGCGACGGCGAGGTCTACGGCCTCGTCCACGTGCCCACCTGGGACTGGATGAAGATCCCCCTCGCCGAAGGCACCACCTCCTACGTCCTCGACCAGGGGTGGGCCGGCCACTACGACATGACCACCCAGCCCGGCGGCGTCGGCAACTTCTCCGTCGCCGGCCACCGCCGCACCTACGGCAACAACTTCCGCTGGATCGACCGCCTCACCCAGGGCGACAAGGTCGTCGTGGAAGTCGACGACCACTACCTCGTCTATTCCATGGTCTCCTCCGAGATCATCGATGCGACCGACCCCACGCAGATGCGCGTCGTCGCCCCCGTCATCGACGACCTCGCCTGGTCCGAAACCCCCACCGAGCGTTGGATGACCATGACCACCTGCCACCCCGAATACGGCAACTGGCAGCGCTACATCGTCCACCTCAAGTTCGAATCCTGGACCCCCAAGGACACGGGTGTCCCCGCCGAACTCGTCGACGAACCCACGAACTGAAGGACCCCACATGTACGCATGGATCTTCCGCCACCTGCCCGGCCCCACCTGGTTCAAAGTCATTGAATCCCTCGCCCTCATCGGCGCGGCCGTCGCCGCCCTGTTCACCTGGGTCTACCCCTGGGTCCAGTCCTACCTGGAACTGGGACAGTCCTCCGTCGGCTGAGCCTGAGCCGCTCGCTTGAGGATGGGACGAGGCCGGGGCACCCCGGCCTCGTGCTGTATCCGCTTCCGTGGGCCGGGCTTCTCCGCACGCGCCCGCGCGCCCGGAGAGCGGACAGCGCCCGCGCGCCCACTGGGGGAGCGCCCTACGATGGATGACGGAGAAGGGGCCACGGCCTCGTACATGAAAGGACCTGCGATGGCACGAATCCTCTGCGTCGACAACTATGACTCGTTCGTCTTCACGATCGTGGGCTACCTGCGCCACCTGGGTGCCGTCGTGGACGTTGTGCGCAACGATGTCGTGGATCCCGCATGGTTCGAGGCCGGCTACGACGGTGTCCTCATCTCCCCCGGACCCGGCGACCCCAAGAGCGCCGGCGCCTCCCTGCAGACCATCGCCGACTGCGCCGAGCGCGAGATCCCGATGCTGGGCGTGTGCCTGGGCCACCAGGCCCTGGGCGAGCTCTTTGGCGCGACTGTTGGGCACGCTCCCGAGCTCATGCACGGCAAGACCTCCGTCATCACCCACGACGGGCGCGGCGTGTTCGAGGGCGTGCCCTCGCCGCTGACCGTCACCCGCTACCACTCGCTGACTATCGACCCGGCGACCATGCCCGACGAGCTCGAGGTCTCCGCGAGCACCGAGTCCGGCATCATCATGGGCGTGCGCCACCGGTCCCTGCCCCTCGAGGGCGTCCAGTTCCACCCCGAGTCCGTCATGACCCAGTCCGGGCACCTCATGTTCGCCAACTGGCTGGCCGCCTGCGGCGACGCCGACGCGCGTGAGCGTGCCGTGTCCCTCAAGCCCGTCGTCGCCGAGCGCTTCAAGCTGTAGATTCTGCGTTCTGGGGGGTTTGCGCCATCTCGCGCCTTTTGAGCCCACGTCGCAGCACAACACCTATCCACCGAGTGACTGGTTCGCTCATGTGCGTTGCGGAGGCAGACCCGCGCATACAGTGAGGCCCGCGCCGCGGGATTTCTCCTCGCGAGCGCGGGCCTCACTCATCGGTGTAACAGCGGCTCACTGGCTCAACCGCTAGCAGGCTCAACCGCCAGTCGGACAGCCGCGGCGCGGAGCCGACTCACAAGAGCCTCAGTGGCCGTTCCCGTTGTTGCCGTTATTGTTCCCGTTGTTGTTGCCGTTGTTGTTGCCGTTCTGGGTGCCCTTCGCGACCTTCAGCCTCACGGTCGAGTTCTTGTCGACCTTCGAGCCCACGCCGGGCTCGACGGACAGGACCTGGCCGGCGGGCTGGTTGCCCGCGACCTCTTCGACGGTGACGTTCAGGCCGAGAGCCTTGAGCTGCGCCTCGGCGTCATCACGGCCGATGCCGACGACGGAGGGGATCTCCACCTGGGCGGCCTTACCGTTCGACACGGACACGCCGACGGTGGTGCCCTTCTTGACCTTCGTGCCGGTGGCCGGGTCCTGATCGACGATGCGATCCTTGTCCTTCTCGGAGTCGACGTTCGTCACGTTACCGAGCTCCAGGCCGACGGCCTTCAGGGCGCTGCGCGCCTGGTCCTGGCTCATGCCGGACAGGTCCGGAACATCGACCTGGTCAGAACCAGAGGACAGGTAGGCACGGATCGTCTGGCCGGCCTTCACCTTCGAACCGGGGGAGGGGTTGGTCTGCGCGACCTTGCCCGCGGGGACGGTGTCGGAGGCGACCTTGCTGTTATCGAGCTCCCACTTCAGACCCAGGGCCTCGATGGCCTTGCGGGCGTCGTCAGGGCTCATGCCGACGAGGTTGTCCGGCAGGGTCACGGAATCGGGGCCGGAGGAGATGGTGACGCGCACGGTCGCGCCCTTCTCGGCCTGCGTGCCGGCTGCGGGATCAGTGGAGGCGACGGCCCCCTCGGCGACAGTGTCGGAGGCGACCTTGTCCGGGTTGAGCTCCCACGTGAAGCCTGCCTGCTCGATCTGAGTCTTCGCCTCGGCCTGCGTCAGGCCGACGACGTTGGGGACCGCGATCGTCTCCGCTTGTTCGGCGCCACGCGTGAGGGCCCACACCAAGCCGCCGATCAGCAGCAGGGCAACGACGACGAGCGACGCGATGATCGCCGTGCGGCGCTTGCGGGACTTTGCGACGTCGTCATCCGCGTCCGCGGTGGCCACCGGGGGCAGCGACGTGGAGGTCGCGGCCATGGCCGGGGCTGGGGTGCGGTTGGCGACGGCCGCCATCGGCATGGTCGCAGCGGTCTGGGCGCTAGCGACGCCGGCGGCGGGCAGCACCTCGGTGGCCCACGAGTCCGCTGGCGGTGCGCCCACGTCGAGGCCTCGGGCGACGCGCTGCAGGTCCGCGAGCATCGCGGCCGCGCTTGGGTAGCGGTCCTCGCGGTTCTTCGCCAGGGCCTTGAGCACCACGCGGTCGAGGGAGTCCGGGATGTCGGACAGGATCGACGAGGGCGTGGGCGGGATCTGCTCGACGTGCTGGTAGGCGACGGCGACGGCGGAGTCACCCTTGAAGGGCGGGCGGCCGGTCAGCAGCTCGAAGAGGACGACGCCCGTCGAATACAGATCGGAACGAGCGTCCACGGCCTCGCCGCTCGCCTGCTCGGGGGAGAGGTACTGGGCGGTGCCCACGACGGCGTTCGTCTGCGTCATGGTGGCCTGCGAGTCGGTCAGGGCGCGCGCGATGCCGAAGTCCATGACCTTGACCTTGCCGTCCGACGTCAGCATGATGTTGCCGGGCTTGATGTCGCGGTGCACGAGGTGGTTCGCGTGCGAGTACTCGAGGGCGGACAGGACGCCGGACACGATCTCGATGGCCTCGTTGATCGGCACGGCCGTACCGTCGGAGATGAGTTCCTTGACCGTGTGCCCCTCCACGTACTCCATGACGATGTAGGGCACCGCGATCGAGCGGCCGGACGCGTCTTCGATGATCTCCTCGCCGGTGTCGTAGACGGCGACGATGTTCGGGTGATTCAGCGACGCCGCTGACTGCGCTTCCCGGCGGAAGCGCGCCTGGAAGATCGAATCCTGCGCCAGGTCGCGTCGCAGCATTTTGATGGCGACGACGCGCGAGAGACGAGTGTCGAAGCCCAGGTGGACCTCGGCCATGCCGCCGCGCCCGATGAGCGAGCGGACCTCGTATCGGCCAGCTAGACGGTGGGCCATGGGCTCTGCCATGTCCTAACCTCCTCGATAATGTGTGCTCCTGCACTTGGATGAATCAGGGAGCCAAGCATGTGTTTGATCGTAATAGCTGTGAGCGCGATGAGCCCAATCGTGATGACTGCGACGATGACCGCGCGAATAATCTGCCTGGATGCTGGGACGGGTGGTGCGACCGCGCTGCGCGAGTAGGCGGTTTTGGCCGGTGGCCGCGTCCTGTCTGCCGATCGGGCGTCGAGGTCGTGCCAGCGCGGTCCGCGCGTCGCCTTGTCGGGTCGAGGCTCGAACACGGATCGGCGTGGGCGAGACGACGGATTGGGGGCCCGAGGCTGGGGGACGGTGCCGTATACGCGCGGCGTTCCATCGTTCGTGGTGCGCGCCGACGAGGCGGTGGCTGCCTTCTGACGGCGAGGCTGCTCGGTGCGGGTCGGCTGGGGGATGGTGGGGGCGCTGCGTTGGGCGGCCTTGCGCTGTGCCTGTTCGGCTTCGCGGCGTTCACGGGCTTCGCGCAGTTCGCGTTGGCGCTGTTCTTCTTCGCGTGCGACGCGTTCGCGGCGCTGCGCCTCGGCGGCGTCCTCGGCCTGACGGGTGGCTGCGCGTTCACGCAGGCGCTGCGCGAGGGCGGCTCGGCGGTCATCCGAGGCCTGGTCGGATCCAGGCGTGGTGGGCGGTGCGGGAATCGCGGCCTGGGGGCGCTGTGCGCTCTCGCTGGGCTGAGGGGCCTGCTGCGGACGCGTGGGTACTGCGTGCCGCGGCGCCGAGGCGGGTGCCTGAGGGGCGACCGGAGGGGCCGGGATTGCCGCGTGGCGCCCGGTCGAGGTCAGCGAGCGGACGGCACCGGACACCGCGGGTGCATGCTCTCCGGTGGTCTCGGGGTGCAGGCGACGAACCCGGGTGGGCGCGGAAACGGGGCGTGCGGTCGGAAGGACCTCGGCCTCGTCGAGGATGCGCGGAACCGACGCGTGGCGGCCCGTGATGGGAATCGCCGAGGAGGAGGGCTCGATCGTGGTCGCCTCGTCCAGGACGGGGACGGCGGCGTGGCGGCCGGTCGTGGTGCGCACCTTGGGGGTCAGGCCCGAGGGAGGCTGGAGCATGTCCTCGGGGAGCGTGCGGCGCGTGAGGTGACGCACCGGCGCAACGATCGGCACGGAGGGCTGGACGGGTGTGCGGACCTCGGCCGGGCGCTGCGCGGCCTTCGGCAGGGGGAGGGGTCGAGGAGTCACGGAGATCCCCATGGCCTTGGCGGCCGCGGCGATCTCGCGCACGGCGGCAGAGCCGGACTCGGGGCGCTTCGCGGGGTCCTTCTCCAGCAGGTGCAGGATGACGTCCGCGAGCGGCTCGGGGACGAAATCCGGGAGCGGGGGCACCGGGTCGTTGACGTGCGAGAACGCGATGTCCACCTGCGTTTCGCCGGTGAAGGGGCGGCGCCCGGCCGCGGCCTCGTAGGCGATGACGCCGAGGGCATACAGGTCGCCGATGGGGGTGGCGATCTCGCCCATGGCCTGCTCGGGCGGCAGGTATTGGGCGGTGCCCATGACCATGCCCGCGGCCGTCAGGTTCACCTGGCCGGTGGCGCGCGAGATACCGAAGTCCGTCAGTTTCACCATGCCGTCAGGGCGAACAAGGATGTTCGCGGGCTTGATGTCTCGGTGCACGACGCCGGCGCGCGCGGCGGCACCCAGGGCCATCGCGACCTGCACGAGGATCGGCATGAGGTACTCGGGCTCGATGCGCGAGCTGCCGCGCAGGTAGTCCGTCAGCGGGTAGCCGTCGACGAGCTCCATGATGATCCAGCCGATGCCATCCTCCTGGCCCGAATCCTGCGTGTTCGCGATATTCGGGTGGGAAATCGACATCGAGTTGCGGGCCTCGAGGCGCAGGCGCGACAGGGAGAGCTCCTCGCCCGCCAGCTCGGGGCGCAGGACCTTCGCGGCGACGATGTGTCCGCTGACCCGGTCTCGGGCCTTCCAGACCTCGCCCATGCCGCCCTGCGCGATCGGGGTGAGCAGCGTGTAGCGCCCGCCAAGCACTCGCCCGGCGCCGGATGTCATGCGTGGCGCGCTCACTTGAGCCCCGCTTCCAGGACAGCGCGAGCGATCGGGCCGGCCACGTCGCCACCGTGCGGGGTGGGGTTGGTGTCGTCGCCCTCGACGAGGACCGCGAAAGCGATCTGCGGGTTGTCGGCGGGCGCAAAGCCGATGGCCCACGCGTTCGCGCGGTTGCCTTCACCGGTCTCAGCGGTGCCGGTCTTGGCGGCGACGGCCACGTTCGGCAGCGCCATCGTCGTGCCGCTGCCGTAGGGCTGGGAAACGACGGCTTCCATCATGGCGCGCAGCTTCGAGGCCGTCTCCGCGGAAATCGGGCGGCCGCCGTCGATCGGGCTGGTCGTGCGCACGACCTGGTTGTCGGCGTCCACGATCGAGTCGATGAGGTACGGGGTCATCATCTGGCCCTTGTTGGCGACAGTCTGAGCGATCTGGGCCATCTGCAGGGGTGTCGTCTGGACCGTGTACTGGCCGATCGAGCTCATCGCGAGCTGCGCGGCGTCGGCGTCGGAGGGGAAGACCGAGGGGGTCACCGTCAGCGGGATCTGCGACTCGCGGCCGAAACCGAATCGGTTCGTCACGTCGATGAGCTGCTGTCTCGTCAGCTGCTCGGAGGCGAGCACGAAGGTCGTGTTGCACGAGCGGGCGAAGGCCTCGGTCAGCGTCGGGTTGCCATCACCGCAGGTCGAGGACTCGATGTTGGACACCTCGGTCGTGGTGCCGGGCAGGGTCGTGGACACCGGCGACGGCATGCGCGTGTCGGGCTCAGCGACGCCGTTTTCGATGAGGGCGATCGTCGTGAGGACCTTGAAGGTGGAACCGGGCGCGTAACGCTCGGAGATCGCGCGGTTGAGCAGCGGTTTATTCGGGTCCGAGGAAAGCGCCGAGAACGCGTCCGACACAGCGTTCGCGTCGGAGGAGGCAAGCTGGTTCGGATCGAACGTCGGCGCCGAGTACATCGCGAGGACCGCGCCGGTCTTCGCGTCGAGAGCCACGACGGCACCCTTGCGGTTCCCGAGGGCCTCGGCGGCAGCCTTCTGCATCCGCGAGTTCAGGGTGAGCTCCACGCCGCCGCCCTGGCGGTTCTGGCCGGTCAGGAGGTTACGCAGGCGCTGGCCGAGCAGCGTCTGCGACTGGCCGTCCAGGACGTCCTCCTCGGCGGCCTCGATACCCGTCGACGCGTTGCCCACGGACGAGAAATAGCCCGTGACCGGCGCGTACAGCGGGCCCTCGGCGTAGGAGCGCGCGTAACGCTTGGAGTCCTGTTCGCGCTCGGACGAGGCGATGGCCGTCTTGTCGACGATGATCGGGCCGCGGTCGGTTTCCGCAGCGTGCAGGATCGTACGCTGGTTGCGCGCGTCGGCGTTGAGCGAAGACGCGGAGATGAACTGCGTGTTCGTCACGCCTACGCCCAGCAGGGCGAACATGATGAGGACGATGATGAAGATCTTGCGGATCTGGTTGTTCACGGTTTACTCACCCACTCCCACGGCTGGCTGGATGCCGGAATTCCACGGCGCGGGGGTCGAGGCCGGGCGGCGAGCAGCGTCGGACACGCGGATCAGCAGGGCGACGGTGATCCACGAGGACACCATCGAGGAGCCGCCGGCCGCCAGGAACGGGGCCGTCAGGCCTGTCAGCGGGATGATGCGCGTGATGCCGCCGAGCACCACGAATAGCTGGATGGCCAGCGAGAAGCTCAGGCCGGTCGCCAGGAGCTTGCCGAAGCCGTCACGCACCGTGAGAGCCGCGCGCAGGCCGCGCTGAATGAGGATCAGGTACAGGACGAGGATCGCGGCCATGCCGGTCAAGCCCAGTTCCTCCGCGAAGGAGGAGAGGATGAAGTCGGAGTTCGCCAGCGGCACGAGCTGCGGGTAGCCGCGGCCCCAGCCGGTGCCCATGAGGCCGCCGGAAGCCTGTCCGAACAAGCCCTGGACGAGCTGATAGGACCCCTGGTTGTAGATGTCGGGGTCGAGGGCGTTGAGCCAGATGTTGAAGCGCGTCTGCACGTGGGCGAAGGACTTGACCGCCACGAGGACTGCGGGCACGAACAGAGCAAAGCCGATGACCAGCCACGACACGCGGTTCGTGGCGACGTACAGCATTGCGACGAAGAGGCCGAAGAACAGCAGTGAGGTACCCAGGTCGCGCTGCAGGACGAGGATCGCGATGCCGATCAGCCAGACGACCATGATCGGGCCGAGGTCGCGGGCGCGCGGCAGGCGCATGCCGAGGAACCTACGGCCGCCGATCGCCAGGTTGTCGCGGTTGGTCACGAGATATCCGGCGAAGAAGATCGCCAGCGTGATCTTCACGAGCTCGCCGGGCTGAACGGAGATGGGACCCAGGTGGATCCATACGCGCGCGCCGAAGGTCTCCTGGCCCAGGCCCGGGATCATGGGCAGGAGCAGCAGGAACAGTGAGAGTGCGCCGAAGGTGTAGGTGTAGCGGCGCAGCATGCGATGGTCGCGCAGCGTGATCAAAATGACCGCCGCGATAACGATCGCGATGCCCACGAAGAGGGCCTGGCGGAAGCCAACCACGGCCTCGTCCCTGCGGGCATACGACAGGTCGAGGCGGTAGATCATTGCCAGCCCGAGGCCCGTCAGCGCCACCGCGACCGGCAGGATCACGGGGTCAGCGTAGGGCGCCAGGAAGTGCACGCCGACCTCGGCGATGATGGCGATGGCCACCAGGACACCGACCTGCGTGAGCAGGTTCGCGGGGATCTCCCCCGTGTAGTTCAGCGACGTCAGCACGTAGCCGGCGATGCCGACGGCCAGAGCCAACCCCATGAGGGTCAGCTCCAGGAATCGGCGAGGCCGGGCCGGCGCGATCGATACGGTAGCCATTAGGAGGCGCCCCCGCTCTGCGCCCCGGACTGGGACGCGCCGGATTGGGGCATACCCGACTGAGGCGTCGACGACGAGGTCGAGGAGGACGACGAGGCCGCGTTCTCGGCCGCGGAGCGCTTGAGGCCCTCGATGTAGGAGTCAATGTCGGCGCGGGAGGAACGCAGCACCGGCCTGTCGAGGCGCTGGCGATCGACGGGGGCCAGGTCGGCGAGGGACACGCTCGAGACCTCGACCGCGTGCGAGAGCTGCCACGGGCCGATCGACTGGGGGATGCCCTGGTAGATGACGACGTAGCCGTCCTGGCCGATCGCGTAGTACTGGGTTTGCGTCCACTTCCACGACATCCACGAGGCCGCGACGACGAGGACCGTCACCAGCGAGATGAACACGGGGGTCCACCAGGAGGACCGAGGCTTGAGCTCGATGGGGGCCTCGTCCTCGTCGGAAAAGGCGTCCAAGGAGGAGGAACCCAGGGCCGCCGCGCGGGCAGCCGCGCCTTCGCCGCCGCGGGACTTGGCGTTGCGGTCGATGGCCGCGGCGCCCACGATCTGCGGGGGAGCGGGCGGGAACGTGCCGGCGGGAACGATGTCCGCGATGACGCACGTGATGTTGTCGGGGCCGCCACCCAGGAGCGCCAGGCGGATGAGCTCTTCGGCGCACTCGCCCGGATCCTTGATGTCGGCCATGACCTGGCCGATCGTCTCGGGGGAGACGAGGCCGGAGAGGCCGTCGGAGCACAGCATCCAGCGGTCGCCGACGACGGCCTCGCGGATGGTTTCGTCGGGGGCCACGTCGGCCTGCGCGTCGCCGAGGATCTTCAGGACGACGTTGCGGTTGGGGTGGTGCTCGGCTTCCTCGGGCGTGATCTGGCCGGTGTCGACCAGGTACTGCACGAAGGAGTGGTCGGTCGTGACCTGCGTGAGCGTGTCGCCGCGCAGCACGTAGGCGCGCGAGTCGCCGATGTGGACCATCGCCAGGCGGTTGCCGCTGCGCATGAGCGCGATGCAGGTGGTGCCCAGGCCTTCGAGGTCGCGGTCGCGGCTCGAACGATCGGTGAGTTCCTCGTGCGCGTCGAGGAGGGCCTCGCGCAGGAGGGGGAGCATCGAGTCGGCCGGGTGGGAGTCCGTGTCGAGGGGGACGAGGTGCGCGAGGGCCACGGAGGAGGCGATGTCGCCGCCTGCGGGGCCGCCCATGCCGTCGGCGAGGACCAGCAGGTTCGCGCCGGCGTAGCCGGAGTCCTGGTTGTTGGAACGAACGAGGCCCACGTCGGAGCGGGCAGCGTAGTGGAATTGAACCGCGTTTCCTGACATATCAACCCACCAATTCGAGACTCGTCTGGCCGATTCGGATGACGTCACCGATCTTGAGCTGGCGCGGGGTGCTCAGGCGTTCGTCGTCGATGAAGGTGCCGTTTCGGCTGGAGAGGTCTTCGATCCACCAGCCGTCGGACTGGGGGGTGAGCGCCGCGTGGCGGCTGGAGGCGTACTCGTCTTCGAGCACGAGGGTGCAGGCGGGTGAGCGCCCGATGACGATGGGGGCCTCGCCGAGGGGCAGCATGGTGCCCACGAGCGGGCCGCCGGTCACCAGGAGATCCTTGGGAACCAGCGGGTTGGAGGACGTGCGCTTCTTGTCCTTGCGCTTGTCACGGGAGGCTTTGCGGCGTGACGTCGCCTTGTCGCGTCCCTTGCCGCGCGGGGTGACGACGGTGCCGAAGATGTCGCGTCGCAGCGTGTTGACGGCCGCGAGCACGAGGAGCCAGAGCAGCACCAGGAACCCGATGCGGAAGACGGTGAATGCGAGGTCGGTGGTCACTTCATTAAACTCCGCTCTGGTCTGGGTGGGTCCAGAAGAGGATCTTGGTACGTCCGATGACGATCTGGTTGCCGTCGAGCAGGGTCGCTGCGTCGATTCGGTGTCCTTCAACGAAGGTGCCGTTGGTGGAACCGAGGTCGGTGGCGATCACGCCGGTGGGGGTGATGCGCAGTTCGAGGTGACGGCGCGAGACACCCGAGTCGTTGACGACGATGTCGGCTTCAGAGCCGCGTCCGATGACGGTCACGGGCTCGGTGAGGAGCCACTTTTCGCCGTCGACGTCGATGATGGGGTGTTCGGGGGATGCGGACGAGGCGGTAGCGGGTGCTGCGGGGCCCCTGCGGTTTTCGGCGTCGACCTTGAGGGTGCCACTGGGTTCGGATGCGTCGGCGATGAATTCGATCGTCACGGGTCCGAGGAGTGAGTAGCCGTTTGAGGAGGCGTGCTCGGTGGCCTGCTGGGCGAATTCGTCGGCGAGGACGTCGAGGGATGCCTCGAGGGATGTAAGGTCGGTGCGCGAGGCGTAGACCGCGAAGTGGTTCGCGGCGATGATGCGCGAGGCGGAGACTTCCTGGACGGATTCGTCCATGGCGCGGCGGATCGCCGTGGTGATGTCCACGGGCTTGATCCCCGACCGGAACACGCGGGAGAAGGCGCCGTTGACGCCTCTCTCGACGGCGCTCTCGAAGCGGTCGAAGATGCTCATAGTCGTGCTCTCCTCATTCCCCCGCGCTGTGTGCGCGACGTACGTTCTGCGTGGAAGCGAAGCCGCTCCCAGTCACAGTCTAACGGGCCTCGGAAGTGCCGGGGCCTCATCTGTCGGGATGTTTCCGATGAGTAAAGGCCCATTGTTTCTTCCGGATGCGCGCCATGCCGAGGAATACTCAGCAATGGCGCGACTGTGGCGCCTGGTGCAAATGTTACATATGTGACGATAAGTGTGTGCGAGCAAACAGAGTGCGGACACTCGCTCGGTCGGGTCGATGATCTGAGTGGTGGTGTGTTGCCGGTCGATGAGGGCTCTGTGGGATGCTTGGTTGCCGCCGCATGTTGCATAGAGCACAAGTGTTTTCTATGTACCATGCGGTGAGTGTGGGCATATGCCTGTCGCCATATCGGTGGATGACAGGCCGTAGGTCCCTTTAATTCTGTGCGGTCAGCTTGATTGCATAGTTGTCGTGTGAGGTGGGTGCGATTGACTCACGGCGTGGGTAAGTGTGCGCATTTCTGTCCGCATGTGTGGGCATGAGTAAATACTGACCTAGGGGTTGTGCGGGAACTAAGTCCCATTGTTATGGTGAGTCAGTAACCATATCGATGTGGGGGCAGTATGACCCTCACTGACATGCAGTGTGGCGTCCGCAGGAGAGGCACTGCCGACCGAGACGACCATCCGCCGGCGGGTGGTCACCTGGCCGACCGCGCGGTGAAAGCATCGTGCCCGCGGCGCATTGCCATGCGTGGGATCGTCGCCGCCGTGCTGGCCGGACTCGTCCTCTACGGATTCGTGCCCAACGCGGACGGAAACTGCCCCGCGACCCTGCCCGCGGGCTCGACCCCGGTCTCCACCTTCACGACGATGGGCCTGGGGGACTCGACCGCGCCCACGGGAACCCCGCTCACCACGAGCGTGACGGCCGCCGGCTTCGTCGGGTGGAACTCCTTCGAGGACGCGAACCTGACCCCGACCGCTTACGGCGAGGCCGGGGTGGTGTCCTCCGGCTACAGGGCCTTCATGCCCGGCTTCTCCCAGTTCATCATCGCCGAGACGGGGCCGCGAATCGCCGGCCGATTCCCGTTGGGTTTTGGTGCGCAGGGGCGTTTCGGCCCCTGGAAGACCAGCGATGACCCGAACTCCGCGCAGTGGAGCCTCGTCGACGTGACCTGCCTGAACGGCGTGGGCGAGCGCGTGAATGTCACCCGCGATGCTGACACGGGCGGTGTGGACTGCTCCCAGGTCGCCCCGGCCTCGTCGCCTGCGGCCCTGCCGATCACCTGCACCTTCACCAATCGCGAGCAGGTCCCCAAGCTGCGCATCCAGAAGGAGCTCGACTCCGTCGAAGGCGCCACGACAGACGACATCACCGTCACCTACCGCATCACGGCCACGAACGACGGCGCCCTCGCGGGCACGACCGGGCGCCTGACGGACACGCCGAACTTCGCGCCGGGCCTGACCGTGCGCTCCGCGGCCGTCGCGATCTACGACAACGAGGCCCTGGCTGGGGACCCGGTCTCCGTCCTCGATGGAGGGTCGAGCTTCGTGACCGCGCCCCTCGAAACCGGTAAGAGCTACTGGCTCGTGGAGACCCGCGCCCCCGCCGGTCATGCACTGCTGCCCCGTCCCGTCGCTTTCCATATCGAGGCAGGTACCGACGCCGACGCCACGACCGTCGTGAAGACGGACTTTGGCGCCGACGAGGGTTCTAGCTCCGTGCGCGTCCTGCCCGCTTCGGGCAGCCTGCCCGGGGATCGCACGCCCGGCATTCGCGTCGTCGACACACAGGTCGGCGTGCTCCCCAAGGCCGGATCCAGCGGCGTCTACCCGCAGCTCGCGGGCGGGGCCGCCATGCTTGGCCTTGCCGGCGCGTGCGCGTGGCGGCGCCGAGAGCGCACGCAGGCCGCGTAACGCGTGCCGCGAGCGCACGCAGGCGGCTTAACGCGTGCCGCGAGACGTTACAACGTGGGTGCGGCTAGACCGCCGGATTTCCTCAGTCGCAGCCCAGTGGTTCCTCACCAATGTCGCACGTAATTCCCCTGTGCTAATTTCAGAGTTTGAAATCTAAGCGTTGGAATTGCAACGTTTGAGAGGCATGCCCAAAAATGACCGCGTTAAATTACGTGCGACTTTTGGGGGAACCCCGGAAAGGGGGCGCGCATAGAAAATGCGGCCGGGCGCACAACGCGCACCCGGCCGCATGATAGCGGGATCAGAAGTCCCAGTCCTCGTCCTCGGTGTCCACGACCTCACCCATCACGTAGGACGAGCCGGAACCCGAGAAGAAGTCGTGGTTCTCGTCCGCGTTGGGGCTCAGGGCCGCCAGGATCGCGGGGTTCACGTCGGTCGCATCGTGCGGGAACAGGGCCTCGTAACCCAGGTTCATGAGCGCCTTGTTCGCGTTGTAACGCAGGAACTTCTTGACGTCCTCGGTCAGGCCGAGCGGATCGTACAGGTCCTCCGTGTACTGCTCCTCGTTCTCGTAGAGCTCGTACAGCAGCGAGTACGTGTAGTCGCGCAGGTCGTCCTGGCGCTCCTGGCTCGACTCATTCACGGCCAGCTGGTACTTATAGCCGATGTAGTAGCCGTGGACGGCCTCGTCGCGGATGATGAGGCGGATCAGGTCGGCCGTATTCGTGAGCTTGGCGTGCGAGCTCCAGTACATGGGCGCGTAGAAGCCCGAGTAGAAGAGGAAGGACTCGAGCATCGTCGAGGCGACCTTGCGCTTCTCCGGGTCGTTGCCGTCGTAGTAGGACTTGACGATCTCGGCCTTCTTCTGCAGGGCGGCGTTCTCGTTCGACCAGCGGAAGGACTCGTTGATTTCCTCCGTGGAGAGCAGGGTGGAGAAGATCGACGAGTAGGACTTGGCGTGCACCGACTCCATGAACGCGATGTTCGTGTAGACGGCCTCCTCGTGCGGGGTGCGCGCGTCCGGGATCAGCGACACCGCGCCGACCGTGCCCTGGAGCGTGTCGAGCAGGGTCAGGCCCGTGAACACGCGGTTCGTCATGAGCTGCTCGTCCTTGGTGAGGGTCTTCCAGCTCGGCAGGTCGTTGGAGAGCGGAATCTTCTCAGGCAGCCAGAAGTTACCCGTCAGGCGATCCCAGACCTCGAGGTCCTTGTCGTCTTGGATCTTGTTCCAGTTGATGGCCTCGAACACGGGCTCGGTCGCCATGGGGGCTCCTCTATGTGCGGTGTCGGACGGACGAGGCCGGGGCGGCCTCGCGTACAGGGTCCAGGATAGTGGGTGCGACGCTCGCGACGAGGCTGGTGGGCCGTGTTTCGTGGACGAGGTCACCTCGGGCACGTGCGAAGGAGCGCCCGCCCGACGGTATCGTCAAGGCGAGCGCTCCCCTGCGGTCTCTGTCGGCGAGAGTGTGCTCAGATGTATCCGAGCCACCGGCCGGAAGGTGCGAACTGGGATGTTCGACCATCAGTGGTGGCCGTGCCGACCGCCATGTGTCCGCTGACGGGGTCAAGCCAGTACCACGCGCCACCCGACTGGATCCAGCCTGTGAGCATCATCCCGCTGCCGTCGAGCCAATACCAGTTGCCACCGTCTTGGACCCAGCCACCCGAGCGCATTGCTCCGCTGCTGGACAGGAGGAACCACCCGGTGCCGTCGTTCACCCATCCGGTGCGCATCTGGGCACTGCCGGGAGCCATGTAGTACCAGGAGCCTCGATCCAGCATCCAGCCTTCCGCAGCCTTGCCGCTGCCGCTCAGGTAGTACCAGGAGCCCCAGATGTTACGCCAGCCGCCAGCGTCCATGCGCCCACTCGAGGGGTCCATCCAGTACCAGCCGGCACCATCGTGGATCCACGCCTGCCCCATCGCGCCGTTGGCGTGCAGGTAGTACCAGGAGCCACCGTCCTGGAGCCAGCCTGTCGCCACAGCGCCGGAGCCGGTGAGGTAGTACCAGGTGCCGCCAATGAGGTGCCAGCCGCCGCTGAGCATGTGGCCGGAGCCGTCCACCCAGTACCACTTGTCGCCGTCGTGGACCCACGTGTTCACAGCCATGTTGGAGGTGGCGTCCATCCAGTACCAGTGACCTCCGTCGACCACCCAGCCATTCTCGACGGCAGATACGGAACCGTTGAAGTAGTGCCAGCCGTCGTAGAAGCCCTTCCACCATCCACGCGTCGGGGTTGGTTTGCCGTTGTGGAACCAGTAGGTGTGGGGCGTGGTCGATGCGAATGTGTGCCCCATTCCGACGTTCATGTAGGGGTGGGTGATCCCGCCGGGGGTGAAGGTGCCGACGAGGGCGGGGATGCCCGCGTTGCGCATCGAGTATGCCTCGAACCATTCGTAGCGGCCCTTCAGCGCAGGCAGGCCCAGACGGTCGGGGGTGTGGAACTCGTAGCCCGTATTCATGACGAGCGATGGGGACAGTGTGTTGAGGAAGCTTTCGCTGTTTGAGGTCGATAGGCCGTGGTGACCGGCTTTCAGCCAGTCCACGTGACCGACCACCCCGGCCGCGTAGTCTTCCTTGCCTTCGCCGCTCTCGAGGTCAGCGGACAGGTAGGCGCTGTGTCCGTGGGCCGTGATCTTCGCCGTGTAGCTGATGAGGTTCGTGTTCGTGAGCTTGCCGGGGTGCGCGTATTCCTCGTCGGGAGACAGGGGGATGATCTGGACGAGCATGTCGCCCATTTGGATGAGGTCGCCCTGTCCGGGCTTGATGTGCTGGTCGAACGTCGCCCCGTACGCGCCCTGAGCCCACGTCGCTGCGGCTACGAGATCGTCGTAGACCTTTTGGTTGTCCCACAGTGGGTTCACGTCGTCGCTGACCGAGTAGGAATCGTCGTAGACGGGCGTGTAGATGTGCTTGGGATGGTACCGGTGGATCAGAGTGTCTGCCCAGCCGATATGGTCGGAGTGCGGGTGAGTGCCGATGAAGAAGTCGAGGTTGGAGGAGTTTACGCCCAGACTGTCGAGGTAGGGGCGCACCTGGTCTTCCTGTCCCCATGTGGCGATATTTGCTCGCCACGGGTAGCGGGGGTCTGACCCGTCCGGGTAGTCGTTGTCGTCGCCTGCGTCCACGATGCCGAAGTGACCATTCGACTCCACCACGATGCAGTCAGCGCCCGACAGGGACAGGATGTGCACCTTGTCGTTGCCGATGCTCCCGTCTGGCTGAGTGGTGACGAGGGGCGGGGTCTGCGTCGATGGGGTCGAAGGAGCAGGCGAGGTGGGCGGCTGTGGGTCGGGTCGCGCTGCTCGGGCGTTCTCCTCGGCTTGTTGGGCGTCAGCCGTTTGTCGGTCTTCGTCGGACACGGGCGGGTTGCTGGGAGCCGTGATTGACGTGTCCCCGGAAGAAGCGTCTGACTGTGATGGTGCTGCGAACGTCGCGGCAGGCGTTAACGCCAGGGAGAGGGCTGCGACAAGCCCCACTTCGACGGTGCGGAAGTGCTTCATTGCTGAGAGGTCTTTTCTAGGTTAATGAGAAACTGTTAGAACGTTCTCTAGCCTACAGGGAAACAATGTAAAATCTTTGTCTAATGACTACATAACATTGTGAATTGTAGAACACGTTGAAGTGGGTGTCGAGAGTGGAGATAGGCGTTGGAGTCAACTGCACCGCAAGGTGATGCGGTCGCTCCTGATGCTAGGCCGTGGACGAGGCCACCTCGGGCGCGTGCTACCGCCGCGACATTCAGGCCGCCGCGTGCGCTGACCTCCTCGGCCTGTACCCACTGTGCGAAGAATAAATATGCGACGCGCGCACGCGCCTACGGCGACGACATGGCCGACCCCTTCGCGCTCATTGCCCGCGCCCAGTGCCGCCAAGGCCTCGACCGGTATGCGCCTGCATCCCCAATCCGCCGAGATTGCGCGCGAAATGACCCTCTGTCTCGTCGAGTTGGGGCGCTGCGAGGAGGCGCTGCCTGTCTCGCAGGTCGCCGCCGGACAGGGCAAGACGCGCCGCGAGGTCGTGGACCTGACGTTCAAGCGCCGACCCGTCGGTGCGACGATAGCGACGATCTCGCTCGCGCTCCTCGTCGTCACCCCCGTGGCATTCGCGGTGCTGCGGTACTTTGTCCCCGCGTCCTCGTGGTGGACGGCCGTGGGCGTGCCCATCCTCGTCATGGCCTGCGGGTGGGTCGGTGCCGCCATCGCCCGCTCCATGGTCTTCGGGCGCGAACGCTAACGAGCGGGCGGTGGACGGCTGCTGGCGCGAGGTCGGCTGGCGCGAGGTCGGCGGGCGCCGCCTCAGTCCTTCGAGAGCCTGCCTCGCACAGCCCCCGCACCGAACGTCACCACGGTCACAGCGGCCTCCAGAGCGCCCAGAACCAGCCCCTGCCTCGTATGAGCAAAACGAGCGCCCTGCGCGCGACGACGCTCACCGCGGCGGAACAGCCAACGCTCCACGCCGACCGTGATCATCGCAGAACCCAGCGCCGCGCCCGCGAGAACCGCCAGCTCCGTCGGATCCGCTTCCGTGACGCCGTCGAGCGGATCCTCACCGGCGACGGGAGAAGACTTTGAACAATCCACGTCCTCGTCGTCGTAGGGCGCAAGCTCCGCGCCCTCCGGGAGCTGAGCTACCATCGACCAACCGAGCACGCCCAGCAAGCCCGCCTTCACGAGGCCGCGCAAGGTGCGCGAGCGCACGTAATCCGGCAGGGCATACCACGCGACAGTCGCGCCTACGCCCGCCGCGAACCCCGCGACCCGACTCGGGTCCACCGAGCCGACGCACGGACAAGAACAGGTAGATGAGGCGCTCATGGCCAGTCCTTTCAATCAGGCGTTCGCGGGTCAGTCCGCGAGCAGGTCCAGCAGGTGAGAGACGACCTTCCCGCCCGAATAGGCGGAACCGTCGTGCTGGTACTCGTTCGTAATGTAGTGGCGGGCTCCGATCAGGTTGCCCGTGTCCAAGGACAGCTCGCGCGGCACGAACATGTCGTCGTAGTACACGGCCGCCGCTACCGGCACCGTGTTCTCGGCCAATACGTCCGGCAGGTAGACGGGAGCCGCCTCCGTCGTCGACGCGAGGATCTGTGCCGCACCCTTCAGCGGCGCCAAGCCCGGATCCTCGTCAAACACGCGACGCATGAAATGCTCACCCGTCAGGTAGAAGGGCTCGCTCTCATCCAGCGGGTTCGCGTCCTTCGCGAAGCCCGGGACCTCCTCGGCCAGACGGTCCGCCGCCCAGAGCGTCGCCGTGCCCACCAGGTCCGGCGTCGCGCACGCGTAGATGTACTCCTGGAACACGCCGTAAATCGGCGCGACGTCCACCTGCGAGCCGATCGCCGCCAGGAACTGCGACGAGAGGCGGCGCTGGCCTCGAACCGACGTCCACGGCCCCTCGAGGAGGTAGTGCAGCTGATCCGTGTTGCCCTGCCCGCCCAGCATCATGCCGATCATGCGCAGGCGCGTGGGGGACAGGCGCTCGCCCGTCGGCAGCGTCTCCTCCGTGTCAGCCAGGTGCGCGCACAGCTCACGCACCGTGCGCTCATCCCCCGGGTGGCGCTGGAAGTACGCGCGGTTGCGCGCCGCCGTGCGCTCATACGTCAGGCGGTAGATCTCATCCACATGGACGAGGCCTGGCAGGCCTCCCGTGATCAAGCTGGCCTTCAGGCCCTGGGGAGCCAGCGACAGGTACGAGGTCGTGATGAAACCACCGAAAGACTGGCCGAGCGTCGTCCACGGATCATCCCCGCACAACTCGCGGCGCAGTGCCTCCGCGTCATACACAATCTGGTCCTGACGGAAGTGGCGCAGGTACGCGGCCTTCTCCTCGTCCGTGCCCAAGTGGGAGAGCGCCTGAGCGTCCATGCGGGTCGACTGGCCCGTGCCTCGCTGATCCAGGAGCACCACACGGTAATCCTGCAGGAGACGATTCATCCACCCGCCCGTAAACGTGCCGAAACGCGGGCTCGGGTAGCCCGGGCCGCCCTGCAGGAACACCGCGTAGGGCGCGTTCTCGTGGCCCTTGCGCACGACCTCGCGCGCGAAAACCTGGATCGTCGGGTTGTCCGCGCCGGCGGGGCGCAGGTGATCAAGGGGAACGTCCAGGCGGTGTTCGTAAACGGTGTGACCGTGGTGCAGGTACGACTCTGTGTGCATGTACACAATCCTATCGTGTTCGCGGAGATGCTGCGGTGGCCTGTGCGGTTACCGCATAGCTTTCCCCACCCGCGAGCCCACCATGATACCCGCATCCACACCTTGTTTTCGTGCCCTGCTCTGCTGCTTCGTTCCTCGAGTGAAAACCGTGCCGCCCCATCGGGGCCAGATGCCCCAGAAAGCGGTTTAAATCAGCGTGCAGAGGCGATCCAGGTTTCACATGCCCCCGCGATGCCCCGCTCCGCGGCGGCGTCGGTATCAGCACCTACCAACTATCCGCACTGGGGTGCGGGAATGACACACACCCTCGACGATTCGCCCGCAGGCGACACAGAACGAAGGAGTGACCGGTGCGTCAATCCATCACCCATCCTGCCCGAAAGCCTTGGTTTGAGAGACGTGCCGACGCTGCGGCTCAAAGCCTGGACAGGCGCGGCTGCCGCACTCGAGCACCTACATCCGGCCTCAGTGGTTTGTGCAGTCCCGGGCCTCCCCCGGAAGCGCTGCTCTTCTTTTTCGCTAATGCCCGCGGGATCGGTATCAGCCAGTTCTGCCGTCTCTTCACAGACTACCTAGTCGGGCTGGCCTCGGCACTGGCGGACACCGTCTCGGCCCACTTCGTGGGATTTGCCCTGGGTGCAGCCTTCCGCGTTTCCTTTGCCACTACGTCATGTTCACTGGGGGGCGATGAGCGGGGTACCCGGCTGCACCACTTACGTTCTGTGTGCGCCTGGTTATGCTCTCGTTTCAGCCGTCTACGTAGTGCGCGCCCGGCCGATTAGTGCCACGAAGGTGCGCTGCTAACTGGCTACAACGCCGACGAATCCAACCCATCCCTCCCGTGTGACTACGCATACAAAATACCTTTATTCTAGACTATGCGAGTTGTACTGGGCGGCTTGGTCCTGGCCTTGTGCGCGGGACGAAGGGGAAAGGCATGAATGAGGGACGAGGGACCACGAGAACTGGACAAATGCATCCGACGCTGATCCCAACCCACTGAAAAGACATGTCCTGAGGCGCTGTGCCTGCAGGCCTACAGAGCGCGCGAAAGACCGTGGATATTGCCGATGTGGCTCGTCTTCGGTCGAAGTGCATGAACAGCAGGGGTGCGCCCGTATCGACGGTAGGAATGCCCAAGCCCGCGGACACGCTCGCCCACAGTGCCGTACCCTCGGCGTTGGTAGCATTGCTCTGCTTCGAGTTGATATTGAGCACGGGCCCGCGCCCCATGACGGCACGGGTCTGGGGGTGTGCCGGTCGGCGTAGTTGGGGTGCACGGGGTGGGCACCGTTGACGAAGGAACTGGGGATTAACCCACAAATCTTGCGCGGCTGGAATTCAGAAGGGTCTGGATCGAAGCTGGTGACCGGCCTGGAACTACCGCTGAGAAGGTGCAGCGCATCAAGGATTCGACGTTGGAGGCCTGGGAGTCCCAACCGTCAGGTAGGTCGACCGGTACAACCGCACCTGCCTTCACCCGGTCGACGACGATCTCCCACCCATAGCCGCCGAACACTGTCGTCATTACAGCCATTCTGCTGCCCCACTCGCGATGGCATAACCAATCTTCCGCAATATCTAGGACGATCCAGCCTGCCGACGGCTGCGTATCCAAGCTCGTACCTGACGAACGAGCGCAACTGGAAACTGAGGCTACTAAGGCCAAGCTATATCCGCTGGCTGATAGGGGTGGCAATGTGCACAAACTTGGTAGACTGGCCAATGAAATCATCTCGCTGGTGTTGCTGTGTGCCCTGTGAAATGAAGCAGCCGATTCCAGTAGGACAGCTGAATAAGGTGACGAGGAGGCCGCGGCATGCGGGTCAGGTTGCTTGAGATCGATAACTTCCGCGGAATCACAAAGGGACGTGTGGTCTTCCAGCAGCACACCTTGCTGGTCGGCGGAAATAATATCGGGAAGTCCACAGTGTGCGAGGCATTGGAACTTGTCTTGGGTCCGGAGCGCCTGTACCGCCACCCGGTTATCGACGAACACGATTTCTCCAATGGCACATACCTCGGCGACGAAGATGGCCTACGCGAGATTCGCGTTCGCGCCGTGCTCACAGACCTTTCGGATGAGCAACTACGCCGGTTTCATCAGCACATGCGACGCTGGGACGACGAGGAACTTTCCTTCATTGACGAGAAACAGGACGGCCTCCAAGCAGCTGATGGCGATGGAACTGTCTGGGCGCTTCCCATCATCTTCGTCGGGCGCTATGACCGCGAAGAAGACGACTTCATAGGGGATACGTTCTTCGACCACCCGCTACCTGAACGCGATGAGCTTGATGAAGACGAGCGTGCATCACTCGGCTCGGGCCGCGCACAGTTCAACCGTGCGCACAAGCGACTCTGTGGTTTCATCTTCCTGCGAGCGCTGCGCACCGGATCTCGTGCGCTCAGTCTGCAGCGCGGTTCGCTGCTCGACACAATCCTCCGGCTCGGCGGTGAGGGCGCAGCGGAGATGTGGCGGGACGCACTTGGGACGCTGCAAGGCCTTGATCCGGCGATCGGAGAGATCGAACAACTCAAGGCCGTCCGGGAGAACATCCGCACGCGCCTCGGCAAGTTCGTCAACCTGGCTCCCGGTGCGAACTCTGTGGGGTTCTTCGCCTCAGACTTGACGCGCGAGCACCTACGCGAGGTCGTCCGACTCTTTGTCGCGACACAACCAAGTAACCATTCGGTGCCGTTCGTTAACCAGGGCACAGGCTCGATCAATCTGCTGGTCTTCGCATTGCTGACGATCATCGCAGATCTGAAGGAACACCGATCGGTCATCTTCGTGATGGAGGAGCCTGAGATTGCGCTTCCTCCCCACACCCAGCGGCGCGTGACCAAGTATGTGGTGCAGCAAATGGGACAGTCGATCGTTACATCCCATTCGCCCTACGTGATCGAGCAGTTCGACCCGAACGACGTGGTGATCCTATCCCGTGAAGGGGGTACCTTCACGGGTACACCAATCGACACCACGAGCGTCAAGCCGAAGACGTACCGTACTCAGCGCCGCCAGTTTGCCGAGGCAATCCTGAGTCGTGCCGTGTTTGTCGTCGAGGGACAGACGGAGATGGTCGCCGTGCATGCGGTCTCGTCGGCACTCGAACGGTTCCGGGATGATTACATGCACGTCGATCTCACAGGTGTCACCCTCTTCAACGCGGGTAATGACCGGGAAGTGCCGCGGTACGCTCCGATGTTCAAAGCTCTCGGTAAGCGGGTCTATGGCATGCGAGACAAGCTGAATGCCCCTGATGCAGGGGACGCGGCAGAGAACATCAAGTCGTTCGATGAGTTCTGGGAGTCGCCGGAAGCGGGCATCGAACAGATCCTCGTGAAAGAGGTTCCGACGCGTGTACTGCGGAGTTTCCTTGACGCGGTTGTGCGGCGCGATGATTATCCGGCAAGCCACCCCTACGCGCCTGAGGAGAGTGCTGACGATGACCTGGCAACACTGGCAGCGAAGGTGCTGAAGGCCCGCAAGGGCGATGCGTATGGCTTCGGGTATACCGGCACGCTCATTGAACAGTGCCAGACCGAGGCTGATCTGCCTGCCTTCATCCGCGATGCGCTTCTCACTATCAACAAACAGCTCCAGGATGAGCCTGAACTGGCACTGGCCGACGCCGCTACACAGGCCGGTGCTGCAGAGCCCGAGGAATAAGTGCCATGGAGGTGCAGCTCTCCAAAACTGCCCAGGGGGCCCTAGAGCACGACTTCCCCGTCCTGGTACTCGGCGGCCCAGGCTCCGGCAAGACCACCTTGTCTCTCCTGAAAGCCCAGGCAATGCTCCCCGCGTTGTACCCAGGCCAGGAGATCCTCTTCCTCAGCTTCTCCCGAGCGGCCGTTCGCCAGGTAGAAATCCGCTGCCGCGACATCTTACTTTCGGAAGAGCGGCGCCATATCGCCGTGCGAACATACCACGCATTCGCAATGGACGTTCTGCGAACGCATGGTCGCCTGCTCACTGGAAGTGTTCCGCGCATTGTTTATCCCGGCGAAGAGAAACTCGCTAAGGCTGCCTTCGGTGGTGACTGGGACTCCGAAGCAGCACGCCTCGCGCGTGATGAGGGTCGCTACGTATTCAGTCAGTTTGCTGCAGCTGCTGCCCGACTCGTCGCTGGCAGTGAGTCGATTGCTTCCCTGCTCGCCAACAAATTCCCCGTGATTATCCTGGACGAGTTCCAGGATACAGATAATGCGCAGTGGGAACTGGTCAAGGCGCTGGCCGACAACTCGAAGACGATGTTCATGGCTGATCCGGATCAGCGGATTTTCGATTACGATCCGCGGGTGGATCCAGAACGTCTCAATCACCTGCGTACCCACCTCGAGCCCGCCGAGTTCGATCTCAGAGGGGAGAATCATCGAAGTCCGGATGTCGGCATCCTGCCGTACGCTAACGCCGTGCTTACGAATCGACCTCTGCCGGATACCAATGACGTGATCACTTGTTTGTACAGGCAGGATGCATTCGAAAGCACTGTCCACGCTGCTGTCGTCTGGATGTTCGACTCGCTTTGTGAAGCGGGTATTGCTCATCCTTCGGTCGTCGTTCTCGCACGAACGAACGAGCTCGTTGGGAGACTATCGACGGTCCTGGGGCAGGAACACCGCTTTAAGGGGCAGATAATCAGCCCCGTCGAGCATGACGTGCTGTGGGACGCCGATCTTACCGCAGCGGCCGCCCTGGTTGTGGCCTCGATTTTGGAGTGGCAGAGCCAACCCAAGGAAGCTGCACTCGGCCTGACCTTCGATTACATCGCCGACTACTTCGATGCGAAGAATGCTGCCAGCAGGAGCAATTCTTCCCGGGAGACCAGCAAGCGGTACCGCACGGCCGCTGGCAGAGCGCGTCGAGGTGAGGTGCCAAAGTTGAAGAGCGCTAAGGCTCTCAACGACTCATACGACAGTGGTTTGGTGCTACAAGGCGATCCAGCAAAGGACTGGGTACACGCGCGTGATTTGCTCGGTGTCGGGAACGACTTGTCGGATCTTTTGGCGAAGGCCAAGTTCGTTCGACTCTTCCGAGCGACTGATGAGATCGGAAGCCGCCTTGCTTCGGCTTGGGATCTTCATGGCAATTACGGTAGGGCCACCGATCTGGTACGTCGCGCGCTTGAGGCAAGTATGCTTCAATCCGACCAGCGTGACCCTCGCGGCTGTGTGCTCATGACCATTCACAAAGCCAAGGGCAAAGAGTTCGACGGTGTCCTGCTTGTTGAGGGACAGTACAGGGGAGTTTATTTTCGAGATAAGGACACTGAGGCGCAGCGTGCTGCAGCACGGCGACTGCTGTACGTCGGCATCACGCGAGCCCGACACCGGGTGGTGATCGTTCGTCCGCAAGGCGCTCCGGCGTTCGTGACTCCAGGGAGTGTGCCCACGCCAACATCATGAGATATACCGCCTCAAGAGTTGGCTTTAAGTCGCTGATGCCACGCTGAAAGTAAAATTATGTGCACCACATACTGGCTGTGTGTTATACTGGGGGCATGACCTCAGAAGACGATGCGTTGGAGAGTCTGGATCGTTCCGGGCTGCTTGAGGCGCTTAAGTGGGCCGCGTCCGTGGCGTTCGCTCGAACGGGGCAGGACTACGACGAAGATGCCGGTCATGATCAGATGATCATCGGCGTCCACAACTTCGTGTACCTCCGCGACTCTCTCGACCGTGTGACCGCCAATGGGCGCTACACCCTTCCCGACGGAGCTAACAATCTCGGTGAAGATATCCTCGTGCGCGGCATCACGCCAGAAGCGTGGCGCGCAATGCCGCTACTTCCCCCGGATCGTGTCAGTCGAAGCGACTACAAGCGGTCGCCGGGATGGGCGGCTGACGGTTATCGTGTACTACTACAGTCGTTCAAGTATGGTGGGATCGATCGTATCAACTGGGGAGAACGGAGCGAGGCGAAACGGTGTGTGGCGTCACAGTCCTTCATTACCCAGGACACGCTCTTCACGGATGAGGACTTCGGCCTGCAGGCCGTCGCCGGAATTCCTGGCGACGATGATTTTGAAGGAGTGACGCTCGTTGCTGCGCACTCCTACGATCCGTTGACCGGGAGGTTTGAACTTTACATCGGTCAGAGTAAGAACCCCGAGTTCCAGGGAGATTCATGCTGGCACTGGCGTCGTCTTTTGCTTGCCGATGGTACGGCTCCTGGACTGACAGAGCGGGGCTTGCCTCCCGTGCTTCCGGGTGGCGCTCCTTCGACACAGGTTGAAGAGATCGCTGTTCGTATCAAGAAGCCACAGGCAGGCGACGGCACGGCCACTTCGAATGGCTAGCGCGGGACACACCACTCAAGCGCTCGCTAACGCCACGTCGTTCTTCAACGGACAGCGGTTGACGATGGCGCGCCAGCTCGCCGGTCTTCGGAAAGCCCGTCTCGCGGAACTGATCGGGATGTCGCCAGCATCAGTTACGGGCTGGGAGAGCGGGGCTAAACGACCCAATCGCGCTACAGTAGCCAAACTGGCATTGGCGCTGAGAGTCGAGCCACAGTTCTTTGCTGGGGGACCCCCTCCCCGCATTGAGAAGCCACACTTCCGTTCGCTGCGTTCAACCCCGCAGGTTGCTCAGGACGAGGCGGAGGCTTACGGCCAATTCGTCACGGAGGTCACCGGACTCCTCGAGAAGGTCGTTGAGCTTCCCGAGACATTGCTGCCCGATCTCCCCGTGGCTCCAGATGAAGCTGATGCCTCACCGGAGGAAGTGGCGCGTGAAGCCCGGGATTTCTTCGGTATCGCTCCAGGGCCGATACAACACGTTGTCCGGCTAGCGGAGCGTGCTGGTGTGGTCGTCGTGTTTAGTGAACCTGGTGTTGCGGCAATCGATGCCTATTCCTTGCACACCGGCACGCGCCCGATTATCGTGCTCAATCCTGTGAAAGAGGACTACTATCGACAACGTTTCGATGTCGCCCACGAGATCGGACACCTGATCATGCACCACGATGCCGAACCTGGTGGGAAGATCGCGGAGGAGCAAGCCAACCGCTTCGCCGCAGAGTTTCTGATGCCAGCTGAGGAGATCGCGCTGCATCTGCCTGCGACGACTGCCTCTCGCGGCTGGGGCAAACTTGCGGAGCTAAAGGAGCACTGGGGTGTCAGCCTTGCTGCGCTTCTCTATCGCGCTCGTACGCTCGGCGTCATGAGAGACGTGACTTATAGGAACGCCATGATTCGTATGTCGCAGAACGGTTGGCGACGTGCTGAGCCCGGTAGAATCTCGTCCCTCGAGGCGCCATCAATGCTCGCTCGTGCCCGTGAGGTGATCAATGAGGCGGGCATCGATGACCAGCAGTTCCTGTCCGGTACCGGTCTCCCGCTTGATCTATTTGCGATCGCAACGGCACGCGCACCGCTCGCTTGCGGCAGCCCATCGTGACCCGTATCGGCAAACGTAGCCCTAGTTTGATTATTGATTCACTCACTCCGTACATCTCCATCCGCTCACGTCGGACTGTCCCACTGGCGAACAGGAGGAACACCTCGATCTTCTGTCCGTCGGTGCGGGCTGCCCGCTTGACCTCGGGGCTGAGGTCGAGTTCGGCGCGACGGAGCGCCGCATAATGCATGTCAGGCTTGGCAATCTCTTGGGTCAATGCTCCGTCCTCGTAGTTCTCGATCAGAATTTCGGCGACCGCTCGATGATGTGTGTTCTGCCGTTAGATCGGCCATTTCCTGCTCCTCATAGTTGGGTGTGGGTGGAGGCGTTGAGGCCTTCGGTGATGGCGACTATACGCAGGCGGTAGTTGTTAGGGTTGCTGTAGCCTCTGGCGGTTCGTTGACCGAGTTCGATGATCTCGTTAATTGCTTCGGTGGGCCCGTGGCTGGTACCTGCGGTGTCGGGTCTGGTGGAGGGGTTCGCCCTGCGTGCCTCCCGTTACAATGCGGGTTGCGGTAGCCTCTTTGGCTTGGGGGCTACCCGTATGTGTTTTGCCTTGACAACCTGTGGATCCCGAAGGCGGAGTCCCAACGCATGCGCCCGGAGGCCACCTGCCGCGCCGGCCCGGTGCAGATCCGCAGAGAGATGCCTGCAACTAACGCCGACCCAGGCCTATAGGCTCCACGCTCTTTCCGGTGTGTGAAACGGTGTCGCAAGACTGCGACACGGCTGCGACCATATGGATAAACAGCGCAGTTAGAGTTCATACATCGGCGCACCGGGCGCCGGGATACATACGACTGAACAACACCGGAGGATGATCGACATGAAGGCACAAAGGAGCGGCATGACACGTAGGGTGCTCGCGGCCCTGACCGTGCTCCCCCTGGCAATCGCCATGAGCGGCTGCCAACTCGGCATCAGCAAGCAGGACGAAGGCGGCGGATCCAGTCCGGCCCCGGCCGCATCCCAATCGAATGGCACCGGGGGATCTCCGGCAACTTCTTCGCCCCAGGCGACGGGCACCGCCAAGCCCGCCGCGTCCGGCGTTCAAGGCACCTGGGAGGGAGCGATCAACGATAAGAACTTCCGCGTAGACGTGAACTCCGTGGTCGTCAAGAACGGGGTCACGACGCTGACCTTCACCGTCACGAACACCGGTTCCACGGGGACCCTGATGTGGTACGTCTCATTCGGGGGCAACAACCTGCTGTCCGACGATGTGAAGCTCGCTGACCCGCAAAACAGCCTCGTCTACTCGCCCGGAAAGGCGGCGGACAAGTCCTGCATGTGCAGCGAACTCGACGCCTCCTCACTCGAACCCGGCGAATCTCGGACCGTCTTCACGACGTTCAAGGAGCTGCCCGAAGGGGTGGGCGCTGTCACCGTGACGATACCGAACGTCGCCCCCTTCGAGGGCATCCCGGTGACCAGGGAGTGAGCGCCATGACCACGATGAGGAGGCGCGCGGGAGCAGCTGCTGCCCTCGCGCTCGTGGCCGCCGTGATCGCGAGCCCCGCCCTGGCCGCGGACAAGGTGGAGTGGCCAGTGGCGACGATCGAGTTCCCCGAACCCGTCAAGATCATCTTCTCCGTCTCCACGATCGACGGTGCGGTCGCCACGGCGGAGCAGCCCGATGCCACGGTCACTACGCTGTCGGGGGATGTCAACTTCGAGGTCGACTCTGATCAGCTCACGGCGCGTGCCAAGGAGGTCCTCGACTCCCTGGCGTCGGAGTGGACCAAGGCTAAGCCCTCGACGGTCTCCGTCATGGGCCACACCGACTCAGTAGCCGATGACGCCCACAACCTCGATCTCTCCAAGCGTCGGGCCAAGGCCGTGGGCGACTACCTCACAGGAAAGGTACCCGGCCTGTCGATCACGACCGATGGGAAGGGAGAAGCCGAGCCCATCGGCGACAACGAGACGGACGAGGGGCGCGCCCAGAACCGGCGCGTCGAAATCCGCGCGCAGAAGTGACACCCACGCTCAGTTGCCGCTCTCCCGTGCACCCATCGCACTCCAAGGCTCGGCGCCAACTCTGACAGCACGCACCCGGCCCCCCACCAGCACGCCGCTGGCGGGGGGCCGTGGCGTTCACCTCGGGGGCTGGGGAATCTTCTGCGCCGTAGGAGAGACCTCGTCGGGCAGTGGGAGGGTGAGGACGACGCTGGTACCCACTCCCTCGCGCGAGGTGAGGCGCACGTGGCCGCCGTGTCGCTCAATGACGAGGCGGACGAGTGGCAGGCCCAGCCCCGATCCTGAGCGCCCAGCCGCGTTCGACCCGCGCGCCAGCTCCGAGAACACGCTCTCGCGTTCCGCCTCGGGAATCCCAATTCCCGTGTCAGCGACCTCAATGCTCACGCCGGTCTCCGACTGGCTGCCACGAACCTCGATGCTGTCGCCCTCACCCGAGTACTTCACGGCGTTAAACACGACGTTCTGAATCGCGGAATACAGTAGATCGGCGTCCCCCACGACGCGCGGCAACGGCCATGGAGCGGTTGGGAACACCAGGGTGAAGCTGCGCGCCTCGCCCACGCTGGAGCGTGCAGCCTCCACGGCGTCGCGCGCCGCCTCCTCCAGATCCACGAGCTCGCGCTCCATGGGCGCCGACGACAGGTCGGCCAGTTTGCGCAGATCCGTCACGAGCACGCCCATACGCCTGGCCTGGGCCGCCACGAGGGCCGAGGCCTCGTCCTCGCCCGAAGCCGTGGCCGCGAGGATCGCGGTCAGGGGATTCTTCAGCTCGTGATCGAGGCGGGCCAGAAACTGCCGGTGCTCGAGATCGCGGCGCGCCTGCGCCTGCGCCGCACCCGCAAGGCGCGCCTTCGACACAGCCACCGAGACGAGCAGGAACGCCACCGCAACGGCGGACACCAGAATGCCGAGTGCGGCCACGGCAGCGGGCAAGGAAACGAAGGCGCGCACCCCGAGCCTCGAGCCGAAGAGCCACCACACGAGGGCACACACGCAGGTGATGACCGCAGGAGCCAGGCACAGTATGATTCGGCGCCTCATTGCCCCACCCTCCCAATGAAGCGGTACCCCACCGAGGGAACGGTTTCGATAAACACCGGGTCCGAGGGATCCTCCCCGAGGGCCGCGCGGATCTCACGGATACGATGGTCCACTGCTCGCGTGGAGGAAGCAAAGTCGATTCCCCACAGCACCGACAGGAGTCGCTCGCGGGTGTGGAGCTCTCCGGGGTGGGTCATCAGATAGTCGAGGAGCCCCATCGCCTTGGGTGTCAGCTCAAGTTCCCTGTCGGCCAGGAAAGCGCGCCGTGCGAGGCGGTCAAGCACCAACTCGCCACTCGTGACGCGCTCGGACGCCGACAGGGGGCGCGTGGAGCGCATCGAACGGCGCAGCACCGCGCGGATACGGGAGACTAGCTCCTGGGGGTCGAAAGGCTTTGACAGGTAGTCGTCGGCACCCTCGTCCAGCGCGGCTGAACGCTCGAAGGAGGTGTCGATCTGGGTCAGCAAAATGACGGGGGTCCACGTGCCGCCCGCACGTATGCGGCGCACCATCTCGCGTCCGTCCATGTGGGGCATCATGATGTCGGAGACGACGATGTCTGGGCTGAGCCTGCCGTGGGCGGCCAGCCCCTCCGCCCCGTCCCGGGCCGTGTGGACCGTGAAACCCGAGCGCCGCAGGAAGGGCGCGAGCCCGTCGATGATGGCCGCCTCGTCGTCGACCAGCAGGACGGAGGCCCCCGCGGGGGCGGGCTGGGGAGGGGTCCCGGTGCTCGTCGTCACGGATCTTCTCCTCGGTGTCCGGCTCCGATCGTGGGCGCCGACAAGATCGGGCGCTCTCAGCCAGGGTATGCGACGCGCCGGGTGCTTGTCCACGGGCCCGGCGGGGTCGAGATCCCGACGACGTCTCACCATGCGGGTGGGGCATACCCCTCGTCGCCTGCGAGCCTCGCTACCAGTTCAACAGCGCCACGTAGCACACCGTCCCGATGCCGACGCTCCACAGGAGCTTGCGGCCGCTCAGCAGGTGCACCGCGACCGTCACGCCCGTCGCCACCAAGGCTACCCACCAGCGCTCGCCCGCCGCCTGTGCGTTATGCGACAGCGTTGAGAGCACGAGAATCAGCATGATGCCCGGCGGCATCCACACCGCCATGTCCGATACGAAACGGGAATCACGCAGCGGCTCCAAAATTTTGAAGGGCACAGCTCGCAGCGTGAAGTCGATGACGAAGGTGATCGCTAGGATCCCCAGTAGGTAAGGCAGCGTTGCAGTCACCGAGCACCCCCCTCGGCCACCTCGTCCGAGGAGCGCACAATGCCTCGGCGATGAAGAACGTGGCGCACCCCCAGGCACGCGACAAAAAGCAGCAGAGCGACCAGCAGGCGGTGCGCCGAATCCACAGCCATCGCGACCGTGAAGGACACGCCCGCCAAAAGAACCGACGGCACCTCACGCATCGAACGCGCCGCGTCCAGGGTCAGCGTGATGAACAGGGCCGTCAGCGCGAAATCCAGGCCCTCGATCTGCGTGGGAATCAACGCCCCCGCGAACACTCCTACCAGGCCCGACACGAGCCACGTGAGGTGGAAGAGCACCTGCATCGCCAAGAGCCGAGGCTTCGTCCACCCGTTGGGGCGCGCGGCCGTCAGGGCGTAGGCCTCGTCGACCAGGGCGTACATCGAAAACAGGCGCGCAACACGCCCCTCGATCGCGTGCAGAGGGAACGAGAACGCGAAAAAGAGGAGGCGGAAGTTCACCAGCAGCATCGTCACCGCGATGACCGCCAGCGGCGTATTCTGCGAGGCCAGGGTCACGACGAGCAGCTCGGCCGACCCCGAGTAGGCGGACAGGGAAAGAGCCGGAGCCAACCACCACGGCATACCTAGCTGGACGACAAGAAGTCCATACGCGAGGCCGAGCGGAATGTAGCCCGCGGCCACGGGCGCCGTGATGCGTAGCCCCTCCACGATCTCGTAGCGGGTAGGCTTCGCCGCCACGGCAACGTTCACGGTGCGAGGGAGCTTGGGCATGGGAGCAATTTTTACGTGTCGCCACGGCCTTGTGCGCGCTGGCGAGGCCGTGCGTGACAACTTGCACTCTCTGAGTGCCCGGAGGTTGCGCGCTCCCGCGCCTCGTCGCCGCTCGCTCCTGTCACATAGTTTCAAAACGAGAAGTACCCGTCGCGCAACCAACCGCCCGGTGGAAATATCGGTGATGTCACCGAGGAACACACACCTCGGCGCTTGCACTGACACCGCATTCAAGGAGCCATCATGAGCGCCACCAACGCACGCAAGAAGCCATTCCTCCGACTCGCCACGGCCGCCGTCGCCATGGTCGCAGCCCTCGACATGGCCGCCTGCTCCGGTGGCTCGGTATCCTCCTCGTCCTCCTCGTCCGGCGCGCAGGTCGGCGACCGCACCCCCGAACAGATCAGGGAAGCCGGCGAAATCGTCATCGGCATCTTCTCCGACAAAGCCCCCTTCGGCTACATCGACACCGACGGCAAGCCCGCCGGATACGACGTCGTCTACGGCGACCGCATCGCCGCCGACCTGGGCGTCACCGCCAAGTACGTCCCCGTCGACGCCGCCGCCCGCACCGAGGTCCTCGCCTCCAACAAGGTCGACATCACCCTCGCGAACTTCACCGTCACACCCGAGCGCGCCGAAAAGGTCGACTTCGCCAACCCCTACTTCAAGGTCTCCCTCGGCGTCGTCTCGCCTACCTCGGCCGAAATCACCGACGTGAGTCAGCTGGCCGGCAAGACCCTCATCATCACCAAGGGCACGACCGCCGAAGCCTACTTCGAGGCCAACCACCCCGAGGTCAAGCTCCAGAAGTACGACCAGTACTCCGACGCCTACCAGGCCCTCGAGGACGGCCGCGGCGACGCGTTCTCCACCGACAACACCGAGGTCATCGCCTGGGCGATCCAGCACCCCGGCTTCAGCGTCGGCATCAAGAGCCTGGGCGAGACCAGCTACATCGCGGCCGCCGTCAAGAAGGGCAACACCGCCCTCCTCGACTGGCTGAACAACGAACTCGTCGAGCTCGGCAAGGAGAACTTCTTCCACAAGGACTACGAGCAGACCCTCGCCCCCGTCTACGGTGACGCCGCGACCCCCGACGACCTGGTCGTCGAAGGCGGCGTCGACACCTCCTCCACCAACTAACTGAGGTACGAGGCCGTGGCCCCTCCCGGGTCCGCCCACCGCGGGTGATCGCCCGGCGGGCCACGGCCTCGTCCCAGATATCGCCTATGAATCTTGACATCCTGGCGCGATACGCGCCCATGTACGTCGACGCCGCCATCCTCACCCTGAGGATCGCGGCTATCGGCATCGTCGGCTCCCTCGCGGTCGGCCTGCTCGTGGCAGCGATCCGGCAGTATCGGATCCCCGTCGCCTCCCAGATCGGGGCCGCCTACGTCGAACTGTCGCGCAACACGCCGCTGCTCGTGCAGCTGTTCTTCATCTACTTTGGCCTGCCGCGCGTGGGCATCAAGTGGAGCGGCGAGACCTGCGCGATCGTCGGCCTCATCTTCCTGGGCGGCGCCTACATGGCCGAAGCCCTGCGCTCGGGCCTCGACTCGGTTGCCACGATTCAGTGGGAGTCGGCGTCCGCGCTCGGCCTCACGCGCACCCAGACGCTGCGCCACGTCGCCCTGCCGCAGGCCATCGCGACCTCCGTGCCGCCGCTGGCCGCCAACGTCATCTTCCTCATCAAGGAAACGTCCGTCGTGTCCGTCGTCGCGCTGCCCGACCTCGTGTACGTCGCGAAAGACCTCATCGGCATGTCCTACAACACCTCAGAGGCGCTGATCCTCCTGGTCGTCGCCTACCTGGTGATCCTCCTGCCCGTGTCCATCGCGGCCCGACTGATCGAAAAGAAGGTGCGCCGTGGCGGATTTGGGAATTAACGTCATTTTCGAGGGCCGCAACCTCGTGCGCATCCTCGAGGGCCTGGGCGTCACCGTCGGCATCTCCGCGCTGTCTGTCGTGCTGTCGCTGATCCTCGGTGTCTTCGTCGGCCTCGGCATGCGCTCGCGCTGGCGTCTCCTGCGCTGGCTCATGCAGCTCTACCTTGAGTTCGTGCGCATCATGCCCCAGCTCGTCCTCCTCTTCGTGGCCTACTTCGGGCTCACGCGCGTCGCGGGGATCAATCTGGACGGCATCACCGCGTCGGTCCTCGTCTTCACCCTGTGGGGCGGTGCCGAGATGGGCGACCTCGTACGAGGCGCGCTCATCGCGATCCCGCGCCACCAGTACGAGTCCGCCTACGCTCTGGGACTCTCCCCGAGACAGACCATGCGCCGCGTCATCCTGCCGCAAACCTTGCGCAGGCTCGCGCCACCGGCCGTCAACCTCATCACCCGCATGATTAAGACGACCTCGCTCGTCGTCCTCATCGGCGTCGTCGAAGTCCTCAAAGTCGGACAGCAGATCATCGACGCCAACCGCTTCAACTACCCGACCGCCTCGCTGTGGATCTACGGCCTGATCTTCGCGGCGTACTTCCTCATCTGCTGGCCGATCTCGCTCCTCTCACGCCACATGGAGAAAACATGGCAGAACTGACCTCCGACACCGCGGCCTCGCCCGAGCGCGCCACGTCCTCGTCCGTGGAGAACCCGCAGCTGCGCCTCGTCGACCTCGACAAGACCTACCCCGGCGGACACCACGCCCTGCGCGGCGTCTCCCTCGACGTCGCCGACGGCGAAGTCGTCGTCATCATCGGACCCTCCGGCTGCGGCAAGTCCACGCTCCTGCGCACGATTAATGGCCTCGAGCCCATCAACTCCGGGCAGATCCTCTTCGACGGCACCGACCTGGCGGCCCCCGGCGTCTCCTGGCCCGAGGTCCGCCGCCGCATCGGCATGGTGTTCCAGTCCTACGAGCTTTTCCCCCACCTGACCGTCATGGGGAACCTGACGCTCGCCCCCGGCCTCGTCGCCGGAGAATTGCGTGCCGACGCCGAGGAGCGGGCGCACAAACTGCTCGAGCGCGTCGGCCTGGCGGACCGCGCTGAGGACTACCCGCGCCAGCTCTCCGGCGGCCAGCGCCAGCGCGTCGCCATCGTGCGCGCCCTCATGATGAACCCTGAGATCCTCCTCCTCGACGAGGTCACGGCCTCCCTCGACCCGGAGATGGTGCGCGAGGTCCTCGACGTCGTCCTCGAACTGGCGCGCACCGGCATGACCATGCTCATCGTCACGCACGAGATGGGCTTCGCCCGCGCGATCGCCGACCGCATCGTCTTCATGGACGAGGGGCGCATCGTCGAGGTCGACCCGCCGCGCAAGTTCTTCGCGGACCCGTCGTCTGATCGTGCGCGCAAGTTCCTCGACATCTTCAGCTTCGAGGGTGCCAAGCTGTAGGTGTGTGGCGGGGCTCCTCGCGGAGGGGTCTGCGTTGCTGGGCCGGGCTGCTTGGTGCGCCCGTGGGCGGCGGCCCGCCCGCGAACGCCAGCCCGCGACAGAATGCCCCGGCTCAGGAGATCAGCGTCGACTGGTGGTGCACCATGATCAGGCGCGCCTCGCCAGAAGTCGCCGGCGCCCACATGCTGGATTCCAGCGACGCGCCGCCCTCCCAACGAACCCGGTAGCGCGTCAGGAATGACCCGCCCAGGTCGTGCGCGTCGATGCGGCCGATGGACGGCGAGGCAGGAGAGGGTCCCGCCAGCGTCGTCGTCGCGCCGCCACCTGGCCAGATGCGAGTCGTACGTTCGTCCGTCATTGCAGTCAGAGCTGCCTCGTCCCCGTCGGTCCACGCGAGGATAAACTCGCGCTCTCGGGCGACCGCGTCCTCGGTGGTGATCGCGGGTTCACTCACGGACGAGGCCGGGGCCGCCTCCGTGGGTTCACTCGGCTCGGCGGGCGTGGAGAAAACGCTGGGATGAGAACGGAAGGTCGACGTGGCGGCCTCGTTGGTGGTGGCCCCGTCGGTAGAGGCGCTGCGCGAAGCGGGCGCAGATGTCGATGCAGCCGCGGGTTCCTCCGCGTGTTTACTCGGGCGCGTGGGCGCAGCGGCGGCCCTGTCGGCCTCGTCGTGTTGCTGTTCGGCAGGTGTGCTCGCGCCGGACTCCATAGAGCCGTGCGGCTCGACCGACGCGGGTGCAGCGGGTACAGCGGCAGCGCCCCCGGAGGCCTGATCCGCAGACGCAGACCCGTGCGACCCGCGGGCACCGCCCCCGAACCCCGGTCCCGGCTCAGGTGTGCGACCGGCCTGGTAGGCCTCGGCGCACCCGCGCGCGAGGTCGTCGGCGCGTTCGTTCATGCGGTGCCCGGCGTGGCCCTTGACCCACTCGAAGGTGACGCGGCGCCCCTCCATGGCGCGGTCGATCTCCTGGATGAGTTCCAGGTTCTTGATGGGCTTCTTGTCGGCCTTCGTCCAGCCGCGCTTCTTCCAGCCGAGCCGCCACTTCGACACGACGTTGATCGCGTACTGCGAGTCGGCGAGGATGTGTAGCTCTTCGCCGGTCTCGGCCGTGGCCTCGAGTAGGCGCAGGATCGCGGTCAGCTCGCCCAGGTTGTTGGTGCCCTGCGGCCAGCCGCCCGCGTCCCACGTGTCCTCGTCCACGTACCAGGCCCACCCCGCGGGCCCGGGATTGCCGAGGGAGGAACCGTCTGCCGCCGCCGTAATCGTCATGCACTCATCCTATCGGCATCCCGCTTGCCTGATCGGAAGGGGGACGAGGCCGGGGCAGCTCGTGAGCTGCATCAACCCCTACACCGTGACGCCCACCTGGCCCAGCGCGAAGGCGAACTCCTCGCAGCGTGCCGCCCACCGGCCCTCGCGCCCGGAGGGGCCGGCGTGCCCGGCGACCATCTCGGTGCGCAGGATGATCGGACGCTCGCGCGGGTCGCGCGCGGGAACAGACTCAGCCCCGGCCTCGTCCGTCGTGGGAACCTGGCCGGTGGCCTCGCGCAGGCGCTGCACCCACTTGGTGGGCTCGACGAACTCGACGCGTGTGTCGTTGACCGACGTCGTCGCCATGATCGCGGGCAGGAGCGCGCCGTCGGGCACGTTCTCGTAGGGGGTGTAGCGGCTCATCGCGTCGAACACGGCGCGCGAGGTCAGCGGATTGCCCCACTCCTCCCACTCGCCGACGGTGAGCGGCAGGGTTGGGTCCAGAATCGTCGTGAGAGCGTCCACGAAGGGCACGCCCGCCAGGATCGCGCGGAAGCGGTCGGGGGCGGCGTTGGTGACCGCGCCCATGAGGAGGCCTCCGGCGCTGCGGCCCTCCGCGACCAGGCGGCGGGGCGCCACCCACCCGGAGTCGACCAGCCAGTCGGCCACATCGATGAAGTCCGTGAAGGTGTGCTCCTTGACCAGCTCCTTGCCGTCCTCGTACCAGGCGCGGCCCATCTCGCCGCCGCCGCGCACGTGCGCGATCGCGTAGACGACGCGGCGCAGGATCGGCAGACGCAGGGTCTCAAACTCGGGGTCGTAGCTGACCTCGTACGAGCCGTACCCGATCTGCCAGCCCGCGTGCGTGCCGTCCGGACGCGCGTCGCGGTGGTGGATGAGGGTCACGGGGATGCGGGTCGCGCCGTCGCGCGCGAGCACCCACACGCGCTCCTCGACGAACTCGGTGGGATCCCAGCCGGGCGCCTCGTGGGCGCGCAGGGTCCGCACGCTCAGGGGCGCGGTGTCGCTTGCGCTCTCGGGTGCCGCGCTCTCGGGGGACGAGGCCGGCGCCGGGTCCGGCAGAGCAACCTCCGCGACCGTGGGCGGCACGGTCTGCGACTGGAACTCCACGCGCAGCGGATCGGTCCACGGGGTCGGCACGGTCGTGATCGTGCGCACCGGGGCATCGACCTCCACGCGCCGCCACGTAGGCGAGGGCTCGCGGCGATCCCACACGTCGACCTGCGTGAGCGAGCCCGAACGAAGCGAGAGCGCCACGTAGTCCGCGTGGGCCTCGACGTCGGTGATGCGCTCGCCGGGGCCGGGGCTGCGCAGCGGCTCCCAGGACTCAAACGGCGTGAGGGGCGCGGGCTCGTCCTCTGGCAGGGGAGTGCCCGGCGTGCGATCCGCCAGCGCCTGCCGACTATACGCGGAGGAAGAAGGAACGCCGAGTTGCGCCAAAGCCTCGGGCGACCCCCCTGCGGGCAGCATCGCCTGCGCGAGCGAGCCCTCCTGCGTCAGCCCCGTGTGCACGATGAATAGGCGGTCGCCCGCCGAATCCGCCGACACCAGCGTGCGGGGGCGCACCGGCATGAGCGGCAGCGGGCGCACGGACGGGTGGGCGGGCAGCCACAGCCACGCGCGGCCCGCCGTCGACGACGAGGCATGAATGACGACGTGCCCCGGGAAACCCGAGGGCGCGAACCCCATCTCGAAGCCCTCGTCCGGCTCGACCAGCAGCAGCTCGTCGTCCTCGCGAGGCGTGCCCACGCGGTGCAACCACACGTCGCACGCACGCCACGCGTCGTCCACGCCCATGTAGATAAAGGAAGCGGAATCATCCGCCCACGCGAAGCCGTACCCGGCGTCCACCACGGCCTCGTCGATGACGCGGCCCGACGCCTCCTGCACGACCCACGTGTAGCGCTCATCCCCGCTCGTGTCCTGCGCCCACGCAATCAGGCGCCCATCCGGGGACGGGTACAGGTCCGCCAAGCGGAAAAACTCCTGCCCGCGCGCCCACTCGTTCTCATCGACGAGGAGCTCCTCGCCCCGCGTGGGCACGCCCGGAGCGGGGACGAGCGGGATCGGCGCCCCGGCCTCGTCGCGCTCCACCGGCGCGCGGTGATGCGTCGCGTAGGACTGCCCCTCCGTGAAACGACGGAAGTACCAAAAGTCGCCCTCGCGGATCGGCACCGTCACGTCGGTGAGCGCCGTCGAGGCCTTCACCTCCTCCACGAGGCGCGCGGCCTCCTCACGCGTCGGCGCCGTCACCGCGTCCGCCCACGCGTTCTCCGCCTCCAGATGGGCGCGCACCTCGGGGTGCTCGCCGTCGCGCAACCAATCCCACGGGTCATCAAAATGCTGCCCGAACTGGTCGCGCACCCGGTACCCGTAACGCTTCGGGGCAACCGGGGGAGTCGACGAGGCCTGGGGTGCGTGGTGCTGGGTCGTCTCAGTCATGGGGACCATCTTAGAGGCGGGCGAACTGATGAGGATCCACGAAACAGCGGCGCGACCGTGCGAGACTATGGGGGTGAATGACGAACAAGCTCCCTCGCGCGGATCCGCTGCCGCGCTCGAAACAGAGTCCCCTGTGCTCGACCCCGCCGCGCTCGCGGATCGGCCTGCGCCCCTTGCTCAGCCCGGCACCCGAGGGCGGGTCGACGGGGGAGCGGCCCCGGCCTCGTCCCTGACGCAGCGACTCCTCGCCTGGGTGCGCGAATTCATCCAATTCGGCATGGTCGGCGCCACCGCCTACGTCGTCGACGCCGGACTGTTCAACCTCCTCCAGCACGGGCCGCTCGGCATCCTCGCCGGACACCCCAACACCGCGCAATTCGTCGCCGCCGCGACCGCGACCCTCTACTCGTGGATCGCCAACCGCCTGTGGACCTACCGCGGCCGCAACCGGGACAACGCGACGCGCGAGGCCATCCTCTTCTTCTTCGCGAACGCCTGCGGCATCGGCATCTCCCAGTTCTGCCTGCTGTTCACCCACCACATCCTCGGGTTCACCTCGGCGCTGGCTGACAATATCGCCGTCTACGTCGTCGGCTTCGCACTGGGCACCGCGTTCCGCTTCTTCTTTTATCACTACGTGGTATTCACCGGGCATACGCGCGCGTAGGTTCGAGGCGCGGCGGTAGGGTCGAAACGTGAAGGAAACGGCAGAGCATTACCCGACCCCCGAAGAGTCCATCGCCACGATGGTCACCATCGACGACATCGCTCTCGTCTTCGAAGGCGGCGGCATGCGCAACGCTTACACCGCCGCGCTCGTGAGCCGACTCATCGCCGAAGGCATCAACTTCCCCCACATTTCCGGCGTTTCCGCGGGGTCCAGCCACCTGTGCAACTTCACCTCCCGCGACGCGATCCGCTCCCACGCGACCTTCGTTGACCTCGTCGCGGATCCCGAGTTTGGCGGCCTCAAGCACTTCCGCAGGGGGCACGGCTACTTCAACGCTGAGTACATCTACCAGCAGATCTGCTACCCCGACGGCGCCCTGCCCTTCAACTTGGACACCTTCCTGGCGAACCCGGCGACCACGCGTGTTGCCACCTTCAACGCGTCGCGCGGGCAGGTTCGCTGGTTCTCCAAGGAGGAAATGAGCACCCTGGACACGCTCGGACCCATCATCCGAGCCTCCTCCACGCTGCCGATCCTCATGCCGCCCGCCGACATCGACGGCGACATCTACGTCGATGGCGCACTCGGCCCCAACGGTGGCCTTCCCTTCGACCAACCCCTGCGCGAGGGCTACCGCAAGCTCTTGGTCGTCCTCACTCGCCCCCGCGGCTACGTCAAGGGCCCCATGCCCGCTAGCGTCGGTGCCCTCCTGCGTACCGCCTACCGTCAGTTCCCCTCCGTGTTCGAGGGCGTGGCCCGGCGCCCCGACCGCTACAACGCGGGACGCCGCCTCCTCTTCGAGCTCGAAGAACGAGGCCAGGCCTACGTGTTCGCACCTGACAACCTGTGGATCAACAACACCGAGTCGCGGCGCGAGCGCCTGGAGGCGACCTACCGTGCCGGCCTGGTCCAGGCCGTGCGCGAGATGCCCGCAATCAAGGCATTCTTGGGGCTGTAAGGCTTTCCGTTTCCTGCGGCGGTGCTTGTGGTGCCGCCGGTGTTCCGGGCGCCGCGTGTGCTTTGTGGGGCCGGGCCGCTGTGTGTACCTGTGGGCGGCGGCCCGCCCGCTCGCCGTCCGCGCTGCGAGCTTCGCTCGGCGCGTCGACTCGTTGTCTGGCCAGGCCCCGTAGATCAGGCGGTTCGGTTCTTTGAAACCCCTGTCGCCTTTGCTCGCTCGTGCCTGTGGGGGGGTTCATGCTGACCTGCATCAGCGGTCGCAGAGGTGTCATAGGTTTCAATATCGCCATGGGCAGGGTCCGGTGCGCGAAGAAGCTCGCCCTGCTCGATCTGATGGTGGACGCGAGCGCGAAGGAGTTCGCCCAGCGCACGAAAAATGGCCCAAAATCGGCGGTTTGTGGCGTGCTGGGCGAACTTTTTCGCGGAAATGTCGGTGGAGGGGGTGTGCTGGGCGAACTTTTTCGCGGGCCAGCAGCCGTAGGATCCTGCCGTGCGAATTTGTGGTGCCTAGATGAAGGTTGCGTCCCACCCCTAGATGTAGGGCACGCCCACACCCCTAGAAGTCGAGTGGATGTCGGCCTAGATGTAGGGCTCGTGTCGGCCCTTAGATCTAGGGTGCGCCTCCCGTTGGAGGCGCGCGTGGGCACCTCGCTCAGACCCCATGCGATCGCCTTTCCGCAGGATTCCAGTCATTTTGCCTCAAACCGCTCAAACCCCTACATGTAGGGGCACTTATTCGCCAACGACCCCTAGATGTGCGGGTGCGACACGCCCAAGAGCACCGCCAAAGAGTGTGACGCTCGACATCTTTCGGGTGGTTGGCAGGTGGTTATGCACAGGGTGGTGATGCGCTCGTCCACAGGGTGCACAGGTGTGTGTGAGAGTGCTGGAGACCTCTAGATGTGCCCGTGGGTTAGTTGCAAACCCCAATGTTTGCGCGCATCTTCGTGCACCTGTGCGGAGGGGGCGACAAACCGCAAAGGCCTCTCTGGGATCCTGACCGCTCGCTCCGTCCACAGGCCCCTCAGGCATCGTCCACAGTCAGGGCGTCGCACACAACATCTAGGGGTCGCTTGCGTGGTTGGCCCCAAGGTGTAGTGTTGTCGTGTTCGCGGCGAACGAGCCGCTAGAAAGTCAACATAGGATGCCAACGTCCGACCTTGAGCCGCAAGGAGACACGAACATGTCGATCACCGTTTACTCCAAGCCCCGCTGCCCCCAGTGCGACGCGACCTACCGCGCCCTCGACAAGCAGGGCGTCTCCTACGAGAAGATCGACGTCACCCAGGACGCGGAGTCCCTCGCTTTCATTAAGGGCCTCGGCTACCAGCAGGCCCCCGTCGTCGTCGTCGGCGAGGACCACTGGTCCGGCTTCCGCCCCGACCGCATCAAGGCCGTCGCCGCCGCAGCCCCCCTCGCGCTGCAGGCCTGAGTCTGGCCGATAAGCCCCGGCCGCGAGGCCGGGGCTTTCGTATATCCGGGTGGGGACGAGGCGGGGGCGCGTCCCTCGACAAAGGCTGAGAACCGCTCGGATGGGCGAGAAGCGAAGCCGCTATAAGGTCGGGGGAAATACTGAATAGTCAGTCTCGGGTCCGCGCCGCCAGGCGGCACGCGCCACACCACAAACCGGCCCGCACGTCCGCAGCCAAGCAGCCCACGCGCCCGCCGCACACTAGGGCGCGCACACGCAGGTCAGGCCGCGTCGATCATCCCACATGGGACACGCGTGCCAGGGGAGCCCGCCCGGGCCTCGTCAGTGAGACACTAGAGATTCAGCATCCCGCCAAGCAGGAAGGATCATCATGGGCATCGTCGTCTACTTCTCGTCGGCGACGGGCAACACCCGCCGTTTCGTCGAAAAACTCGGCCTCCCGGCTGCGCGAATCCCGTTGCGTCCCAAGGAAGAACCCCTGCACGTGACCGACGAGTACGTGCTCGTTGTGCCCACCTACGGCGGCGGAAATATCAAGGGAGCGGTGCCTAAGCAGGTCATCAAGTTCCTCAACGACCCCGACAACCGGGCCCTGTGCAGGGGTGTCATCTCGTCGGGAAACACTAACTTCGGCAAGGCCTACTGCATCGCGGGCGACATTATCGCGGCCAAGCTGGGGGTCCCCCACATGTATAAGTTCGAGCTCCTCGGCACGCCCGAGGACGTCTCCAGAGTTCGCGAAGGACTGGAACAGTTTTGGCAGAAAACTACACCGACACAGGCGTAGAGGAAGCTCCCTCCCCGGAGCTGGACTACCACGCGCTGAACGCGCAGCTTAACCTGTACGACGCGAACGGACACATTCAGTTCGACGCGGACCGTGCGGCGGCTCGCCAGTACTTCCTCCAGCACGTCAACCAGAACACGGTGTTCTTCCATGACCTGGAAGAGAAGCTGAAGTACCTGGTGGACGAGGGCTACTACGAGAAACATGTCCTGGACCAGTACGACTTCGCGGACATTAAGGAGCTGTACAAGCAGGCCTACGCCCACAAGTTCCGCTTCCCGACGTTCCTGGGCGCGTTCAAGTACTACACGTCGTACACGCTCAAGACCTTCGACGGTAAGCGCTACCTGGAGCGCTTCGAGGATCGCGTTGCCATGGTGTCCCTGTACCTGGCGCGCGGCGACATCGAGCTGGCTCGCAGCTTCGTCGATGAGATCATGACGGGCCGCTTCCAGCCGGCCACCCCGACCTTCCTCAACGCCGGTAAGGCTGCGCGCGGCGAGCTGGTCTCCTGCTTCCTGCTGCGCATCGAGGACAACATGGAGTCGATTGCGCGCGGCATCAACTCCGCGCTGCAGCTGTCCAAGCGCGGCGGCGGCGTTGCCCTGCAGCTGACGAACCTGCGTGAGTCGGGCGCCCCGATCAAGAAGATCCAGAACCAGTCCAGCGGCGTCGTGCCCGTCATGAAGCTGCTTGAGGATTCCTTCTCCTACGCGAACCAGCTGGGTGCGCGTCAGGGCGCGGGTGCCGTGTACCTGCACGCGCACCACCCGGACATCATGCAGTTCCTGGACACGAAGCGTGAGAACGCGGACGAGAAGATCCGCATCAAGACGCTGTCCCTGGGCGTCGTCATCCCGGACATCACGTTCGAGCTGGCCCGCAAGAACGAGGACATGTACCTGTTCAGCCCCTACGACGTGGAGCGCGTGTACGGCGTTCCCTTCTCCGAGATTTCGGTGACGGAGAAGTACCACGAGATGGTGGATGATGGCCGTATCCGCAAGAAGAAGATCAACGCGCGTCGCTTCTTCCAGACGATCGCCGAGATTCAGTTCGAGTCCGGCTACCCCTACATCGTCTTCGAGGACACGGTGAATAAGGCGAACCCGATCAAGGGTCGCATCACCATGTCGAACCTGTGCTCGGAGATCCTGCAGGTGTCCGAGGCCTCGACCTACAACGATGACCTGTCGTACTCGCATGTCGGTAAGGACATCTCCTGCAACCTGGGCTCGCTCAACATTGCGAAGACCATGGATTCCCCGGACTTCTCGAAGACGATCGAGATGGCGATCCGCGGCCTGACGGCTGTCTCTGACCTGTCGGATATCGGTTCGGTGCCGTCGATTGCTCGCGGCAACGCGATGAGCCACGCGATTGGCCTGGGCCAGATGAACCTCCATGGGTACCTGGCGCGCGAGCACGTGCACTACGGGAGCGAGGAGGCGCTTGACTTCACGAACATGTACTTCATGACGGTCCTGTTCGAGGCGATCAAGGCCTCGTGCACAATCGCGCGCGAGCGCGGCGAGACCTTCGAGGGATTCGAGGAGTCGAAGTACGCGTCGGGCGAGTTCTTCCGCAAGTACATTGACGAGGAGTGGGCTCCCACCACGGACAAGTGCCGTGAGCTGCTCGCCGCCTCGTCGATCAAGGTCCCGACCCAGGCGGACTGGGAGGCCCTGGCCGCCGACGTCGCGAAGTACGGCATGTACAACCAGAACTTGCAGGCCGTGCCTCCGACGGGTTCCATCTCGTACATCAACAACTCGACGTCGTCGATTCACCCGATCGTGTCTCGCGTGGAGATCCGCAAGGAAGGCAAGATCGGCCGCGTCTACTACCCGGCGCCGTACATGACGAACGAGAACCTTCAATACTACCAGGACGCGTACGAGATCGGCCCCGAGAAGATCATCGACACCTACGCGGTGGCCACGCAGCACGTGGATCAGGGCCTGTCGCTCACGCTGTTCTACCCGGACACGGTGACGACGCGTGACCTGAACAAGTCCTACATTTACGCGTGGAGGAAGGGCATTAAGACCCTGTACTACATGCGCCTGCGCCAGTTGGCCCTCGAGGGCACCGAGGTTGAAGGCTGCGTGTCCTGCATGCTGTGACGTCACGCCCGTGTGTCGGGTGGTGCGGGGGTCGGGAAACCGGCCCTCGCGCCGTTTTATGTGGGACGAGGCCGGTGCGGTCCGGGGGATGCGGGCGCCGTGGCGGGTGTGAGCCTCGTTGTTTATTCGGATTTTCGTGAAGGCGCTCGTATCATGTGTGGTACAGTTCCTCACATTTTCTCGGAGTAAGCAATGAATGATCTGACGAACCCCTACGGCGTCGGTGGCGCGAGCCAAGGCGGCTATGGCCAGCAGGACGCGTACGGCGCTCAGTCGGCATATGGGTCCCAGGCCTCGTATGGGGGGCAGCCTCCATACGGCGCGGGACAGCCTCCGTACGGCGGGGGGCCGGGCATGCCGGGCTACGGGCAGCCGCAGGGCTACGGTCAGCCCGCCTATGGGCACTTCGGGTACGCCCTGAACCCTGCCGTTGAGCGTGTGCGTTCGAACGCATCGATGGTTCGTATCATGGCGATCATTAGCTTCGCCACCGTTGGTCCGATTCTCTCGATTGGCGCGTGGGTTTGGGGTGGCATGCTCGTGTCCGAGGCCCAGGGTCTTAACGCCCCCATGGACGTGATGAATGACGTGAGTGGTGCTCGAAAGATCGCGATGATCTGCAGCATCATTCAGATTGTCGGCATTGTTCTCTTGATTATCCTCGTCATCGTCCTGCCCGATCTGCTGCTCTTCATCGCGGGCGATTCGGGCTACTGATCCGTGTGCGCGATGGAGGCGGGCGCCCCTGGTTGAGTGATCGCTGTTGCAGGGACGGGCTGTGGCGCGATAGTCATCCGTCCCGATTGTTATTGACTCAGTCATGCGTGCGCTAGGATGAGCCGCGTAACTAGTACCTATTCCATTCGGAGCATCCCATGAGTGATCCCATCAACCAGTATCCCGCCTTCGATCAGTCCCCCTACGGTCAGGCTCCGCAGGGTGCCCCGCAGGGCACGTATGGCCAGGCGCAGCCCGGCTACGGCCAGGCCCCCCAGGGCGCGTACGGCCAGGCGCAGCCCGGCTACGGCCAGGCCCCCCAGGGTGTGTACGGCCAGGCCTACGCGGTGAACCCGGCCCTGGAGAGGATCCGTTCGAACGCCTCGACCGTTCGTCTCCTCTCCTTCCTGAGCTTCATCTTCGGCGGAGTTTTTCTGGCCGGCGGCATGTGGTTCTGGGCGAACAATCTGACGGCTGAGGCTCAGAGCCTCGGTGCCCCGCTCGACATTTCGTCGGATCTGGCGAGTGCTCGTAACACCGCGAAGATCTGTTCGATCATCCACATCGTCCTCATCGTGGCGGTCGTGCTGTTCTACGTCATCGGCATCATTGCTATCCTCGCAGCCGGTGGCTCAAACTACTGAGTTCTTCACGGTGTGGGGTCCGGATCGACTCTTGATTCGGACCCCACACGTGTATGTGCGAGCATCCTGTTAGGATGCCTGTTGTATTGATCGGAAAGATAATTGGAGCGTGTTGTGAGCGGTCCTCTGAACCCTACCCCTGCGGATTCCGCCCCCCAGCCGTATGCTGCCCCTTCGCCGTACGCGCCTGAGGGCTCCGGCAGCGCGTCGTACGCTGCGTCGTCCCAGGCCCAGCAGCCCCAGTTTGGCCAGGCCGGAGCAGACCAGTACGCGCAGTACGGCCAGGGACCCCAGGCCTCGTACGGCCAGCCGGTATACGGCCAGCCGGCATACGGTCAGCAGGCATACGGTCAGCAGGCATACGGCCAGCCGGCATACGGCCAGCCGGCATACGGCCAGCCGGCATACGGCCAGCCCGTGTACGGCCAGCCGATGTACACCTCGCCCGCATCCGCGCAGTTCGACAGTTTGCGTACCCAAGCGATCATCGCGATCGTTGTGTCAGTGATCAGCTGGTTCTTCTTGTGGTTGCTCCTGTCGATCCCGTCGGTGATCTGGTCCTTCATCATCGACTCCAACGCGAAGAAGCAGGGCGCGCCGCAGAACATTCTTAGCTTGGCGAAGGCCGCGAAGATCGTCTCGATCATCATGGTGTCCATCCAGGCCTTCTTCTTCATTCTCGCGGTTATCGTCGCTCTCCTCGACTGACGCCACCGTGAGATTCGCTCGACAGTGCTGACTCCTCACACACGGGAGCCTGTAGGAACGGTGATGCCGTTCCCGCAGGCTCCACCTGTATTCTTGAGGGTATGACTCCCCGATACGAAGCCCCCTCGCGCTCGACGTCCGGAACCGACGCTGACCTCCTCGACCAGCTGCGATACGCGGATGGACGCCCCTACGGCTTCTACAAGAATGCCCTGGGCGCCTGGGATTACGGGGACTTCACCCTCGCGATCGATCACGTGCAGGCCGACCCGTATGCCCCGCCCTCGTCCCTGCGCGCCTGGTCGACGCCCGAGGCGATGGGACTGCCCGAGGCCGCCCTGGCCTCGTCCGACGCGCGCCTGGCCGCCGCGGACTTTATCGCCCGCTCCTTCGACGAGGCCATCCGCGCCCGGGGAGCGCGCGACGTGTCGATCGCCCGCGCCGGCGCCCTCATCCTCCAGCGCTCCTACGCGACCGTCCTGCCCGACCGCGTCGAGGTGCGCTTCCAGGTCAAGCTCCCCGCGCGAGGCCGCACGATCCTCGGCAAGAGCGCCGCCCGCCTCTTCGACGTGGACGTGCCCAACATCGTCATGGACTGCTTCGACTTCGTGTCCGAGGACCCGGACACGACCCGCAAGCGCTCGCGCCTCCTCGGCCACGTCGCCGCCTACGAGGATTACCGCGCCCTCCAGGGGATCCTCGAGGAACGCGGGTGGGTGTCCTTCGTCGCCGACGACGCCCTGCTGGCGCGCCGCTCCGGCATCTCCGAAACGCCCCTGACGGGTGACGGCGTCGTCGCCTTCAGTGCCCCCGAGTCCCTGCGCGCCACCGTCACCCTGCCGCACGCCGGTGAGGTGAGTGGCATGGCGATCCCCCCGGGCCTCACCCTCATCGTCGGCGGCGGCTACCACGGCAAATCCACGCTCCTCGAGGCCATCGCCCAGGGCGTCTACGCGCACATCCCCGGTGACGGCCGCGAGCTCGTCGCCACCGACCCCACCGCCACCAAGGTGCGCGCCGCCGACGGGCGAGCCGTCACCGGCGTCGACATCTCACCGTTCATCACCCACCTGCCCGGCGGCGCCGACACCACGTCGTTTTCCACCGAGAACGCCTCCGGCTCCACTTCGCAGGCCGCCTCCATCATCGAATCCCTCGAGCTGGGCGCGCGCACCCTCCTCATCGACGAGGACACCTCCGCCACCAACCTTCTCATCCGCGACACCCGCATGCGCGACCTCGTCGCCGCCGAGAAGGAACCCATTACGCCCCTCGTCGACCGCGTCACCTCCCTCACCGAGGCCGGGGTCTCCCTCATCATGGTCGTCGGCGGCTCCGGCGCGTTCCTCGACGCCGCCGACCGGGTCCTCATGATGGACAACTACCACTGCCTCGACGTCACCTCCCGCGCGCGCTCGGTCGTGGCCAACCTGCCGCGCCCCCGCACCGACGCCCCCACCAGCTGGGAGGCGGCCCCCCGCGTGCCCGCTGCAAAGGCCCGCGTGGACCGCCCGCGCACCAAGGCCTCGGGCACGTCCGTGCTGACCATCGACCGTTCGACCATCGACATTTCCGACGTCGCCGCAGTCGTCGACCCCGGGCAGGCCGAGGCCATCGCCTGGTGCGTGCGCGGCGTCCTCGAGGAGATGGCCGGCAAGCAGTCCATGCCCGACCTCATGGCCAAGCTCGGCCGGCGCCTCGCCTCCGAAGGCCTGGACGCCGTCTGTAAGTTTGGTGGCCGCTCCTACCCGGCGTTCCTAGCACGCCCGCGCCTCATCGACGTGGGTGCGGCCATCAACCGCTACCGGGGCCTGTCCCTGCGCGAGCCGCGCGAGGTCTCCGAGTCGTAGTCGCTTCAGACCCCACGGGTGTTCCGGGCGCCGGAGGGCCCTGCCGCCCGCGGTCACCGCAGCCAGGCCAACGTGGCTATTGTGCGCCCAGCAATTTCGCACGTAATTCCCCTGTGACTATTTCAGGATTTGAATTGGCATCGTTGGCATTGCAATGTTTCTGGGCTTTATTGAATGTTTAAGTAATCGAATTACGTGCGAGTTTTGGAGACGGGCACCGAGACACAGCGCGGGACAATCCCCGAGACGACCCCGGGTGGTCTCGGGGATGAATCAGGGGAAACCTCCGTAGCGGTGATGCACGCCGCCGGCGCACGATGGATGCATGAACACGAACACAACAATCGCGCAGGCCCCCGCGGCCGACCAAGGGGCCCCGGCCTCGTCCATCGTCCGACTCCAGGGCGTCTCCAAGATCTACGGAAGCGGCGACGCCCAAGTGCGCGCCCTCGACGACGTGAGCGTCGGCTTCGGCGCCGGCGAATTCACCGCCATCATGGGCCCCTCCGGCTCCGGTAAGTCCACGATGATGCACATCCTCGCCGGCCTCGACGCCCCCACCTCCGGGCACGTCTTCGTCGAAGACACCGACATCACCGCCCTCAAAGACACCGCGCTGACCAAGCTGCGCCGAGACCGCATCGGCTTCGTGTTCCAGTCCTTCAACCTGGTACCCACCCTGGATGCGCGCGCCAACATCCTCCTGCCCATGCGCCTGGCCGGGGCCACCCCCGAGAAGGAATGGTTCGACCTCATCGTTAGCTCACTGGGCATCTTGGATCGCCTGAGCCACCGCCCCTCCGAAATGTCCGGCGGCCAGCAGCAGCGCGTTGCCGTCGCTCGCGCCCTCATGAGCCGCCCCGCCGTCATCGTCGCCGACGAGCCCACCGGTAACCTCGACTCCCACTCCACCGACGAGGTCATGGACCTGCTGCGCCGCGCTGTCGACGAACTCGGACAGAGCGTCATCATGGTCACCCACGACACCGCCACCGCCGCCTACGCGGACCGCGTCCTCGTGTGCCGAGACGGCCGCATCGTCTCCGACCTGCGCGACATCACCGCCGACAACCTGACCGCGGCGCTGCGCTGAACGCGCGCCCACACCCCAAGGCTCACCTCATGTCTGCAACAAACTCCCTCCTGAGCGCCAACCTGCGCTCCCACGGCCGCCGCTACATTTCCACAGGCTTGGCCGTCGCTATCTCCACGGCCTTCATCGTCATCACCCTCATCGTCATGACGGCGATGACCTCGGGCCTGACCTCCAGCGTCTACAGCCAGTACCGAGGCGGTACGATCGTCGTCTCCCAGGACAAGGACGCGTCCGAGGGCGCCATCGAGAGCGCCGAAAGAACCCTGAGCGCAACCAGCGGTGTCACCGCCATCAAGCACATGGCCCAGTGGCCCGCCGACGCCCAGACCGACGCGACGCGCGGCCGACTCTACGTCTCGCCGCTGGCCCCCAAGCCCTTCGCCGGCCTCGACCTGAGCTCAGGAACCGCCCCGACCGCGGACGACCAGATCACCATCCCCGAGCACACGGCCTCGACCCTCTCCCTGAAGGTCGGCGACACTGTCCGCGTGCGCGCCGGATTCGGCGAGGGCGGCTACCGCACCCTCAGCATCGTGGGCACCACACGCTCGAACACCATCAGCATGGGTGTGCCCGCCAGCTACGTGACCGACGGAGGATTCTCCGCGATCTTCGGCACCAGCGCGTCCGGGCAGTTCATCGTCGCGACTTCCGGAGCGGATACGGACAGCAACGCAAACCCTCCCAGCGCCACCCAGGACGAATGGGTGGCGAGAGCAAACTCCGCGCTCAGCGGCATCTCGGGCGTGACCGTTACCAGCGCGCACAAGGCAATCCAGGACGACCTCGAGCAGGCGCGCCTGGGAGCCAGCATGACGATGGGAATCATGCTGATCTTCCCGGCGATCGCGGCACTCGTGGCCTCTATCGTCGTCTCCTCGACATTCCGCGTCGTTCTCACGCAGCGCACCCGCGAACTGGCGCTGCTGCGCACGCTGGGAGCAACCAGGCGACAGGTCCGCTCGCTCGTGACTCGCGAGGCCCTCGCGATCGGAGCGATCTCGTCCGCGATTGGCGTCGCGCTCGGCTGGCTGATTGGCGCGCTCGCGGAGGCGGGCACCGGCCTGGCCTCTAGCGTCGGCGCGGCGCTGGCGGGCGCCTCCCTCTGGCAGCTGGGCCTCACGTGGCTGGGTGCCACCCTGTTCACGACCCTGGTCGGTGTCTTCCCGGCCCGCGCCGCCTCCCGCGTGGCACCCGTCGCCGCCCTCGCCCCCGTGAACGAGGCCGGGGCCGCCGCCCGCAAGAAGCACACCGTCCGCTTCATCATCGGTGCGCTCATCGCGGTGGCCGGGTGCGCTTCCGTGGCCCTCGCATGGCGCTCGGATAGCGGTGGCACGGAGTTCCTCGGTGCTTTCGGTGGGTCGCTCCTGGCGCTCCTCGGCACGCTGCTCGTCGCCTCCGTGCTGCTGCCCGCCCTCACCCGCGCGTTCGGCGCGGCCTTCCCCGGCACCCTGTCCGCCATGGCCCGCGAGAACACCATTCGCAACCCCGGCCGCACCTCCGCGACCGGCACCGCGATCATCATCGGCGTGACACTCGTCGTCACCATCATGGTCGGCGCCGCCTCCGTGCGCACCACCCTGACCAACGCCGTGAACGACGCCCGCCCCTTCGACCTCATGGCCACCTCCACCACCGGGGCGATCACCGACGACCAGCAGGCCGCCATCGTGGCCACCGACGGCGTCGCCGCCACCGTCGCCCAGTACGCCGCCCCCGGCACCCTGACGACCGCCTCGGGCGCGCCCGCCTACGCTCCCGGTGAGGGAAGCGGGTCGGAGGACGAGGCCCAGGCCTCGTCGGTCATGATCACCGGAGAACCCGACTACACGGGAGTCACCCACTCGACCGTCACCCAGCTGGGCGATAACCAGGTGCGCGTCGGCGACGAGGCCCTGGCCGGGCAGATGCTACGCCTATGCGCCGACACGTGCGTGGACCTGAGCGCCACCTACGACAAGAACGGTAGCGTCGGCGAGGCTCAGGTCTCCGAGAAGACCCTTCGGTCCATCGCGACGTCACTTGAACGTCAGGCGATCATCATCAAGATGGCCGACGGGGCCGATGCCGAGACCGTCCAGGCCGCGCTGCTCAAGGACTCGCACCTGAGCGTCAACGGATCCGCTCTGGAGCGCCAGATGTACACGAAGATCATCGACCAGCTCATGCTCGTCCTCGTCGGACTGCTCGGCGTGTCCGTCCTGGTGTCCCTGGTGGGCGTGGCCAACACGCTGTCCCTGTCGGTCGCCGAACGCACCCGCGAAAACGGGCTGCTGCGGGCCCTCGGCCTGACGCGACGACAGATGAAGAGCCTCCTCGCCCTCGAGGCGCTGTTCCTGTCAATGACAGGTGCGCTGATTGGCGTCGGCATGGGCGTCGCCTTCGGATGGGTCGGCGTCATGAGCCTGCCCGTCGAGGGGGCTACCCCGGTGCTGAGCGTGCCCTGGCTGCAGCTGGTCGGCGTGTGCGTCGTGGCCATTGTGTCCGCTCTGATCGCGTCCTGGCTGCCCGGCCGCCGGGCCGCCAAGGTCAGCCCGTCGGAGGCGCTGGCCACGGAGTGATCGCCACTGGTCGAAAGACAGGATGTTAATGGGCGGGGTGCCGTGGGTTTATCCCACGGAACCCCGCCCATTGGCGTGTGGTGCTGTGTGGGATTGAAACCGTTATCGCCTTTGCGGGTGAGAAATGGGTGTTTTTGGTGCAGTTTTTG
>ERZ773022.110-NODE-110-length-81236-cov-8.976349_pt1 | contig 81236 bp, 63 predicted proteins | sample MGYA00580839_ERZ773022 | MGnify/ENA primary metagenome ERZ773022 (study PRJEB29015, sample SAMEA2738020) | human oral metagenome | biome: human oral; feature: human-associated habitat; material: dental | place: China | collected 2044 ...
ATCCCCGGATGCGCCAAGTGCGCGTAGCATTATGTCGTTTGTGTCGGTTTATGACGGGGAATATAGAACATGCAAGCAATTGCGTCACCAGCATATATATTTCTTGTCTAGCAACTCGACCACTCAAAAATCACGTTTGAGAAGTCACCCGCCGCCAGCTGCTCGGGCGTTATCAGCCAGTTTGCGGAGCCCGCATCGCCCCAGAGGAGTTCCGGGGTTTCTTGCTCTGACTCCCAGTCCGCCTCAGAAACAATGGTCAACAGGTTCACCGTGTGCCCCTGCAGGTTCTCGTCGAAATCCCGCGGGTCATTCTGAATAAAGTAGGGGTAGCCGCCAATCCGGGAGTACTCATCACTCTCCTCGTACGGGAGAGTAAGCTCCTCAACGGCGTTTGCCCGCTGAATCCTCGCCCGCTCGTCGTCTCCCGTGGGCAGTTTATCCTCGGGGTACAGCTCGTCCCACACTCGCGCAAAATCGGGATAATAGTAGTGCGCAGTACCGGTAACTCCCTGCTCGACTACGCTGAACGAGAGCGCAAATTCCACGCTTTCCGGTTCGATAGGCCAACCGATCGTGTCCCAGTCGATCACCGGCAGCGGCGCATCCTGATTCGGTTCACCCACGCTCTCGTAGTAGAGCACCCGCCAGTTCTCTTGAACCGCAGGCTTGTTATAGTCATACCCCCACACGGTGTCGTGAGGGTCAATCCAAAATTGAAGCATACCGTTCTTTGGGTAAATATTATTTTGCGGCAGCTGCGCACAGTTAATCTGCGCAATCATCCCCAAGGGCTGGCCGGATGCATTCGTCGGCACGGACTCTCCTACAGGCAGGTACGGCACTCCCCCGAATTTGGAGGCGGTCTTCGGCAACGGCTGCTGCGATGGGGTTGCCGTAATCCTGATAGCCTGCTTGAGTTTTCCCTGATTCATAACGTCGAGGACTCGACGCACCTGCGCTTCGGTGTTTTTCGCTGCGTTCTGCTCGGTGGTATTCATATGTTCCTCCGGGTGGTTGGTTCAGTGTTACAACCATCAGAACACATTTTGCGGTGCCGCGCGCAGAACTTCGTCACTCGTGCGCTTATTCAACGGTGTATTTTTTTGGAAGGCCACACGCTGCATGATTCGGAGCATGACTCTAGGCGCCCCAAAAATTCAGGGGTTGGTGGTGTATCAAGTAGCTTGAGTACACCACAACCCCCTGTATAAGAATTATCGAGCGAGCCGGTTAGCTGCTCGACCACTCAAAGATCACGTTCGAGAAGTCGCCCGCCGCCAGCTGTTCGGGCGTTATCAGCCAGTTTGCCGCGCCTCCGCCGCACCACATGAGCTTAGGTGAACCGTCATGGGGTTCTGCCCAGTCCACCTCAGAAACAATGGTCAACAGGTTCACGGTATGCCCCTGCAGAGCCTCGTTGAAGAACCGGGGGTCGCTCTGCACAAAGTAGGGGTACCCACCGATCTTCGAGAATTCGTCGTTTTCCTCAATCGTGAGGGCGGCACCCTGCGCCTCCTGGTAGCTTTCAAGCTGCGCTTCGGGGTACATCTTATTCCACACGCGCGCGAAATCTTCATAGTAGTAGTTGGCGGCGCCGGTAATACCCTGCTCGATCGCCTCGAACGAAAGCGCAAACTCGGTCTGTGTGGGTTCAACGGGCCAATTGTCCTTGGGATCCACGGCAGGAAGAGTCGTGTTCGGGTCTGGCCTGCCCACGTTCTTGTAATAGATAACCCGCCAGTTCTCTTGAGATGCAGGCTTCGCGGCATCAAACCCCCACGCCTCGTCCTTCGGGTCTATCCAGAATTGCACCATGCCAGTTTTTGGATAGATATCATTCGGCGGCAGCTCTGCACAGTTAATCTGCGCGATCATCCCCAAGGGCTGACCACTGGAGTTTGTCGGTGCCGAAGCACCCATAGGTACATAAGGAATGCCCCCAAATTTTGAGGCGGTCTTTGGCAGCGGGGTCTTAGAGGCAGTTGCCGTGATGCGTACCGCCTGCTTGACGTGGTCTTTATTGAGAGCATCGGCAACATGCTGCGCTTTTTCTTCTAGAGTGCTCATGGACATCCTCCAAGGCGTGGTTAATGGCATGTATTAACCATGAGAACACACTTTTTTATAGTATGCCTTGAATATCGTTGTGGGGTGAAAAACGAACGCATCCGCATACTACACAATGTGAACCAGTACGACCGCACCCTTGCTCGGAATTCCTGGAGGGTTCCGGGCAAGGGTGCTCTCGCTGTGATGTGCATACTAGATATTTTTGTCGATTTCCTCGATCACACCCAGAGCCGCGGTAATTCCCGCGTTCAGGTAGAACATATCGGAATCTACCTTATGAGCGTGCTTCTCCTTGACCGCTTTCAGGCTATCCCACAGCGTCTCAGAGGTGAGCTTGGATTCGTCGCCGCCCTGCACACTATGAATATATGTGGGTTTTTCCATCTCTTTATCAACCCGCACAGTTATATTCCAAAAACGGTATATAAACTTGTCAGAGTATATATTCCACATTCCGTATCTGGAATATATTCTGTATAAAAACCTCTCTTGGCGGCTCGGCACGGTTAAAGTGTCAGGGTGCCTAGGTACCGTCGAGGTATCAGAAAAACACCCCGCACTTTCACGGGGCGGCACCCCACCGAGAGAGGATCAGCACCTATGGCACAGCACCCCCTGAGCGCATCCCGCATCGTTGCAACCGCCGAGGATATTGTTAGCGCCGATCATCAATTCCTCATGTCCACGGGAACGCTCGTACACCACGAAACCTTCGATATAGAGGCCATTCGCCGCGATTTAGAACAGCTCATTGCCGAGCGTGTTTGTCTGCAGGTTGCCCCAGCGTCAAATTCCTGCACCCGGATGCTTGCTCAGCATCGTTATGGCGAGGCCGGATTCCAGCAAAATCTTCATGAATTACGCCGGGCGGCGCAGAACGCTATCCTGATGGTTTTCCCGCACGATCAGCTTGAGATTGGTCTTCGTTTCGAGCGGATTCAGGGCACCAAACTGGCGCTGACGCATATGTATTGCAGCCCCCGTTATGGAGATGCCTGGTATAAGCATTGGGCGCCGCGGGTGCTGCCCTTGGAAGGGTATGCTTTCGCCACCGAGAGCCGCCCGGGTTCCGGTGATTTTAGGATTAATACCGCGCAGTTCCTCAATATGCTGGGCCTGCTGGAAGTCGCCATGATGGGGCTTGATGTGAGTGAATGGGACCTGTGGGAATGCGAAAACCCCAAGGACGCCTGCACTAAATTCAAGCGGGAACGCCGGGATGTGCGCCGCCGCATTCGCGAAGATTATGGCATGACCGCTTAGGGTTTTCGGGCAGAGCAAAGCTCCCCACCCACCGAACGATGCGGTGCGCGGGGAGCCGCACGGTCACGAATTAGCCACGGTGTGCGTAACGGTACAGGAACGCCGCCATAGCCTCACGACTGATGCTCTCGTGGGGACGGAACGTTCCGTCATCCCAACCGGTCGTAATCTTGCTGTCATGCAGCCAGGCAATTTCACGGTAGAACATGTTCTGTTCGGGAACGTCCTTGAAGGGTGCATTCTGCACCTCAACCGGCGGTTTTCCAGAGTAACGGTAGAAGAATGCGGCCATAGCCTCGCGGCTGACGGGGTCGTGCGGGCGGAAAGTCTTATCAGGCCAGCCGGTTGTAATACCTTGCTGCTGGAACCAGATGATTTCCTTGTAGAAGGGGTCGCCTTCCTTCACGTCGGTAAAGGGGGAATCCTTCGGCAGCTGTACCTCGGGCGATCCGGACATACGATAGAAGAACGCCGCAATAGCCTCACGTTCGATGCTTTCGTGCGGGCGGAACGTGCCATCGACCCAGCCGGTTGTGATGTTCTGCCCGGCAAGCCAGGTAATCTCGCGGTAGAACATATCGCCTTCGTGCACATCCGAGAACGACTGAGCGGGCTCTGCCGGTTTACTCGGCTCAGGTTCGGCAGGCTTACTGGGCTCCGGCTCGGTAGGCTTCGACGGTTCCGGTGCGGGGGCCGTCGGGGCCGGGTCAGCTGATTTACTCGGTTCAGGGGTTGGAGCAGGGTCAGCAGGTTTGCTGGGCTCAGGCGCTGGTGCCTCGGAGCTTTCCGATGGCTCGGGAGTCGGTGTTTCAGCCGGTTTGCTGGGCTCGGGCGCGGGTTGCGTCGGTTCAGGGGTTGGTTCCGGGGTCGGATCAGCAGGTTTCGGCTGTTCGGGTTCCGGTGTCTTAGCTGTATTCACCAGACGGTTGAGCCACAGGTTAGATTCCAGACCGTCATTCTTCTCAACCATCGTGGGGAAGATAATATCCCCATTCGGCAGCTCAAGCGCGTTGTACGACCCGCTCTTATCGGTCGAACGCAAGTCAGAGAGCGGCACATCGTGATCAAATTCAAGGGTCTTTGACATCCAGACCAGGCGGCCGTTTGCGGAATCGACCGCCACAATCTTGTCGCCAGCGGTGAAGAACGATGCGATCGCCCCCATACCGTGCGGCGCTGTGGAGCTTTCGCGCACCGTTGTGAAGGAAGAACCATCGTACTTGAGAACCTGCACGGCACTGGCGCTTGCGGCGTAGTTATTCCACCGGTAGACATATCCGTCCGGGGTGGTGAGCAGGCCGTTGAGGCTGGCTGCCTCTTCCGCATCCTTGGGCTGGGTTTGCTCAACCACCGAAATACCCTGAGCGCTCAGGTGAAGCAGCTGACCGTTCTGAATCTTATTGCCCTCTTCGTTGTACACAGATTTATTTGGGCTGTATAGGAACGAGCCGTCGGGCAGCGGCGCAAGCGTGCGGGTGCTTCCGGTGAAAACGTCGCCATAATATTCGCTCAGGTCATCGGCGTGTGCCACCGAGGGGTCAAAGTCCAGCGGAGATTTGACGGTTTGCGCTTTCACCGTGCCATCGGAGGCGACGTTGACGTACCGCGCCTGCCCGCTGCTATCGGCGGTGAGCACAGCCCAGCTGTTGGTCGCTTCGTTGTAACCGAGCGCCAGAATATTTTCGGATTCGCTGAAGGTGACACCCGCGAAGGTCCCCTGAGATACGAGCTTGCCGGATTCATCTACCCGGTAGCGTTCCAAGGCGCGAGTATTCGCGTTCACAAACACGATATCGCCGGTGGCGGGGTTGGCGGCAAAGTGCGCGCTGGAACCCATCGGCAGGGCTGCAGACTCTGTCTGCTGCAAAGTCTTTGGGTCGATGACCGCGTAGCGTGCATCCGCCCCGCCGCCGAAGCTTTTACCTGCCGCGTAGAAAAGATAAGAGCCCGCGCGCACGGTATTTTGCGGATTATTAATATCGGTACCCGAGTTCAGGCTCTCACCCAGTTTATAGCCGCTGTTTTGGGCATCTTTCGCTTTAGTACCGGAATACGAGAAGGTGAGAGCGTCCAGCCCCACGCCGTCTTCGTAGAAGTTCGAGAATGCGTGATTACCTTCGGCGGTGAGATTAGCCGCAACATTGCTCCAGGTGACAACGCCGTCTTTTTCACTCTGCTGAGCGGTTTTGAGCGAGAGCTTCGCCATCGGGATTTCGTGGGGTCCTTCCCACTGCCCGGAGGTGTAATTTTTGGTGCGTACAACCATGTAGAGCGTGCCGGTGCCCTGTGCCGCATCCACCTCGATGCGCGGGTTTGAGAGCGTTAGGTTCAGCGAGCATTCTTCGGGTTTATTGCGGTCGGCGCAGTGCGAGATATATTGAACTTTGCCGGATCCCTGAAGTGAAACTTGGTTACCGTCCTCGGAAACTTTGGTTTCTTGGTTGGGGAAGGTGAACAGGTCGGTGGAGTTGTAGCTTGCACCTTCGCTGACCTTGTACGGTTCGCCAATGTAGTTGCGGAATGAGGTTTTGATACCCCAGGTGATATTTCCGGTGCTCTGGTTCTGTTCGGCGGCTACCGCTACACCGGAATCGGCGTGAGCGTTCACAGCCAAAAGCGGAGTTGCGGGCAAGAGCATGGCGCCTGCGAGAGTGAGTGCGCAGATGCGTCTGAGGGTGCGCTGGCGTGATGCAAACGTGAAAGACATGTGTAATCCTCGTTGATCTATTGAGTTAGGACACCCTTAATGTAGCAACACCCTACCCTTAATACAAAAGAGCTTAACGCCACTCTGTGACGAGTTGTCGCTACAAAGTGTTCATACACTACAATGCCCTCACTTCGCTGCAATAGAGCGCTAACGACAACATGCAGACCACCGAAAACTCTAGATTTTATTCGATATTTCTAATACTAAATACCGTGAGAATATTTTTAATATGCTCTTCTAAAATGCTTAATATTACGGCTAGAACCAGCCACGCTTCTTAAAGAAGAGATACACCACCACACACGCCACCACCATGAGCACGAGCGACGCCGGGTATCCGTAGGTCCACTTCAGCTCGGGCATATCCTCAAAGTTCATACCGTAGATAGACCCAATAATCGTAGGCACCACCAGGATTGCGGCACCCGCCGAAATACGCTTCATATCTTCGTTTTGCTGCTGCGCCACAATCGTATCATGCACCGTAAGCGTGTTCTGCAGGGACGTGCGCAGATCCTCCAGGCGCTCCTTAACCTGCACCACGTGATCCTGAATATTGCGGAACTGCCGTTGCAGCTCATCCTTCTCCTGCGCGATTTCGGTTGCGGTAGCGCCCGTATAGGGGCTGACGTCAAGTACGCCGTCACGAATCTGCTGCACGATGCGCGCGAGCATCATATCGAGCGGTTTGCAGGCACGCTGAAAATCGGCAACCTGGTTGAGCAGTTCGTAGGTGCGGCGTGACAGTGTGCGGTCGCCAGCGCCGGTTTCTTGGAAGAGCGCATTCTCAATTTCATCGCCGTCGTTTTCGAGCCCTTCGAGCACCGGCATGTAACCGTCTACCGTCTGGTCGATGATGCGGTGCAGCAGGCGTATGGGCGAGCCGTCCGGAGTGGCGTAGATCAGGTTGAAGCGTTCGTACACTGCCTGCTGCGGATGTATCTGGTCGTTCACGATGCTCAACAGGTAGTCACGCCCCAGGAACATGTGCATCTCGCCTAGACGCACCTCTTCTTCGGCATCCAGGTAGATGGCGGGGCGTACCACCGCAAACAGGGAGCCTTCGTAGCTTTCAAGTTTGGCGCGCTGATGCCCGTGCGAGGCGTCTTCGAGCGCAAGTTCGTGCAGGTTGAAGGTTTGCTGAAGCTCGCGCAGCTCCCGCGCGTTCGGGGTCATGTAGCCGAGCGCCACGCTTGCGCCGCCCTCACGGTAAGCATCAAGCGCCTCGGACTGGGTAACCCCCATACGGATGCGGTCCTGCTGCGGATAAATAGCACCGGTTACATACGACATAGGTTAAGTGTAGGGGTAGACCCCCAGGTGCTAAAAAGAGCCTTTATTCGAAATAAAGAGTATTTTTCGCCGCTTTATTCAAATAAAGGCTCTTTTTATGCAGGGGATTTATCGAATGCGCCGGTAGATCTGAGTTGCGGGGTCCCGCTCAAGTATTCCGTGATCCACGCCGTAGCGACGCACCAAGGCAGGGTCATCCGTGTACTGCCTGATGCGCTCGTTCACCTCACGCTCCGAAAACTGCTCGGAGGCAGGAATACTCTTTTGAAGAATCCAACGCAAAAGAGCATTCTTATCCTGCGCACGTGAGGGCCAGGTATGCACTCGTCCCTTGACTAAAAACCGCTCAACATCATCTGTTACCTGGTTTTTCGCGGATTTCAAAAGACTCAAGTAGTCGGAGAATACCTCGGTAACCTGCCAAAGCCCATCCTCTGACTTCTCAATGAGCCTGACTGCTTCAAGACGCGCCAACAGTTTACGATCACGATAGTTAGGCGTTTTCGGCACATCCTGCACGATAACCTTGGCATACATTTCTCGGGATTCACCATTCGCCAGTGCAGCTATCACCGGCAAAATGTTTTGCACATTATCCATCATTTAATTCTGCATCATTCCTACAACGTAAAAAGGCTCTTTATTCCAATAAAGCATTAAAAACGCCGCTTTATTGGAATAAAGAGCCTTTTTTGGGAGGTAGCGGGAAAGAGCCTAATCCATCAAGTCGCGGACCACAATAGTCTGGTCGCGGTCGGGGCCTACGCCGATCGCCGAGATGCGGCAGCCGGAAAGTTCTTCAAGCTTATGCACATATTTGCGGGCGTTCTCGGGCAGCTCGTCCAGGGTTTTCGCATCCGAAATGCTCTCGTTCCAGCCGTCGAAGTACTCGTAAATCGGTTTCGCGTGATGAAAATCGGTTTGCGTCATCGGTATTTCGTCGAAGCGAACGCCGTCCACCTCATACGCCACGCATACGGGAACTTTCTCAAGTCCGGTGAGCACATCCAACTTGGTGATAAACAGGTCGGTAAACCCGTTGATGCGCACCGCCTGGCGCGCAAGCACCGCATCGTACCAGCCGCATCGGCGCGGACGCCCCGTGTTCACACCGAACTCGCCGCCGGTTGTGCGCAGGAAGTCGCCCATCTTATCGAAGAGCTCGGTGGGGAACGGACCAGCACCCACGCGGGTGGTGTATGCCTTCTGAATACCAATCACGCGGGAAATTCGGGTGGGGCCAACACCTGATCCCACGCAGGCACCCCCGGCGGTCGGGTTTGAGGAGGTCACGAACGGGTAGGTCCCGTGATCGACGTCGAGGAAGGTCGCCTGGCCGCCCTCCATGAGCAGGGTTTTACCCTCATCAAGTGCCTTATTGAGCAGCTGAGTAGTATCAACGATCATGGGTTTGAGCCGCTCGGCGTAAGACATGAAATAGTCCACGATCTCGTCTGCCTCAACATGGCGGCGGTTATAGACCTTCACGAGCAGCTGGTTCTTCTGCCGCAGCGCGCCTTCAACCTTTTGCCGCAGAATCGACTCATCCAAAATATCCTGCACGCGAATACCCAGGCGCCCTACCTTATCCATATAGGCGGGCCCAATACCGCGCCCGGTCGTGCCGATCGCGCGCTTACCCAAGAAACGTTCAGTGACCTTATCCATCGTCTGGTGGTACGGTGCCACAAGGTGGGCATTTGCCGAGATTTTGAGTTTAGAGGTGTCGGCGCCGCGCGCCTGCAGACCCTCAATCTCAGAGAAAAGTGCCTCCGGGTTCACCACCACGCCGTTGCCGATCACGGGGGTTGCGTTCTCGCTCAGAATGCCGGCGGGCAGCAGCTTAAGCTCAAATTTTTGGCCGTTCACCACCACGGTATGCCCAGCGTTGTTGCCGCCGTTCGGCTTGACCACGTAGTCCGCGCGGGGTCCGAGCAGGTCGGTTGCCTTACCTTTACCTTCATCGCCCCACTGGGCGCCCACGATCACAACAGCTGACATTCTTGCTCCTCTAGGATGTACTCCCCGCCGTTTCGGCGGCCGTGCGCGGGTTCTTCAAACCCTCTTAGGCACACATTTGTTAATCATAACGCGACCCTGTGACAGTGCATCTATTATTTAGCGATTGCAACACATCTTTTCCGTGAGTTTCTGCGGCGTAAACCCCGTGATTCGGCGGTAAAAGCCGCTTTGGAGGGCCAGCATACAGGATGCGCGCCCGGGGCAACCTGCCGCGAGCGCGCATCCATGAATTATGCCCAGGTATATGCCCCAGGTACCGCATGAACCTTCTTATTTGAGGATTTTGATGAAGGTCATGGGGTAGTCGTACATTTCACCGCGATTAGCCGCGATAGCGCCTAAGATGTGGAAGATAATCATGAGTATGCCGGTGACTGATACCACCAAAAACCATATCGGAGACATGATGAAGAGGGTGATAACCATCAGGAGGAATGCGGCGGTGTTAATAACCCACATGGAGAAGTTGAAATTGAAGGCGCGGCGCGATGATTCTTTGGTGAATTCGTAGCCGGGCTTGTCTTTGTAGATGAGCCAGAAGATGAGCGGGGCTATGAAGCTCAGCGTGTTCAGCGACAGCAGCATGGCGAGAAGCGATGAGAGGTGCGCGAATATCGCCATGTTTTTTGCGTCCGGGGTAATACCTTGGTGGTTATATTCTGGCCGTTGCTGGCTGTAACCCGAACCCGACTGTTGGTTATAACCGGGCTGATTCTGGTAGTTCGGCTGTCCGTTGTTGTAGTTAGGGTCGTAGGTCATAAGAACCTCCTCAATGCAGCGTGTTGGGCTGTGTTTTACAGTATATGCCGCCTACCTTAATGCAACATGGGAATCGTGGGGAGAGGATATTTGTAGTCCTCACCAGCATTTGCTTTGACCGCCCCGATAATGTGGAACACGACAGCGGTAACGCCCAAGCCTGCGATCAGAAGCCACAGTATGGGAAACATCGCAAAGAACAGCATAAATGGTTCGCCGGATTGGCTTTGCGCCCCTAGGATGAGGGATATTACCATCAGCAGAACCAGCAGCAGGAATGAACTAAAGATAATGATAACTAAGGTCACACCCAGGTTGAAGGCTCGTGCGGCAGCATTGCGTACCCGCTCATAGCCGGGCTTGTCTTTGTAAACCGCCCAGAAGATCAACGGAATTAAGAATCCTGCAATCCCGGAAAGATGCGCGAGCATCGCCATATTGTTAACGTCGGTGGGCTGCTGTATCACGTAGACCGGCTGCCCGTAACCCGGTTGTGGATAGCCTTGGCTCGGCTGCTGTGGGTCGTATCCCGGCGGGTATGGCTGCTGGTACTGTCCCTGGTTAGGTTGCGGATTCTGCTGGTAGGGGTCTTGGTTGGGGTCAAAGTTTGACTGGCTCATGTTTTCACCCGTTCTGTGTGTTGTCGTCTTTGTGTTTCGTGGTTTCGTGTACGAGTTTTACCTCGCCTCTGTCTTCGGTAAGGATTGAGGTAGAACCCTGCCCGATGCACCCGCCGTCTCGGTACTATCGCAGGATAGGCAAGGTGGGCAGAGGGTACTTATAGTCTTCACCAGAGTTTGATTTAACCGCGGCAATAATCTGGAAAATAATCATCATAATCTGGACAACGCAGCTTATCAGAACCATGAGGGTTATGGGCGCGAACATACCCATGGCACTGGAAAAAGCGGTGCTCGGATCGTTAGTCGATGCCATACCGGGTACGACCATTGTAAAAATATAGACAAACCCGCTCAGCAGGGTGATAAGAACAATCAGGTATCCCGTCAGCCCAAAATTGAAGGCTCGCGCGGCGGCGCGGCGTGCCAGTTCGTACCCGGGCTTATCTTTGTAGATAGCCCAGATAACGAGTGGAATAATAAACCCACCTAAAAGCCCGGAAAGATGCCCCCACATGGCAACCGTACTGACATCATTGGTTTGTTGAGTCACATATATAGGCTGCCCCGGTGGGTACGGCTGTTGGTACTGTCCCTGGTTAGGTTGCGGGTTCTGCTGATAAGGGTTGTGGTTGGGATCAAAATTTGGCTGACTCATGACAATATTCCATTCTTGAGGCTGCTGCCCCACCCCGTCGGGTCTGATGCAGACTTCCATGCGAGCCGGGCACAGCATCCTTACCGTGCTCGACGATATGAGCAACTCAGCTTCGACAAGGTTTTTATTCGGTGTTTTTGGTCTTTTTATCATAGCGCGCACCATATTTATACGGTAGATTTTTGTGGCACGAATACCGGGTGTTTTGAGGGAATATATAAACTATAGAAGTAAAGAATTTACATTTATGTATAAATTTTATAAATATTTTTGGTGTCCTTGATAAAACTCTAGAGTAAAACTTCCTAGAATTGATAGTGTAAGACACATCGTTGTTTTTTAAAACGCGATGCGCTCGCATATCACACCGAACCATAGTTACCAAAAGTGCTGACTCGGGTTCGACACTATCAAACACAAGGAGCATCATGGCATCCACCAACACCTGGCGGGCGTGCACCCGCATCGGGTTATCGGCGGTTCTAGGGCTCGGTCTTATCGCCTCCACGGCGGTACCACTCAACGCAGCAGAGACACCGTTGAGAGGGCAAGACCCAGACCTGAGAACCTCACAACAGCACACGCAGCAGCAGGTACTCTCCCCCAGTATGCTAAAGGCGCAGGGCACCATACCGGTCTACGTCAAGTTCAAGGGTCAAGGTGCCTATGAGCAGACCCAGCCGCGGGCGGTTCTGCAGAACAGGCAGGCACCCGTGAACGCTCAGGCACAGGTGCAGGCGATCAAGACCCGCGTAGAGTCACAGGCGCAGTCCGTAGCGGGAGAATCGCACGCGAAAGTTCTATACACCACCCATAACGTAATGCCGGGCGTGGCGCTCATGGGCGATGCCCAGGCGATCCGTGAGCTCGCATCCCGCCCGGATGTTGAGCGCATTAGCCCGATTGTGCCGAAATACCGTCAAAATGCGGGTTCCGTCGTCGATACCGGGGCCGCCGAGAATTGGGCGCGGCAAAACACCGGGTATACCGGCAAGGGCATCAAGATTGCGGTGATCGATTCGGGGATTGATTACACGCACGCCGACTTTGGCGGGCCCGGCACGAAAGAAGCCTTTGACGAGGCCACGAAACTCACCAATATGCCGGAAGCATCGTCCGGTCTCTACGACCCCGCGAAGTTCTTAGGCGGGTACGATCTTGCCGGTGACGACTATAACGGCCTGAACACGGCAGTCCCCGATAACAACCCGATCGACTGCATCAGCGGCGGTCACGGCACCCACGTGGCGGGTACTGCGGCAGGTTGGGGCGTGGATGCGCAAGGCAAGACCTTCCGTGGCGACTATTCCACGCTGACACCTGAGAAACTGGGCGAGATGAAGATCGGTCCCGGTTCTGCACCGGATGCTCAGCTGTACAGTTTCCGCGTCTTCGGGTGCAGCGGTGCCACCAACCTGGTGGGTCAGGCTCTCGATAAGGTGCTCGACCCCAACGGCGACGGCGATTTTTCCGACCGCGCGCAGGTGGTAAACATGTCTCTTGGCGGCGAGTTCTCGCCCGAAGATGACCCGGAATCCTACGCCGTCGAAACGCTGTTCCGCCAGGGTGTGCTCGCCGTTGTCTCGGCGGGTAACGCGACTGGATACAACGGTGTAGGCGATACCTACTCGGACTCTGGCCAGCCCGCGAACGCCATTTCGGCGCTGACGGTGGCGAACTCGGTGGGTTCAACCTACGCCATGGATGCGGCGCAGATTCTTGCGCCCAGCCAGATTGCCGGGAAGATTCCGGGCGACTATTCGGTGGACTACAACTACTCGAAAGCCTCCGAAGAGACCCTGCGGGGTCAAGTCGTTGCGGCGCCCGCATCGAATAAGTTCGGGTGTGAGGCATTCAGCGCCGAAGACGCCGCCAAGCTCAAGGACCGGTGGGTCTTTATCGAGTGGGCAAACGAGGACGGTACTATTTCGTGCGGCTCGAAAGTCCGTTTCGACAATGCGGAGAAAGCTGGCGCTAAGGGCGTCGTCCTGTCCTCCCAGGAAGAGCGCGCCGAACTGGGGATCGCCGGGAACGAAACTATTCCGGGCTTCAGGGTGGCGAAGAGCGCATCCGATAAGGTTCGCGAAGCCGCACAGGCTGGCACCCTAGAGATTCGCCTGGGCGAAGACCTCAAGGGTGGTCTGCGCGTTCAGAGCGGTAAATTTGATGAGCTGACAACCTCGAGCGCACGCGGGTTCCACGGCTCGTACGGGTACACGAAGCCCGATCTCGCCGCGCCGGGGAATAATATTTCCTCTGCCGCCGTGGGTACCGGAACGGGCTCGATTCAGTACACAGGTACGTCGATGTCTGCGCCCTTTGCCTCCGGTGTGGCGGCGCAGGTGTTGCAGGCGCATCAGGATTATTCGCCGATTCAGATCAAGGCGGCGATGATGAACAGCGCAGACCATGACCTGCACGATGCTGCCGGGCATACCTACGCGGTGGATCGCGTGGGTTCAGGGCGCATCGATGCGAAGGCCGCTGTTGATACCCGCGTGCTTCTGTACAACGCGGACCGTCCCGAGCAGGTCTCGCAGACTTTCGGCGTGCTGGAATATGCAGCAGATGCGGGTCAGCAGTCGCTCACCCGCGAGATGACGGTCGAGAATTTCGATTCCAAGGCGCACACCTACTCGATTTCCTATGCGGGAAGCACCGATATGCCCGGTGTTGAATTCTCGATGCCTTCCAGCATTACGGTGCAGCCGGGTGAGAAGAAGAATTTCCAGGTGAAGGTCACGATCGACCCGGCACGCTTGGAGAAAACTATGGACCCGGCGATGGAAAAGACCCAGTCCTCCATCAACCTGAACACGGGTAAGACCATGGTTCCCGAGCAGGCGCGGCAGTTTATCGCCTCCGAATCCGGGCGTATTAAGCTGACCGAAGGCGAGCAAACCCTGCGCGTTCCCCTGCATGCAGCGCCCAAACCGGTTTCGACCATGAAGGTTGCGGGCAATAACGTGCAGGTTCCCGCTGGCTCCTCCCAGACGCGAGTCACATTAGAGGGCACCGAGCTGAACCAGGGCGGATACCGCTCCCTGCTGGGGGCCTTCGAGTGGGGCGCATCGGTGAATCGTGTTAACCCGAGCAACCTGTGGGTCAGCAGCGATATGAAGGCGAACCTGCAGCATGTGGGTGCGGCCTCGAACGCGCCCGCGCTCAAGGGTGCGGGCAAAGACCCGAACGAAGGCACGCTTTCCTTCGGCATCAGCACGTGGAGGAACTGGGATGTGATCTCTGAGGAAAACACCTTCACGGTCAATATCGATACGGACGGCAATAACCGCGCCGATTACGTGCTCAAAACCGACCGTTCCGCAGGGTTGGACTTCCCGATTGTGCGCCTGATGGGCTACAAGAACGGGTCTTTGGAGCAGCTCGCCTACTATCCGCTTAACGGCGCCTGGGGCGATACCGACACGAACATGATGGACACAAACACACTCATCATGAGCGTGCCCCTGAAGGATCTGGGTTTGACGGCCGAAAACGCCCCGCAGATTCGCTACAGCGTTGAGTCCATCACCCAGTACGAGTGGGAGAACGTCAGCCAGACCGACTGGATTACCTACAGTCCCTTCGCCCCGAAGGTGTGGTTCAGCGGTACCGAGTCGAGCATCCCCGGGCTTTTCGCGGATGCGCCCACCACCGAGCTGACGCTGCACCGCGCCTCGGATGCGGGCTCGGCTAAGGCTCTCTTCCTGCACCTGCACAACGGCACCGGGGACCTTTCGGGTTCCCAGGGTGCAAGCGGCGAGCGCGCTCAGGTGCTTCCGGTGAGCGAGCAGAGCACGGAGACCCCTTCTGCCCCGCGCTTCACGGATGTGAAGGAGGGCGATATGTTCTACACCGAGATCGCTTGGCTGGCGCAGCGGCGTATCACGACCGGTTACCCGGATGGTTCGTTCCGTCCCGCCGAGAATACGAGCCGTGCCGCCATGGCGGCGTACTTCTACCGCTTAGCGGGTTCGCCGCAGTTCACCGCGCCGAGCACGCCCACGTTCAAGGATGTGGCTCCCGGCGACCAGTTCTACAAGGAGATTGAGTGGTTTGCGGCGCAGCGGCTGACGACGGGGTATGCGGATGGTACCTTCCGCCCGCAGGATGCGGTTAACCGCGATGCGATGGCGGCGTTCTTCTACCGGTATGCGGGTAGCCCGGCCTTCACGGCACCGGATAAACCCACGTTTAAGGATGTTGCCCCGAACAGCATGTTCTACCGCGAAATCGAGTGGCTTGCCGCGCAGAAGGTGACGACCGGGTGGCCGGATCAGACCTACCGCCCGCTGGAACCTATCCATCGCGATGCTATGGCGGCGTTCCTGTACCGCTACAACCAGGGCGTGCTCAAGGCTGAGGGTTAGCTCCTCCCCCTAATCCACCCCGCAATCAGCGGTTTTCGCCCGAGAAGGTGGGAAAATCCTACCTTTTCGGGCGTATCCCCGCTTCTTACGAGGGTTAACACATATTCACTCCGCATCATCTGTACATTGTTACCTTCAAAGGATCAAGGAGTATGATATGCCTCCGAATCATCGCAGACGAGGCGCCTTAGGGTGCCTTGCCGCCGCGACAAGTATTCTGTTAGCGCTTGGCACACCTGCCAGCGCAGACATAAACCCGGGCGGTACCAACGAAAACGGGCAGTATTTCGCAACCCCCACACCGCAGAATTCAGATGCGCTCTCCCCCACCATGAAAAAGGCGGAGGGAGATGTGCTCGTCTTCGTTAAGTTCAAGGGTCAGGGCGCCTACGAGCAGACCCAGCCCGACGAGGTTCTGCACAATAAGCAGGAACCCGTTAAGAAGCAGGGTGAGGCCACCTCTATCAAGGATCAGGTCGAGAATCAGGCTCGCCAAGCGGCTCAGGATTCCGGTGCAGAAATACGTTATACCGTGCACAATACGATGCGCGGCGTAGCCCTGCACGGCGATGCCGAGAAAATCCGTTCTCTTGCCGCGCGGGATGATGTCGAGCGCATCACCCCCATTGTGGCGAAAAAGAGCATGAATGCTTATAGCGATATAGACTCTAAGGCCGTGCAGGCTTGGGCCGAAAGCACCGGGTACACCGGCAAGGGCGTCAAGATCGCGGTGGTCGATTCCGGAATCGACTACACCCACACCGACTTTGGCGGACCCGGCACGAAAGAGGCCTATGAAAAGGCCAAAACCCTGACGGACCTGCCCGATGCCGACTCTGGGCTTATCGACCGGTCCAAGGTGGTTGGCGGTATCGACCTTGTGGGGGATGACTACAACGCTCTCGACGCGGGTTCGACCCCTAAGCCCGATAATAATCCGCTCGACTGCCGTCCTGAAGGGTATGGAACCGGCGGGCACGGCACCCACGTGGCGGGTACCGCGGCGGGGTACGGGGTGAATGCCGACGGCAGTACCTTCCGCGGCGACTACTCCAAACTCACCGAAAACGATCTCAAGAACATGAAGATTGGTCCCGGTTCCGCCCCCGAGGCGCAGCTGCTGAGCATCCGCGTGTTCGGATGCCAGGGCAGCTCAAACGTGGTGATGCAGGGGCTCGACCGTGCCCTAGACCCCAATGAGGACGGCGACTTCTCGGATCGCGCCAATATCATCAACCTGTCCCTCGGCAGCGAATTTTCTCCGGCTGATGACCCTGACTCCGCTATGGTGGATTCCCTCGCGCAGCAAGGTATTCTCACCGTCACGGCGGCGGGTAACGCTAATGAGTTCAACGGCGTGGGTGATACCTACTCGGATTCGGGCAGCCCCGCCAACGCCGCATCCAGCATTTCGGTTGCGAACGCCAATGGCACTATGAGCGTGTCTGATCAGCTCAAAATTGTCAGCCCCGAAAACGGAATTCCCCTTGATTTTATTGACGGCATCTTTAGGGACTTTAAGTTTATTGATGGTGACTATTCGCTCAATTTCCCCCTCGATAAGGCACCTGCCGATAAACGCACCGGCTATGTCACCCTCGCGCCCGAACGCAACCATGACGGCTGTAAACCCTTCACCCCGGAAGAAGCTGAAAAGATCAAGGGTAAATGGGTGATGCTCGACTGGGAAGTAGACTACACCTACAAGGTCAACTGTTCCTCTGCCGAACGTTTCGATCATGTTGCCCAGGCGGGCGGCACGGGCGTGCTGCTCGTCCTCAAGGACTATCCTGCCCAACAAGGGTTTGGCGGTAACGCCACGATCCCCGGGTTCCGCATTAACACCGCCTTCGCCGCAGACATAAAACCCTACGTGGAGGCAGGAACTTTCAAGGTTGAAGCGAATGAAGCTTATAAGAAGGCAACGCATATTCCTACCAGGCTCGACTTCGGCCTCAATTCTATGAGTTCTCGCGGCCAGCACGGCACCGAAGGATTCATCAAACCCGATGTTGCTGCACCGGGAGTCGATATTTTTTCGGCATCAGTCGGCCAGGGCACCGAAGGGGTTTACAACACCGGAACCTCAATGGCGGCACCGCATGTATCCGGCATTGCTGCACAGGTGATGCAGGCGCATCCAGACTATACCCCGGCAATGGTGAAGGCTGCGATCATGAACAGCGCAGACACCGATCTCACCAACCATGCAGGGTCTAAATATGCTGTTGATCGTATGGGATCTGGCTTCGTGAACGCCAAGAAGGCGGTCAACGCGAAGGTTCTGGTCTACGATGAGGAAAATCCCGAACGGGTTTCCCTATCATTCGGCGTTCTCGAATATCCCCTCGATGGTGAAGACCATACCGTAACCCGCAATATTGTCGTGCGGAATATGGATTCGGTGGCCCATACCTACGAGCTTTCGTACCAGTATGGTCCCGAAATCCCTGGTTCAAGTCCCGAGGTACCGCCTTTGGTGACGGTCGAACCGGGCGAGACCGTAAAAGTTCCTATCACCTTCTCGACCTACACTCCCGCCCTGAAAAAGACCATTGATCCCGCCCTGGAGAAAGAGCAAACTGCCATGGCCTATGTTAATGGGCAGTACCAGCCTATTATCTCGGGCAAACGTCAGTATATTGCAAGCGTCTCCGGCCGCATAGTCTTTAAGGATGCGAACCAGGACGACTGGGAGGAGCTTATACGCCTGCCCGTTCATGCGGCACCGAAGCCTATCTCTACGATGAAGGTTCAAGGCTCCGAGATTCAGTTTGAGAATGGTAAAGCCACCGAAACCACCGTCAAACTCGCCGGGCAGGACGTGGACCAGGGCGGCTACCGATCCATGATGGGAGCCTTCGAGCTGGGGGCTGCGAGCCCGCGCATCCCCACCGAGAATTTGGATCTTCCCTCAAGTCAGAGCATGGATCTGCAGTATGTAGGTGCCGCTTCGGACGCTCCGGCGCTCAAGGCAGCCGGGCAGAATCCGAACGACGGTAAGATCTACTTCGGTATTTCAACCTGGGGTATTTGGGATTCCATGCACCCGGGACGTCAGCTTCAGGTAACGCTCGATACCAACCGTGACGGTAAGCCCGACTACAACCTTGAGGTGGGGCCCGAAAAGGGTCTGGATTACCCGCTCGTGAAGGTGTGGAAGGGGAATGGGGATACCTGGGAAATAACCAATCGGTACCCGCTTAATGGCGCCTGGGGCGATACCGATACGAACATCATGGATACAAACGTGATGGTGCTGGGTGTGCCGCTCAAGGATCTGGGTTTGACAGCTGACACGGCTTCAAGCATTGACTATGCGGTTTCGACGAACACGTGGAGCAATGCGAAGGCGGGCGGCGACTATGTTGATGCCACCGAGAAGATCTCTTTCAATCCGTTCGCACCGAAGGTATGGTTCGAGGGTGAGAGCGCGGGTGTTCCGGGGCTCTTTGCCGACCGTAACGGCGGCGAGGTAAAGGTGCACCGCGTTGAGGGCGAGAAGCCTTCGGCACTCTTCCTGCACCTGCACAACGGTACCGGAGATTTGAGCGGTCAGAACGGAGCTGCCGGTGAACGTGCCCAGGTGGTTCCGCTGAGCGAGCAGCAGAGCAGTCTGCCGAGTCCCTCAGAGCCCACAGAGTCTCCGAAAGATAGCTCGCTGCCAGGTCCGTCAGAGCCCACGGAATCTCCGAAGGCAGATACGTCTTTGCCGAAATAGCGTGCAGAACCTGCCAACTATGCGTTAGCACGCTGACCTGGCTGTATACCGATTCCGGTATATAGTCCACACGGTATATAACCGATCACGCATATGCTCTCGGTTCCTCCGGCAGTGAGGGAATCGAGAGCATATTCTTATATTCCGATACTGGTATATAGCCTTGTCCGTGTCTATGCGTGAAGTTTTGGCGGGTATCCCGCACACCGGTTTCACTCGATAGGTTATCCCAAATGATGAAGCAATACCCCCACTGTAAAAAGCTCCAGGTTTATCGAAGGAGCTTTTTACGCGGGGGTATTGTTATCGACCCTAAGAATCTGAGCTTTAGGTCTTACTAATCTTTCAAGATCTTCAAGGCGGGCAGCGGGTACTTATAATCCGTCTCTCCCGCATTGGCCTTCACTGCGCCAATAATATGGCACACGACACCGGCAATCCCCCATATACCAATAACGATTGCCACAACCACGATAAGAATAAGGGCTACAACCGCGAGCCCACCGTTGTTCCCAGCTACAGCAACTACTGCCAAAATAAGGGGAATGATCATACCCACAATCGTTGCAATCGAAATGGTAATCGCGACATTGAAGGCACGCGCTGCGGCACGTTTAACAACCTCGTATCCGGGCTTATCCTTATAGATCGACCACATAATAAGCGTGGCGATCCAGGTGAGAAAAACGGATATATGCGCGAGCGTTGCCTTGCCCTGCGCATCCGCTGCCTGTCCCAAGACCGGCTGAGGCATACCCTGTGCGGGCTGTTGGCCATATTGATTGGGGTCAAAGTTCTGTTGGCTCATGATAGTGTACTTTCATTCGAGGTCTATCGGTGCGATGTGTGAGGTTCACAGAGTATTAGGCGAACCTACCCTAGGCTAGCAAAAATGCAAATAGTTCCGCCTGTTTTATACATCGCGACACTTTGTAGTATTTCTGGATTAAAAACAACGGTAAATTAGGTCTTTAGAGCAAAAGATTCGATGAATTTTTAGAGTATCTGCATTATCTTTCGTTCCCTCAGCAAGACGGCGCCCGCGTACACTAGAAGTATGCGTGAACTTCAGGAAAAAATAGTGGCTGAAATGGGTGTTCATCCCAATATGACCGAGGCGCAGGCCCGCGATGAGATAACCCGGCGCGTACAATTCCTCTGCGACTACGCGAAAACTACTGGCACCCGCGGATTCGTGCTCGGCATTAGCGGCGGCATCGATTCCACACTGGCGGGCAGGCTCTGCCAACTCGCCAGCGAAAAACTCAACGCTGAAGGATACCAAGCTCAGTTCATGGCGGTGCGCCTACCCTATAAAACCCAAGTCGACGAAGAAGACGCACAAAAGGCCCTCGAATTCATCGCCCCCGACCGTGCCGTCACCTTCAATATTGCGGATGCGGTCGATGGCTTCGACACCGCCTACACGGCTGCCGTGGGCACGCCCATCAGCGACTTTAACAAGGGAAATATTAAGGCGCGTGCCCGCATGATCGCCCAGTATGCGCTCGCTGGCGACCCGTCCCTGCTGGTCGTCGGAACCGACCACGCGGCGGAATCCGTGACCGGTTTCTTCACGAAGTTCGGTGACGGAGGGGCGGATATACTGCCGCTGTCCGGGTTGAATAAGCGGCAGAATCAGCTGCTTCTGAGGGTTCTGGGCGCATCCGAGCGGCTGTGGGCTAAGCCGCCGACAGCCGACCTGCTCGACGGTATCCCCGGGCGCACCGATGAGGACGAACTCGGCATCACCTACCCGCAGATCGACGACTACCTGGAGGGTAAAGAAATTGACCCCGCCGTCGCCGAAAAGCTAGAGACTATCTACCTGCGCAGTCGGCATAAACGCACGGTTCCAGTGGGTATCGCCGATACGTGGTGGAAGTAAACCTTGGGTGAGGCTCGTTGCCCGGCGGCTTATTCTGTGCTTACGCTTTTTCAAGCTGCCGGATGCGCGTGCGCCCGCTCGCCCAAAACAGAGCCACCCCGAGCGCGCACGACCCCATCTGCGTGACAGGGAAAGCCCAGGTGAGACCGGTAAATCCGAAAAGTGTATCGCCCGCGAAGACCGTGACGAAAAAGAAAACACCCACACTCGCGGTCAAAACTACCGCCGCCACGCCTTTACCGCAAGCTTGGAACCAGGCAACAAGCAGCATCACTAGCGCATAGAAAACGGTTGAGAAAAGCAGGGCGGTGAGCACCTGATCCCCCGTCGTGATGATGCTGGGGCCACCCGCAAGATACAGCGCCCAGTCGCGGAACACCCAGACCGGAATCGAGAACACTGCCGAGGTTCCAACCGAGAGCAGCACCGCAACCTTGAGTGCGGCGCGCAGACGCTCCCGGTTCCCCGCACCGTAGGTATATGCAAAAAGTGGAATACTGCCCATGCAGATACCCGTACATAGGGTTTGCGGAACCATGATCAGGCGGATCGAAACGCCGAAGGAGGCAACCGCCGCATCGCCGTATTTAACCGCCAGGTTATTGAGCACCAGGGCAGAGACAACGAGGAAAAGACTCGATACCATTTGTGAGGAACCTACCGAGAGCACGGGTTTAAGCACGTCGGCAGAGAGCGTGAAATCCTTGAACGACCACGAAAAATTCTTGCTCTTCGCGGTCAAAAACAGCATGTAATAAATAATGCAGGCGACGTTTGTCCCCATGAGAGCCCAGCCAGAGCCCGCCGCGCCCATGCGTAAAACGCCGATGAGTAGCACATCCAGCACGAGGTTGGCGACTACTCCCCACAGCAGGCCGTACATGGATTGTTTGGCATAGCCTTCGGCACGCACCAGCTGTTCCAGGGTAAACATACACATCCAGGGCGGGGCGCCAAGGAACAGCACGGTCACGAACCAGCGAGTCGGTTCATAGGTGGCACCACCGGCACCCATCAGTCGGGTAAGCGGATCGACGAAGAAAATCCCCGCTACCGCCAGACCTACGCCGAAGATTAGAGAAGCATAGACAGCGAAAGAGGTAACGGCAGGAATGCGTTCGGTGTTGCCTTCACCCAGCAATCGTGCCGTAAGAGTGGATGCGCCCACCCCGAAAAGCCCCGCCAGCGCGGTAATGACGCCTACCACCGGGAACCCGAAGATAAGCGCGGCAAGGTCTTCAACCGTGCCAAAGTGCCCCACAAAATAGGAATTCACCACGTTGTAGATGGCGGTAATCGCAAGCCCGGTTGCCATGGGGATACCCAGGGCAAGCAGGGCGCGCATCACCGGGGCGTCTTTGAGGAAGTAAATGTTTCGTGAGTCTTCACTCAGGCTGTTTTGATGAAGAACTTCGCGGGAAAGCTCGTCTGCACTCGCCGTCGATGCGGTATCCCCGGCAACCTGTGTTTCGGGTACACCGAGATGCTCGGCTTGGGGCACGGTGTACCTCCTTATAGGATAATGGTCGGTGAACGTAGGCGGCGTGCGAACGCATGGAGTATAGGCATATAAGCCTGACAAGGGTATATACCCAGTCTGGAATAATCCTGCGGCATATGTACGTGCCATGCAATAACCTCACATAGCACCTATACCGAAAGTTTTTCCTTATATGCCGATAAACGCATATAGTCGGTTGGCTCCCCTGAATGCGGGGCTGCCGTCTCGCTTATCATACACGGCTGTGCCTGTATAGGGCATATGCAGGTCGTTCCATGACGGAATAACTTCTGATACTGCGCTGCACGGCAGAACCTTATATGCGGTTTTGAGCATATTATTCGAGCTGCTTTGCCCGATATATACCAAAAGCGTTATACAGCGGTGAAACTCTGTTTCCAGGGGTCACTGCAATATAACGCTTCGGGCATACACTCAGGTCAGAGCGTTTTCACGGGTGCAAATGAAGAAAGTGCAGACCCGCTACTCAGACTCAACCTTAATCTCGGTCACGCCGTGCTCGGGGGTGCCCGATGCGGGCGCATCCTTCACCTTAGTACCGCCGGTTGCGAAGAAGAGGATCACGCCCAGCACGCACGCCGAGATCTGGGTGAAGGGAAACGCCCAGGTGAGGCCGTCGAATCCGAACCACATATTGCCGAAGATGACTGCGGGGAAGAAGAGCAGCGCAATGCCCAGGGTCATGAGTGTGGCGGGCAAGCCTTTACCGGCGGCCTGGAACCACGAGACGAACACGATGCTCACGGCATTAAACACGGCGGCAAGCATGAGCGCGATCAGTACTTTCTCGCCGGTGGCGACCAGCGAGGAGTCGCCCACGAGCTCAAGAAGCTGGCGACGGAATATCAAAACGGGGGTGGTGAAGATAATGGAGGTTGCCACCGATACCATTGCGGCGGTTTTCAGCGCAGAACGCACGCGGTCTCGATTGCGAGCACCGTAGGCATAGGCGAAGAGCGGAATACCGCCCATGCAGATACCCATACACAGCATTTCGGGTACCATGTTCAGGCGCATCGCCAGCCCAAAGGCGGCCACAGAATCGTCACCGTATCCTGCCGCAATATTGTTGAGCACCAGCGCGGAAACGGTCACGCTTGCACTCTGAATCAGTTCGGCGGCACCCACGGCGAACACGGGTTTAATAATGTCGCCGGCGATCACAAAATCGCTGGGTTTCCACGAGAAGTTGGGGCTCTTGCGAATAAGGAACTGCAGGTAGTACACCATGGATGCGGCGTTTGCGGCGAGCATCGCCCAACCGGCACCGGCGATACCCCAGCCGAGAACCGCAATCAGCAGAACATCGAAAATTGAGTTGATGACGACGCCCCAGATAATGCCGTACATGGACTGTTTGGCGTAACCTTCAGAACGCACCAGCTGTTCCAGGGTAAACATGCCGACCGAAAACGGCGCACCCAAAAAGAGCAGGTGCACGAAGGTTTTGGTCGGCTCAAAGGATGACCCGGAGGCGCCCATCAGGCCGGTAATCGGGTCTGCGAACAGGAACCCGGCAATAGCGACCACCACACCGCAGGCGAGCGCAGAGTACAGGGCGAATGAGGTTACGTTGCGAATACGTGCCTTGTTGCCTTCGCCCAGCAGACGCGACGCCAGGGTTGATGAGCCCAGACCAAACACACCCGCAATCGCCATGATGATAAAGAAAACAGGTACGCCATATCCGGTGGCGGCGAGCTCTTCGACGGTGCCGTAGTGCCCCACAAAGTAGGAGTTAATGACGTTGTAAATGCTGGTGATCGCCAGCCCTGCTGCCATGGGGATACCCAGGGAAAGAAGCGCCTTGAAAACGGGGGCATCTTTGAGCAGGTAGATGTTTTTGGGATCGTCCATATTGGGCATCCCGGGGCCTGTATCAGGTGTGGGCACAGCCGGTATGGCGCCAGTGGTGGAGGGTACGGTGCCTGTCACCGCCGGAACTGCACCGGTGACGGGCGGGTTCGCCTCGGACGGCGCTACTGTGCCAAGTTTTGCTGCTGTGTTGGGTTTGTCTGCCGCGCCGGTATTTTCGGGCAGGGCGTGTTTAGGTTTATGTGTCATGAAGATGCGTTTCTCGGTCTGTGGAGTGCGCCCGTCTCTGGGGCGGCATGGCTCAGGTAATATCGGTCGGCGCTACATGCCGGATGCGGGCAGGGGACTCTATTGTACCCGTTTCCTGTTGAGAAGTAAGCCCTTCCTCCCGCTGCTTTTCCTCCCGACCCTCTCCCCGGCTTCCTCCTCTCATCTCCCACGCAAAAAGGCTCTTTATGTGATTAAAGAGAGTTTTTCAACGCTTTATTCACATCAAGAGCCTTTTTATACGCTAACGCTTTCAAAGGGGCACATTTTCTGCGTAAAGTTATTAGTGCCCTCTTCCCGGAATGAGTCACCGGCACAGGTTGCAAATATACATTCCGTGATGACTCTCGGGGCGGATGAGCTGGAGCACCGCAGATTCCGAGCGCGCGAGGCACCAAATCTGCGTGCGGAAGGCGCGCAAGCGCAGTAGGAATGCTGTTCTACGAGATAGTAGAAACGGCTCAAGCGATCCTCATCAGCTACATTCTGATTGATGGATCGGCTCAAGCCGTTTCTAATGTCGTAGAAGCTATCTCAGTATTCCTTAAGCGACTGAGGTAGCATCTGCCTGACTAGAGAGGGGTTGGTAGTTAGCGCTATCGACCCCTCTTGCCCTTGAAGGGCTAATAACAGTTGCAAATATGATTCCAGCTTAGCACACCACCCCTTACCCTCGAAGGCTGTTATTCTCGTAAATTCTCGCTGATAAAGCGTCATATACCTGTATATACTGGTAAACCCTTGACTTCAGGGAGGCCAACCGCGCAGAATCGCATGTACCTTTCGGGTAACGTTGAGACGGGGAGCGAGAAGTGTATAGGCGCATAGTGGCAAATAAAATACGCGCTACTTTCCAAGAAATTAACGCCGGAAACTATCAAGCGATGATTGATTCGCTGGCGGATTCTTTTCAATACCGATTTCATGGCAGTCACGCTCTTGGCGGCACCCGCACGAGTAAAAAGACCATGATCCTGTGGTGGGAACGTGTGAATCGTCTGTTGCCGGGCGCCCATTTTGACGTTCAGGATATTCTGGTCTCGGGTTACCCGTGGCGCACGCGTGTGGCAGTGCTAGCGCGGGTGAGTGGCGATCTACCCGGTGGGGAGCGTTACCAGAATACGGTGTTTCAGTTTTTCACGCTCGTGTGGGGTAAGGTTACGTCGGTAGAGACCTGCGAGGATGTGCAGATCTTGGAACGTGCCTTGAGTATCGTAGCGGAGAACGGGCAGGAGGAGGCTCTGGCGGAACCGCTGGAGGATTAGAGCGGCAGACCCGCTACAACCTTTTTCCTTCAGATCTTCTTCGCATCCTCCAGCACCCGCATCAGCTCGGCGAGGCCCGCATCCAGCTGACGGCGTGTCTCAGCGGGCAGCTTTTCCAGAATACGCCGCTCATTTTCCACGTGTTCGAAGACGACTTTTTCCACCAATTCACGCCCGGAAGCCGTCAGCTTCACGAGCATACTGCGGGCATCGTCCGGGTTGGGGATGCGCTCAACCCACCCCCGCTTCTGCACCTTCTGCAGACGGGTTGTCATAGTGCCCGAAGTAACCATGAGCGAAGCAAAAAGCTCGGTTGGGGTCAAAATATAGGGCGCACCCGCGCGGCGTAACGTCGCCAGCACATCAAAGGCGCCATTACTGAGATCATGGGCAGCAAAAACCTCGTCAAGACGCGGCGCGAGCAGAATGGAGCATCGCCTAAGACGGCCAATCAGGGCCATATTTTCAGAAGCCAATTCAGGGAGTTCACGTTTCCACTGATCAATAATGACGTCCACGGCATCGGGGTGGCTACTGCGGGAACGGGCGCTCGACATATTCCTCCTAAAATCGACTCACGACTATTTTATCTTGCTTTCAAGACAAAAAGCGATTAGGATTTATCTTGAACTCAAGGCATCTATCCGACTGCGAAGAACTATGAAAAACCGTCTTCCTCTGCTGATCATCACGGCGTTCGTCCCCATGGTTTGGGGATCAACCTACCTCATCACCTCCGAGTTTCTGCCGCCCAACCGCCCCTTCACCGCCGCGCTGATCCGCGTGCTGCCAGCAGGGTTGCTGCTACTGCTCATCACCCGAGAGTTCCCGCGCAAGAACGAGTTGGGCCGAATTATTCTTCTCGGCACCCTCAATATCGGTCTATTCCAGGCGATGCTGTTCGTCTCTGCATACCGCCTGCCCGGCGGACTGGCGGCGATTCTCAGCTCAACACAAACTATTTTCGTCCTCGTCCTCACCCGAACAGTTGCTAAGAAAGCGACTCCCGCATCGGCATGGCTTGCCGCACTTATGGGCATTATCGGCATTATTCTGCTGGTCGCATCCCCCAGCACCACCTTCGATGTGATCGGCATTCTTGCGGCGCTCACCGGGGCTGTCGCCATGGCCTGCGGAATTTTCTTCACCGCCTCAGGAACATCATCTCTCTCGACTCTCGCCATGACGGGGTGGCAGCTGCTCGTGGGCGGAATATTCCTGTTGCCCATTGCCCTGCTGACCGAGGAACCGCTGCCGCCGCTCACCGCCGCAAATATCGGCGGATACGCCTTCCTCTGCCTGGTGGGCACCGCGCTCGCCTACTGCGTGTATTTTCATGGGCTCTCAAAGCTGCCGCCCGCGGTCATTGCATCCCTGGGACCGCTCAGCCCGGTAACCGCCTTCATCCTTGGCTGGATTTTCTTAGGACAAAACATGACACCGCTTTCGATGCTCGGCTTCGTGCTGGTACTGGCCTCAATAGTGGGGGTACAGCGCGCGATGATGGGCGCTCGAAAAGCGGCTCTTTCCCACACAAAATAGTTTTCTCGCGGCCCCACACACGACATCAAAAGGCTCTTGATGCGCATAAGCACCAAGAGCCTAAGGTAATTGTTCTACCCGTAGAGAGGAGTTGGCAGTTGGAGCTACCGATTTCTCTTGCCTTTACTCATAAAGATGGAACCAGCTTAGCATACCGCCCCAGCGCGCCGATTAGCTGTCAGTCGTCTTAGGAGGCTCAGCGTCATTCTCGGCTGTTGTCTCTTTGGTTCCAGTCGCTTGTGAGTTCCCCTGTTCCCGGGTTTTCTCACGCTCCGCCGCCTCACGCTTGGCCTTCGCCTGTTCGTATAGCTTCGCCGAGGATTTGTTGATACCTGTACCCTGCCCCAGGGACGGATCGTTCGGGCGTTCCGCTAAGATCAGGGTTGCACACACTACGAGGGTGACCACAAAAACCGCGCCCGCCACACCTAAGGCCAACACGAGGTTGGGGTGGTTGCGGGTGCCGCCAGTTGCAAAAATAAATACGGCGAAGAAAGCCGCTACAGCCAGAGCAGCGGCAACCAGCAGGGGACCTTTCACCTGCGCTTTAAATCCGCGGGGGCGTTCTTCAGCCACTCGTTCCTCCTCTTGTGTGTGTCTAACCAGTGTACGCGCCGTTGCAATACACCTCTAAAACCTAGGTGCTATATGAACTAAGGTTTTGTTCGGTCAGCGCCCGCTTTCTCATTCGGACCCAGAGAACCCACCAGCAGAAAAACGCCAATAATCAGCGCCCCGCCCCCGGGAACTCCCAGGGTCGCTTTCGCCCCAATCTCTCCTACAAACGGCAGAATTAAAGCAACTGCAAGAAGCACGCCCCCTTCCAGAACCCAGTCACGCCACACAGCCACCGCACTACGGTAGCGCATACCCAAAAGAAGCTTAATCAGCCCCGGCAGACCCGAACCGGCGCATACCGCCAGAATAATAAGAGCAAGGGTATCCGGCATTATCACGAGCAAAGCCCCAGATGCCGCCTGCACGAGTGCCGCCGAGCTGAGCGATGCGCTAGTCGCGGGCCCGTAGTGCATCCCGCGGGCCGTGAGCGCGTGTGAGGTGCCGAGCGCGAGCATCCAGAGGCCCAAAAGTATTTTGGCGAAAACATTATCAGGGGTCTGCACAAAAACGGTGATAATCCCAAAGATAAGGTATATCAGTGCGTGTAGCATCAACGATGCGCGCCCTTGCGCGGTACCAACAGCGCGCGGAACTTTCCCACTCGGGGGCGGGGTCGATGCCGAGGGTTTCGTGCTCACGTGTACCAGAATACCGTGCAGCGCCCTAAAATTCCGCATAGAACCCCGGGAGCGTCCTTAATATTCCATATATGGAATATAGAATACACCCGGGGTTTAGCACTTCTGGAGGCCGTTCGGGGCTACTCCAATTCGACTGGACCGAGCACGCGTATCTCCTCAATATCTAGGCGTTCCTGAATCGCGTGGAGCACGTTCATATCGATCTTGCGCTCATTACGCAGGCGCTTGAGCACCTCACGCTGTTTCTCCAGATGCCGCAGGCGCAGCTCTTTCTCAAGATCGCTCGCCTCAATAATGCGGCGGGCTTCTTCCGGCGCGTTCGCACCGTGCTTACGAATGGTGTGCAGGTTGCGGTACATACTCGCGTGGTACATCTGTTCTTCGGCAATGCGGTCGATAATTTCCTGCGGCGCACTAATTTCCTGGCCGATCTCAGTCACAGAGTTGAAGGACTCGGCAATTATTGTGCGCACCGCATTATTAATCTCGTCTTCTTCGGTGGTATCAACCGGAATTTTCGCCCACCTAATAACGAGCGGCAGGAGCATCCCCTGAACCACCATCGACAGCAGAACCACGCCCGCAACAATAAAGATAATAAAGTCACGCCCGGGAACACCACTCGGCACAGAGAGAGCCACCGCGAGGGAAACACCGCCGCGCAGCCCCGCAAAGGTGCTCACCACACGACCACGGAAGGTTGTGCGCAGCCGCCTCTGCTTTTCTGAACGGTCAAGGGCACGAATAATACCAATCGTGACGTGCAGGAAGATAAAACGCGCCGCAATGGAAACGAGCCATGCCACCACAATCACGGCGAGTGCAGAAGCCCACGCATAGTTGTATTCATGAATGACGCCTTCCATATGCTCGGTGGCGCTGGGCAGCTGCACACCCACAAGCACGAAGAGCGCACCGTTCATGACATAGGAAACAAACGACCAGATGGGCAGACCGTAGAAGCGGTTTTGGGGTTTGATGGTATCCGGTCCGCGGTAGGTCAGGTAGAAGGCGGCGACCACCACGGCTACCACTCCGGAACCTTTCATGCCTTCAAAAGGCTCGATCTCTTCAGACAGGAAGAAAGTAATAAACGGTATGGTGAATATGAACACACTGAAGTTCATGGGGTTGCCGATGTGTGCACGCAGCTTATTCGCGCCCCATCCGACGGCCAGGCCAACGAGAGTTCCAATCAGGAACGAGAAGAAGAACATTCCGGATGCGTTCCCCAGGGCCAGCTCATGACCGCCTGCAAGCTGCAGAGCGAGCGCGAAAAGAACTAGGGTGGTGCCGTCGTTAATGAGCGCTTCCGCTTTGAGGGTGGTAATGGAGGCTTTGGGGAGTTTGCCGTTGAGCGTTGCCACAGCCACGGCATCGGTGGGGGCAAGCGCCACACCGATAATTAGCGCCACATGCCACAGGTAGATGCCCATGAAGGTGTGAAGCACCCAGGCGATAACGAACGCCGTAAAAATTACGAGCACTGTGCCCGAGAGCAGAATGCCGCGCAGACGGGTGCGTACCTCACGCCAAGAGGTATTTCGGGTCTCCCAGAACAGCATCACGGGCAGGAAGATTTCGAGAATCACGTGCGGGGGCAGCCCGGCCTCACGCACCTCGTGCATGGCGTGAACGGGGATGAGTGCCAGCACAAGCCCCATAAAAATGAGCATAATGGCGGGGGTTATTCGTATTTTATGGGCAAGGATATTACCCAGAAGAATTGCCAGCGACAGGGCAATAATGACTTCAAGCACGGTGATGTTCCTTGATGTGTGTTGGAGGTTGAAGAGGAATAAACAGCGCCAGAATAACACCTGTGAAGGCGCGCATATTCCAACATATCACGGGGTAAAAATACGGGGATTTATACTGAACTGCATTCTCTTCGCGGTGCTGTAGTTCTAGGTGCAAAAGACGCGCGCATGTGAGATGCCCTGTGCAGGGTGCACACCGAGCGGTCTAGTACTATCTGTTCTATAGGAGTCGGCTTACGAGGCTGTATAACGCCGTGAGCATCACGAAATATGACGATTCGTGTCACGCAGACACAAAGATGCGCGCGCATCCGCAGAAATTCCGTCGCAAAGTGAGCGTCCATGCATCGAACGTGAGAAAATGGGGGCATGACTGAACAGACTAATTCCCCAGTAACCGGCTCCCCGCTCGTGAAGCGCGGGCTTGCCGACATGCTCAAGGGCGGCGTCATTATGGACGTCGTCACCCCCGAACAGGCCAAGATCGCCGAAGATGCTGGTGCCGTCGCCGTCATGGCGCTTGAGCGCGTACCCGCCGATATTCGTGCGCAGGGCGGCGTGGCCCGTATGTCCGACCCCGACATGATTGAGGGCATCATTAACGCCGTCTCGATTCCCGTGATGGCGAAGGCGCGCATCGGGCATTTTGTTGAGGCGCAGATTCTTGAAAGCCTCAAGGTGGATTACATCGACGAGTCAGAGGTGCTCTCCCCCGCCGATTACGTGAACCACATTGACAAGCACCAGTTCACGGTGCCGTTCGTATGCGGCGCCACCAATCTGGGCGAGGCGCTGCGCCGTATTGCCGAGGGTGCCGCTATGATCCGCTCGAAGGGTGAGGCCGGCACCGGTGACGTCTCGGAGGCGACCAAGCATATCCGCACCATTAAGCGCCAGATCGCCGAGCTGCAGGGCCTGTACAACACCATGCCCGACGAGCTGTACGTGAAGGCGAAAGAACTTGCCGCCCCCTACGATCTGGTGCTCGAAGTTGCGAAGACCGGTAAGCTGCCCGTGGTCATGTTTACCGCCGGTGGCGTGGCAACCCCCGCCGACGCAGCCATGATGATGCAGCTGGGCGCGGACGGCGTATTCGTCGGTTCCGGCATCTTCAAATCCGGCAACCCCGAGGCACGCGCTAAGGCCATCGTGAAGGCAACCGCGTTCTACAACGACCCCGAAAAACTGGCGGATGCATCGCGCGGTTTGGGCGAGGCCATGGTCGGCATCAACGTTGCCGATCTGCCCGCGCCGCATCGTCTGGCGGAGCGCGGCTGGTAAGTACAGGCCGCCGCGTGGCGGATGCGCGCTCGCCGATCGGTATATTCGGTTCAGGTGAGGGCGCCCGCCACGGCGTGCAGGGGGTGAAGCCCGGTGCGGGCTTCGCCCCCGACTCTGTTCAGATACGTTATCTGCTCGGGTGAGTTTGGTGCTCTCAAACGCAGCCCGCAACTCAACGTTCTACAAAGTGCGCAACCTCGTGTTGCAGAAAGATAGGCTCATGAGCGAGACTGAGGTTCTTCCCCCGGATGCCCTGCCCGGTGCAGGCAAAACCGTGGGTGTTTTGGCGCTGCAGGGCGGCGTTGCCGAACACGCGCGCATGCTCGAATCACTGGAGGCGCAGGTGGTGCTCGTCAAAAGTGCCGAGCAGCTGGCGAACCTGGATGCGCTGGTTCTGCCCGGCGGCGAATCTTCCACGATTGACAGGCTGACCCGGATTTTTGGGCTGCGCCAGCCGTTGATTGAGGCGATTTCGGGGGGCTTGCCGACCCTGGGAACCTGTGCCGGGCTGATTATGCTCTCGACTGTGATTGACGATCCGGCTCCGGGGCAGCAGTCGCTCGGTGTTTTGGATGTTTCGGTTGGGCGTAACGCTTTCGGCTCGCAGGTCGATTCGGCGCAGGTTCATTTGCCGTGGCTTACACCCTCGGGCGAGGAAGTCGTGATCGATACGGCGTTTATTCGTGCCCCGATTGTGACCCGCGCCGGTGAAGGCGTGCAGGTGGTGGCGCATCATGAGGGCAAGATTGTGGGCGTGCGCGCCGGGAACATTATCGGCATTTCTTTCCACCCGGAAGTCACGGGCGATACCACCGTGCACGAGGAACTGCTCTCGCTAATTCGATAGGCTCTCCTTCGCCTCTCCCCTGGTATAAAAAAGAGCCTTTATGTGGGAGAACAATAGTTATCGGAACCTATCGGGGGTTATCGGGATTTTTAAGATAAGTCCCGATAGGTTGAGATAAGCAGCAAAGCTAGTTATCCCTTTTAGGAGATTTCTGGGGATAAATTGAGATAACTTGCCGCGCAGCCGTATTTTCCGAGGCAGTTGCAGAAGCTGTTGTGTTTTCCAGGCAAGGGCTGTATCTAAGGTTCTCTTGCGGAAGAACGGCCCCCGGAAGCAGGTGGTGTGCTAGGCTAAAAGCACATTTCATGATGCAAACGCTCATGGACGGAAGGGCTCAGTAGTTGCCGCTACCAAGCCCCTCCAGTGAGCAGGGTCGTTACCTCAGGTTCCTAATCCAGGTTGAGATAACGCCTACGATGTAAGAAACGGCTTGAGCCGATCCATCAATCAGAATGTAGCTGATGAGGATCGCTTGAGCCGTTTCTACTATCTCGTAGAACAGCATTCCTACTGCGCTTGCGCGCCTTCCGCACGCAGATTTGGTGCCTCGCGCGCTCGGAATCTGCGGTGCTCCAGCCGTCTCCACCCTAAGAGTCATCACGGGGGGGTAAATTTCATAATGCGTGCCGTGTACTCTTACCCCGGTGAAAAGGGTTAATTCAACTTTACCGAATGTTTTACAGGTAAAACGCTCTCATTCCTAGGGTTCGCGCCGCATTAGAGTTCGATCACGGTATCGTCCTGCCGGGCGGGCGCATCCTCATCGTGAGTGCTCACCAGCACGATTGCGGTATGGGCCGCTCGCTCAATCAGTTCCCAGACACGGGCACGGGTAGGCGCATCCAACCCAGCGGTCGGCTCATCGAGAACCATGACGGTCGCGGGGCTCAGGGCTTTCTGCTCATTCAAGGTTTCGGCCGCCGCCAAAGTACGCGCCAAGGCGATGCGCCTGCCCTCTCCCCCGGACACGCTGCCGCTCTCACCCGCGACGGCGTCATGACATCGAGCACCACTAGAGGTAAATTCGCTTAGCCCCACCGCCTGCAGGTACCGGTCGCATATATACACCGGAATGTCGCGCCCAAACGCCACATTCTCATGCGCGGTACCAACCAGCAGCCCAGCTTCCTGCGGCAGGTAGACAAACCGAAGAGTGCCTTGCGGTGCGCTCATCGACAGGCGAGTGGGGCTATTTGTCGCACGCACCCCAAGAAGCCGTTCTAAAAGCAAACTTTTTCCCGCGCCGGATGCGCCACGCACCCAACACGGGCGACCCGGCTTCACCGTATACACACCATAGGATGTTTTACTCAGGTTGCGTGCATCCACGCGGAGGGAAAGCTCACCTGTGGTTACGACATAGTCGACGAGATACGCCGAACTCTCAGCGGCAGGAGTGGCTATTTTATGGTGCGCCTGCCGGTAACGCTCCGCCGAAACCGCGATGGTCGATACTCCAAATCCAACGGCTTGGAGCGGACCAATTGCCGCCGCGCACACTCCGATGAGTGCCACCGCAGTACCCGTAATCTGCGCCGGAGAGCCTTCACCGAATAATACGGTTCTGAGCACTATTGCGAGCAGACATAGAGCCAGCATCGCGCCCTGCCAGGTGTGTAACAACATGGTGTAACGGTAACTTTTGAGAGCTTTTGCTTCTACAGGCAGGCGACCTTGGGCATATCGGTCACGCAGAAAGGGAGCTGCCCCAAGGATTCTGCTTTCACGCCAGAGACGAAGCGTGTTTTCCAGGGTGCCGAAACTGCGCATTGAACCGTCAAAGAATTCGCCTTGAAACTTCTGATGACGCGCAATCAGCGGCATGCTCCCAGCCAGGTAGAGAGCTACAAACCCGCAAAATATGCCTAGCTCCGGCACGCCACCCATCACCAAAATTGAGACAGCACCGGCGATACAACCAACCCCGGCGGGCAGAATTGAGAGGTACAAGGTGGCGAGGGTTTCGCGAATGGATGCGGCCTGCGCATCGACGGCATACGCAATTTCGGAGGCACCTAGTGTAGCGCGTGCGCGCGGGTCGGCGCCGATGCTGGTGACGAGTGCATCCGCCATATGGCGCGATTGCATTTTCTGCTCGATGAACCCGTAGGCAGGGTAGAAAAGATACCGAAAGCTCTGCCCGATTAGCCATAGAAAACTGTAAAGGATCACGAGAATGGCAAGGTTTTGACGCCAAACTTCGGGGTTTTCAAGGGTGCGCTGAACACCATAACCCAGCAGAATTGGGCAGGCGATCAGAGCGAGCGCAGAGATAATGACGGCGGCCAGTACGCTAAGGTTTTTCGGAGATGATACTCGCCAGGCTAAAGTCATAACGCGAGCACAAAATATAAAATATGGTTTGAGGTATTTCACCGAGTTCTCTTTCTCTCCCGCTGCCTGACGCGGCGGGAGAATGTATTGTCGGTATGTGTGCACCTAGGCACGGTATAACGGTATATATCGTACACTTTCCTGCATATTCGTAGGGTTAAAACGTACGATATGCAGGAAAATGTACGACTTACGGTAAGAGAGCGCGACTAAAGCCACCCGTTGTCGCGGGCGATGCGCACCGCCTCATGCCGGTTAATGGCGTCGATCTTCGCCATGGCCGCCGAGAGGTGGTTGCGTACCGTTCCCGAAGACAATCCGAGCATCCCCGCAATTTCTTTGACGCTCCCAGCGGTCTCGGCGGCGCGAAGAACCTCAGTCTCACGCCCGGTCAGCGGCGAAGAACCCTGCCATTTTGCCTCCTCAGCCAGCACCGAATCGACCACACGCAGCCCCGCCGCGGTACGGCGAACCGCCTGCGCCAACTGCGATGCCGTGCCGTCTTTCACCACAAACCCGCTCGCCCCTGCCTCAAGGGCGCGGCGTAAATACCCGGGACGGCGAAAAGTCGTCAGAATAAGCGAACGAACCTGCGCGCCCGTCTGCGATGTCAGGCCCGAACGGGCAAGTTCGGCGGCTGCCTCAATCCCGGTGGCACCTGGCATTTCAATATCAAGAAGCGCCACATCCGGGCGGGTTTCACGCACGGCAGGCAGCACCTCATCACCGCGACCCACCTGCTTGACCACCTCAAGATCAATTTCAAGATCGAGAATCATGGCAAGCGCTTCACGAATCATCTGCTGATCGTCGGCAAGAAGTATTCTCAGCGGCACGGCTACCCCATAATCTCGTCAGTCTTCTCGTCCATGCTGATGCGGATGCGGCACCCACCCCCCACACCTGACACAGGCGCCTGCTGCAGCCAGTGTTCGGGTGCATTCCCGAGTGTAAGGGTGCCGCCTGCGTCTTCGATACGGGTGCGCAGACCGGTGAGCCCACTCTTACACGGGGCATCACCAATTCCTATGCCGTTGTCGGTAACCTCTAACCCGGTGGAGTTCAGCCGCACGGTGGCGTAGGTGGCGTGAGAGTGCCTTACGATATTGGTAACGGTCTCGCGCAGCGCCCAACTGAACAGGGAAGAATTCATACCCGCAATGTTCGCGGCGGTTGTCGCATCGGGCAGGTCCGCCTGTATTCCGGCGGTCTCCAGGGCGCGTGAGGATGCCAGAATCTCACCTTCAAGGTCGGGAACGCGTAAACGGGTGACGGTGGAATGCACCTCCGCGAGGGCTTGGCGGGAGAGCTGGGCGACCTGCCGCATCTGCTCCTGCGCGGCGGGGGCGTTGGTTTCTACGAGTTTTGAGGCCAGCTCGGCTTTGAGGTTCACGATCGTGAGGGAATGCCCCAGAACATCGTGCACGTCGCGGGCGATGCGTTCACGTTCGCTGAGGATACCGAGTTCTTTCTCAATAGCCTTGTGTTCCCGACTCTTGTGCATACTGCGGCCCACGAAGTAGGCGATAATGTGGAACGTGGTGACAATATCGAAAATGAAGAACCCGTTGAGGGTTTTATCGCCGGAAACGACTGGGAACGGGGCAGTGGGTGCGTTATCGAAATACCCCTGCCCCACCACGCCAACAAAGTAGTTAGTGGTGAAGACTACGGCGATTGCAACGGCTGTTTTTACCCCCAGTTTGAAGGGTATGTGCAGGTTCATCAGCCACAGTGCCACCCACAGGGGAGATATGGTGTAGAGCATCCCGGCGATACCCTGCGGGTATAAGGCAATAACGTAACCGATAGGTACCGTCACCAGAACACACCATAAGGCTGTACGCAGTACTGTGTTTTTCACGGGTATCAGCTGCGGCATTGTGTTGGCGGCAAAGAACAGCACTGTACATATTTGGTACAGCAGCGTGCACAGGAACAGGTTATTTTTGACGAGCTCGGCTTCACCGGTGTTACTGATGGCGATCAGTATAAAACTGCTGGCGGAAATGTTGAGACAGCTCACCCAGACGAGGCTCCGCACAATACCCGATTTATCGAAGAATGGGACATCTGCGGTACCTGGCTGAAGACGGCGGTTCTCCGGCGTACCCGCATCGTACTGAGAGACATGCGGTGTGCGCGTCATTGTCATGCTCGCTCCGTTGGTACTCGCTGCCGAATAATGTATCCCTATCATAAATGAGGCTCTTTGAGCATACACCGGCGAACGGAAGGCGCCTATGTTAAATGTCATGGATTGCCGAACCGGTTTCAAGGTCGAATTTTTTTGACGCGAGGATGCCCTAGCCTGCATCCCTGACGAATGTCACGGGTACGCCGAAAAAACGGGGATACGCTATTGCATATTCGGTGTTCACGACAAGAGCATAAGGCAGGTTGAAGCACCTATGGCAGGTATCTCTGGTTCCTCCTTATCCGGGGGTGTGTCCGCGGCGAAAGCAAAGGGCGGTCTTATCATCACGGGGTTATGCAAGTCATTCGGCAAAACCCGTGCGAATGACGATATTAGTGTGCGGCTTATACCCGGGGAGGTAACGGCGCTGATCGGTCACAACGGTGCCGGGAAAACGACGTTTCTTCACCAAATTGTGGGGCTGACTAGGCCGGATGCGGGCAGCATCATGCACGACGGCACCGACCTCATTGCCCACCCGGCGCAAGCCCGGCAGGTATGCGCGATCATGCCGCAGGTCACATCGTCCCTGGAGGGAGTGACCCCGCGCCAGGCGATTGCGACGGCGGTTCGCATTCGCGGGTTGAAGTCGAAGCAAGCACAACGGGCGGTTCAGGAAACTCTCGATACTCTCGATTTAGGGGATTGGGCGGACAGGCCGGGGCATAAGCTCTCGGGCGGTATCAAGCGCCTGACCTCATTCGGTATGGCGGTTACCGCACCCGCCCCCATCTATCTCTTTGACGAGCCCACGAACGATGTCGATCCGGTGCGCCGTGAACTGCTGTGGACGATGCTGCGAAGGCGCGCCGAGCAGGGTGCCACGGTGCTGATCGTAACCCACAACCTCCTGGAGGTAGAGCGCCATGCCGATAGGTACCTGCTGTTCAATAAGGGGCGGCTAGTTCGTGATGAACCGACAAGCGCGCTGGGTTTGGCAGAAGCAAAAAGTACGCTCTCGATCACGGCTACCCCGGAGTTCCTTCAAGAACTTCGCAGCGTGCTAGATGTAAAAACATCATCCTCACTAGGGAATATGCCAGATACGGAATATATCGAAAAGCGCATAGAAGACGATTCTTCCATCCCTCGGGAGTTTACCGTAACCCTGAGTACCGATGCGCTTGAGCTGGCCTTACCCCATGTGCTTTCAGGAATTCGTGCGGGATGCGTCGAAAGCTACCGCATAGGCTCGGCGTCTTTGGCCGATAACTATGAGGAGATGATTAACCATGACTAGCACCCTGGTGCCCTCACGAATTTCGACGGTACGTGCCACGGTCGAGCTGATCCGCTGGTCGCTAATTCGTAACGCCATCAACGCGCCGCTTTTTGCGGTGGTGCAGGTCCTTTTAGCCTTTGCACTTCTTTACGGCATCTCGGTCTTCATGCCGCATCTTGACCGGAATTCTGCAGAATATCTGGCATCCGGCACGGTAACGGTGACCCTCATTTCTATGGGGTGTGTAATAGCTCCCCAGATTATCGTTACCACTAAGACGAACGGCATGTTCGACTATCAGCGGTCCCTTCCGGTCCCGCGCCTGGCGATTCTGGCGGCTGACATACTCGTTTGGGCGGTCCTCGCGATTCCCGGCATTATTGCGGGCGGTGTAGCCGCAAAACTCAAATTTGATTTTGATGTGAACCTGAATATCGGCGCTATTGCCGTTGTATTCGCGCTTCAAGTTGTTATGGCGGTGTTAGGGTTTATGCTTGCGTACTGGGTTCCAGCGTCACTTCTGACTATCGTGACGCAGTCTATTACCTTCATGGTTTTGCTGTTTGCGCCGATTAACTACCCGCCCGAGCGGCTACCCGAGTGGTACGCGCATGTTCATCAGTTCCTGCCGTTCGCGCCTGCAGCAAACCTTGTGCGAGCCGCCCTCTTCGACATCGGCCAGATACAAATCCTGGACGTAATAGTCGTCGGTTTTTGGGGTCTTCTGGGATGCGCATCCGCACTGTGGGCGCTTGCCCGCAGGGACTAGACCTTTCAGGGTCTCACCTATATAAAAAGAGCCTTGATCATGAATAAAGCATTGGAAATATCCTCTGTATTCACGATCAAGGCTCTTTTTATTATCACCCACAGACGGGGCGGAAAGGATGAAACAACTACAACCGATAGAAGCCTTCCACCGCGCGGGTCAGGTATGCCATATCGTGAACGTGGCACATTTCGCGCATCGAATGCATCGACAGTAGTCCGATCCCCACGTCGATGGTGCGCATCCCCAACCGGGTGGCGGTGATAGGCCCGATCGTGGAACCGCAGGGCATATTGTTATTCGACACGAACTCCTGATAAGGAACGCCCGCCGCCTTGCACGCCGCCGCGAAAATACCGGCACCCACCGCATCGGTTGCATACCGCTGATTCGCGTTGATCTTCAGCAACGGTCCAGCACCGGGAAGCGGGCGCACCGTCGGATCATGATGCCCCTGGTAGTTCGGGTTCACCAGATGCCCGGCATCCGCCGAAAGGCACACCGAATCGGCGAGCGAGCGGCGGTATTCGTCCTGGCTCTCCCCGCGAGCCTGCGAGAGCCGCACCAGCACATCCTCCAAGAACGGACCGGCGGCACCGCTGCGGGTTTCAGACCCGATCTCTTCGTGGTCGAATCCCGCAAGCATCACGGTGTGCGCCGAGTCTTCGTCAGCATTCTCGGCGACATAGCGCTCCAGAGCGCACAATCCGGCATGAACCGACGAGAGATTATCCAACCTGCCCGAGGCGAAAAACTCTCCGTCTCGCCCGAAACGGCGGGGTTCCTGCGCATCCGCAAAGAGCACATCGTAACCGACGATCTGCTCCGGATCGACCGAACCGCCCTCGTCGATGGTCTGCTGTGCCAAATAGGCGAGCACATCGTTCTCGGTATCATCCACGCCCCAAATGGGGTACATATTGAACTGTTTATCGAGAGTCAGCTCATTACGTTTATGATCCAGATGAGGGGCCAGCTGCGGCACACGCGCCAACGGTCCAGTCACCACATAGCGATCCTGAAGGGTGCCGTCTTCCCGAAGTACCGTCAGACGCCCGGCGGCGCGCAGCTCACGATCCAAAAAAGAATTAAGCAGTGCGCCACCGTAATTTTCGACGCCCATTTGATGCCATCCTGCCGCCGTCACCGACGAACTCGGCTTGAGCTTAAGCGACGGCGAATCCGTATGCGCACCCAGCACCCGGTAACCGCTCGCCTTCTGTGCCTGCCGACCGCCAGCCCAAGCGATGATCGCGCCGTCACGCATCACGAAATGCCTGCCGACGGCAGCCTCATTCTGCCACGGCTCGGTTTCGTTCAGCTCGGTAAACCCCGCCGCCTGCAGGCGCCGCGCCACGGTTCGCGCCGCCAGATATGAGACGGGCGAATCGCAGACGAACTGGGCGAGATCTTCGATATTTTTGACGGCATCAACGGTCATACTATGCGCCTACTTCTTGGGTTTGGGAATGACGGGGAACGCTGAGGTCCACGGTGAAGCGTCGGTTGATCCCTGCTTATGCGATTGTGCGGCTTCCGGCGAGATTTTCGGAATCGGAGCAGTAGCCCAGGGAACCTCTGAGGTGTTCTGGGATGCCTCCCGCTGAGCCCGCGAAGTCTGCGAAACTGCAGCCGAGCCGTCCGCAGCCGCATTCTTCGCGGCAGATGTGCCCTGCCCGCTTTCCTTCTGCCGGGCAGCTTCTTTCTGCTGAGCAAGGGCCTGAGCCTTGGCACGCTCATAGGCTGACAAGGCATTTTGCACGGGAATGCTCATCGTGGAGGTATCCGGCGCGTAGTTCTTCGAGGAAGGGTTCTTCGTATCGTCTGCCTGCGCTGTGGATGCGCTGGCGGTTCCCTTCTGCGGCGCGGCTGCATTCGATGCAGACCCCTGCGTCCCGGAGGCGCGCACAGAAGAATCGGCCCGATTCGAGCCCTGCTGAGCCTTTTGCGCGGAGGCGCGTGCCGCTTTCTGCGCCGCATCCAGATCTATGCCTGACGGAGCCTTTTCCGCTGCTGCGGGGGCAACCACGGCAGGCTTGAGCTCATCGGCGATAGTCCTCGCCTGTGCAGACTGCGCGGGTTTATCGGCAGCAGGCGCTTCTTTCCCGGTCGCGCGGGCGGCGGTATTCGCGGCCGTCGGACGCTCAGCCTGAGCTGATTCATTAGTGTGTACCGGCTTTTGAGGCTGAGTCGATTCATGAGCCTGTGCCGGTTTGGCAGTTTGCGCCGGTTTCTGGGACTGGGCTGACTCATGAGTCGGCGCAGATTCCTTGACCGACGCAGGCTTACCGATCGGCGCAGGCTTATTAGCCGACGCCGAACCGTGAGCCGGTGCCGAATGTTCGGGCTGCGCGGGGGCAGAAGCCTTGACCGACGTATCATTCTGCTCGCTCTTACGAGCGCCTTCCACAGGCTTCGCGGCGGGTGCCTGTGCAGCCGGTTTCTCCGCGATATTCCGCTCGGGTGCACGATGCTCTTCAGCCGTTTGCGGGCTAGCCGGAGCAGACGAAGACGCTGATTTTACCGAAGCATTATCCTGTGCGAGCTTGGCGTTCCCCGCCACAGAGGCAGCAGGTTGTACAGGTTGTGATTGTACCGGCGCCTGCGATCCTTGCGTTGCAGAAGCAGAAGTATCAGCAGCAGGTGAAGCAGCAGCATTTTTCACGGACATACCGGGCTGTGTGGCCGCGTGCGCAGCGCCCGGAGCCGGTGCTGCGGTGGCAGGCGCATCCGAGGAAGAAGCGGGCGCTTCCACACTCATTGACGCACCCTCAGCCGAGGAGGCGGCGGCCGCATCCTGCCCCTGGTTCAGAGCGGCTTTCCTCTTTTGCCGGTAGGTGTACATGCACACGAGCCCGGCGAAGGCAAGCTGCAGAATAAGGGCCTGCACAAAGTCAAGCGCCTGAGCCTCACGATTCGCGTCAAAGGGGTCAGCCAGACCCAGCAGTCCAAAGATAAAAATCGAAACATTATTCGCAATATGCAGGCCGATACCGGCTTCAAGACCACCGGTGTACCAGCACAAGAACCCGGCGATCAGAGCCATCGTCAGCACGGAAAGCAGACCCCACAGTCCGTAACCATGCAGCACCATAAAGATAGGCGCCGGAAGAATAATTGCCCAAGCGGGGTTCTTCAGCCACCGGCCCAGGGTCTGCATGAGATAGCCGCGGAAGAGTAGTTCCTCGGCGTAGCACTGGAACGGAACTATTAGCAGAATAAGCACAATGTACAGCCAGAACATGCCGGAATTCAGCGGATGCACGCTGTTCTGCGTGGTCAAAGAACCATCCAGAGCCGCGAACCCTACAAAGTAAAGACCGAAAATGAGGAACCCAAAGCCTAGGAAAACACTCAAATAGGACCACCGCATGCGGCCCGCAATGGAGTGAATTAGACCTAAGGGTTTGAAGTTGGTAATCAGGCGCGCAATAAAAATCGCCGGAATCACCGGAATGACGGTGCTAAGGAACGCAATAAAAACAAGCGGGGTTTTAAAAACGTTCGCGTAAACACGCTGCAGATCGGTCAGGTGATCGTAGGGGACGCGCAGCATCACGGCGAATGCCAGCAGCGCAAAGCTCACCATCAGCAGGAGCACAAAATAGATGCCGGCAATCAGCAAGCCCTCAAGAACCGGGGTGAACCAACGGGCACGCGGGTTCACATGCGATAACCGGTGATAGGGCAGCTCGCTGGCGCGTTCCAGAAGTTCCTTACGGGTAAGGCGGTTACTCCTGTAATACTCAGCGGAGGCGAAGGTAGACTCAGCGCCGTACCCGTAACTTTCTGCCTGATGCGGGCTCAGCATCGTGGGCATATTTTGGGTATTAGTGACTGCGCCAGGTGGTTGGTTTGTTGGAATGAACTCAGAACCGTGATGTCCGGGTTCCTGCTGGTGATTAGTGCTCATAGTATCCATAATAGAGGGGACCCTCCCCCGAATGTCACACCGGGACCATCTGTGCGGGTTGCCTTACGGTGTAATAATTTACCTGCCTATGAACTTTTCGGGCTTATATTTTATGGGAAATATGCCATAATTTGAGGGTTACCGTAGTTTAAAATTTGAGGCTACTCGTGCCTACGCTTCCGGGTGTTTTTGGCGCCAGTAGTGAAGGAAGGTTCAGATGGCTCTCGTCTTCAATCCGCCCCCAAATTGGCCCAAACCGCCTGCCGGGTGGTCTCCTACCCCGACGTGGCGGCCCGATCCCGCATGGGGTCCTGTTCCCGAAGGTTGGCAGCTGTGGATTGAGGAGCCCGAGCCTGAGAATGAGCAGGCGCCCTCGACGGCGGAGTCTTCATCTGCCGCATCGGGCTCTTCTGAGGGTTCTTCCAGCGCGAAGCCCTCGCCATCGTCAAGCTCTGAGCAGAGCGGTGAGTCTGCGCAGGCTTCCGCCCCGAAGCAGCGTACCGCGCCGACCATTTCCGAACAGTTTGCCGAGCAGAAAACTTCCCATCAGCAGACCCCTGAGCAGAAGACTCAGGCGGAGTCTGCCCATGTTCAGGATGCGGCGTCAGCCGGTTCCGAGTCGCGCGAGGTCGCGGGTGAGCGTGCGGGCGCATCCGGTCCCGGTGCAGCGGCAGGCTCTTCAGCCGATTCGCAGGTGCGTTCCGAGCAGAGCGTTTCTGAGACCCCCGTGAACCGTCAGAGCGGCGCCGCCGAGGCTCCAAAGCCTCAGGTTTCGGAGCCTACCCGCGAGACCGCTCGCGATACCCATAACGCCCCATCCGCGCTGGAGGCAAGCGCACAGCAGCCGGGAGTCGCGCAGGGTTCGGGTGTTTCTTACGATGCGCGAGAGCCCCTCAGCGACGCACAGGATTCTCAGGGGTCCGCAAGTTCTGCCACTGCAGCAGGTGCCGAACGGCCCGAGGCTGCACGACAGGAGTCTGTATCTTCAGAATCCACACAGCAGCAGATTCCTTCACGCGAGTCGCGCCCCGAGCAGTCTTCGGGTCAGTCTCAGGGTGAGCCTACGGATGCACGCCCCCAGTCCGATGCACGCGATTCGGCTGATTCGCGTGGTACCGAGGCTCAGGCATCTTCCCGACCGGCTACTCCCCCGCGCGGCACTTCCCAGGTTCCTCCCGCGCAGCAGCGTTTTGAGGGGCAGTCTCAGGCTCCCGTGAATCAGCAGCAGTCGGGCTTTGCCGCGCAGAGTTCTCAGGAGCAGAACGCTCAGAACCGGGGTCAGCAGTCTCAGCCGCAGCAGCCCGCACAGTCTCAACACGTTACTCAGGCTCAACAGCCCGGGCAATCTCAGCAGCCGCAGTCTTTTGAGGCCCAGCGCCAGCAAGAATTTGCCCAGCGCCAGCAACAGGAGTCTACACAGCGCCAGCAGAGCTTCAATCAACAGCAGGGCTCTGGCTCTGATCAGCCTCAGCAGGATTTTGCGCAGCGTCAATCGAGTTCAAACGTTTCGCAGTCTCAGACGCCGGGAAGCGGCTCTCAGCAGCAGGGATTTGCATCGCAGAATTCCCAGCAGAATTTTGGTGCTCAGTCTCAGCAGGCTGCGCAGTCACAGCAGGGCTTTGGCGGTCAGGCTCAGCAGAATCGGGCGCCTCAAGCGCAGGGTTCGCAGAACCAGCAGCAGCCTCGCGGGTTTGATGCGCAGGCTCCTCAACCTTGGCAAAATCAGGGTTCCGGGCAGCAGCAGTTCAGCCAGTCCCGTGAGCAGAATCAGTCTCAGCCGCAGCAGCCCGCACAGTCTCAGCAGGGTCAGCAGCCGCAGTCTTTTGAGGCCCAGCGTCAGCAAGAATTTGCCCAGCGTCAGCAGCAGGATTCTACACAGCGCCAGCAGAACTTCAACCAGCAACAGCAGGGTTCTGAGCAGCGTCAAGGTTTTGCGCAGCAGAACCAGGGCTCCGAGCAGCAGGGCTTAAGCGCCCAGCCTCAGCAGCAGGGATTTGCTGGACAGAACGCTCAGGAGCGAAGCGCTCAGGCGCAGGATCCGCGAACCCAGAGCCCCCAAAGCCAGGGCGCTCAGAACCGAGATACCCAGGGTCAGAGTGCCCCGAATCAGGGTTCGCAGGCGCAGCAGTCCCAGAGTCGAGAGCAGCAGAGCCAGCAGGGATTCGCTCAGCCGCAGTCTCAGCAGCAGCAATCCGGCCAGGTACGGCCCGGACAATCTCAGCCAGGATATTCTCAGTCCGGTCAGTCGTACCAGGGACAAAAGCCTCAGCAGGGTCAGGATCGGTCACGCTCGGGCTTTGGTGCGGGTGCCGCCGCTGGTGCTGTCGCAGGCGCCGCAGCGGGCGCGGGTGCGGCGGCCTCCTCCGGGGCGGGCGCATCCGGCGCTTCGGCTCAGCAGCAGGGTTCTCAGAGCCAGGGCGTGCAGGGTCAGAGCGCGCAGAGTCAGAACGCTCAACAGGATCAGGGCTCTCAGTCGGGGCAGAATCAGCAGCACTCGGTGCAGAACGCTTCGAACCAGCAGGGTAACCAGTTCCAGGGGCAGGGTCAGCCCAGCCAATTCCAGGGCTCGCAGTCGCAGCAGAACCAGCCTCAGCAGGGTCAGTACCAGGCCGGTCAATCGCAGCAGTTCCAGCAGCAGAACGGTGCTCAGAATAATAACGTTCAGAACAGCGGTTTTGCTCAGGGTTCGTACAATCAGAACCAGTCGAACCAGAATCAGCAATACTCCGAGTCAAACACCTCGGATGCGCTCAACGGGTTCACTGCGGCGGCAGCATCCGGGTTCAGCGATTCACCGTATGCAAACGGTCAGACTCCCTTCAACCAGCCCGAGAAGCCGAAGCGCCCGTTCTTTGCGACTCCCGCCGGGTGGAGCGTAATTGCCGGTGCTGTGGCGCTGTTGATTATTATCATTCTGGTGCTGATTTTCACCCTGCCGCGCGGATCTTCCAATGCAGCAGCATCGGAAAGCCCCGCCGAGTCATCATCGGCAGCCCAGGCATCGTCAGAGAGCTCGGCAAGCTCATCGCCCGCCGAGCTGAAGAATGTTGAAGCGAAACTGCCCAGCGGCGATTTCAAGGAGTACAAGGGCAAAGATAAGCAGACCATCGATATCGAGAAGCCCAAGGGCAACGATTCGAAGGCTATCGTCTACTATGAGTTCACCCCCTCCAAAGAATCCAACTCGCGCCATTCCCTGGAGGGGCGCACGGGGGACGATAAAACTTCCAGCTTCGCTCTGTACACCTCCGCGCTGACCAAAGATAAAATCTCGGGCACCCTGTGGATGGACTTGAAGACTTCCAGCCCCACTCGCAAGGTGAATGTCGATAGTGAGGGCGAGTGGCTTATTCGCGTCTACGATGCTTCCTCCGCACCCAAGATTTCTAAGGGCGAGAAGATCAGCGCCGCGTTCAACTCCTACGCCGTGATCTACTCGGGCGGCTCGGGTACTTTGGAGGCTGGCTACGAGCGCAGGCCGGTAATGAACCTGCGCGTGATGGATGCGGCCCGCTCGAACGATGTCATCTTGGAATCCAGCACCTCAGAGTTCCAGGGCACCGCGAAGTTTGACGCTTCCGAAGATGTTTACTTGGCGATTAACTCCTTCCAGGGCACCTGGAACGTCGGTATTCGCTAGGTAGCCGATAACTTCTTGGTCTAAACCGAGATAGAGAAGACCCCCGCATCGTGATCGACGATGCGGGGGTCTTCTGCGCGGTTCGCAAGGCTATGCCGAGTTCGGGGCGTTTGCCGACTCTGCTGCAGGTTTGACCGAAGCGCTGCGTGCTTTCGGGGTGAGGGCCGCCCACCCCCACAGCAGAACGGTCACGATAAAGAGGCACACGATCGGCGTGCCACCCAGCGCAACACCCGGCGCAGCCAAGAATTCGAGCCCGTTCATATTCCACTGAGTCATGCCGCCGAGCACGCGCGGGGAAATATAGAGCCCCACAACGCCCACCCAGGTCAGGATGCGCGCCACAATCATCGCAGCGGGCGGCAGGTATGTGAAGAAGTCGCCGAATGCATCCACAATAAGCACGAGAACCAGAAGCGGCAGAAGCACGTTATGGTGAGACCAGCTGATCGGCGAGAGGCTGACCATCAGGAACCCGGTCACCGCAACCTGGGCGAGAACCTTGTAGCGGCGTTCGAGCTGATAGAGAATCGCGGCGGTGAGCACGACGGAGAGCGCCGCCAGCAGATAGAAACCGAGCTTGGCGGCGGTTCCGTTCAGCCCATAGTGCATGAGCCAGCCCTGAATCGAAATATTATCGACGAAGTTAATATCGCCCACGCGCGAAGGATCTGAAACCGCGTGGAACCAGTACTGCGGGGCTTCTTGCGGCAGTAGCACAAAGCCGAGGGCAATGGTGGCAAGGAAGGTTGCGCCGAGGGTGATAATACCCTTCCAGTCGCGGCGCACCAGCAGAATAAGTCCGAATACGAGCGGGGTCAGTTTCAAACCACCAGCGATACCGATAAGTACTCCGCGCGGCACACGGGTTGCCGGGCGCAGAAAATCGGCAAGAATCAGCACCATAATGATGGGGTTAATCTGCATAAGGTCGAAGGTACGCCGCCAGGGCCCGCAGAGCATCACCACTATAGTGAGTGCGGCGATCGTGCCGTAACGCCCGAGCTTATCCTGAAGCGGTAAAGGCCGGCCATGTACATTGGCATAGGAATACATGATGCTGGAGAGCCACCAGGCGGCGGCGGTCGTAATAAGCACCATAATCGCCATACCCACCTTGAGCGGTATGAAGGCGAACGGCAGGAAGACCAGCGCCGCAAAGGGTGGGTAGGTAAACGGCAAATCCAGCACGCCGATGCTCACCATAGCGCGCCCATAAAGTTCTTTGTCGAAGCCTTCATTATCGAAAATAGTCATGGCACCCATGCGGTAGATCGAAAAATCCAGACCGCCGTAGGTGTTCACGAAGGCTTCAAAAATATAGCCGCCCACCACCATGAGGATGAGCGCCACTACTGCAATTTTGCCCAGAACCGGAGTCTGGGCGCGGGATTCAGTCATGGCGTATTAGTACCTGTCTTACTGAGCTGAAGTTCTCGCCCTTTAGTGTAGCGTGGATATTCTGTTCGCCGAAAGATTATATTCCCCTTCGGGCATATACCCATATGAGAGCCTGTCTTTCTGGGGTGACATATACTTGCGTTAAATATATTGACTAGGTCGCGGGATGCACACACCAATCGCTGACGTGCAGCGAATGCGGTTCCTCACCCTATGCGAACAAGCCACCCACGTTATATTCCAAATACAAAATATATACTAGTCAGAAGTCTTTTCCGAAGGTTTTTCGGTCTCAGGTTTCGTGCTGTCGTGAGTCTTACCCTGAGAACTCTGCCCAGAAGACTCAGCGCCTTCACGCGGCTTCACCTTCGCCACCAAGTGCGTACCGCGTTGAGCTCGGGCACGCCGCAGTCCATGACCCACCGATTTTGCTGCCGTCGAAGATTTCGCTGCGGGTTTTTCATCGGTTTTTACGGAGGCGGCATCATCGCTGCCCTCGGCAGGCGCATCCTGATCGGAAGACTCGGGGTCTTCGCTATCGTCCTGAACCTTCGCCTTCTTGGGCATCTCGGCGATGCGCACCGCAACCTCTAAGGCAAGCACCGCGAACGACGCATAGTAGACGATAATCGAGGGGTACAGATAAGGATTTTTCTGATTTACCCCCACCATCGTGACGGCGAAAACTGCCAACTCAAGCACCACCACCACAAGCTGTTTGGCAGACCCTCCCGGATTCCTCATCATCAGGTACAACGCCATCAGCGTAAAGAGAACGGGAAAGAAGATCTGCCCCGCCACCGCCATTCCATCTTGGTCGTAAGCGTAAATAGCGAGCGCTTGAATCACAGCGGAAACGGCGGCGAGGGGGGCGAGAGTCAGATACTTCATAGGGCTATTCTAGCGTTTACCACTCGCCGGTACCGTACTGTATGACGGCTCACGCAAAGCCAAAATTCGCATGAATCGGGCAATATAATGGAACTATATGCACTGTGACTAAAAGCGATCGAAAGACAACACCGTGAGCGAGAATCCCCATAACCCCACTCCCTCGGGTTCTGACTCAGAAGGATCAACCGGCCGCGATACCGGTCGTGGCGGCGCATCCTCGAAGCCGAGCGCGGCGCAAAATTCTGCACGGTCCGGGGCCGATGTTTCGGGTTTCGGCAACGATGGACTCACGATTGGGATGCGCCCCACCGAACTCCCCGGCGCCTCGCTAACGCCCGAGGAGATTGCTAAGCGCGCGTCCGGTCGGGGCAGTTGGCACCGCCGCGCATCGAAGCCGGTATCGTACTGGATGTTTGGCGTTATTATCGCAATTCTGGTGCATCGCTTTATCCCCAAGGGCGGCTGGCTGATTGTGCATATGGTGACTTTGGGGCTGATTACGAATTCGATTCTGATCTGGAGTCAGCACTTCACCGAAGCGCTCATGAAGATTAAGATCCCTGATTCGGCCCGCGGCATTCAGGTCACACGTATTTTTGCACTTAACGGCGGCATTGTGCTGCTGATGGCGGGCATGATTCTGCAGGATCTCATGCCGCAGTTTTATCCCCTGACGGTTGTCGGCGCGCTGGGGGTAGGTGCTATGGTCGCCTGGCATGGCTATGCGCTTCTTCGCCAGGTCAAACAGGCGCTTCCCTCGCGGTTTGGCGCCACGATTCGTTTCTATATCGCTGCGGCGTTCCTGCTTCCCGTCGGTGCCGTACTGGGCGCGATGACGGCACTGCCTGGTTTGCGGGGCACGCTGCATTCGCAGTTTATGCTCGCGCATGAGGCCGTGAATGTTCTCGGGTTCGTGGGTATTACGGTGGTTGGTACCCTGATTACGTTCTGGCCTACGATGCTGCGCACCAAGATGGTCGAAAACGCTTTGGGAACCAGCGTGCGCGCCCTCATTCTGATGTGTGTGGGCGTTGGGGTTACCACGCTCGCTTCACTCTTCGGGATGCGCCCCCTCGCGGGCGCGGGCCTGCTCGTGTATCTGCTGGGGCTGCTGATCGTGGCGTGGGTGATGGTGCGAACCCTTCGTACGAAGCGTCCCACAGAGTTCCCACCAATGTCGGTGGGTGCAGGTTTTATCTGGCTTATTATCGGCGTGGTGTGGACTGCTGGCTTGGTGTTTACCACCCCGTTTGAGGAGCTTCGCATGAGCGAGGTTACCCCCATTTTCGTGGCGGGTTTCCTGCTTCAGGTGCTTCTGGGGGCTATGAGTTACCTGCTTCCCCAGCGTATGGGCGGCGGTCCCGCCGTGGTGCGCGCATCCAATAAGGAGTTCAGTAGGCTTGCCGCCGGGCGCGTGACGGTTGTGAACTTGAGCCTTATTATTTTCATGCTTCCGAATGCGCTTACGGGTTCTTGGGTGAAGGTCGCTGTCTCTGCCGTGGGTGCGCTCGGTTTGGCTTCGTTCCTGCCGTTTATGGTGCGCGGCGTTAAGGCTTCGGTCAATACCCGTAAAGAGATGATGGCGGCGCGGGCGCGCGGCGAGAAGCCTGCCCCTGTCACGGAGGTCAAACAGGAACCTGTGAATCATACCCGGCAGACCCTTTTCGGTGCGCTTGCTGTGATTCTGGCGCTGACCTTGGGTATTGCGGCCGATCCCAGCTCGGTAGGCTTCAACTTTATAGGTGGTTCTACGGCGACCGGCACGGGGCAGACCACAACGCTGAAGGTCAAGGCAACCTCAAACTACCGGTTTACACCCGATACCGCGCAGGTTCCGGTGGGTAACCGTCTGGTGATTGAGGTGACGAACGACGATCAGGGCATGACCCACGACCTCACCTTCGCCAACGGCGCGAAGACCGGAACGCTGAACCCCGGCGAGACTAAGAGCGTGGATGTTGGCGTGGTGACCTCCGACCTTGAGGGCTGGTGCTCGGTGGCCGGGCACCGCCAGCAGGGCATGGTATTTCATGTGAAAACCACCGGCAATAACCTGCAGGCGAACGGGCATCACGGGGGTGGTTCCGGCGGTAATAACGGGTCAAATGGCTCGGGCACAAATACGAACCTGCTGACCGCGCAGAACGCGAATATTGATATGCACGCATCCCCCGGCAAAGATTATGAGCGCCGTGACCCGGTGCTGCGTCCCGTGCCTGCGGGAGAGAAACGTGACGGTAAGACTGTGCACAAGATGACCATGGATGTGCAGGAGCTCGACCGCGAAATTGCACCCGGGCTTGATGTGAAGGCGTGGACATTCAACGGTGCGTATATGGGTCCGGTGCTGCACGGTAAGCTGGGCGATGTCTTCGAGATTACCCTGGAAAACAACGGTTCGATGGGGCATTCGCTCGACTTCCACGCGGGCATGGTTTCGCCCGATAACACGATGAAAACCATTGCCCCGGGCGAGAAGCTGACCTACCGTTTTGAGGCTACCGGCTCTGGTATTTGGCTGTACCACTGCTCGACCGCGCCCATGAGCCTGCATATGGCAGCGGGCATGTACGGTGCCGTCATTATCGACCCGCCGAATCTGGAACCGGTAGATCATGAGTATGTGATGGTTCAGAATGAAACATACCTGACCGATACGGGACAGACCGCGGCTGACGGTAATAAACTTGCCGAAGTTTCCTCTGACGGCATTGCGGCGGGCACTCCTTCGCTCACCATGTTCAATGGGCACGCCACCCAGTATGTGAATCAGCCTTTGGAGGTGAAAACCGGCGAGCGCGTGCGCATCTGGCTGCTGGCTGCGGGACCGTCGAAGGGCATGAGTTTCCACGTGGTCGGCTCACAATTTGACACCGTGTATAAGGAGGGTGGCTACCTGCTGCGGGACGGCAGAGACCCGTATGGGGAAAGCGGCGGTCACTCGCAGGCACTCGATCTGGACTCGGCGCAGGGCGGGTTCGTTGAGATGCAGTTCCGCGAACCCGGCACGTACACGTTCGTGAACCACCGGTTCGCCGAGATGGAACGCGGCGCTATGGGGCACATCAAGGTGACGGATAAGTAGTCCGGGCAGTCGGGGAGGTGGCGGGATTATCGCTGTAGCCTCCCTGCCCCCCTACTGTCTTCCCAGACTTTTGTCATGGTTGTGGTCCTTTTCAAAACACAACCATGACAAAAGTCTGAGCTCAGCGGTACTAGCTAGCTGCCGAGTCCTTCCACCGGCGACATCCGAGCCGACCGTGCCGCCGGCAGAGCGGATGCAACCAATGCTGATGCAAGACCCACCAGCAATATCAGCGCCAGACCCAGATACGGCAGATCCGGCACGAACTCCACCTTTTGGTCGGTCGCAGCAAGCACCACCTTCGCACTCACGCTACCGATAAAGACGCCCCCAAGGATACCCAACGCCACCGCACCGAGGGTGATCAGTACTGCCTCCGCCGAAATCATGCGGCGCAGCTGCTTGCGGGAGAGCCCCAATGCACGCAGCATCGCATTCTCGCGGCGGCGTTCATTGACCGAGAGAGTCATCGTATTTGCCACGCCGATCACCGAGATCACCACGGCAAGGGCGAGAAGACCCAGGGTAATCCCCAGCATGATCGTCAGAACCTGATCGAGCTGACTGCGCTGTTGTAGACCGCCGGTGAATTCGTTGCCGTCATTAGCCTTATTAAGCTGATCCTGTAGCGCGGAGTTCTCAGTAGCGGTCAGCGGGGATTTAGCGTGTACCAGCACCATAGTCTCCGCCCCGGCTGAGGGATTCATACCCCCTAGGGCAGCGGATGCGCCCCGCTGCTCCTGCGCGGCTGAGCCTTGGGGCTGTTCCCCAGCTTCTTCAGACTGCTGCAGAGTCAAGGGCTGCGGGTCATCCGGGTTCTGCAGTTTAGCACCGGTGGCTGGGTTCACCACGTACAGATTCGCGATCTTACTGGTCGACTTAATAGGCTTGAGCTCTATCTCTCCCAAGGGTCCGCGTGCCTTCAGGCGGGTGGAATCGTCAAAGCCCGCATTGTTATACAGGGATTCGGGCACGAGCACCGTGTTATCTTCAGTCGGGTACTTGCCCTCAGCCGGAATAACCTTGGCGAAGTCTTCCTGGCTGAGCGCCACCATACTCGCGGTGTTGCTCATTGACTGGCTGCCGTCTTTCGACGTGAGGGTGTACTCTAGGGCACCGGCGGCTGGAGCCACCGCAACGCTTTCGACATTCTTAATCCCCTGCACTTTATCGGCAACCGAGTGCGCCTTAGCAAGGCTCTCAGCTCCCGTGCCGCCACCGGTCCCGTAGGTTGCCGTCGCCGAGACGGGATAGGCACGTTCCATGGACTTCGCCGTCGATGCAGTCATAATGGAGTACCCGCTCAGTACTGCAGACACCACGAGCACACCCACCAACACGGCACGCCCGGTCGAAACCGTGCGCTTAGGCGAACGCAGCGCGTTAGCGACTGCCAGATTCCCGGTCTGGGAGCGAATCACCGAACCAAACACGCGAATCAGTGGCGGCAACAGCCACGGCAGGAGTAAGAACACGGCAACGCCCAAAAGCAACGCCGCAACCATGACCAACAGCACCCCGGCGCTGCTTTGTTGCGCACCTGCATCCGGGGCACTGGTCAGACTCAGCGACTGCCACACTGCTGCCGCCCCTGCCACGGCGGCGATCAGACCTAGAATCAGACCCGCAATGCTCGGCTTCTTCACGGCTCGGGCGGTACCCTCCCCCAAGGCGCTGATGGGCGAAATATTCAGGGCGCTACGTGCCGGGGCGAGCGATGCAACAACCGTTACGAGCGTGCAGACCACCACACCCACCACGAACGCCAGCGGGTTATACGAGACCATGAAATCTTTAAACAGCACACCGACGAGCGCAGCGACCGGATAGACGAGCGCAGCGCCGATAGCGGAGAAAACAACCCCCACCACGAGCGCCTCAACTAAGAGCATGCGCACCAGGGATTTCCCGTGCGCCCCCAGGGTGCGCAGTAGCGCCAACTCGCGGATGCGTTGACCGACCAGCACTGCGAACGTATTCGAGATAACGAAAGATGAGACCAGCAGGGCGAGCGCCGCGAACGCCCCTAGAATCACGCCGATAAAGGCAAAGAATTGTGATGTTTCTTCTTTGAGATCCTGCAGGTACTCCCCACCTGACTTCGCCACGGGTTCGGTATTCTGATCACCGGTAGCTAGCTTTTTCTGTAGCTCGGTGCGTGCGTGGGCGTCATCGTCACCTTTGAACTGGACGAACGTCATGCTAGGGTGCGGTAGCTGTGCCGCCTCCATAGATTTCGGGTCAAGCTGTTTGAGCGCCTCATCTGCCGCGTTCTGATAGGAGGTACCACCAATATAAACGTTATCGTTTGAGAATGAGCCGGAGAATCCGGTGTCGAAAATGCCAGCAATGGTGTATTCCTTGGTGGCACCGGTATTAGGGTCGGTAATAGCTGCCACAACATCCGGTGAGGTCACCGTTGAGCCAAGGTGCAGGTTGTGTTTTTCGGCGAATTCTTTTGAGATCAACAGCTCGGTGTCTGTGCCCGGCAGTTTGCCGTCAATGGGGAATGGGAAGAGCTCGGTGTCGGTGGGAGCCGGTGTATACCGCACCTTTGCTGAGTTTTCTCCGGTGCCGAGTTTACCCTGCCCGTCATATATGACCCAGGTGCGCTGAACCGAAGGGTCGTTGGTGATCGTGTCGAGATTTTCGGGCGTGAGGTAATGGTTCGCCGTGTAATTATTTGGGTTGTTAGTTCCAGCCGAGAGGACCACGTTATCGTCCTCTGAGAGCGCATCTCCTATCGCGGCATCTATAGTTCCCTGTAGCGAGCCGAGGAGCACAATAATGGCGGCGATGAAGAATGAGGCAACCGCTATGCCGATGCCGGTCAGAACGTACTTACCTTTAGAAGCGCGCAAGTTAGAGCGCGCCACCGTATTCAGAGATGTATTAGTTCGTTTAGACATAGTAGACATGCGGCTATTTCCCCTCCTGTTAGATGTGCGGATGCTTTACCCTTCCAGCTGTCCCATCGCCTGCAGCACAGCATCATGCGTAGGATTCAGCATCTCCCCAGCAATCGCACCATCCTTTAAAAACACCACACGATCAGCATACGAAGCAGCATGCGCATCATGGGTGACCATCAGAATCGTCTGCTTCTGCTCAGTGGCGGCATCCCGCAATAGCCTGAGCACCTCGGCACCCGAATTTGAGTCGAGGTTACCGGTGGGCTCATCAGCAAACACTACCTCCGGGCGCGACAACAGCGCACGCACAATAGCAACACGCTGCTGCTGACCACCTGAAAGCTGTTCGGGGCGATGACCCAACCGGTCTGACAGACCGAGGGTTTTAACCAGGTATTCACGCCAGGTCGGATCCGGCTTCTTGCCCGCCAACCCCAGCGGTAAATCAATATTCTGCCCGGCGGTCAGGGTAGGCACCAGGTTAAACGCCTGGAAGATAAACCCCACGTGCTCACGCCGGAACTCGGTCAGCTGGTTATCCTTCTGCCCGTACAGTTCGGTGGTACCAATACGGATGCTGGTCTCTGGAGTATGGTCGGGAGTATCCAGTGTGGCGAGGGTTTGCATCAGTGTTGATTTACCCGAACCTGAAGGTCCCATAATTGCGGTGAACTTACCCCGCTCAAAATCAATAGTGACATTATTCAGGGCGTGTACAGTTGCCTCACCCCGACCGTAGGTTTTGAACAGGTTTTTGGTGGATACCGCTGGAGTTTCAGCGGTGGTTTCTGCAGTAGTCATATTCTTAATTGTTACAGTCACCCACCGCAAAACCCTGTATTTATACCAGCGGGGAAAACCCCTACATATTTATAGTTTCCACGGATACCATTAAAGAAAAACCCTCAGTGCTTACACCGATGGCGAGGTAGACTCCGTGGCAAAATTTCGTAAATACGCTCTCATAGCACTAGCAATTGTGGCGTTCTTGACCCTGATGTTCCTGCTTTATAAAGGCACACAGCGGAACGAGGCTACACCCGGCAGAACGGCGACACCTAGCGTATCCACAAGTTCCGCGCCGGCATCAAGCGCCCCGGTACAGACCCCGCAGGTTTCTGAGCAGAGCGCGCAGGCGGCGCCCGCACCGGAACAGCCGCAGCAGTCGCAGGGAGCGCAGGATTCACCCTCGGAATCTACTTCGCCATCCGCAACGAATACGGCCAAACCGTCGCCGAGCACTTCATCTGACGCTGGGCAGGAACAGCATAAAGCCGATGCGACAAGCGCCGCCCCCAGCGCCAGTGGGTCTGCCAGCGCATCCCCGGGGAAAGAGCCTACATGCCCAGAGGACGTCTCCTACCAGCAGGTGGCAGATGGAGAGGTTGACTGCACGTTCGACTATTCTAAGGTGCGCCTGAAGACCATGCAGGAGGCGGAGCAGTACGCGCGTAAATGGCTCTACCCCGAACCCGGAACCTATATTCAGGTGCGGGATTACCGCGAGGCTAAGGTCAGGATTCCGGGTATGGATAAGCCACAGAGCGTATTTGTTGTTCGCGCGGTCGCGCGTTCTTCGGGGGATCAAGGCGGCAGCGGAGCCGTCACCTGGAGCGTTATCTGGCCCAACGGCTACTATCTCACCAGCGATGACCTCCCCGACGGTATTGAGGCTCGGTAGGTTCTGTCTGTCGGTTCTTGCCTACCCCTTAGTTCTTGCGCGGATACTAGCGTTTAGATAAAGGGGCAAATGGAGACAGGAATTTTGCTTTCCGGTCCGTGAAAACCGCCCCAGTCGGGCTTGCTGGGGTGCTAGGCTAGAGGAATGGCGAAGAAGAGCTCACTCAAGACCGCATCCGGCAAGAATATCTTCACGAAAGTGACCGCTGGGGCGCTGGCGCATTGGCAGATTATTGCCTCCGCGCTGCTCCTGGGTACGGGTGTGGTGGGGCTCGCCGCCACCTACGACGACTACTGCGGTATGACCGACTTAACCTACGCACCGGAAGAGGTGCACGAGGATCTCCGCAAGGCCGGGCAGACAGCGAATATTCGCCCGGGTGTGATCGCGGCACAGCTTGAAACTGAGAGCCACTGGCGCATCAATGCGGCTTCGAGCGCGGGTGCCCGAGGCGTAGCCCAGTTCACCGATGAGGCTTGGAAGGATTGGGGTAACGGCGGCGATATCCTCGATCCGCACAATTCGATTGATGCGCAGGGCCGGTACCTGGAATCGCTCAAGAAACGGCTGGGCAAATACGCCCATAACGACGACGAGGTACTTGACCTGGCGCTTGCCGGGTACAACGCTGGTCCCGGTGCGGTCGAAAAGTACAAGGGCATTCCGCCCTTCCCCGAGACCCAGAACTATGTGCAGAAGATCCGCGATCTTTCCGAAACAAAATATAAGCTGACCTGCACACCGGACCACAGGTTTAAGCAGTCGCAGATTGTGCGTATTGAAGCTCAGGCTTCCAAGCAAGACTCCACCGCGCCGGATGCTCTCGCCGCAGACTCCATGCATGCCGTGGTGCCGTCTTCGCGCACCGGGTCTAAGGAAAGCTAAATTTATGAGGGTTTAGCTGCTCTTCCAGCGATTTGATAACCCATTTTCTGGCGATAATTTTTGATGGCGGCGAGTCCTCTATACATGCTGCAAAATATTCACAAGGTTCCCCAGCGGATCGCGAACGAAAAACCTCCGCACTCCCCAGGGTTCTTCAGCAACGCCATATTCAAGCGTAATACCTGCCGCATGAATGCGAGCGAGGATTTCATCAAGATTATCTACTTCAATCGATAAATCAGGAACCGGTGTACCTGAGCCCCCTCCACTGGCTATGCTGACTTGCACAGTCATAGTTTCCGCATTGCCGTAAGTCTGTATCCATCCGTGGTCCATGAGCAGCTCCAGACCCAGGACATCCCGATAAAAAGTAGCGGCAGACTCGGGTTTATCAGCGGCAAGGTTAGTAACGATACGCTTAACAGCCATAAGCAGCCCTTCCATGAGTGTTTTATCCTGGCAAAATCTTCACGGCACTTACTCTGAAGCCTATCAAAGATGCACGCTGATGGGGTGAAGGCAGGGTTTGGGGCGCACAGACCCTATGGATAAGCCTTCTTATTTTTATAGCTTGAGAAGCTCTTCCTCGTTTGTGACCACCATGGCATACGTAAATTGATGCTTCGACAGGATAGCCTTCATGTCGGGGAGTTCTTTTTCTTTAATCAGCTTATTCTCATGCAGGCTGTATATGCGCAGAGTATCCTTATTGTCCGTTGAGTTTATGTTGTAGAGATACTTATCGGACCAATAAAAGAGACCCTGATCTTTTGACCTCTTATAGTCTTTAAGGGTGAAATGTCAGCTATTTTTTCCGATTTCTACACAAAAATCTAATAAAAGGTTTTACATCTGTTCGAATCACAATAACATCACGAATATGCTGCGTAAACCCTAATATATTTTATATTTTTAAGCAGTCGATAAGTAGAACTATTTTATACATAACAATAAATGTAAATGATGCACAAATTCCTTGTTCTCTATAAATTTGAACAGTATAATGTGATAGTGAGCGTATTCTCTCAACATGTCATACCCCCCTAGTCGGCAACCTATGAGAAGAGCGAACATGGCGCATAATGATCACCCGGATAAACATCCAAAACGTAAAGAAATTCCGTCTTCGCTCTGGGTCTTTGCCCTAGCAACTTTCGTTTTAGCGCTACCCCGTATTGGTGACGGTCGTATATTACCGCTCGATCTCACGACTTCTTTTATACTCGGCGCGGTTCTTATCGTCTGCGGGTTCTGGATGATGTACCGCGAACACAAGAAATCTTCCGCGCAGAAAAAATAAGCCCCAGGACACTAATTTTTCTACGAAAAGACACAACCCATGACTACTTTCTACGCCAAGTCAAAGATGGCTAACCCCGAATACCGGTACAACATCCTCAACACTGATTTCAAACCAGTCTATGAAACCGATGGCAGGCTTCGACTCGGTGGGAAAAGCGTCGTCTTCACCAAGGCAGATACCGAAGAAAAAGTCATCACGGTACACCGCGAACCCGATATAAAACACACCTACACCGTCGAGTCCGCAGACGGTAGCACCGCAGCCACCGTGAAATACACTGATTGGAAGCCCTTCCGCCCAAAGTTCAGCGTTAAAACCTCCGATGCGGAGTTCATCATGGATGGAAGCGCATGGGTCAAAGGGTTCGAGATTCACCGAGAAGATCAGGTGGTAGCAAAGATAACCCGCCCAGGACTCGGAGTTAAATACGGTTATATTATTGACATCATGGACGAAGCATTCCATGACGTCACGCTCGGATCATTCATGGTACTCTCCCACTACATCGGCGGCAGGCGCAGCTTTGTAGTAGTCACGGGCTAGTCCTTCCCCTTGTTAGTCTCATATATGAACCTCCAGATTTTATCCACACTCCCAGAAGTCTTATGGATACCATCAAGATCACACATTACATTCGTCAGCATGCAAAAGATAGACTGACCCTCACCAGCATTGCTAAAGCCTGCGGGTACAGCCCGTACTATCTCTCACGTCGGTTTAGGCAGGTGAGGGGATACACCATTAAGCAGTATGTTGAGGTGTTGAAAATTCAGTGCAGTATTGAGAGGCTTCTGGATCGTTCCTCGCCCGTTAGTACCGTAACAGCTAGCGCTATTACTGCCGGGTACAGTAGCTTAACGTCCTTCTCCCGCACCTTCAAACAGCATACGGGTAGCTCGCCTCGCGATTATCGCCGGGAGTCTTTTAAAGCCAGGAGCGTGCTCTTGGGACTGTGCGGTCGCACCGCCCAGTTTGAGCACCGTCAAAGCGCCGTCACAACACCGCATCAGCTGACGGTGCGAGCCGTGTACCCACCAGATTACCGCAGCGATATTACGTTTATGGGGTTGTTTCCTACTGCGATTCCTAAAGGAGAACCGGTTATTGGGGTGGCGGTGGTTGGTTCTGCGGAATACACCTTCACGAATATTCCACCCGGAACCTACTACCTGCTGGCGTGCGAGGTGCGTTTCGGGGTGCATCCGCTAAAGGCGCTGAGCCAGAATTACCGCGCTAAAGCAGACTCCTCAATAACATTTGATGCGGTGACAACACCTGAGCCGGTTCACCTGATGATGCGCCTACCTCTGCCCGAAGACCCGCCTATCACCATGAATTTTCCGGTGTTGCTGGCACGTTACCTGCTGTCATCCCGCAAGAGTCAATAAGTGCGCAATTGAAGATAAGCAAAGGGCAGCGTGGCTTTGCTACCGTGAAATTATTGTCCCCATCATCCGAAATCAGGAGAATTTCACATGGCACAGATGAATGTTTATCTTTCAAACCACCACGGAACCACCCGTGAAGCTTTCGACTTCTATGAGAAGCTTTTCGGGGCGCAGCGAGATGGCCTTATCCGCTACCGGGACATGGCAGACGCGCTCAAGAGCGCTGGGATGTACAAGGAAGAATGGGGTGAGAAGATCGCTCACACCGCCTTAAAGTTTAATAACATGACTCTCATGGGCTCAGATGTTATGAATGAGGAAGCACCCGAAGGCGCACCAGCAAGTTTTCTGGTCTATTCGGCTGATTCTGTGCCCGATGCGGATCGCGTTTTTGCAGCGCTGTCAGAGGGCGGAACCGTACTTTACCCGCTTGAGAAGCAGGTGTGGGAAGCATACGACGGACGTTGCATCGACCAGTTCGGCACCGCTTGGGAAGTCATGTACTAGGAAATAGCGTAGAAGCGATAAGTGAAAGCGATGGTTTTCAGCCGCTGAGGGACGTTATGCCGAGTGCGCGAGGATACAATAACGTTCCGAAGCTGGCGAGGTTAACGACCCAGAGGAACCCTGTTCCCGCTGCAAACCATCGCTCCCGAAGTTGTTATGCCGGTTGCCAAACACTTGCAGAACGCCCACGTGCACCGCGCATCCGCTACGAGGTGAACATTCCCAAGCCGAAGCCGTGGCGAGAAACCTTCGTGGGGGGCCACTGCGCCCAAATGTACCCCGCCTGGCTGCTCTGCTCTTCTTGAGAATAAAGCTCCCGGTAACGGCCCTCAACCATCATCAGGTCATCGTGGCGTCCGCTCTGGATAATGCGCCCATCCTCCATGACCACGATATTCTCGGCGTTGCGCACCGTTGAAAGCCTATGCGCCACCACAACCTTCGTGCACTGATACTGCGCAATCAGCTCCGTCACCTGCCGCTCGGTCGCGGTGTCAAGCGCGCTGGTCGCCTCATCCAACACCAAAATGCGCGGATACCGCAGCAAAGCGGTCACAATCGCGATGCGCTGGCGCTGACCGCCCGAGAAGTTCTCGCCGCCGCTCGCCATGATCGTATCGAACCCCATCGGCAAATCCTTCACAAAATCCAGGATGCCCATCGCGAGAATACTCTCTTCGATTTCTTCACGGCTGCGCCCGTCATCCAGCCCCGCCGTGAGGTTATCGTAGAGACTTCCCGACCTGGTTTGCAGCTGCTGCGGCACATACCCGATATGGGAACGCAGCTCGTCCAAAGAATAATCTTTAACATCGATTCCGCCCACACGAATCGTGCCGGAAACCGGGCTGTACAACGAACACAACAGCTTAGCCAAGGTACTCTTGCCCGAACCCGACGAACCCACGAGAGCAACATCGTGGCCCTCCGGCACGCGCAGCGAGATATCCGTCAGCACAGGCTTATTACCGCCCGGATACGTAAAATTCACGTTCTCAAGGTCAAGGTCACCATCAGCAATATCGGTGACAGATCCCGTGCTCTTCTCCGGTTCATAACGCTGAATATCCACGATACGCGCAACCGCACGGTCCACCGCGATAATGCTCATAATGCCGAACATCGTCGAAGCAACCGACGAAAACAGCAGCGCAGAAATACCTTCGGTCGCAATAGCCTGACCGAGCGTGAGCGTTCCATCATTCACCAGCGGTATCGACGCCAACAGCAGAATCAGAGGACCGCCCAGCTGCACCACAGATGCGGCAGACCCGAGCACACCCTGCTGCAGCACCATGCGGCGGCGCATTGACGCCAGCGACTGCATATAGGCTTCGCGCCAGGTGTTATAGGTGGGCGTTGAGGAACCCGTCATCTTCATGGCTGCAATGGTGTTGATAGCGTCAAGCTCAACCACCTGCGCTTCGGAGGCGTGCGCATACTCGGCGTCGAGCGCCTGGGAGGTGGGGCGCGCCGTGACGAACCAGATCAGCATCAGCACGGCAAGAACCACGAAGGTGATTATCAAAACCTGGCTCGATTGCTGGGCGATAAAGATGAGAATCACGATCATCGTGCCGATGTTAATCACGAACTCGGTCAGGCTTGTAGACAGGAAGTTGCGCAGCGTGTTCACGCTTGAGAGACGGTAGAGAATATCGCCCGGGGAACGCAGAGCGAAATAGGTCAGCGGCAGCCTCAGCAGCCTGTCGAACATATTGCCCAAGAGCTTATATCCGATGGACGAGACGATACTCGCCAACGTTGCGGCACGCGCAATGGAAACCAGGTAGTAGCCAATAACACCGACCACCACGCCGATCGTTGTTTCCACGACGGTGTTTCTTGCACCCCTGAGCTGCGCATCCACCACGGTTTGGATCACCATGGGCACGGCAAAGGTAACGCTGTAGGTGATGATGAGAAGCAGCAGGAACAGCGCGTACTGGCCGAACATTTTCTTCGTGAAGAAGGTGCCCAACTGCCAATCTTGAAAGACACTGCGGGATTTCTTTTTGAAATCTTTCCGCGGAGACGGCACCAGAATACTGCCGGAAAAAGACTCTTCAGCCTCCTGAAGGTCCATAACCCGCATTCCCGTGGAGGGGTCCATAATATGCACGCGATCCTTACGGATGCGCACCAAAACCACGTAATGGGAATTGTTCCAGTGCAGAATGACCGGTTTTCCAATATCTCGAAGGTGTTCGAGAGAGGGCGCCCTGAAGGCTTTGACCTCCATACCTTCCTCAACGAGAAGGTCGCGCACTTGGCGCATCGAGAGGCCTTCACGACCGGGTTCGGCAATCAGGCGAAGGTCTGAAATAGTCTGATAGCGCCCGTAGTGCTGCAGGACGGACGCCCCCACGCCCAGCCCGCATTCGGTCTTCGCCGCCTGAAGAACAGCAGGAAAACCCATACTATCGAACCTCGAACGGCTCGGGGATAAGAGGGCTGTACGGGCGAGTATTCTCTGCCCGGCGAGCCAGCCAGGACAGCACACCGGAGGTACCGACCATGAACGAGGGAGTCAGCGAGTAGCGCACGGATTTATCGTCGAGGACTGCCCGGATATCCGATGCGCTATAACCGTTCTCGATGGCATCCCGGATAGCCTCTGCACACGGTACGTCGGGGATCCGGTCGGCTATCCAGGCGAGTACATCCAGGGTGCCGAAGTCGCCGTGACAGAGGGTGAGGTTGCTTCGGGTTCCGGTGCGGAACGCATGCTGTACCGCGCGGTCGAGGTCGGTGCGGCTGGCGAGTTCGGGCATCCACAGATGCAGTGCCGCGAACGCGAGGGCGATGCCCGCGCTGCCGGAACACCAGGTGCCGCTGGCATGCTCTTCGCCGCTGTCATGTTCGGTGAGCTGGGCTCGCCATTCGTCCCCGGTGTTGAAGTCGTTGAGGCGGCGCAGAAGAATTTTGACGGCTTCGCGAGCACGTTCGGGTGAGGGCATCTGGTGGTTCCAGCGGGCGAGCGCGAAGATTGATCCGCTGATTCCGTAGGCGAATCCGCTGCGGTGCCACCAGTTTTCTTCTGCCATGCCGGCGATAATGTCTTGGGCGTGCCTGTCTAATACCGCCAGCAGAGCCACGCGGTCGGTGGCGAGGTTATAACCCAGGAGCAGGGCGGCAGCCCCTACCTGGTGGTCCAGGTATCCGGGCATAGGATGCTCAACCTGCGCCAGGCGTGCGGCGGTTCGGTCGCCAACCTTGACGGCTGCCTCAGCAAAACGGGTATCCTGAAGGTTTTCTGCGGCAGCGGCGAGTACGAAGGCGATGCCTGTTTCGCCGCAGGATATGCCGTCGCAGGTTTCGGGGGGAATGCTGAAAAGCCTGTCAGCGAAGACGTCTTGCGCGATGGGGTCTAGTACCCGGCGAGCCGTCTGTGTGTATTCCGGTTTTTCGAGCATCCGCGCGGCCTGGGTGAGGGCGAGTGCAGCTCCGGTTGAGCCAGTGTAGAGGTCTATGCCGAGGACTTCGGTGTTCCACAGGCTAAGGTGCTGCTGCCATAGTCCGGGGGTGGGCGCCAGCCAAGTCCAGGCGTCTTCCTCTCTGCCGCCCGGGTGGTTCGTCGCTGTTAGCCGGTCGGCAATACTCTCGCAGAGTTCTCGTTCATGCTGCACACTCTGCCTGTTTGACAGTAGCTCTGCCGATGCGTCCGCAAGTATGCGATCCGGCGGGTAGGGTGATACGAAGGCCGACCAGATCTGTTGAATCTGCTCTTCAAGGTTTGCTTCGTCGAGGGCGGCAATATGATCTAGGGTTTCATCGAGCGCGCTGCTGTCGATGGTCAGTCCTATAGCGTGCCCGTCGAAAGATATGATCTCGGAACCGTCCGTGCGGTGCATGAAGAAGGGAATGTCGAACCGCCAGAGGGCTTCTACTTCGGCCCCAATCATCTCAAGGGGGCGGTTATTGCTCAGCGTTGCGGCACGCAGCGCGATCGTGGCAAAGACGTCTTCGGAAGCCAGCGCTTCGGGGCTGCTGAGCATTTTGAGGATTCGGGTGTAGAATCTGGTGGATTGCAGCAGGGCGCGCAGTGTCAGCCCAGAGCAATTCGTGCGAACTATTTCGGTCATGATTTCGCGATGCTCGCAGACCCACCGGTACATCTGCGTGAATCCGCGTTCGAAGGCGCGGGCGCGGGCTGCCTCAGAGATACGCCGCTCCTCCGGGGTGCTGGCGTTAGCTTCTTCGGCGCGATCTGTGTCTTCCGTGGTCGGGTTCTCTGGGCTGGGTTCACGGTTGATGCGTGCCACAGCATCGTCACGGAAGGGATTTGCGACGGTTACCTCGTGGAAGGGGTTCGTCCCCTGTTCGCCGTGTAGGAAGCCTACGTCACGGAACCCTAACGAGATATCGCGGCGTGTGCGGCGGGTAGGCAAGAACGCGCTGCATGCTATTCCGCGCAGCCAGCGCAGGTAAACGCTGCCTTCGGGAGGACTCTGAATATCCTCCGTCAAAATATGCACGGGGTGGAGAATCGTTTCAAGGTCAATCGGAACGGGTTCCGTGCGCAGGGGTATCAGATTCTTAGCGTGCAGGTCTTTAGCCTGCAGGGTGTAGAGCAAAGCTGCCAGCCGCCCGCAAGCTCCAAGGAAATCTTCGGCATAAAAGTCTGCTTCTTCACGTTTAATAAACTCCATGAAGCCATAGCCGTCACCCCGAATCACGCGGGCAGCACGCATCGAAGGCGCCCCCTGCGCGGCAAGGTCTTGAACGATTTTCCAGAAGACCCATTCGCCTTCAACATTGCGGGATTTGTAGACCACCACGCCCTGGGTAAATTCGAGAAGGCAACCGGCGCGTCCGCCGCCGTAACGAGTTCTGGGCAGGTCAAAGGATTCGAGTTTGAGGGGTTCGTCATCTTTGACGTTAAGAAGCTCGCGAATATCATCTTCACGAGCGCTCACACGCTCAAAAATCTCGGCAATCATCGCATGAAACTGCTCAATAGTCCTGCCGTGAACACCGGGCAGAAGCGGGTAGCTTGCATAAAAGTCGTCACTAAATTCTTCGCCCCAACGTCGGCAGTAGTCTTCATACCGTTCTTCGGGAGTACTCCCGTGCAGAAGACCCTGCGAGGAGATCTTTTTAATGTGCGCAACCAGCGGTCTGAGGTAGAAATTAGTTAAACGCGCGGTCAGGTTCTCCAAAAACTGACTAACTAGGAGGGGAAGCCGCGACGGTGCGGCGTAGCCCGATGCGGCAACAGCACGTTCAACATTGTCACGCTCACCCTCGGCAAGCTGGGCGATGAGCGCGTGAAACATGGAGGGCTCGGCCGTCGACCCCAGTGCTTTGAGCACCGGAGCCGACAACCGTACGATAGACTCGGAGTCGGGAGTATTGGATGCGGTACCCAAACGTTCTAACAACGAAGTGCTAGATACATACGTTTCTAGGCGTCGGAATTGCTCATCATCCAGTTCAGGAAGAAGTTCCCTGATTAACACCTGGTATCTCCTTATCTATCGTATTTACTTATTCCCCGGACTTAGGAAGAGCTGCCGCCCCAGAAGCCAAAGCCGAAGTTGTAGTTGCCGCAGCCGTTACCGCAGTAGTTGCCGCCGCCGTTGTAGCCACCGCCGGTGGAGCCGCCACCGGAGAAGCCGCCGCCGCCGTGACCGCTGCCGTTAACCTGGTCCAGGTCGAGGTCCGAGATCTCTTCCAGGAGCGTGATATCCTTAGCCATGGTTATCCTCCTTAAATATTCCTGATCCGTTCAGGAATAGTATTATCGGTGTTTAGTTTGATGCTGAAGACATCAAACTATTCTCTGACTGGGTTCCAGGTATTTGCTTTTCCACAGTATTCACCTGGAACCCACTACCCTTCCTCACGGCGCACTAACGCCTCAAGAAAAGGAAGTTTGTAAAATTTGTTACTTATTTCTATAGCACTGTAAACATAGCTATTGGACACAGGCTGCCAGGGCTATGCCATCTGAATTATGTGGGGATGCCGCGTGTGCTACAGGTGCCAAGCAGCAAAAGCCTTAAATCTTCATTGACTATGAACTTTCGTCGCGGGCTGCGACATATAAGGGTGGTGAGATATATCTTCTATTCTCATCATGCGGCAAGGTCATGGAACAAAGGTCCTTATCAGAGTCGGTTTTCTCTCTATTGAAATCGGTGACTCTACAGTAACAACTTGATAAACGTGTTTCAAGATGTACTCTAGGGGTCAAAAATTTATTGTGCACTCATCGAGATGGTAAATAATATTGACGTCAAGTATTTTAAACATATTTCAAAATAATAGTCATTACGATTTTGGGCTGTAATTTCAATGGATTGGGTTGATTTACTCAGAAAATAAAGCGCCTGGAAAGTTTTTTATTATTTAAAATAACTTTTGTTTTTTTATTAGAAAAATAATTTTGAAAAAGTTTTTGTAACGGTTTGGTATCATTTTTAAGATAACAAAATCATTAAAAATTCCCGAGAAATCTGAGTGTTGTTGCTTAGAAATTTAAACTTTATGGGTGAAATATTATGCGGTTTGAGGGGAACTTGCCGCGCTGGTTTTTGAAGAAGCACCAAAAAAAATTTGGATGCTGTCGCCCAGGCAGCACGCTTGTGCGACAGCATCCACGTTTTTCGGTTGCTCCACGGCTCAGATTGTTTATTCGTGCGAGCCGCCACGCATATCCATAACGACTTTCCCAAACCGCGGGGTCGACTATGAGGGAGTATCTATGCGGCTATTGGTGAGGTGTACTCCTCGTGGCTGCTTTTTTCTTCTTGGTAGTACAAATCCCGGTACCTGCCTTCCACCGAGATCAGTTCCTCATGGGAGCCGACCTGCATCACGCATCCGTGTTCCATCACCACGATCTGCTGGGCATTGCGAATTGTCGAAAGCCTGTGCGCTACCACAACCTTCGTGCACTGATACTGCGCAATCAGCTCCGTCACCTGCCGCTCGGTTGCGGTATCCAAAGCGCTGGTAGCTTCATCCAGCACTAAAATCCGTGGATACCGCAGCAGGGCGGTAGCAATCGCGATGCGTTGACGTTGACCGCCCGAGAAGTTCTCGCCCCCGTTGGCCATAATCGTGTCGAACCCCAGCGGTAGATCCTTGACAAAATTCAGGATGCCCATAGCGTAGATATTGGCTTCGATCTCCTCACGGCTGCGCCCGTCGTCTAGGCCTGCGGTGAGGTTATCGTACAGGCTGCCCGTCCTGGTTTGCAGCTGTTGAGGCACATACCCAATGTGGGAGCGCAGAGCATCCAGCGAGTAATCACGAATATCGATTCCGCCCACACGAATAGCACCCGAAACTGGGCTGTACAGCGAGCACAACAACATAGCAAGCGTGCTCTTACCAGACCCGGAGGAACCGACGATCGCGATATCCTGCTCCTCCGGCACCGTTAGAGACACCTCCGAGAGGACCGGAGCCATACCACCCGGATACGTGAAACTGACATTGTCTAGTTCGATATCGCTATCAAACACGTCCGTAACGGTTCCCTCATCCTGTTCGGGTTCGTACCGTTGAATATCGGTAATACGGGCGACGGCACGGTCCACCGCCGCGATATTCATAATGCCAAACATCACCGAAGAGATCGAGGAAAACAACAGCGCGGAAATGCCCTCGGTCGCAATAGCCTGCCCCAGGGTCAACGTTCCATTATTAACCAGCGGCAGCGATGACAGCAATAGAATCAGCGGGCCACCCAGCTGCACCACTGACGCAGCAGAACCCAACACACCTTGCTGCAGTACCATACGGCGGCGCATCGACGCCAAGGACCGTAGATACGTCTCACGCCACTTACCAAAGGTCGAAGTCGCCGAACCCGTCATCTTCATCGTCGCCACAGTGTTAATGGCATCCAGCTCAATCACCTGAGTTTCAGAAGCATGCGAATACTCAGCATCAAGCGCTTGAGAGGTGGGACGCGCCGTTACAACCCAGATCACCACCAGCACGGCCAGAACACCGCAGGTAATAAGCAAAACCACGCCGGACTGCTGGGCGATAAAGATAAGAATCACAATCATCGTGCCGATATTGATGACGAACTCGGTCAGGTGCGACGACAGGAAATCGCGCAGAATATTCACGCTCGCCAACCGGTAGAGAATATCGCCCGGTGAGCGGAGCGCAAAATACGTCAGCGGCAACTTGAGAAGTCTGGCAAAAAGATCCCCCAGAAGCTTATACCCGATAGACGAGACGATACTCGCCAACGTTGCGGCACGCGCAATCGATACCAGGTAATACCCCGCAATACCGGCAATGACACCGGCGGTGATGCCGACCACAACATTCTCTTCGCCCTTCAGCTGAGCATCCACCACATGCTGAATCACCATCGGCACCGCAAAGGTCACGCTATAGGTGATCGCAAGTAACAGGATGAAAAGCGCATACTGACCGAACATCTGCTTCGTAAAGAATGTATGGAACTGCCAGTCTTTGAAAACATTCCGGGATTTCTTCTCAAAATCATCCCGTGGAGTCGGCACCAGCACGCTGCCGGAGAAGGAACTCTCAGCCTCCTCAAGACTAATCGTTCGCAAACCCTGCCCAGGATCCATAATCTGCACCCGGTCATGACGCATCCGCACCAGCACCACATAATGCGAATTATTCCAGTGCAGAATCACCGGCTTGCCGATATCCCGAAGCTGCTCCAACGAGCCTGCCCGATAGGCGCCAACCTCCATACCTTCATCCGTGAGAAGGTTGCTCACCTGCAGCAGGTTCAGCCCTTCACGACCGGGTTCCATAGACAAACGCAAGTCTGAGACCGTCTGATAACGCCCATAATGCTGCAGGATGGAGGCACTCACACCCAGACCGCACTCGGTCTGGGCGGTCTGCAAAACAGCAGGAAAAGCCATTATTTGATGCCTTATGCTTCGGTGGAATCGGGAATAATCGGAGTATACAACCGGGTGCCACCGATACGGCGAGTCAGCCAAGATAGCACACCGGAGGTACCCACCATATACGAGGGGGTCAACGAGTAGCGCACAGATTTATCGTCCAGCGTTTTCTGTAACAGAGAGGCACTATACCCGTTATCGAGAACGTCCCGGATTTTCTCGGCGTCCGGCAGATCGGGAACATGAGCGATCACCCATTCCAGGATATCCAGAGTACCCATATCACCGTGGCAATAGGTCAGGTTACGACCGGTCCCCTCATGCAGGGCATGGTGTACAGCACGCTCAAGATCGGCACGGGTGGAAAGCTCGGGCATCCACACCTGTACCGCCGCCAAGGTTAGGGAAATACCGGCGGTACCGTGGCACCACACACCATTCCGACTACCCTGCCCGGAGATCTGCGATTCCCAGCTTTCCCCATTATCGAATTCGCGCAGGCGATCCAGCAGAATCTTCACCGCGTGCTGAGCGCGTTCTTCGGAGGGCATCTGCCAACTCCAGCGACTCAACGCAAAAATGGAGGAGCTAATCCCGTGGGCGAACCCGCTATGAGACCACCAGTCCTCCTCGAGTCGACCCGCGATGATGTCTTGGGCGTGCCGATCCAGTACACCCAGCAGCGCTTCCCGGTCATCCGCGAGGTCGTATCCCAGCATCAGGGCTGCCGCACCTACCTGCCCGGTGAGATAGTCCGGGCTCGGATGCTCTGCCTGCGCCAAACGCTCAGCGGACCGATCCCCCAGTACGGCGGCGGCTTCCTTCAAGCGGGGGTCATTCAAACACTCTGCAGCACCGGCAAGAGCAAAAGCGATACCGGGTTCACCGTAGAAGACGCTGTCGGTTATTTCTTCAGGCAGCTCAAGTGGCGTATCTTCCGAGAAGACAGCATCCGCTATCGGGTCAAAAGCGCGATGTGCGGCCTGAGCATATTCCGCACTTTCTAGAGTATATGCTGCTTGAGCTAAGGATAATGCAGGACCAAGGGAACCGCTATAAAGGTCTAGCCCCAGTACGGCAGTATCCCATGCTCCGGTATGCTGCTGTTGAGTACCCGGAGTCGGTGCAACCCATGTCCAAGGGCTCTTCTCTGCAAGGCCGGGATACAAGCGAGCTACCAAATAATCTGCAACTTTGGAACTAAAATCTTGCTCACTTTGTAGATTGTTCCGCCCCCGCCACGCATCCGCTGGTTGTGGAACTAGAGTATTAGCCGGATATGGGGACGCGAAAGCATTCCAAATTTGATTCAGCTGGTCCTCTAAATCTGTCTCATTCATATCGGTAATGTGACTCAGAGTCTCTTCAAGAGCATTTTTTTGAACGCTCACTCCAGTTGCAGCATTTTCATGAGGAGAGAGGATTTCAGATGAGTCTGTCCGATGCTTGAAGAAAGGAATATCAAGCTGCCAGAGTGACTCAACTTCAGCAATGATGAGTTCCAGCGGACGTTTGGGACCAAAAGCGGCAGTCCGAAACATAATAGTCATGAAGACATCTTTAGAGGCAAGCGCTTCCGGGTTGCCCAACATGCGCATCAGTTGGCCATAATACATCGTTGGTTGTATCACGGCACGAAGTGTTATTCCAGCGCATTCGGTACGGACGATCTCCAAGACAATCTGACGGTTCTCACAAATCCACCGGTACATCTGAGCGAACCCAGAAGCGAAAGCATCAGCGCGGGCAGCCTCAGACATACGCTGTTTCTCTTCTTCAGCGGGATCTGACTGATCGTCTTTATCAGCTTCCTCAGTTTGTACTTCCGAGGAAACGAACTGGGCTACTGCATCGTCGCGGAAAGGCCGTTGAATAGCCATATTGCGAAAAGGATTGGTGCCTTGCTTACCCTGAATAAACCCAATATCCACATACCCTTGTGAGGGATCACTGCGCCTCATACGAGTGGGAAGTAGTGCGCTGGTTGAAATCCCGCGTGCCTTAAGCGAGAAGATTCCAGGAACAGGAATCTCTTCATCTTCTTCAGACATGATGTAGATGGGGTGGAGTATAGTTTCCAGGTCTATAGGAGTAGGCCCATCTGCTGAAGGAATAAGATTCTCTTCATGCATGTCTTTACCCTGAAGTGCATATAATAAAGCCGCAAGTCGACCGGAAGATTCCAGGAAGTCTTTGGAGGAAAAGTCGGTCTCTTCCCGCTCGATAAATTCCATGAATCCGTACCCGTCACCGACCACTACCCGGGCGGCACGCATGGCGGGGACACCATGAGCGGCAAGTTTCTGAATGATGTTGTAGTAGGCTTGTTCGCCTTCGACACTGCGAGGCTTATACACTACAGTTCCTTGCTGGAATACCAGCATACAGCCGGTGCGCCCACCATTATGATGGTCGCCAGCTAGCACAAGAGACTCTAGCTTCAGAGGGTCAGCATCTGTGACACCGAGGAGTTTTCGTATATCGCTCTCATGAGTTTGAGCTCGCTCAAAAATCTCCGAAACTGCTATGTAAAACTGATCCACGATCGTCGTATGAACATACTGAAGGAGCGGGTAACTGGCATAAAAGTCGTCCTGGAAGTCTTCATACCAGCGACGACAATAGTCTTCATACCGTTCTTCAGGGGTTTCTCCGTGTAAAAGTCCTTGCGCAGAGATTTTTTTGATGTGAGCCACTAAAGGTCGTATGTAAAAGTTGAGTAACCGCTCCGTGAGCTCACTCATGAGCTGGTCTGTCAGACTATCCAGATGAGTTGTACCGATGTAGTCAAACTTTTGAACGGTCTGACCCACACGTTCGTGTTCATGCACCACAAGACCTGTGAAAAGCGCGTGAAACATGAAAGGCTCAGAGGTCGACCCCAGCGTCATAGACGCTGGAGCCGACAACCGCACGATAGATTCGGAGCCTGAGCGGGCGCCGAAATTTTCTACTGACAAGGTATTCGAAACATTCGACACCAATTGCTGGAACTGTTCGTCATCCAGCTCAGGAATAAGCTCCCTGATCAACACTCATATTCTCCTTATTCACGTGCGTAATTTTAATAAATATTTCGACTTGCAGAAACACTGATATATATCTTAAAGAACAGAATATATATCCAACTCAACAAAATTACCAGCCAATGGCTACAAGTTTATATCGAGTTGATGCAGACCTTGCAGGAACCACAATAGCTGTACCACCATTTACCTGAACAAGATCTTGTTCCTCAATTTCTTCCAAAACGGTAATATCATTCGGCATAACTTTTATTCCCTTCCGTAGAATCCAGATATACATACCCGGATATAACCATTAGCATCAGCACATAAAGTACTAACTTGACAGCAGAAACATAAATATTTTCTAAATTTTCCACCTTTTCCATCAGAACTACAGAAAAAATGAATTCCAGATATACATCGGTGGTATTAAGAAAAATTGTGTTATGGTTTCCTATGCTTTGCTGGGTGGCATTTTATTTATCAGACCACAAAATTCTATACCAGTAATCCTGTCCGTAACCGTAGGAGGTGGACCAGGAACAAATGTTCCACCGTTCACATCATTAAGTTCCTGATCACTAATCTCCTCTAGAAGAGTAGTATCTTTTAACATACATCCCCTTTCTAACAAAGACGTAAGTTTTTACAAGTACAGCATTAAATTTTGGATGACAAAATTACAGTATTTAACACCATAATTTAAATACCACAGCTATTTGACTTCACAAGATTCTGGTAGAGCCTTACTGATTATCCTTGGCGTACGAATTATAATAGCTGTACCCGTATCCAGCACCGGTTCCGCAGTACCAGCACCGCCGTAGAAATTATCTAGTTCTTGCTCAGCAATCTCTTCCAATAGAGTGATATCAGACATACTAAACCTTTCTCCTTATAAAGCATGACTAAGTAAAGGCCAAGGTGCGACCCCGCAGGAAGGGGTTTAGCGCTTAGAACAGTTAAGTGTTTTATTACCCAAACCCCTTCCTCGGCGTCAAGATTATTAGCCGACTTTACTTACATCCATCCATGCACTCTTTACTAATAGTGCAAATAGGACCGCTATCACCCATTGCGTGGCTGACAATGAGGTTTGTTGTAAAGGCTGTTAAATTTGTTCCACCGTTCATCTGGTGAAGATCCTGCTCATTAATCTCTTCCAAAAGCGTGATGTCAGACAATATGTACTCCTCCTTATTTAACTTCAAGCCTCAGACGACTTAAGGGAATATGATAAAATTTGGTATTCGCATAACCAAACCGTGTTTAGAATTTTGCGTATAAACCCTTGTAAAATTTCACCCTGATTCTCACAAGGGAAATATAAGATTACCTTCCTGAGGACAAGAACCTTTCAGGCTCACCTACAAGCGACCCCCAAAAAGGATACTTTTGCCTTTCTTCGTGTATACAGCGGGTATCTTCCATACGACATTGACGTATAGTACTAAAAGATCCACCTAGAGATTTTTCCAGATCATCTGGAAAAATTTCTACAAGAAATTTATTCGCAACAATTTCTTTATTTAACATGGCAACAGGAACCTTTTGATTAAATCAAAAACTATTTACACCCGTCCATGCACTCTTTACTAATAGTGCAAATAGGACCTTTATCACCCATGGCGAGGCTGGCAAGGTAGTTTCCGGGGCCAGTTAAGTTTGTACCACCGTTCACCTGGTGAAGATCCTGCTCAGAAATCTCCTCGAGAAGCGTAATATCCTTCGACATGCATTTTCTCCTTTCATATCTTCCAAGCGCAAAGCACTCAGACATAACCAACAGTGTCAGTACTCAGAGTACCAACCGAGTAACATGAATCTAGAAAAGTTCTAGATTCATACCCTTTTTATAAATTACTTATAAAAAGAAGCTTAACCTAAAAATAATGAACAACAGATCATATACTGAAGATACACAGAAATCATTATGCCCTGCTACCGGGCATCTTGTGACTCAACCTAGGCAAAGTCGATTCCATTAATTTTATAGAGAATAGTAGGCATAGGAGGTGGGAGAAAAAATCCTCCGCTGATATCTTCAAGATTCTGCTCGGAAATTTCCTCCAGCAAAGTAATATCCTGTGACATTTTTACTCCTTACGAAAATATCTATTTTTATTTCGCTACATTAGAAAAATATTTGCTGCCTTACCCCTCCTTTTTCAATAGTTCAAAAGGATAGAAAACTTGTAAATTCCCGCCCACTTTCTATTCGGCTCAAAGCGAGAACTACACCACTCATGCCTAGCATCATGCCAAGGCTTGAAGTAGCATGTCGGACACCACCACGTATTTCTAACGTGCCCTCACTCAACTGTTGGCGTATTTGAGCAGCCTCACCTCTCACTTTTTCAGCAAGGTTTAATTCCGGCAAAAGACAAGCAATTCTATACCAAGCTGAAAGTGCACCGCCTAGACCGTGGCAGAGAGAAAAGTCAGTCGGACCTTTAAGTGATGCTATATCGTGCTGGAATTGACCATAAAGTTCAATCAGCTGCTTATAGTCCTGTTCCTCAAGCCCTCCTGTAGCATTTAGCACATAAGCAAAAGCCTCAGCAATACCCGAAATACCAGAACACCATGCATGCTTTGAAGCCACGTCCTGCATTTCAACACTTTTCAGCTCTTTCTCTGCACGTTGGTGTACAAGGATTCGAAGTTTCTGTTGCTCAATATTAGTAAGAGAGCTTCCCCCCAAGACCAACCCGAGCATAAGCCCCAGAGGCCCATGAGCAATACCATAAATATCTTCCAGCTCACCCTTAACAAGGGAATTTAAAACAACAGCATGCATACGCTCTTGAAGAAAATGAACCTCACTAGCAGAAGAACCCTCTAAAACACCAAGGGCAGCCAAAGCACCTGATAGACCAGTCACATAATCCACTTTTAGATTTTCAGATTCAGCGGGCTTATCCATACGTTCACATGCCCATTTAGTGAGGATGGTTACCAGATTTTTTGCTATTTCATCTCCTAAATACTTATGAACTAGAGGAACTAGACGTATCTGCGAGAAACTTCCTACAAAACCTGATATAAGCTCTTCTGACATATACTTCGGAGGATCTAAAAGACCACGAAGCATAGCTGTTATAAGCACAATATAATCCGAATCTCCCTTGTCGCAGAGAACTTCATGAAAAAGCCAAAGGATACCTTGACCTTCATAATACGAACCATCTAAAGGAATTACAGATATACGATCGTCATCAGCAGGAACCTGCATAAAAATTGTAGCTGTATTACACGATTCATCTGTAATAACAAGATTCTGCACTTGTTTACACAGGTTATATAAAGACTCGCCCCAATCCCTGTTCAAAGCTATATGGAAGAACGGAATCATTTCCTCATGTTTGCGTGTACGCCACGCATCAGCATCAATACCTGCAAAGAGTCCATAATGGATATAGCGAATACTATCTCGTGATTTTATTCCCGAGAGAAAATTCCTTAATGCCCTATCGGGAGCAACACGAAACTCTTCAAGCGAGGTATCTCCCGCTATATTTTTCTTGAGTGATTTTTCCATAAATTCTGTAAGCATATCATCAGTAAAATATGGAATATCGCCATTCAAAAGAGCTTTACGCTCACTCTCTAATGCCTGATCTCCTATGTTATCTGGAGCTCCGGGTGGATACCCTAGAAGGGTAAACAATTCATCACGCGCCTTTTGAGAGACAAGATATTTTGGGTGGTATGAGGTCTCTAAAAAAGCAGTATAGGTAGAGGTTGGGCGAATTATACAGCGATTCGGAATATGAGAAGCATTCCTAAAAAAATCATATAATTTATCCGCGCAGCATTCAATTATATGACTCATTTCCTGAAATCCTTGTGTAAACTCTTTGACATACCTGCGAGGGTGTGCATCATCTCCGAGTAAATCCCCTTCATAAGGATTTTGTTTAGTGATCTTTGAATTTTCCATGGAAATCTTTATATCACCATCATCTTCAATGCGAATGTTTAAACTACGCATAATCTCAGATTCTTGAGGAAAGCCATCTGTTATGGGGGACAAGTCTATATCAAAGCGCTTTCCTCGAGCTACTGACGGGAGTATAAGAGTGTCAACTCCTGCAGATCGCATAATATTTTTAACAAATTTAGATATACCTGTTAAATTATCTACTTCACTGATACTATATGACGATCCTAATGCTGCCTCAAGGTCAAGAGGAACTGCTTTCCGAGAAACAGTTACCACATTCTCATAGTGAAAGTCTTGTCCTCCTAACGCTGCAAAAAAAGCTGTAAGAGAACCCAGTGATTGATAATATGCTGACAGCTCCGTCAGAGTTTTAGCGGGTTTATATTCGATAAATTCTTGCCACCCGTAACACCCACGATCCATCACCTTAGGGATTTTTATAAAATTACAGTTTGTTAACTCGCGATTGACAATACCAGCAATCTGAGAAACTACGCTATCAACCCTCATGGAACGCGGCTTATAAACAACCTTTCCCGTGTCTGTTTCGATGAAACACACCTTTTGTCCACCTTGATGAGCGTCTCCAGCTGAAATAACTAAGTCTAACAGTCCACCATCAACGGGAAATCCACGAGATACAAGCTCATCCCTATCCCGTACGAAACGTTGCAAAGAATTTTCTACAAGTGACACAATATCTTGTTGTTTAACATTAAGAATCCGTACTAATTCAGGGTATTTTTCCTTCACAACAGATTGCGCTTCAGCATTTTTTATCCATTTCCAGAATTCTGCACCATTGTCTTCATTCTCCATAAAACTTTGCTGAAGCTCTATTTGAGCACGAAGGACAACAGGCAGAGCGTCTACCATATATGACCTGGTGATAGAATCGACTATTTTTGACTCATCAAGAATACGAAGATTCTTACCTACATTATGGAGAAGACAAGTAACCTGTTGAGAGACACCCTCAATATAGGGGCTGCTGATAGCATGCATATCCCTGTCATTAACCAAGCTAAACTCCATATTGTACAAATAGGCTCTTACAGAACTGAAAAGATTTTTATAGGGCTCCTGGACCTGATAAAGCATCTATCAAACCCAGAAGCCTCTAGTCTTGAAGAAATATATGTATATGGTTTATGCATAAATCAAGATTCAAGACTATCAGAATTTTAAAAAGCTTCTACTTCCACTCTTTAAAGGTTTTTCACCCACGATGAGCAAGTATCGGTGCATGCTGTAGATACTCCAGCTAGGGCAGCAGCGCCTATAGCTAAGCCTGCTGCAGCCGTAATACCTCCTGCTGCTTCAGTCTGAGCAGAGGCATCCAAAGTCACCAAGTTTTCCAGTTCCTGCTCTGTGAGAGCATCTTTAGGGTCAATCATAATTTCCTCCTTGTTATTGCGCGCAAAATTCATATAATTGCACAACTTACTGTTCATGAAGGTAGTTATTGTATTTGTAGAACATACACACTGGAAGCCTACAATAACACTAATAACTTATCTTCATCATTAAATTTACAGAAATAAATACTATCTTGATCGTTCACCTAGATAGATTTTAACTTTCTGAGCCGAGCTAGATTCAGCAAACAAAACTTGAATTGTGGAAAAACTCACCAAATCATGCTCTATCCAGCTCATGACTCAAACCTATCAACCCCGAGAGAGAAGTTTCAAGGGTAGTTCTGATTACTTGAAGGGCTGCTAATAAAAGATAGTGAATATAAATTATTTTATTAGTGAAGTATTTTAAACCATGATTAAAATCGGTGTTCAGGCTGGTATCTCAAGGTAAAAATAAAAATCAAGGGGATGCATTCAAATTTTAATAACGCCGTTTAAATACCTGAAAAACGAACAGTGTATACAGGCGTGAGAATTATAAAAAATATTTTTAACAAGTTTTCCAATACCGTGTCGCGCTCATTAGAAGAGTAACAAAATCATTAACAACTTCAGAATTTCTGCATAAGCTCATTAAACAATATTATGAATTTGCATAAAAGCAAAATATATAACATAAGCTAAATTTTATAAAATATATATGCGTACACTATTGAATGGTCAACAGATGTACAACAAAACCACCCACACACGGGGGCAGATACTCGTCCCATTACCTTTTGAGGTGCGCTGGTAATCTCCTTACAGACAGAACCACTCTTGTGAGGTACTCGTCCCGGCATGGCATGGCACCATCGGCAAACTTTATTGCTCATCAATCCAGCATCAGCCAGCCACTTTACGAGCCTAGGTAAAAAATGAAAACGCAACCACGCAGAACACACAAACGTAATCTAAGTCCAGTGATTCAAAAGCCTTATACAACTCACGCAAAAAGTCTTCGATCCCTGCCAATGCCAAAGCCGATACGATCTTAAAAAAGGGCCTCGTTTTCTTTACAGGAGAACTCAATCCACTATTTTGCGCCTTGAAGGTACTCGGAATACTTTTTAGATCAAGAGAGGATAACTCATGAAGATAAAGACTGTGCCAACTTAGAGGTCATCATTTCCAGTAAAAACTACTGAGCATAGAACTCGCTGAAAGGAAGGTGAGTTGAATACACCAACCACCACTCATCGGTGGTTGAGCGAGCGGTTATGTACATTAACATTATGCATGTGGACCCTAGGTCTCTAGTACCTTAGCTACCATAAATTTCTCACCTCTGAGTCTTTGGTACAACCGTGATGCTGCAGTGCGAATCACCAGGTTGCTAGAGCGCCTCAACAAAGAATGAGTAACCGTTGCTCGGATACCAGGGCTAAAATATTGAGATCTCCTGGGGACCCCTCCTTTTCGCGAGAAGCTATCGATGGTTTAGTCAGACTTTCTACAAAACCCTGTCCTATGTGCGGCGTACTCCAAAGAGGGAGGATCATCACCGGGCTAAGAAGGGTAACAAACACTCTACAGGAGCAAGCAAGGAACCCCAACACCATATAGAGGGGAGCTGTTTCTGTACTATTGAGTTTGTTTTCTAGAAACACCCTACATAAATGTCTTAGACTAATTTCGGTTTAACTGTCCCTAAAATAACGAAAATCGTCTATTATTAGTGTAATGAAACACTAATAATAGACGATTCGTGTTATTACGTTATTTAGCTACTGAACTGGTATATAGTCGCCACTGGCGACATATCAGCTGTTTTAACGGGATTTCCTACTGGACTTGGAGCAAGAAAAGTAAATCCAGTACCACCACTTGCCTGGCAGAGTTCCTGCTCAGCGATTTCCTCCAGAATGGTAACATCCTTAGACATAGGAACCTCCTTAATTCATATCTTAGCCCTGAAAATTGAGTTAAAATATGATAGTGCACTTAAAGCATTTCAGCTTTATTTTAGTGACTAAGTTAAAAAAACTAACCCAAAAACTGTAGGGGAATCATTTTATATACTTAGGACTACCATGCACACGGGATAAAGATATTAGGACAGCTTACAGGCTTAGCCTCACCAGCACGCACCCCTTTACCTACAGAACTCCAGTCAACAGAATCCCAGCCAGAGCCACCATTCACCATGTCAAGATCTTGATCAGTAAGTTCTTCCAGAAGAACGCTGTCGTTAAGCATACAAGCTTCCTTTCATATGAGGTTGAGTACCTACAAAAACTCTTTTGGCTTTATCACAGCTCTATAGAGCTACCATGGAATTTTAATAATTCTGAGCCGCCCTACACAGCTGATACATTAATCGTAGTCTTTTAGATTACACGTTATCAATACATGTTTCGAAAAGATTAAATTGTCTAATGGCAATACATAGGACATGCTTATTTCACGTATGAAGTATTTTAAACGATATTTAAAACCGGTTTTCATGCTGATATATAAGGATAGTATCGGGAATTGAAAGTATACCTTCGAATTTTAATAACAGTGTTTGAATCACTGAAAAACGAACAGTGTATGCAGAGTGGAGATTCCTGAGAATATTTTCAAAAAATTTGTCCCACATCGTGTCGCACCCACTATTTTAATAACGAAATTATTAAATTCATTAAGAATACTGTATGTGTATACTAAATGATAATGATGAATTTGAATAAATATTAGATATATAAATAAAACATACTTCACGAAATATACACACAGAAGCCCGGTGAGCAAAAATCCAACCACAGAACGTAGAACAGGGGCATAGAGCTGTTCCCAATGCACATGCCTAGTCCGTGGTTCTAACTACATAAGGATGAGCAACTACCTGTACTCTGCTCACTCGCTATCTTCTAGAGCTTCCTACAAAGCCCTACCCAAACACCACCCTAACCATCGAGTAACCCGAGATCGGGTAGGTCGCGTTCTCGGTGGCGGGGGCATCCGACTCGTCACCAG